>Ga0302325_10013343_pt1 | contig 17527 bp, 16 predicted proteins | sample Palsa_T0_2_FD_201948 | JGI IMG/M metagenome (GOLD analysis project Ga0302325, IMG submission 201948) | Peat permafrost microbial communities from Stordalen Mire near Abisko, Sweden - Palsa_T0_2 | ecosystem: Environmental > Terrestrial > Soil > Palsa > Peat permafrost | place: Sweden: Abisko... | reverse complement strand
TTAGCTGAGGTCGCCGGCTACCCTGCGGTGCGCTTCGGGGGAGGCTTTATCGCGAGTGCGAGGCCGGCGAAGACAATGGCGAACGAGCCGAGCAGAAAGAATGTGTCGGCGTATGCCATCGTCGCGGATTCGCGTTGCACGAGCGCGGCCAGGGTCGTTAACCCATGAGGCTGGGCCAGCAGCGCCGCCACTTGGGGGTTCGAGCGTACCGCTGCGTCGCCGAGAACGCTCCCGTGGAACGTCTCTCGACGATCGAGGAACGTCACAAGCGACGCACTGGTGATGGAGCCTCCAAGGTTCAGAGCGAGACTGATGAATGCTCCGGCCTTCGGCGAGTCGATCGGCGCGACCGTGCGCAGAATCGCTACGAGGAGCGGCGTAAAGACGAAAGCGATGCCGGTGCCGGAGAGTGCGAGCCACGGAACCATCGTCCCAAACTCAGTATGGCTGGTCGTCACGAAGGCGAGTCCGATCATACCCGCGCCGCCCGTCGCAAGACCGCCGACGATCAGGTAGCGTGGGTCGATCTTTCCCGAGTTCACGAAGAGTCCGATCGGAATCGTCAACAGGAAGATCGGAAGAGCTCGCAGTGCGAGCAAATAACCGTCCTGCGTCGCGGTGAAACCGAGCACGCCGGTCAAATACTGCGGTAAGACTAATAGGACGCCAAAAACCATCGAAGCGTTGACCATCGCGGCGAGGCAGCCGATCGCGATATTGCGCCGGAACAAAACGCTCAGATCGACGATGGGGCGCGTTGCGCCTTTGAGCTCCCAAACGACGAAGGCGGCGAGCCCAAACACTGCGGCAATGGTGCACAACAGGATCGCGGGATCCGAGAACCAGTCGTTCCTTTCGCCTTCATCGAGAACGTACTGAAGTGAGCCGAGGCCGATCGCCAGTAACGCAAGACCCATTCCGTCGAATCTGCTTGCGCGCGGTTTCGTCGGATTGCGCAGCAGCGGCGCGAGCAGCAGTATCGCGACGATGCCGGGCACGATGTTGACGTCGAAGACCCAGCGCCACGAGTAGTTGTCGGTGAGGATGCCACCGATCGTCGGCCCTGCGGAGGGGCCTACGACCGCGCCGAAGGTGTAGATCGCCTGGCTGAGTCCGAGCTGGCGCGGTGGAAAGGTGTCGCGCAGAATCGCCTGCGACGTTGCGAGAAGGCCGCCGCCGAAAAGACCTTGCACGACGCGAAACACGATGAGCTCTTGAATAGTCGAGGCGAGCCCGCAGGCAAGCGACGCGACGGTAAAGCCCGCGATCGAGACGAGAAAATACTGTTTACGGCCGAAGCGGCTCTGCAACCATGGTGTTACCGGGATGACGATCACGGCGGCGATGATGTAGGCCGTGACGACCCAAGCGCCCTCATCGATCGAGGCGCCAAGATTACCTTGCACCGTCGGGAGCGCGACGTTGACGATCGTGGAATCGAGCGTCTGCAGCAGCGCAGCTAGCATGACCCCAAGCACGATGAGTGCCTGTCGCCAACCGGTTTCGACGACATCGACACGCTCATCGACGATAGGCTTTGTGGGCGGCGCCGGTGCCGGGGGCGCGATGACGTGAGGGTGCTCTTCGGTTGCGCCTGCGGTGGCGACTGTTGGCGTCACCGGCGGAAGGATGGTACTAAGGTCATCCTACTATTTGACACCGCAATCCGTGCGCGGTTTCACTTCCCGGGAGTGTCTTCGCTATCGCTCAAATCCGAAACGAACTCGAGTCACTCGCTCATCCCGCCGCCAAGGATATTGAGTTTGCAAGCGTCCTGCGCGCTCTCGCCGACCTCATCAGACTCGCCATCGTTCGAACAATGGCCGAGGACGCGAGCGGCGAGCGGCAGTGCGGTTCATTCCAAGACGAACTAGATTGCTGAAAGCAGAATCTCTCCCACCACGCGCGAATTCTCCGCGAGGCCGGCATCACTCGAACGCGCGAAGACGGACGAAATCGCTTCGTCTCGTTGCACCGGTCCGATCTAGAGCGACGTTTTCCCTGGGTTGCTCGATTCGATCGTGGGCCGCGTGGGGTCGAAATTTCCTCGACGCTAGACTCGGGCGAGAAAACTAGCGTCTCGGCGGACCCCCTATCTGACGGAAAGTACCAACGTTCGGGGCGACAGAACGAGGGTTACGGAATAACCACGGTCTCCTAGTATGCTGAAGCACCTCAACACTTCGGCCTTTGCTCTTGGCGACGGAGGAGTGCCACGCGGGACCTCCTCGCGCGCAAGTTCGATGTACTGCAGCGAAACTTCATCGTGGCCTTCCACGGCTAAAAAGATGCCTTCTTGTCCGGGAGAGCGTGATTCGCGCACGCCCTCTAGAGCGAGAACTTCCCGCAGCATCTCGAGTATCGTGCCGGCCTGAGGCGCTAAGGGATTTCGATTTGGTCGAGCGAGTGCCACGGGAAGTCTCCTCAAGTCTTATTGGATAGGCGCGGGAGAGGCGTCGATAAAGCCCGCGACCGAAACGAGACGGCCGTCGGATGCCAGCGTAGCAAAATCCGTGCCCGCAATGTAGAGCGGCGCATCCGGCGAACCGCCAGCAGACCAGCTGAAGCGGACAACGCCATTGTGCGCCTCAATCCCGCTTCGCAAACTCAAGCGGTATCCCGAAAACGTGTGCTGGACGGCACCGATCATTGCGTCGATCGATTCGTAGCCGTCGCCTTTGCGGTGCGCGTCCGTATACGTCCCGTCCTCGGTCCAGGTCGCTTCGATGAGGTGCCGGCGCCGCGCCGCATCGGTCTCGTTCCAACACGCGAGATAACGCGTGACGGTCTCGTTGACGTTGAACATGATACTGCTCCTTTTCCGGCTGAGCCGGTGACGCGCCGAAGTATCTCAGAGCGGGCGGCGCCGGTCGATTACCCACGGAGTAATGGACGCGCGGCGGCGTTCGAGATAGACTACGGGCCATGAGAGCATCCAGAGCGCCTTCGCACGGATCCGATCGGCCGATCGGGGAGTTGCTGCGCGGCTGGCGAGAGCGCGGACGTCTCAGCCAGCTCGAACTTGCGCTTTCGGCCGGAATGTCGGCGCGTCACCTCAGCTTTGTCGAAACCGGCCGTTCGCAGCCGAGCCGTGACGTGATCGCGCAGCTTAGCGACGCGCTCGAGTTGACCTTGCGCGAGCGCAATCTGCTCTTGCTAGCTGCCGGCTTCGCGCCGCTCTATTCGCACGACGAGCTGGAGGCTCCGCAATTCGAACTCGTGCGTTCTGCGATTCGCCGAATCCTCACCGCACATGAACCATATCCAGCTATCGTCATCGATCGGCACCACAACCTGGTCGACGCGAATGCGAGCGCGGCGATCTTCAGCAGGAATTGTGCGAGCTCGCTCCTCGTTCCGCCGGTAAACGTGCTGCGCTTGACCTTGCATCCCGATGGCATGGCGCCGCACGTCATCAATCTCTCGGAGTGGCGGGCGCAGCTCCTCGGAAGCCTTCGCCGCGAAGTCGAGTCTTCGGGAGACAGCGAGTTGGCCGCACTCTACAGCGAGCTGAAGGCGTATCCCGTACCCAATCTCTTGCCGGAGAGCCGTCAGCCGAGCGCCGTCGACATCTGCATGCCCATGCGTTTGCGCGATGGGGAAAGCGAGCTCGCGTTCTATAGCATGATCGCTACGTTCGGAACACCCTTCGATGTCACCGTTGCCGAACTTTCGATTGAGTCGTTCTTTCCTGCGGACGCGATGACCGCGCAAGCGTTGAACGCCGAAGCGCTTTCCCTTAGATCATCTCGCGGCTGACTCGATTCCCGCCTCCTCGGTGTCCACACGTGGCCCCGGGGAGGAGCTCCGGCTCGCGACACGAGACATCCGACGGGTGCCACGCCGATCTCAAGGCCGAGTTTCCCCGTCCAAAGCGCCTGTTGCCCCGGCGAATTATCGCGGCATCTCGCTCGACGAGCGCCGCGCGCTGAGGCGGGAGCGCCTCATAGCCTCGGCCGTTGACTTATACGGCGAGCGTGGCTATCGGGACGTAACGGTCCGTACGATCTGCCAGCGCGCGCGTTTGACGGAACGCTACTTTTACGAGGCATTCGCCTCGAATGAAGATATCCTCGTGGTCGCAGCGAGAACGCTCGCCGCTCGAACTCACGATCGTATGCGACAACTTCGCGACAGCGTCGAGGGCGACCGCGATGCCAAGACACTCAGAATGCTGAAAGGCTACTACCGCTCGCAAATCGACGAACCGACGAAAGCGCGCGTCTTCACACTCGAGTTCCGCGGCATTTCGGCCGACGCCGACGCCGAGTTCGAACGGATCCTCGACATGTTCGCCGAGCTCATCGTTGAGACCCGAGATCCAATGCGGCGAGGTCGAGCGGCGAACGACCGGTTGGTTCGCCGTGGCGTCGTAGGCGGGGTCCTTCAGATAACGATCGCCTGGATCGAAAGCGGCTACCGTGAGCCGATTGACACCGTCGTGAGTGCCGCCACGTACGTTTGCAGTCTCGCGGACCCATAGTTGACAACGGTCGTTGTCACTGGCACAATCGGGACGATGTCCACCGCCCAGCTCGAGTCGAACGCTGCTCCGAAGGCCCGGAATCCCGGACGCCCCGAACACGTCGACGTCATCATCGTTGGCGCGGGCATCTCCGGCATCGATGCGGCTTACCGGATCAAGCAGCGCAACCGGAAGGTCACTTATCTGATCCTCGAGAGCCGTGCGGCGCTTGGCGGTACGTGGGATCTCTTTCGATATCCCGGCATTCGCTCCGACTCCGACATCGTGACGCTGGGCTTTCCGTTCCGGCCTTACCGGGGCGACAAGGCGATCGTCGACGGCGCGACGATTCGCCGTTATGTCGAAGAGACTGCGAAATACTTCGGCATCGACAGACGCATTCGCTACGGCCACAAGGTCCTTGCGGCCGACTGGTCAAGCGAGGATGCACGTTGGACCATTCGCTGCGAAGTCGCTGGAGAACCGGTCACGGTGACGTGCGGGTTCCTCGTAGGGTGCGCCGGCTACTATAGCTACGAGCAGGGACACGCTCCGGCGTGGCCGGGTTTGGCCTCCTTTACGGGCCCGGTCGTCCATCCGCAGTTCTGGCCGGCGGAGCTCGACCTCAAAGACAAGCGCGTCGTCGTTATCGGTAGTGGCGCCACGGCCGTTACCTTGGTGCCGGCGCTAAGTCAGAGCGCAGCGCACGTTACGATGCTGCAGCGCTCACCGTCGTACGTCGCCTCGCTCCCGTCGCGCGACGAACTCGGAAACAAACTGCACGCGCGACTGCCGCGAAGGATTGCCGACGCGCTTGTGCGCTGGAAAAATATTGCCTACAGCGCGTATCTCTACCGGCTGGCGCGCACGCGTCCGGAACGCTTTCGCGCCTTGCTGCGCGCCGGAGTCCTTCAGGCGCTTGGGCCGGCGTACGACGCGAACCTCCACGATGTTGACGTGCACTTTAATCCGGCATACAAGCCGTGGGATCAACGACTCTGCCTCGTTCCCGACGGAGACCTCTTCGCGGCGCTCCGGGAGCGTCGCGTTTCACTCGCCACCGGCCGTATCTCCGAATTCACGCCGAATGGTATTCGTCTCGATTCGGGCGTCGAATTGGCGGCGGATGTCGTCGTGAGCGCAACCGGCCTTCAGATGCAATTCTTTGGCGGCGTCAAGATCCGCGTCGACGACCGGCCTGTCGACGTATCGAACCGGCTCGTCTACAAGGGGACGATGCTCGAAGGCGTCCCGAATTTTGCATTCGCCTTCGGCTATACCCACTCGTCTTGGACGCTCAAAGTTGATTTGAACGCTCGTTACATCGCGAAGCTGATCCGGTACATGCGACGCCGGCGCCTCGCCAGCGCGACGCCGCTCCCGCTGCGCCACGACCTGCAACGCGAGCCGTTGCTCGAGCTGACGTCGGGATACGTGCAGCGCGCATCCGCCTTGCTGCCGCAGCGAGCGCAGTTCCCGTGGCGCACGCACGACAATTATTTCCTGGATCTCATTGCGCTGCGTACCGGGCGGATCGATGACGGAACGCTGAAATTCGCCAAACGGCCCTCGAAAGGCGGCCCCGCGCGTGGACTTCGAGGCTTGCGAGGGAAGCTTGTAGCGGTAACCGGCGGTGGGGCCGGCATCGGGCGATCGATCGCGCTCGCTTTCGCGAAGCGTGGTGCGAACGTCGTCTTGACCGACATCGACGGCGAGCGCCTCGCGGCGGTGCGCTCAGAGGTGGAGGCGCTCGGGGTGCGCTGCTCGACATTCGTGACCGACGTCGCCGACGAGCTCGCGATGCAGAGGCTGGCTGAGGACGTTGCCGCAGAGGCCGGCGTGCCCGACGTCCTCATCAACAACGCGGGCATCGGCTATCTCGGTCCGTTCTTGAAGAGCTCTCTCGACCACTGGCACCGCATCTTGGACGTCAACGTGATTGGGGTCGTGAACGGGTGCTACTACTTCTTGCCGAAGATGATCGCCGCGGGCGGCACCCGTCGCGTCGTCGTGATCGCATCCGGTGCGTCGCATTACCCACCGCCGAACGCGGCGGCGTACGGCGCCTCGAAAGCCGCGGCGTTCAGCTTCGCCGAGTCGCTCAAGATGGACCTCATGGGGACGAACGTCGGAGTGACGACGGTCTGTCCCGGTATCACGAACACCGGAATCGTCGACAAGCCTTCCGGCAACACGTCGCCTGCGATCAGTGCCGCGCAGCGCGAGCGTATGCGCCAGTACTACATCAAGAAAGGCGCAACGCCGGAATCGGTCGCCGAGGCCGTCGTGCGCGGAGTCGAACGCGGTGAGGATCTGGTACTGGTCGGCCCCGCGTCGCGGCTGATCTACAATCTCCGCCGGATTTCTCTTCCGCTCACTCGCCGTGTGAATTACGAAGGAGCTGCGGCAGCCGGTTTCCGGTAGCGCTCGCTCGCGAAGGCGTGCGAATGCCGAGTCCCGCGGTGTAAGAACTTTCAACCACCGGGCAGACACTCTTATGGAAGGATGACGACTATGAATAATCGACCGGATCGGGCCTCAGGTTGGAGCCGGGGGAATTTTCTCGCGGCAACGGCAGCGCTCTCTGCGGCACCTCTGCTCGGCGCGGCCGACAACTCGACGACGGGGAAGATGCAGCGTCTGCTCGGCATCGACCCGCGCTTTAGCGGCAAGGGTCAGACCTTCGACGTGGGCGTGCTGACCGCGCTGACCGGTTCCGGCGCGATTTACGGCAGTCACGGAACCGACGTTTTCAAGCTTGCCGCGCGGGACATCGAGACACTCGGCGGCCCGACCCTCAACATGATCTACAAGGATAACAAATCCGGCGACCCGCAAGCGGGCGTGCAGGCCATGCGCGAGTTAGGCGCGGCCAAAGTGCCGATGATGCTCTCGACCTACAGCGCTGACCTCGGCGCCGCGCTGCCGGGGATCAAAGAGTATAAGGTTTTCAGCGTGGATGGCACGGGCGGTACGTCGCAATACGCGATGGGAAAGCCGTACTTCTGGGGGGCGATCGCGATCACGCCTGACGACGCCTTCCCCGGCGCGCTGAAGTACGTTGCGGCCAAAATGCCCCAAGTGAAGAAATACGCGTTCGTCGGTTGGGACCTGGGCCCACTGAGCGATATCGTCGCGAAGGATCTTCAGAAGGACGTGGGCACCAGCATGAAGCTCGTCGCGGACGAGCGCACCAAAGTCGGTACGACCGACTACTCCGCCTCAATTCAGAAAGTCAAGGCGGCGGATCCGGATATCATTTTTCTCGCGATCTACGCCGAGGACGTCGGCTACTTCATGAAACAGTACGCGACCTCGGGAATCGATAAGCCGGTGCTCGCCTTCGCGCATTCGCAGGCTGCGGCCACGATCGCAGGAGCGGCCTACGAAGGGCTCTACTTCGCGTTCGATTACTTCGATGCAGCACATCCAGGCAATCCCTACGCCGACTACTTCGTGGACTCGTTCAAAGGCATGGAAGGAGGGTTTCTTCCCGAGTTCTACGTTGCGAATCTCTATGAGGATACGTTCGTCCTGTGGGAATGCATACGGCGCGTGCTCAAGAGCGGCGGGAACGCGCGGGACGGCGAACAGCTCGACGCCGCGCTGCGCGCCAATCCGGTCTTCCCGAGCGTGTATGGTGGAGATAGCGGAAAGCCGGGCGTCCTCGCCTTCGATGTCGACACGCACTCCGTGAAGAAACGGCCGATGCGCGTGTTGCAATTCAAAGGAGGCAAGATCGTTACGCTCGCGTATTTCAACATCGACGGCGCTGACTTTCGCTTGGCGTAACGGGCGCAGCCCGTGCTCGAGAACTTTCTCCAAGTCTCCCTGAACGGGCTGATCAACGGCTCGACCTACGCGCTCCTTGGCGTGGCGTTCGGTCTCATCATCGGTGTGACCGGACGCTTTCACGTCGCTTTCGCCGTGACATATACGCTCGCAGCGTTCGTCGCGGCGTGGCTTACCATGTACCTCGGTGCGCCTTTTTGGGCGGCGGTCGTCGCGGGCGCGCTCGTCGCCGCGCTGACCGGTTCCGCGATAGAACGCTTCGTCTACTGGCCTATCCTGTTGCGAACGGGGGCCAACGGGTTGCTCATGGTCTTCGTCGCGTCGCTTGGCGTATCGATCGTTGGTCGAAACCTCATCGCGCTCACGACGCTCCAGAACTCAGCCACGGTCGTCAACGGGTTTTCGAACGTCGGCCTCAACCTCGGTCCGGTAACGCTCTCGTCGTTGAACCTCGCGACCGCGACCGTCGATTGGCTGCTCATCGTTTCGTTATCGCAGCTCTTGGCGCGGACGAGCCTCGGCCGAATCATTCGCGCAGTGCGCGCGAACCACGAGATGGCGCTCTGCGTCGGCATCGATCCGGGAGCGGTGACCTTCATCGTTTTCGCCATCGGCTCGTTCATGGGTGGTGCGGCGGGGGTTTTCCAAGCCGCGCTCACCTCGGCGACGCCGGACATGGGCATAACGCCGTTTTTCTACGCCCTGGTCGTCGCATTCGTGGCGGGTCTTTCGTCGCCGCCGCTCGTCGTTGCTGCGGTCGGCATCGCGCTCGGGCTCGTCGAGAGCTGGACGACGCTCGTCCTTCCGACGACGTGGACGGCGCTCGTTGTTTTCGGAATTCTCTTTATCTACGTCGCCTTACGCCCGCTGCGCCGCGGCCTTGCGAGCGCCTGACGCATGGAGATCGCGTTTCAATACATCGACACCATCCTCGTGTTCGCCGTCTTCGCGCTCTCACTCAATCTGCTCCAAGGTTACGCGGGACAGGTCTCGGTCGCGCAAGCTGCCTTCGGTGCCATCGGCGGCTACGCGCTCGCGCTGCTATTTCTGGACGCGGGTGTCGGACCGGCGTGGGGACTCGCGATCGGAACGATCGCCGCCGGCTTCGCCGGATTCCTGGTCGGTTTGCCCGCCCTGCGATTGACGACGGAATGGCTCATCTTGCTGACGCTGGCGGTGCAGACGATCGTCGTGACCCTCGTGCAGACCGATCATGCTCTCGGCGGTTCGTTCGGTCTTCAGAACGTCGCCGGCTTACGTATCTTCGGCCTGCCGCTCGATGAACCGAGCCAGATGTTTCCGCTTTTTCTGGTTTTGGCTGCGATCGTTTACCTCACGTGCTACCGCCTGGGAGAGTCGCCGTACGGACGCGTTCTGCGAGCTATACGCGATGACGCGACTGCGTGTCGCAGCCTTGGAAAGCGCGTTTATGCCTATAAGCTCACCGTCTTCAGCCTCACCGCCGCGATGGCGGGATTGGCCGGCGCCATGCTAGTCATCGAGACGTCAATCGCCTCGCCAACGCTTTTTTCATTCGACCAATCCGCCGTCATCGTCGCAATGGTCGTCATCGGCGGCGCAGGAAATCTAAATGGCTCGCTCGTGGGCGTAGCCGTATTGACGCTCCTCGCGCCGCTCTTCGACCGCCTGCTTCCCTTCAACGAACAGGCTGCGTTCGTGTTGCGGCTCGTCGCCTACGGCGCAGTTCTCGTTGCCGTACTCTTGGTTCGTCCGCAGGGTCTTTATCCGGACGCAATCACGAGGCGACTTGAGCGCGCCTTGCGCCGGGGAGGGCCGGCGCTCGAGGTCGGAGCCGAAGCTGCCCTAGAGCCTGCGATTCCAAGCGTCGAGATTGTTCGGCAGCCGTCTCGCGACGTGCCCCGAGACGTCGTCGTTTCCGCTGAGGGACTTTGCAAAAAGTTCGGCGGCATCGTTGCGGCCGACGATCTCTCATTCAGACTCTTTCGCGGCCACGTCTCCGCGCTTGTCGGGCCCAACGGTGCGGGAAAGACAACGGTTTTCAATTTGCTCACGGGCGCGATCAAGCCCGATGCCGGCCGTGTCGTCCTACGCGGCGAGGACGTTACGAACGCCACCCCCGATCAAATTGCACGCTCGGGGATGGCTCGTTCTTTTCAAAGCGTGCGAATCTTTCCGCGACTCTCGACGCTCGAGAACGTGATGCTGGCGATCCCCGGGCAACCGGGAGAGCACCTCGTTCCACTCTTTCTTCAATGGCGCGGCACGAGTGCGGCGGAGCGCGCCGCGCGGGAGATAGCGCGGAATTGGCTTCACTTCGTCGGGATGGGCGCTCACGAAGACGCGCCGGCAGGTGCGCTTGCGTTCGGAGAGCAGAAACTCGTCGCGCTCGCGCGCGTGCTCGCAACGGATGCAGAAGTGCTTCTGCTCGACGAGCCTGCCTCGGGCGTCGACCGCAGGTGGGTCGACGCGATGCTCGAGGTTATCGCGAGCCTGCGCGATGCCGGCCGCACGATCTGCATCGTCGAGCACAATCTCCACGTCGTCGAACGGTTGGCGGATCACACGTATTTCATGGAGCTCGGCAAGATCACAGCGGAAGGCGATTTCAATACGCTCACTGCCGACCGGCGACTGGTGGAGGCGTACTTTGGTGTCGTCTGAGGCCCTCCTCGAGACGCACGGCCTTCAGGGTGGCTACGGTCGCAAACACGTCGTCTACGACGTCAGCCTCGCCGTTCGGCGGGCGGAAATTGTCGCTTTGCTGGGCCACAACGGCGCCGGAAAGACCACGACGATCAAGACCATTTTCGGAATGCTGCCGTCGCTCGGTGGCCGCGTCGTCTTTGATGGCGAGGACGCGACGGTCGCCGGCTGCCGGCGCAATGTCATGCGCGGCATGACGATGGTTCCTTCCGAACGGTTTACGTTTCCCGGCCTCACGGTGCGTGAGAATCTCTTGCTCGGTGCGACGCACGAACGAGGGGCGACCGTGCGCGAGGCGCGATATGCACGCGTCGCAGCGCTCTTCCCGGTTCTGGCGGAGCGTCCGGCGCAACGCGCGGAGACGTTGTCGGGCGGCCAGCAGCGCATGCTGAGTTTCGGTATCGCCTTGATGTCGGGTCCGCGACTCTTGCTGCTCGACGAACCGTCCCTCGGGCTCGCGCCGGCCCTCGTGACGGCGCTCTTCGACGCGATCGCCGTGCTCGCGAATGAGGAAGGCCTTGGGGTGCTGCTGCTCGAGCAGAACGTCGGCCAGGCTTTGCGCATCGCACACCGCGTCGCCGTCATGCGTTCGGGTCGCGTGATCCTCGAGGAATCTGCGGGTGCAATGCGCGCACGCCGGGCGTACTGGGAACTTTTCTAAAGCGGGGAGATCTCGATCGGGTCGTTCTTCCCTGCGGACGCGATAACGGCGCAAGCGTTGAACGCCGGCTACTGATGAAGTGGCAGGCCGCCATCAGCGTCCTGCTCCCCATCGAGATCTTCGTCTGATTCCAGGCCGGGATCTTCCGCATCGCCGAATTGTCCGGTCTCCTCGTCGGGGAGCGGATCGCCGGGCTTCAGACGCTCGCCGGCTTGTGGATTTGCAGCTGAGATCATGTTGAAATAGTTCCGTTTCTGAAAAAGATCTAAGCGGTATCAGGTACGGTGCGGAGGCCCGACGTAGGGGAACTCGGTGAGCAGGTCAGCGTGATGAGGGACTCCGACGCTCGTCAGCTTCCCGTTCGTCAACACCGCTAGGAAGTGACCGCTGGCGTCGTCGGTGAGCGCGCGGCCATTGTCGGGATATGATGCTTGACGCGCCGGCTGGTAAGATAAGATATCCGGCAGTAGGGTCGATGCCGCTCGCGTCGCTTCTGCGGGCGCATAGCCACCCGCGTGTTCTAGCGCGTGCGCAAAGCCAGCGACGAATTGCGCGTCGTCCGACGGCTGCGCACCACGGTACGCGTCGTTAAAATCTCCCGTGAGGAAGGGAGTTTGTGAGGGCTTCGCGCCTCGATCAGCCTGGACCCAACTTCCGGAGGCGCCGTCCAGCGTGCGTGCCCAGAGCCGCAGTTTCCCCGAGCCCAATTCGGCGTTGGGCACTTCCATCGCAATCGAGCAGATGTTTTTGTCCACGAAGTAGTCCTGACCGGTGAACTTCAAATCGTTCACCGCGCCCAGGGTGTCGAAGAAAAACGGATCGCTGCGCCAGCCTGCAAAGAAGCGGTAACCGCCGCCGTCCGTCACGGCCGCTTCATGCCCCGTTGAGACCGGCGCGCCTTCCAAAATGACGCGTCCGTTTTCGCCCGTCCCGGTCGCCTGGGCGCCGTCAACACGCCGCAGTGTCGCCGTCTGCCCCCCACCTTCCGCCGTCGCGAAGCGCACGCTGTACACAATATTGGCAACGGTATCGCCATCCGTGTCGATCTTCAACTCGTAGAGCGCGTTCGTTGCGAACGGTGTGGTCGTGGTGGTACCTGCCGGAATGAAGCTGTCGGACGGGTGAACGTCCATGATCAGGATCGACTTGCCGGCATCGCCCGGCTTCGGGAACGCATACAGATCGGTGTAATCCAGGCATGCGCTCCCGTGCGGGAACCCAAAGTTAGGACCGGAGTAGTGGTGGGACATCGTAACCTCTCAGCTCGGCGCCACTCGAGGGCAGGGAGATCGTCTCCGACCGATGCGCTTCGCCATGAACAGGGCAGCGCCCGCGTCGGGTTACACCGCGTGGAGCGGCTCGCGTACTTTCGCGGTTGCCTCGAGAGCAGCCATGATCGCGGCAACGGTCGCTTCGGGATGCTGAATCATGCTGGGATGCGAACCGTTGACGTGCGTGATCGTCGCTTTGGCGCGTTGCGCCATCATCATTTGCACGGCCGGCGGGATGACGAGATCCCCATCGCCGACGACATACCAAGAGGGGATGGTCTTCCAACCCTCGGCAGCCGGCGCTTTCTCATTGAGCGCGCTCGCGGTCAGCGGGCGCTGCGTCACTGCCATAAGCGCGGCCGCCTGCGCCGGGACGTCCGAAGCAAACACGGCGCCATAGTACTTCGGAGTGAAGAAGAGGTCGGCGTCGCCCGAAGCGAGCGGAACGGGCGTGAACAAATCCGCGGGCGGGGGCGGACTCGAGGGGAGGATACTGAGGCAGCTTTCGCCTTCTTCCGGCGCGAACGCATCGACATATACGAGCGCTTTCACGTTCGGAGTGCTCGCCGAGGCGACGCTCATCACGGCGCCTCCGTACGAATGGCCAACGAGAATCACCGGACCGGGGATCGACTTGACGAACGTCGCGACGCTCGCGGCATCCGAGGCCAGGCTGCGCAAGTGATTCGGCGGGGCATAGACCGTCAACCCTGCGCTCTGCAGTTGCCGGATGACGCCATTCCAGCTCGTTCCATCGGCCCATGCGCCGTGGACTAAAACGATGGCCGGTTTCGTGCTGTCGGGCGATTGATCGAACATGAAAGCCTACTTCTGCGAAAAATGCAATTGGTAGACTAGTAGAGCACGAACGGACGTCGCAGTCGACTCCTTTAGGAGGAGGTTTCGGCGACCGCTTGCTGTCGCGTTTGCGAAGGCGTCTCTCCGAAAAATTCCTTGTAGCTCGTTCCAAAATGGCCGAGATGCCAAAAGCCGTATTCGGCCGCGATGTCGATGATCGCCGTTTTCTCACAAGGGTCGCAGAGCGCCTTGCGCACGGCGTTGAGGCGGAGAATCTTGAAGTACGTGAGCGGTCCGAATCCGAACGAACTCGTAAACGCGTAGTGAACGCTGCGCGTGCTGCGCGCGGTGAGTTTGCTGATGGTCTTGAGGGAGAGCAGCGTGTCGACGTGCTGCCACATAAGATCCTCGACACGTCGCGCAAACTCGTGCCGTCGATTTCCAGTCTCGGGACAAGCTTTTGCCCAACGCAAGCCGCGCGCCGTATCCCGTATCGCTTTCCTGACCAGACCTTGCTCGGAAATCGTGGTGCCGATCGTGCCGCCCCTATCTTGGAAGCTGAGGGCGCGAGGCTCGTGGCCTGCAGCTTCTCTCGGTTCGAGGGCGAGCGCTTGGTGGTCAGTCCGCAGCCACGCGATCGTGCATGCTCCCTGCGTGCACAAATCAACGCGGCCTTTCAGGAAAGCAATGACTTCGTTTTGGCGCCATACGGTCCCATTTTGCACGACCGGGCCGCGGCTATCGACAATCGTGCCGACCACGACCTGCGGTTCAGGAACTCTGAACCGGATTTCGACTCCCTGAGCAAACTGTTGGAAGTGGAGCGACGATTCCGCAGCGGCATGCCGCTTGAAATTCGGCACGATCTTCCCCGGCGTTAACTGAAAGATCTCGAGACCGTCAGCAAAGCTTTCCGCGGCAGAAATTGCTGAGAGCCAAGGGTCACTCGAAAGCTGCATATTCTAAACGCTATCCGAGAGCTCGAGGCTTAGCAATCTCCAGGTTGTTCGCGATGCTTCCAATAGGTATTTGATTATCATAGAACCAATAGTGGATGGGTAACTTTCCGATCGCGGAGCGCTGTTTAGCCACTTGAGAAACGATAGCGACGTGCGTGACCTAGCTAGTCTCGATGCCCCGGACCTGCGGCGTCGCGAACTGGCCAATTTTTTGCGCGCCCGCCGTGAGGCCATCTCGCCGGAAGACGTTGGATTGCCGCGCTTGCGGCGCAGACGGACGCCCGGCTTGCGTCGCGAGGAGGTTGCATTTCTGGCGGGCATCGGCGCGGCTTGGTATGCGCGGCTCGAGATGGGTCATGACATCAGTCCCTCGACCGAGACCCTTCTTTCAATAACGCGAGCCCTCAACCTCAGCGTCATCGAAACCGAGTACGTCTTCGAACTCGCAGGTTTCGGTATTCCGAAATTTCACGAACCGAGCGAAGCGATCGTCCCGGAAGCACTGGAGCAGCTCATTCCCAAGATCGAAACCCAGGGCGCAATCTTTTTCGATCGCTATTTGACGATGCTTCGCTGGAATGCGATCGCCGACGCGATGTTTGGGATCGCCGGCAAAACCGGGCCCGCGGAGCGGAATACCGTGTACCGCCTCATTCACGAACCGAAGAGCTCGACGACGTTCGGCGACGATTTCGAGCGCCTCGCCGGCGGCGTCATTGCCATGTTTCGCCGGGCGTATGCAGCTGGCGAACCAACGCCGTTCGCTAAGAGCTTGCATGAGGAGATACTCGCGAACCCGCGCCTTGCGAAGCTTTGGGAAAACTACGTCGTCGCCGACAACGTCTTCGAAGGGGAATCGGGGCCGTTCGAACGTCATCACCCGGCCCTCGGCTCTTTCGGCGTTCTGACATCGAACCTCATCGTTTCTCGTCAGCAAGGCACGATTTTGCGAATCATCGCACCTGCCGACGCGAAATCGGCCAAGATCTTCAAACGTCTCGCCGCACTCGGCTCGCCTTCGATTCCTGAGAAAAATCTGCCTTAACGGGATAACGCTCCGTGAGCCAGACGCGCTACGCTACCCCTCATGCGCAGCGCAACGGGGACGTACTCCCTCGACCCCGCCACCGCCCAGTTCTTCAACGCGCAAAATTTGCGCTTAATCAGTCGCGGTACTCAAGCGATCGGAAAGCTCGGACGGCAATTCGCCCTTCGCGGTTCTTTCGATGGACGCGTGCTCCACGCCGTTTGGAAAGGTCCGGAAGCCTCGGGTTGGATGCTGCTTAAGTTCGAACCCGACTTCACGTCATTCGACGGAACGTACGGCGATGGCGAAAACACGTCGCCGCCGATTAGGCCCTGCTCCGGGCGCGTGCCGCGCTAGCTACTCGTCTTTGCGTTCGCCGTCCGCACGGAGCTTTGAGACGTCTCGATCGATGTGGTCGGCGATAGGCCCCATCGAAGCGTTGAGACCGACGATGACGACGGCTCCGAGAAACGCCTCATTGAAGAGCCCGATGCCGGCCAGTGATCCGATAGCGGCGCCCGACCAGAGCGTCGCTGCGGTGTTGAGGCCGCTAACGCTTACTCCATCCTTGAGGATGACACCACCGGCCAAAAATCCCACGCCGGTTGCGACGTTCGCGATCACTTGAAGGTTGCTCGAGGCGCCGAATGACGGCGCGACCGTCGCGTAGAGCGTCGCTCCAACCGTCACTAGCGAACTCGTCTGCAGGCCGGCCGCACGATGCCGCAGTTGACGCTCGAATCCGATGAGCACTCCAAGTATCGTGCCGGCGGCCAACCGCAGCGCCATCTCCGTGTTGCTAAGATAGTGCGGGACGTCGTGTAGACTGCGAATAGTTTCGTCGATTAGGAGTTAGTCTCCGACGGAGCTAAAGGGAAGACGCTCCCCGGCCGTGCAGCATCGCTGCAAAGCCGGGAAGCGTCGATGGGTTACGCGCCGTGGTGTGCGGCGATGGCCTTTTCGATTTGCGCTTTGACCGCTTCCATGTTGAAGGACGCGCCCTTCTGCATCGGCGGGAACTCGACGAACGTCTCGGCGCCTTTCCCGACGACTTCCTGAACGAGGACGAAGCGCCAGAACTGGTCGACGAACCAATTGTAGAAGGCGAGCGAACCGGAGAGGCCGGTCCGTTCGAACGGGTCGAGTCGCAGATTGACGATGATCGGCCAGTCGACCTTGACCGTTCCACCGAGCCAGCCCCCGGGCTGATCGATGAAGCGGTACTTATAGTCGTTGACGCGCACCGCGCCGAGCGTCCCTTCGGCGAAGTAGAAGATCTCGTGACGAGCCGATGGACCCGCGCCCGTCAACAGCGCCGTCTGATCGTAGCCGTCGAGGTGCACCTTGTAGGTCGTCGCGCCGAGTTGCTTCCCGGTCAGGAGCTCGGCTGCGATACTGGGATTGCCGGCAGCTGCCACGAAGGTCGGGAACCAATCTTGGCTCGAGAAGATGCCGTTCTCGACCGTTCCTGGTTTGATTTTGCCGGGCCAGCGTGCGATGCACGGTGAGCGGAAGCCGCCCTCGAGGACGGTGCCTTTCCCGCCGGCAAACGGCGTTTGGCCGCCATCCGGCCAGGTGAAGTTTTCGGTTCCGTTGTCGGTCGTGAAAACGAGGATCGTGTTGTCCGCGAGACCGTCGTCCTTCAGCTTTTGCATGACCGAGCCGACGATGTCGTCGAGCTGCTTCATGCCCGCTTCGTGAATCGACCAGCCGTTTTCGGGCGTGCGCAGGTCGTTGTATTTATCGGAGAGGTGCGTCTTCACGTGCATGCGCGTCGGGTTCAGCCAAAGGAAGAACGGCTTCCCCGCAGCCTTGGCTCCGTCGACGAACTTCAGCGCGTGGGCCAAAATTTCGTCGTCGACCGTCTCC
>Ga0302325_10013341_pt1 | contig 17527 bp, 14 predicted proteins | sample Palsa_T0_2_FD_201948 | JGI IMG/M metagenome (GOLD analysis project Ga0302325, IMG submission 201948) | Peat permafrost microbial communities from Stordalen Mire near Abisko, Sweden - Palsa_T0_2 | ecosystem: Environmental > Terrestrial > Soil > Palsa > Peat permafrost | place: Sweden: Abisko... | reverse complement strand
ATCGTGTCGACCGAACTCTGCACCGATGAATATGTGTTTCGGCTGGTGCCGCGTGCGCGCATCGCAGCACTTTCCTTCCTTGCCGCGGACGACCACCCGATCGTCTCAACGATCCACGACAAGGTTAAGGGCATTTCGCTGACCCACGGGTCGGCCGAAGAGGTGATGTCGCTGAAGCCAGATATGGTGGTGCTGTATCGCGGCCAAAATCCGCGCCTCAAAGCCCATCTGACGGAGTCGCATACGCCGTTCGTGGAAATCGATGATGCCAATTCGCTGGCCGATGTGCGCAAGGTCACGCGCGATCTCGGTCGGTCGCTCGGCGCACAGCAGCGCGCATCGGAATTGATCGCGCAGATGGACAGGACGCTCACCGCGGCATCGGCAATCGCGCCGCACTCACCGGTGCGCACGCTGATCTATGAGCCCAACGGTTACGCCAATTCCAGCGGTGTGTCCGACGACATCCTGCATGCGGCCGGTCTTGCCGATATCGCTTCGCAAATGAGCCGGACGCGGATGGGAACAATTCCCGTCGAAGCGGTCGTCGCGTCGCCTCCTGCATTGCTGATCCTCAATGCGCAGCATGAAGGCGCGCCGTCGCGCGGCGATCTGATCCTGCAGCATCCGGCTCTGCGGGCGTTGCCGCAGAGTACGTTGGTGGCCGGCGCGGCGCTGACCCCGCTTCTGTGTCCGGGTCCATGGTCCGTCGACGTAGCGGCGCCTCTGGCCCGGCTGGGTCGCGAAGCCCGCAAACTTGCGTCGACATCACCCGGTCTCTAAAATGCGTGCCACTCGCATGGGTGAAGGGAACGCGGTGAAATCCGCGGCTGCCCCCGCAACTGTAAGCGGCGAGCCTCTCTCAATGGCCACTGGCAAGACCGGGAAGGCGGGAGAGGCGTCAGAGCCGCGAGCCAGGAAACCTGCTCTTGCGTGTCGTCCACTTTCCGGCCGGGCGGGCCGGGGAGAGCGGGTATCCGCGAAGCGGCGACGCAGACGCACGCGGAGCAGGCCATGGACGGCGCGTTGCAGCAGGAGAGGGAAGAGCGGTTCGTAGCGCGTATCTCGCGCCGGAGCATCGCCCGCGCGAACCCGATCACGCTTGCTCTCGCGGCACTCGCGCTCGCGCTCGGCGCGATTTCGTTCCTGATCGGGCCGGCGCGTCTGGGCGTGGGCGAATTGTTTTCCGGACTGTTTGCCTCGCACGGCACGGCCGCGATCATCGCGCGCGAAATCCGTTTGCCGCGCGCCTTGCTGGCGCTCGTTGTCGGCGCAGCACTTGGCGCGAGCGGGGCTGCGCTCCAGGGCCTGTTCCGCAATCCGCTCGCCGATCCCGGCGTGACGGGCGTGACATCGTCAGCCGGTTTTGGTGCGGTCGTCGCGATGTATTTCGGTTTTGCCGCGATCAATCCGCTCGTTTTGCCGGCGTCCGCCATCGCGGGCGCACTCGCGACTTCCACGATCCTCTATTTCCTCTCGCGCTCCGGCGCGGAGCGAACCGCGCTCATCCTTGCGGGTGCCGCGATTGCGAGTCTCGCAACGGCCATGACTGCGCTCGCCATGTCGCTCGCACCCAATCCCTATGCGATCACCGAAATGGTGCGCTGGATGATGGGCTCGCTGAAAGATTGCACGCTCGCCGATCTCGCGCTGGCGACGCCACCTGTCGCGCTGGGCATCGTGCTTCTGATGGTGAGCGCACGAAACCTCGATGCGCTTACTTTAGGCGAAGAAGCGGCGCAATCGCTCGGCGTGGATGTGCATGGGCTCCGCCGCCGCGTCGTGATCGGGGTTGCGCTCGCGACAGGCGCCGCGACCGCTGCGGCCGGCGCCGTGAGCTTTGTGGGTCTTGTCGTGCCGCATTTGTTGCGCCCGTTCTACGGCTATGAGCCGGCGCGGCTGATCTGGCCGTCGTCGCTGGGCGGCGCGGCTCTTGTCAGCGCGGCCGACATAGCCGTGCGGCTGATCGCGCCGGACGGCCAGCTTCTCGTCGGCGTGATGACCGCCATGATCGGCGCGCCGTTCTTCATCTGGCTGATCCTCCGTATGCGGAGGGAAACGTGAGCGCAGCCCTGACATTCGATCGCGTCTCGGCGGGCTATCGCGATCGCCCGGTGCTGAGCGGTGTGAGCGTGGCGATCAATCCCGGTCGGGTCACGGGGCTGGTGGGTCCCAACGGCGCGGGCAAGACAACATTGCTGCGCGTGGCGCTGGGCCTGCTCGACACGACGCTGGGCGACGTGCACGTGCTGGAACGGAATCTGCGCGACTGGTCGCGCGAGGCCCGCGCCCGCGCGATGGCCTATCTGCCGCAAGACGCCGACGCGCATTGGCCCATCGCGGCGCGAGCGTTGGTTGCGCTCGGCAGGATGCCGCACCGCGCAAGTTTCGCTCCATTATCGAGTGAAGACATGGCTGCCGTCGAGAAGGCGCTCGCACGCTGCGATGCGGCGCAATTCGCCGCCCGCCGCATGGACGAGCTTTCGTCCGGCGAACGCGCCCGCGTGTTGCTTGCCCGCGCGCTGGCGACGCAGGCATCGATCCTGCTCGTGGACGAACCTGCAGCCCATCTCGATCCCGTGCATCAGCTGCGGCTGATGGAGTTGCTGCGCGAAGAAGCGGCGCAGGGCGCGGCCGTGGTCGTCACCCTGCACGATCTGGCGCTGGCGTCGCGCTTCTGCGACGAGATCGTGGTGCTGCAAGCAGGTCGGGTCATTTCGCAAGGCGTCGCAAGCGACGCTTTGTCCGACCGGGTGCTGGCGGACGCGTTCGGAATCGCCGCGCTGAAAGCTGCGGAGCTTGCCGTTGAGCGGCTCCCGATTATCCCGTGGCGTCGGCTCTGAGCGTGCGGACAATCCGCGCCGTCAATGGAGCCGGAGCGGCGCCGCCGGCCGCGATGGAATAGCGACAACCTTTGCGTTTGCCGCCGACCGTTCGATGAAATCGGCGACAAAGGGGCTGGCCGGCGATGAAGATCACCGAGCCGTATTCGCCGACGGCGCGCGCGAACGCGAGAGCGTCGTGAGCGCAGTCGCGAGGGCAGGCGGCACCAGGCGGCGAAAGGTCTGCATGCGCGTGGCGCCCAAAGTCGTGATATAATCAATATGGATTAAGAGATTTTGGTGCGCCAAAGCCCCTGCCGGGCGGAAACGGGGCATTATCCCGCGCGCCGGGCGCGCCTTGTGGAGGTCAGGGCTGAGGCAAGCGTGCGCGATTCCAGGATCGCCGCCGTTGCATCCCGCGCCGCGAGAAGCACCTTGCGGATGGCGCAGGTTTCCTCGTCCACGCAGTCGTCGCATTTGTGATAGGCCGTGACGCTGACGCAGGGGCTGAGCGCCAACGGCCCGTCGGTCTCGCGAATGATATCGGCGAAGGTGATTTCGGACGGCGGACGCCCCAGCAGGTAACCGCCCTGGCGGCCGCGATGGCTGCGGACGATGCCGCGCTTCTTGAGGCTCAGCAGGATCTGCTCGAGGAATTTGCGCGGCACATTCGCTTCCTCGGCGATGTCCGCGATCATCATCGGTTCGTCGCCGCCGCGATCCGCGAGCACGATCAGGGAATGAAGCGCGTAGCGCGCCTTCTGGGACAGCATGCCGAGTATTTCCACAAACCCGATTTGTTATATCGTCTTTGAGGGGGCGAAGGTCAAGGAGGACAAGGTCGGTCGGCGCGCTCGCAAGCCGTGTTACGATTGCGGGGTAAATGTCCCAGCCGCGTTCCCGGTCGCATAGCCATAGGTGTTCGATGACACGCAGATCATTTCTGACGGGCGCCGGTGTCGTGACCGTCCTGGTGGCAGGAGGCGGAGTCTGGCGCGCCTCTGACCGGGGCGTTTTCAGTGTCGGCGAGGGACTTGCTTACGAGCCGTGGAAAAACTGGCGGGGCGATGCCGGCGACGGCGCGCTCGCTCTGGTGCGCGCCGCGATTCTGGCCGCGAACCCGCACAACACGCAGCCCTGGCTATTCAGAGTCAGCAAATCCCGGATCGAACTGTATCTGGACACGAAAAGGAACGTGGGTGCGCTCGATCCATTCCTGCGGGAAGAACATATCGGATTGGGCTGCGCGCTGGAGAACCTGATGCTCGCGGCGCGCGCGGGCGGTTACGACGCCAGCCTGAATCTGCTTGCCGGAAAACTTGCGACTATTCCTGCCGAGCCAAAACCGAAACTTGTCGCGCGCATCGATCTCGCGCCGGGAAAGCCACACGACAGCGAGCTCTACGATGCGATACCGCGGCGCCACACCAATCGCAGCGCCTACATCCCGCAAAAGCCGATCCCGCCTCAATTTATCGATGCTTTGGGCCGTCTGACGGGTGACGAAGCGGACGTCAAAATGTTCTTGTTCCAGGCGGAGGCCGATCGCAAGCGGATCGTGCAGGCAAGTGCGACCGCGAATGTCGCCCTCTATTCCGATCCGGAAATCCGGCGCGGTACCGATCCCTGGGTTCGGATCGGCTGGAATTCGGTGCAGAAATTCCGCGATGGTCTTGCGATCGACAATTTCGGCGAAGCCCCCATCGCTGCGGGCCTCACCAAGATGCTGCCCGCGTGGCTGCTGCAATGGGCAGCCTCGCGCCAAGAGAAGACGGGCTATGCCGATCTGATGCTCAGTGCGCCGCTCATCGGCATCGTGGCCGTGCGCGACCGCTACGATCAGGAGCAGTGTCTTCGTGCAGGAAGGATATGGCAGCGGGCGCATCTGCTGGCAACCGCGCGGGGGCTGGCCGGACGACCCTGCAATGAGGCCGTGGAGCTTGTCGACCGCGAGAAAGCGCTGGGGAAACCCGCGAAGCAGGCAGGCGTTCTTGGCGACATCGTCGGCGACGCGACATGGCAACCCACTTTTGTTTTCTACATGGGCACGCCGACATGGCCTGGACTTGCGAGCGCCCGGAGGCCCGTCGAAGCTGTGATTCTTTAGGTCGGCAGCCAATCCTGTCGGGCGCCTTGAAGCCACGAGGAATCGATCATGCTCTCCACCAATCCGTTCATCGTCCTTTCCTATGTCAGCGGCCCGGCGATCCTCACCAATGCGGCGGCTCTGCTGTTGCTCAGCACATCGAACCGCTTCGCCCGCGCGATCGACCGTTCGCGGCAGCTGGCCCGCGACGTTCAAACCTTGTCGGAGTCGGGACGCGCGGAGCCGGCGATCGCCGCGCGCCGCGTGAAGCTGATCGCACGCACCCTGACGAGCCTCTATCTGTCGGCCGCGACATTCGCCGTGGCGACGTTGATGTCTGTTCTCGGCGCGGTCATTGCCGGGGCGGCCGCCGGGCCCGCCGCCGATATCCCGATCATTGTGGCGCTTTTCTGCGGGTTGATCGGATTTGCCGCCATTGTGGTGGGCGCGGTTGGGCTCGTGATCGAAAGCCGGCTGGCCGTGCGCGCGCTCACCCACGAAACCGACGAAGCGTTGGCGCAGCTGGCGAAGACGGTGAGGGAACAAACGAAATAATCGCAACGGAAGCGGTCGGTGTGACGCTTCCGCTGCAATGTAACGGCCGTCCGTTCCCGCCCTCAGCCGAATACGAAGTCGGCCGAGCTGAGGTGAGCCATAGTGAGGGCGTGGAGCTCGATGGTGCTTCCGCTTTCGAGCGTGATGATCGTGTTCCCGCCGACCTGGGTCATGTGCGTCTGCAGTTCGGTATAACTGGTAAAATCGCCACCCGAAAAAGTGATGTAATCGTGCCCGGTTCCGGTCTTGAAGCCGTCGATGATGTCGTTGCCGAAGCCGGCGCCGAAATCGAAATGATCGAATTCGCCGCTCGGGTTATAGGTGTTGCTGCCCGTACCGATGATGAAGGTGTCGTAGCCGCCTCCGCCATTGATGGTGCCGAGCACGACGCCGTTGCTGTTGTCGAAGGTGTCGCCGCTGTCGGTGGTCGTCCCGGAAGCAAAATAGACATTGCCGTGGATCGTACCCGTATTGGTCAGGGTTTCGGCGGTGCTCATATGGACCGGGCCATAGATCGTGCCGGCATTGGTCAGCGTGTCGCCTCCGGGAGTGCCCCCCACGGTATTGAAATCGATCCCGCCGTGAATCGTGCCGTCATTGGTGACAGAATTGCCGGCGGTCGAGTCGGATATGGTGCCGAAATTGATGCCGTTCGAGATATTGCCCGTATTGGTCACGGAATTGGAGGACGATTCTATCTCGAATTGTCCGGTCCAGTTGCCGAAATTCTGAATGTTCACGCCGCTGGTGGAGTCCACGGTCAGATTGCCGTGTACGGTTCCGGAATTTTCAATGAATGTGGCGGTGCTTAATGACGAGACTTGAATTGCATAGGGTCCGTCCGAAGATATCAAGCCCGAGTTCTGAATTGAGGTGTTACTCGAACTAGCGACCTGGATGCCGTTGATTGCGCCGTCGTTCACAAGCGTAAGCCCGGTGGCCCCATACGCACCAAAGCCGCCGCCGCCGCCCGAGATATGTCCACTGTTCTTGACGATGGTATCGGTTCCTGTCGCTTCCAATCCGCTCGTCTCGCCATACACGTCGCCCTTGACGCCGATATCGACGTCTTGGCCAAAAGCGACAATCTCGATTCCATATCCGCCTAATTGATCGGAGGCATCGATGCTGCCATTTACCCGAATGGCTTGGTAGTTGGCCCCCGCGTATATGCCATAGTCAAAGCCCGACACGGATCCGTTCACGGTGACGACGGTATACACTCCCTCCGCATCTATACCGTCCAGGCCGCCATCCACGGAGCCGTTCACGAGGAGAATGCTGCCGAGGCTGAGATCGTAGATGCCGTCGCCTGTCGCCGAATCCACTTCGCCGTTCACGGTTATGTGCGATCCAGCGGCCGTGCTGGCGGCAACACCGTAACCGTTCGTGCTATAAACCGTGCCGTCGAGAGTTGCGATTTCGCCTGCATTCTGCATGGAGAGGCCGTTGCTGCCGCTGCCCAATGCGACGAGTGAACCCGTGCTCGCCAGAAACAGCGTGTCGCCGGAGCCGGTCATATCGAAGGCGTCGGTGCTGGGGTCGTCCGTTTGTATGGTCGTGTTGATGTAGGTATCGGTCATGAATCGTGCTCCTGATTTCGGCATTGCGAGATCGGGGCACGGCAACACCCACCATCAGTGGCCGCCCCCCGAAAAGCGCGCTTTTCAACTTCGCGGGGAAGAATTGCAGCCGCCGCAGCAGCCGTCTTGGACTCCACGCCCCTGCGACTGGGACTCGGTAACACTGCAAAATTGCCGTTTTTTTCGGCAAATAGTCGGTTGGATTAACCGTAGTTGCCGGTTTGAAGACTTCGCGACCCGCTGCGCCCCACCGCTTGAAGACGTGGGAACATTGGACGATAGTCGGATCGGAGTGCCGATATAGTCTGAATCGATATGACGGATGGGGGCGACGCGAGCGGGCAGCTCGCGCGATTTGCGACTGCGTCGCTGCCGGATCGGGATCGGTTGGCGGTGTGGCGCGAAGTCTTTGGAAAAAGCGTGGCGCGGCTGGATCTGGCTCCGATAGATTCCGGCAATTCGTTTCGTTGCGACGTATCGGGATATGCTCTTCCAGGCGTGACAGTCGCTCTCGGCTCCTACCGAAACGTTCGGTCGATCCGCACCCGCGAACTGCTTTCCGACGGCAATGACGACGTGATTTTTGCAATCGTCGCGCGTGGCAGCGGGCGCCTGCTGCGGCCCGGACGGGAACTCGATCTGAATCCGGACGATGGCGCGGTGAGTTGCAACGCCATTGCCGGCGCGACGGCCGAAGCGCCCGCAAGTTTGCAATTGATCAATATCGCCGTTCCATTCCGGTCTCTGTCGTCCGCTGTCCGCAATGTCGGCGATATCGCCGTTGTGCCTGCCGCGGCGCGTACCGAGGCGGTGCGCCTTCTTAAGAGCTACGTGATGAGCCTGTTGGCATCCGACGACAGGCCGCGGTCCCCCGAAGTCCGCCATCTGGTCGCGACGCACATCCTCGATCTTGTCGTTCTGGCGATGGGGGCCAGGCGCGATGTGGCGGAGACAGCCAGGGGGCGGGGCGTTCGCGCGGCGCGTCTGCACGCGATGAAGTCGGACATCGCCCAAAACGCGGGCAACCCGGCCATCTCGGTCGACTGGCTGGCGCAGCAGCACGGATTGTCGCCCAGCTATGTCCGAAAACTATTGGACGGCGACGGCTCGACATTTTCCGAGTTCGTGCTCGAAGTGCGGCTGGAACAGGCGCATCGGCAACTCTGCGATCCGCGTTTTGCCGGCATGCATGTCAGCAGGATCGCGTTCGAAGCGGGCTTCAGCGATCTTTCCTATTTCAACCGCACATTCCGGAAGCGTTATCTTTGCACGCCTTCCGATGCCAGGGCTGCGGCGCAACACCGGCAATAGGTGCAAGCCGGCGCCGCAAAAGCATATTGCCGATCCGGATGCAGTCCTGTGTAGTGGGGCCAAGCGAGGCCAAGAGAGCCCGCGCTGACCGGGGAAACAGCCATGGCTGAGATCAGAAGCGGCGAAAGAGTCCGGACCACTGCGGAGCTGACAGAGCGGGCGGCGCGGGCGGCTGCCGGCTTTGCCTCGCTCGGCATCGGGCGCGGCGACACGGTCGCGCTCTATCTGCGCAACGATTTTCCGTTCCTGGAGGCAAGCCTCGGCGCCGGCATGGTCGACGCCTATCCCGTGCCCGTGAACTGGCATTACACCGAAGACGAAGCCCGCTATCTGTTCGAGAATTCCGGCGCGAAGGCGATCGTGATCCATTCCGATCTGATCGAGCCGATCCGCGCGGCGATCCCCGCGAACGTCCCGCTGCTGGTCGTCCCCACGCCGCCCGAAATCGCAAGCGCGTATGGGATCTCAGGCGCGTCTTCCATGCCGTCGCAGGCGCAGGATTGGGATCAGTGGCTCGCCGGATTCGCGCCGCTGGAAACCGGCGCGAAGGAACCACCCGGCACGATGATCTACACCTCCGGCACAACCGGAAGGCCCAAGGGTGTTCGGCGCAATCCGCCGACGCCCGAACAGGTGCAACTCGGCGGGATGCTTCTCGCGCGCGGCTTCGGGTTCGCGCCCTGGCTCGCGACACCGGAAGAGATCGTCACCGTCGTCACCGGGCCGATGTATCACTCTGCGCCGAACGCCTACGGGGTGACCGCCACGCGGCTGGGGGCAAACGTCATTCTCGAGGCCCGCTTCGATGCCGAGGAATTGCTCCAGCTGATCGAAAAACACCGCGTCACGCATCTGCATCTCGTGCCGATCATGTTCAACCGGCTGCTCAAGCTTCCGGAAGAGGTTCGCAAGAAATACGATGTGTCGTCGCTCCGGTTCGTCGTGCATGCGGCGGCGCCTGTTTCGCCGCCGGTCAAACGCGCGATGATCGAATGGTGGGGCCCCGTCATCAACGAATATTACGGCAGCACCGAAACGGGCATCATCGTGTTCTGCACCTCCGAGGAATGGCTCGCGCATCCCGGAACGGTGGGCAAGGCGATTCCTGAAGCCGATGTGCGGGTGATCGGCGAGAACGGCGAAAGCCTGGCGCCGCGCGCGATCGGCGAAGTGGTGGGGCGCGTAAAAGCCGCCGCGGATTTCACCTATCACCAGGACGATGCCAAGCGCCGCAAGGCGGAGAAGCTCGGCCTCATTGCGCCGGGCGATGTCGGCTATTTCGACGAGGATGGCTATCTCTATCTGTGCGACCGCGCCAACGACATGATCATTTCCGGCGGCGTGAATATCTATCCCGCCGAAATCGAAGCGCAGCTGCACCGCATGCCCGGCGTCGCCGATTGCGCAATTTTCGGAATTCCCAACGAGGAATATGGCGAGGCGGTGTGCGCGGTGGTGCAACCGCAATCGGGCATCGATTTGTCGGAAGCCGATGTGAAGGCCTGGCTGAGCGGGCGCGTCGCCGGCTACAAAATGCCCCGTCGCATCGAATTTCTCGCCGAATTGCCGCGCGAAGACTCGGGCAAAATCTTCAAACGCAAGCTCCGCGAACCCTATTGGGCGGGGCTGGACCGGCGCATTTGAGCCGATTTGGCCGAACGCATTTCTTCGCCTAGCATCGCTGAAACCCGAAAGGCTCGATATGGATCTCGTCATCAGAAATGCGCGCGTCGTCGACGGAACGGGTGCTGCTGCCTTCACGGCGGATGTGGCCGTCAGGGATGGCGTGATTGTGTCCATCGGAAAGTTTGCGGGTTCTGCGAGCCGCGAGATCGACGCGCACGGCCATGTGCTGGCACCCGGGTTCATCGATATCCACACCCATTACGATCCGCAGATTTTCTGGGATCGGCTTGCGACGCCGAGCATCGAGCATGGCGTGACGACCGTCGTGTTGGGCAATTGCTCGCTGAGCCTCGCGCCCGTGAAAAAGGAAGGACGGCGCAAGCTCGTCAAGATGTTCGAGAAGATCGAGGACATCAAAGAGCCGACCTTCGACGCGGCGGTCTCCTTCGCGTGGGAAAGCTTCGGCGAATATCTCGATTTCATCCGTCCCGGTCTCGGCCTCAATGTCGGCGCGCTGGTCGGCCATTCCGCGCTGCGTTTCTATGTGATGGGCAAGGAGAGCCAGGAGCGTGTCGCGACCGACGACGAGATCGCACGCATGTGCGCATTGCTCGAGCAGGCGATGGCGGCCGGCGCGATGGGGCTTTCGATTTCCTATGTCGATATCGATGAAGACAGCCGCCCGGTTCCGAGCCGCCTGGCCGACATGCGCGAGAAGATCGCGCTGTGCAAGGCGATGGCGAAGAGCGGCCGCGGTGTGTTGCAGACCGTGCCCTATTTCATCGATATCGAGCAGCAGCTCGCCAATATCGAAGAGCTCGGCGAGCTGAGCCTCGCAAGCGGCGTCATGTGCTCGATCGCACCGATCACCTATAGCCCCGTCGCGCCGGAAAACTGGAAGCGCAGCCTTGCGAAGCTCGAAGAGCAGCAACGTCGCGGCGCGAAAGTGTATGGCCAGTCGATGCCACGCAGCTTCGACATCAACATGCGATTGTCGGAAACGTCGTTCCTGCTCTACGGCACGCCGGAATGGAATGCGCTGATGCAGCTGCCGATTTCGGAGCGCATTGCGGCATTCGCCGATCCGGCCGCGCGGCCTGGACTCGTCGAGGCGGCGAGCGGGCGCCTGCTGCCGTTGCTTTCTATCCTGCGCGTCGGCGATACCTACAGTGCCGAGAACAAGCAGTTCGAAGGCAAGCCGCTGTTCGAGGCGGCGCAGGCACTTGGCAAATCGCTGCCGGACGCGATGCTCGACATCGCGGTGCGCGACCAATTGCAGACCGAATTTCAACTCAAGGGCGTGATCCACGCCAATCCGGACGAAGTGATCAAAATTCTCGATCATCCGCTCATTCATGTCGGCGCGTCGGATGCAGGTGCGCATATCTCGCAATTCTGCGGCGCCGGCGACACGAGCGACCTGATGGAGCGTTTCGTGCGCAAGTTCGGCATGATGAGCCTGGAACGCGCGGTGCAGAGGCTGACGGGCGATCTTGCGGACGCGTGGGGCATTGCCGATCGCGGCAAGATTCGCGAGGGCTATGCGGCAGACCTCGTGCTGTTCGATCCGGACACGATCGCGCGCCGGGAGGAAGAATTCGTGTCGGATTTCCCCGGCGAAGCACGGCGCTATATCTGCCATGCCGACGGCATCGAGGCGGTCGTCGTCAATGGCGCTGTGGTACGCGAAAACGGAGCGTATACCGAGGCAAGAGCGGGTCGAACTGTATAAAACAGCACACATTTGGCAACGCGCCCAAGGGCATTCCGAAGAGTGTTTTGCTTCAAACGGCTTTCCCGCTGTGCCATACTTGCCGCCAAGCCTAAGGCCGTCGGATATCGCCGACCGGAGCTACCTGACATATCGGGTGTGAAAGGCGTTTCTTGACAGACGATCGTTTCTTCCGCCGCAGCGCGCCGATCGCGCTGGGTGAGATCGCAGCACATGTCGGCGGCGAACTGATGGCGCCGGCGACGGCGTCATTCCTTGTGTGCGATGTCGCCGCGCTCGATTGCGCCAAGACGGGCGAGCTCAGTGTGTTCTGCGACGGCAAGCGATCGGGCGATTTCGCCAACAATCACGCAAGCGTGGTGGTGACCAACCGCATGCTCAGTGAACACGCGCATAATGGCAGTTGGCTTCTCGTGGTGAGCGATCCGCGTCTTGCCTTCGCGAAGATCGGTCACCTGTTTTATCCGCCGCTTGTGTTCGGCGAAGGCATACATCCCAGCGCGCAAGTTTCTCCTACCGCTTCGATCGGCGCGGGAACGCTGATCGGCTCAGGCGCGGTCGTCGGATGCGACGCGCGCATCGGCGCGCATTGCCATATCGAAAGCAATGTCGTGATCGGCGATGGCGTGACGATCGGCGACGATTGCATCATCGGCGCCAACACCGCGATCAGCCATGCGATGATCGGCGCACGCGTCGTCATCTCGTCGAATGTCAGCATCGGCGGCGAAGGTTTCGGTTTCGTGCCGAGCCCGACCGGGCTGCTGCGCATCGCTCAATTGGGCCGCGTCGTCATCGAAGATGATGTGCAGATCGGCGGCAATTGCGCGATCGATCGCGGCGCGATGGGCGACACGATCGTCGGGGCGGGCACGGCCATCGATAATCTGGTGCAGATCGCGCACAATGTGCGGATCGGGCGGCATTGCGTGCTGGCGGGGCAGGTGGGAATCGCGGGCAGCACCACATTGGGAGATCGGGTCATGGTGGGCGGTCAGACCGCCGTCAACGATCACGTCACCATCGGCTCCGATGCGCGCATCGCAGGCAAAAGCGGCGTGATGCGCGATGTGGCTCCGGGCGAAGCCGTCGGCGGCTATCCCGCCCTGCCGATCCGGCAATGGCACCGCCAGACGCTCGCGCTCGCGCAACTGGCCAAGCGCGACAAGCATTGATATCGGTGCCAGCGCGCATATGTTGCGTGCATGACCGGCGCGACCTCGACGACTGACACTGCCGCAATCTTTCCCTTCGACAACAGCTATGCGCGGCTGCCGGATCGCTTTTTTGCGCGGCTTGCACCCACGCCGGTGGCGCAACCGCGGTTGATTAAACTCAACGAAAAGCTTGCCGTTCATCTGGGCCTCGATCCGCAGAGGCTTGCGTTGCCGGAAGGCGTGGCGATGCTGTCGGGCAACGCCGTACCGGAGGGCGGCGAGCCGCTCGCGATGGCCTATGCCGGGCATCAGTTCGGCGGCTTCGTGCCGCAGCTGGGCGACGGGCGCGCGATCCTTCTGGGCGAAGTGATCGACCGCGAAGGCGTGCGCCGCGATATCCAGTTGAAGGGTGCAGGACCCACGCCGTTTTCACGACGGGGAGACGGACGCGCGGCGCTCGGTCCCGTGTTGCGCGAATATATCGTGAGCGAAGCAATGGCGGCGCTCGGCATTCCCACCACGCGCGCACTCGCCGCTGTCTCCACCGGTGAAACGGTCTTCCGCGAAACGGCATTGCCCGGTGCGGTGTTTGCGCGCGTCGCGTCCAGCCATATCCGCATCGGCACATTCCAGTTCTTTGCCGCGCGTGGCGATGTCGAGGGGATCAGGGTTCTCGTCGAGCATGTGACCGCGCGGCACTATGCCGAAGCCGCGCGCGCACCGAACAAGGCGCTTGCTCTGCTCGAAGCCGTCATCGCGCGCCAGGTCGATCTGGTCGCGCAATGGCTGCTGGTTGGATTCATCCATGGCGTGATGAACACCGACAATATGACGATCTCCGGCGAGACCATCGATTACGGCCCTTGCGCCTTCATGGACGCGTACGATCCTGCGACGGTCTTCAGCTCGATCGACTCGGGCGGACGCTACGCCTATGGTAATCAGCCCAGCATCGCCTTGTGGAATCTCACACGGCTCGCCGAAACGCTGCTGCCGCTGCTGGCGGATGACGAAAACGCGGCGGTGGAAATCGCGCAGGCGGCATTGGGCGTGTTCGCGCCGCGGTTCCAGGCAGCCTATGCGGCGGGATTGTCACGCAAGCTCGGTCTTCTGAATTCCGAACCGGACGATTTCGCGCTCGCGCAGGACCTGCTCCATCGCATGACGGCGAACGGTGCCGATTTCACATTGACCTTCCGCCGCCTCAGCGATCCCGCGGCAGATGCGTCCGTGCGGAGCCTGTTCGCCAATCCGGAATTCTTCGATGAGTGGGCCGTGAAATGGCGCGCACGGTTGGCGCGCGACGGCGGCGACGCGCGCGCGCGACAAAAGCTTATGCGTGCCGCCAATCCCGCCTTCATTCCCCGCAATCATCGCGTCGAAGAAGCGATTGTGGCCGCCGTCGAGCGCAGCGATTTTGCGCCGTTCGAAACGCTGCTCATGGTGCTTTCCCGCCCTTACGACGACCAGCCGGAATTCGCGGCCTACGCCGATCCTCCGATGCCGGACCAGATCGTGCATCAGACCTTTTGCGGTACGTGAACCAACTCGCGATCGAGCCGGCGTTTCAGCAATAGCGCGATGACTCCGCCTGTCGCCGCGATGGCCGCGTGCATGGCCCAGAAGTTTGCAGCGCTCATATGTTCGTAGAAGCCACCGATCCAGCCGATGATGTTGTTGGAGACGAACAGCGACAGGAACACACAACCCATCATCGTGGCCTTCACGCGCTTCGGCGCCGCGCGCGAGACGAGTGCGAGCAAGGTCGGCCAGTAATAAAGAAACGCCACGCCCAGGAAGATCGCATAGGCGACAGGGAAAAGCGCGGACACGCGATGTCCGAACAGGCTCGCAATCACCAGCATCATGTTTCCGGCTGAGGCGAGAAACGCCCCCGTTATGATCTTCGCGATTTCTCCCGGTTCGCCGCCATGCGCCGCTTGCCTCTGCCACAATGCGATCAGCACTGGTACGGAGACGATGCTGACGAAAGAGTCCATGGCGCTGAACCATGGGACGGGTATGGATCGTCCAAACAGGTTGAGATCGACATTGTGGTCGATCCAGATCAGTCCCATGTTCGAGTTCTGGTAGTAGGAGATGGATTGAAACACGGTGAGCGCGATCACCACCACGAGAATGCAGAGAATGCGCCATTGCGCGGCATCCATGGGGGCCGCAGCAACCGTCTCACGCTCCGTGCGCGTCGTTTCACGAAGATAACGATAACCGGCCATGTAGGTCGCAAGCCCGACCAGCATCAGCACGCCTGCGAGTCCGAAACCCGCGTGCCAGCCATAGATCTGTGCAAGCAATCCGCACACAAGCGGCCCGGCGACCGCGCCGATATTGATGCTCATCGAGAAAATCGAGAACCCACGGGTGCGTCCCGCGCCGTCGTCTTCGGCATAGAGATGCCCCACCTGGCTCGAGATATTGCCCTTGAGCAGGCCGCAACCCACGATCAGGAGCAAAAGTGCGAGCAGGAACGATTGATCGAACGCCATCGCGAAATGGCCGCCGCTCATCAGCACCGCACCCAGCATCACGGCGTTGCGCCGCCCGATCCAGCGGTCGGCGACGAAGCCGCCGAAAACGGGCGTGAAATAAACGAAAGCCGTGTAGAGGCCGTAAGTGTGCGAGGCAAGCGCGAGCGGGCTTAAGTGCCCGAACACGAATTCCAGCGCGCCACGAAATCCCGCGAAGCCCACCACATGTTCGACATGTCCGGGCAGGAACAGCGTGTGGCTCATATAGAGCACAAGCAGCGCCGTCATGCCGTAATAGGAAAAGCGCTCCCAGGCTTCGGTGAAAGCCAGATAGGCGAGTGCGGGCGGCTGGCCGAAAAAGGTGCGAAAGGGAGGCGCAACGATCGCCTGTTCAACCGCAGCCATGCCGATTCTCCCCCACGCCCGGTAGGATAGGGTGGCTTGTGTCCGATAGGCAACCAGTCACAATTCCGTGGTATCGAACTGGTGGACGACTGGATGGATTATCACGGCATCTCGCAGGATGAACTCTCGGCGTCGCTCGCGGCGGATCGAAAGTTCGAGGGCTGCGTATTTCCGGCGGGCGTGACGTTCGACGATCTGGACTGCACGAAAGCGCAGTTTGTCGATTGCCTGTTCCAGTCGCAATCGACCAAAGGCGCGGACTTTTCCGAAGCGGCGTTCCGGAATTGCAAGTTCGTTCCGTCGCGGTTCGCCAGTTCTAAATTCACCGATGCGCAGTTTACCGGATGCGGATTCTTCGACTCCGAAAGCAAGACAGGCTGCACCTTCGCCTTCTGCGAAATGAAAGGCGCTGCGATGTCGAACTGCAATTTCTCGGCTGCCACGTTCGAGCATTGCGACCTTTATGCGGTGAAGGCGGAGCACTGCGGCTTTCGCGGCGCAAGATTCCAGGGCTCGAGTTTCAGCCGCGCATTGTCGCGCAAGGTGATCGTGACCAAGGTCCGCTTCGATACCTGCAATTTCAGCTATGCCGACATGTCGGGATTATCGCTGCGGTCCTGCGAATTTCTCTCCTGTCGGTTTTCCGAAACGATCCTGTTCGGCGCGGACCTGACCGATGCCGTGATGACAGGCTGCAACATCGATCGTGCGGAATGGGACCGCGCCAGGCTGGGTGGTGCAGACCTGCGCGGGTCGCAGATCGAAGGTCTCAATCTTGCGGTGCTGGCCGAATATGGCGGCCTCAGGATCGGCGCCGGCCAGCAGGCGGGGATCCTCGAACAACTCGGAGTCGAGGTAAGCCCGGATTAGCGCGATCTCATGCAGGCCGATTGCGCGGTGTTCGCGATGACATCGGCGCCTGTGACATTGAAAGTGGCTTGCAGCGCATTGAAATTGGCGAGCACCAGTTGAAACGACGCGTGGTGGACATTTGCGAGGTTGGCGAGAAACGTGCGCGCGTCTTCGGAGAAGGTCGCACCCCCGTCGCGCGAGACGCTCCACACCTCGGGCCTGGCGGGGCCACCGTCGGCGCGCCACCGCATATCGAGCGCATCCTTGCCGACCGGTACGGGCCACGCGATATAGGCCTCCAGGTAGTTGGACCTGCAGCGCACCACGAGCGTCGCGTGCTCGTCATCTCCGGCGGAAAGCCGGATCGTATCGCTCGAGTCCAGGGTTGCCGCGTACGTGCGCGAGCCGTCCAGCGCGGAGACCGTGTCGTCGACTTTCCAGTCGCTCGCAAGCGCCGACGAGGCGACCAGCAGCGCCAGGCAAATGCCGACCGCGAGCGACATCTTTCCGGACATTGCCAACCCCGCCAAATTCGAGCCCCCACATCCTATGTTGCCCGGGCCGGAGCGGGCTGACAATGCCAACCGCGGCGCGGGCGCGGGCCGCCAGCATTAAACCTGCGTAAAACGCCGGTTCCGAACTTAATTTTGGACGCTCGCGCGAATCCGACTTGCCGCGCGCGCGCAATGTGCGTCATGATCTTTTTGGCGGGGAAAATGCCATTAGAGTGTGTAAGCGCATGCCCGCTTTGCCGCGCCGCGCCGGATCGTTGCAGGACCGCGAGGAGATCGCCTCGCATCTCGCCCGCGCGCTCACCGTCAAAGGTGTCCTCGATACGGACGGCGAGTTGTTCGTGCTGGGCCATGTGCTGGGCCGCATCAATGCGGACAGGCTGGTCGTCGTCCCGGG
>Ga0302325_10013340_pt1 | contig 17527 bp, 13 predicted proteins | sample Palsa_T0_2_FD_201948 | JGI IMG/M metagenome (GOLD analysis project Ga0302325, IMG submission 201948) | Peat permafrost microbial communities from Stordalen Mire near Abisko, Sweden - Palsa_T0_2 | ecosystem: Environmental > Terrestrial > Soil > Palsa > Peat permafrost | place: Sweden: Abisko... | reverse complement strand
GACGGTATCCATGCGCGTGTTCGTGATCGTCATGGGTGCCATTGAATTTTTCGGCACGATTGGTTCCACCGGCGATGGCGTGAGCCACGTGTGCCATCTCGGCGGGATGCTGGTGGGCTACATTTACTTGCGGCGCGGTTCCTACCTCTATAATTATCGGAATTTTTTCTCGGATTGGAAGCGCCGCCGCCTGCGCAAAAAATTCGAAGTGTACGTCCGCGACCACAACGAAAAGCCGCCGTCAAATCCTGACAACTGGGTGAATTGACCGCTCGCGTCATCCCCCGATCCGAATAAGCCGCATCAAATTCGTCGAGCCCGTTGTGCCGATGGGCGTTCCCGCGATCACGCCGACGACGTCTCCGCGTTTCACCAGGCGTTCTTCCGTCAGGCGTTTCTCGGCGGCCTCCGCGAGTTGATCGATGTCGTGAACCCGCGCGATGGTCCGTGGCAGCACTCCCCAAAGCAAAGTCAGGCGGCGGCGCGTTTCCTGCAGCGGAGAAAATGCGACAATCGGCGCGCGAGGCCTGTATTTCGAAACCAGGCGTGCGGAAGATCCCGATTCGGTGAAGACGGCGATGGCTTTCATGTGCAGCTCTTCCGCGGCGTGGCAGATTGCTTCGGCGACGACCTCGCTGATTTGCAGATCGCCGGAACGCGCGGGGCGCAGGATCTGCGTGACGCTCGCTTCCGCTTCGCAGATTATGCGGTCCATCATCTCCACTGATTCGAGCGGGTAGCTGCCCGCCGCCGTTTCGCCCGAAAGCATCAGCGCGTCGCTGCCGTCGAAAACCGCGTTCGCCACGTCCGAAGCTTCCGCGCGCGTAGGGCGCGGATTTTTTTGCATGGAATCGAGCATCTGCGTGGCGGTGACGACGGGGACCAGCGCGTCGCGTGCCCGGGAAATGATCCGCTTCTGCACCACCGGCACTTTTTCCGGGCTCATTTCCACACCCAGGTCTCCGCGCGCCACCATCACGCTATCCGCCACGTGCAGGATTTCGTCGAGATTTTCGATGGCTTCCGGCTTCTCGAGCTTGGCCATCACCGGAGTATCTTTTCCCGCGCCCGCGATGGCCGCTTGTGCCGCCCGCACGTCGGCCGCCGTGCGCACGAAGCTGAGCGCGATATAGTTCGCGCCGATCTTGAGCGCGAACAACAGGTCCTGGCGGTCCTTGGCGGTGAGCGAGGGAATCTTCAGCCGGATGCCCGGCAGGTTGATGCCCTGGTGCTCGCCGAGCTCGCCGCCGTTTTCCACCTGGCAGACCACTTCGTGCCCGCGCGTGGAGAGCACGCGCAGCGAGATTTCGCCGTCGCTCAAAAGTATGCGGTTCCCCTTGCGGACCGATTCAGGCAAGGCGCTGAACGTCGTGCTCACGCCCTGCTCCGTGCCGGTAATTTTCTTCGTCGTGATGATGAAGCGCTGGCCGAATCGCAAGAGGACCGGGCGCCCGTGTTCAAGAAGCCCCGTGCGAATCTTGGGCCCCTGCAAATCGGCCAGGATTCCCACCGATTTTTCGTAGCGCGCGGACGCGCGGCGGACCGCCGCCACCAGGCGCGCGCGTCCTTCGGGCGTGCCGTGCGAAAAATTCAGCCGAGCCACGTCCATGCCCGCGTGCACCAGCCGGTCAATCATCTGCGGGGACGAACTTGCGGGTCCCAGCGTGCAAACGATCTTTGCCCTTCGAGGGTTCATAGGATTATTTTGCCACGGCGAAGGCGTTTACGATTCTGTAGAGAAATTCAATTCCCTGGCGGAAAGAGTCAAGAGGGATGCGCTCATCGTCGGCGTGCATGCGCATCAAATCTTCGCTGCTCAGTGGAAAGGGGAGGAGCCCATAGGCCTGCACGTTCCGCATCCGGAGCGGCGCGGAATCCGTGGCCCCGGTGGACATGTACGGGACGAGCGTAGCACCGGGAAAAGTCTGGCCCGCCGCGACCTTGATCACGCCGTAGAGGTCGGTGGTCAGCGATGTGGAGGGCGCGGCCTCCCCGCCATTCGGCTCTTCTTCGAAGCGAATCTGCGGATCGTTGACCAGTTGCTGCAGTTTTCCAATCAACGGCGTGAGCATGTCCCCCGGAAGCAGTCGAATATTGAGCACGCCGCGCGCTTCCGAGGGCACCACGTTCTGCCGGATGCCCGCCTGCAGCATGGTGGGCGCGATGGTGTCGCGAAGCATCGAATTCCAAATGGGGCTGGCGTTCGAAAGCCAGCGCGCCGCGTGGTCCGCGCGATCCGAACTCTCCAGCGCGAGCATCCACTTCCCGGTTTCCTCGTCCTCCACGGGCGCGAGCCCTTCGAAATAATCGCGCGTCACCGAATTGAGCTCCACCGGAGTTTCGTACGTTCCGATTTTCGCGATCGCGGCGGCCAGATGCACCACGGGATTGTCCTTGCGCGGGATGGAGCCGTGGCCCGACGTTCCGGTGGCGATCACGTCCAGGTTTACAGCCACTTTCTCGCTGACCTGCACTCCGACGGATTGCACCCTTCCGTTGTTCAAAACCGTCTGGCCGCCTTCGTTCAGCGAATAGCCCGCGGCGATTTTGTCCCAGTGCTTCTCCACCGCGAATTTCATCCCCGTCGCGCCGCCGGCCTCTTCATCGCCTTCCGCCAGAAAAATGAGGTCGCGATTCAGCCGCGCGCCGGAACGTTTCAAGTAGATGAACACCGCGAGATTCGCGGCCAGCATGCCCTTGTCGTCAATCGTGCCGCGGCCGTACATGTATCCGTCTTTCTGTGCCGCCGCGAAGGGATCGACGCTCCACTTGCTCTTGTCCACGCCCACTACATCGAGGTGGGCCATCAGCAGCAAAGCCCGCGAAGGGTCCGGCACCGCCGTGGCGGAAAGGCGCGCCACCAAAAATCCGCGCCCCGGCGTGCTTTCGAAAATTTCCGAGGGGATGCCCTCCTGCTTCAGAATGTCCGCGATGTATTTGGCGGCGACGAGTTCGTTGCCCGGCGGATTACTCGTGTTGATGCGTATCAAACCCTGCAGCCAGCCGACCGCCTCGCCTTCAACTTTGAAGAGATTCGCGTTGCCCGCCTGCGACGATTGCGCCGGAGCGCCCTGCGCGTGCGTGGAGACAGCGCAAAAGAGACAAATGCAAATTGCCAGATAGAAAATTCGAACGCACACGCGCGCCATCGCTGGTCTCCTCAGGATTTCGGAATTGCTTCGCAAGTTATTCAGGCAATTCATACTATCATGGCGTCCGGAAGCGTCCGGAGCTTCACTCGCCGCGTTTTCTGGATTGCAATTGACCATCCCTACGCGGCGTGGCAGCATCCAAGAGCGGGAAGAGGGGGAACATGCATTCGAATAATTGGTTTCGCGCCATTCTTCTGGGATTTCTCATCTTTGCTCTAGGCGTACCCCCCGGCGCTTTGACCGCACGGGCCAGGCAGCAGGAAGGCCCGCAAAAGCCTCCGCCTGCGGCGCAGCAAACGGAAGCGCCCAAGCCTCCCAGCGGGCAGCAGCAGCCGGCGCAAGCGGGGCAAAGCCAGGCTCCGCAGGTCACCATCTCGGTGGAATCGAACGTGGTGAATATCGACGCCGTGGTTACGGATCAGGATGGCGGCATCGTGCAGGGACTCAAGAAGCAAAACTTTCGCATTCTGGATAATAATCAGCCGCAGCAGATTTCCAACTTCGCTCCGAGTGAAGCGCCCATCACCATCGTCATCCTCATGGAGTTCAGCAAGCTGTATTATTCGGTTTATGCCTATTACGCGAAGAGCTGGGGATACGAATTTCTGGGCCATCTTAGCGACAAGGATTATGTGGCGCTCAAGACGTTCGATCTGAAGACGCATCTTTTGGTGGATTTCACGCGGAATAAGCAGGAAGTGGCGCAGGCCGTAGCCGGTCTCTATTTTCCGGATTTCACTGAGGCGGTTTTGTTCGATGCGTTGCTCGAGACGCTCGACGAGCTGCGTGACGTAAAAGGGAAGAAGTCCATTCTCGTGCTGGCATCCGGCTTCGATACTTTCAGCAAACACACACTGGACCAGACGCTGAAGCGCGTGAAGGAAACCGACGTGCCGATTTTCTGCGTGGGTATGGCCGAGGAGGCGGCGATACGCAGCCGCCATGGCGAAGACAACATCAACTATCTGCAGGCGAAAAATGAGCTGACCACTTTCTCCAACATGACCGGCGGATACGCTTGGTTTCCGCGATTTCAGGGCGAGATGCCGGAAATCTTCAATTCCGTCACCTCGTTTCTGCGAAGTCAGTACACGCTTGGCTTCACGCCGACGATCGCGCCCGACGGGAAATACCACAAACTCAGAGTCGAGATCGTGGACGACCAGGGCAACCCCATGATGCTGGCCGACAAAAAGGGCAAGATGAAGAAAGTCACGGTGTACGCGCGGCAGGGTTACACTTCGCCGAAACCCGCGGCGGGGGACTGATCGCGGATCCGATTCGCGGTAATCGGTTTGCGTCATCGCTGGTTGCTCCGTAGCAAAACGCTCGCGACCGTCGCGACAATCAGCAAGCCTAGCAGCACGAGCGCGGCGCGAAGCGACCAGAAGGCCCAAGTGGCGGCGAAAAGAAGCGCGAGCCATAGGGCATTCATCGGGCGCGCGAAGCCCATCATCTCCGGCCTCTTCTCACCGTCGCCAGGTTCCACGATACTTTCCTCCTAAATTTCTCAGGGTGCTGATTATTTGGTTGGCACGCGCAAATCGCGGCCGGTCATTTCGCGCGGCTCGTCCAGGCCGAGAACGCCGAGCATGGTGGGAGCGATGTCGCGCAGGGAGCCGCCGGGACTCAGTTTCAATTTCCCATCGTCGGTCAGCAAAATGAAGGGAACGGGATTGGTGGTGTGATAGGTGTGCGGGCCGCCGGTGACGGGATCGATCATGGTCTCGGCGTTGCCGTGGTCGGCGGTAATGATCCAGGCGCCGCCGCGAGGGCGCAGCGCCTGAAAAATCCGGCCGAGGCAGGCGTCCACGGTTTCGCAGGCCTTGATGGTGGCTTCAAGTTTTCCGGAATGGCCGACCATGTCCGCGTTGGCAAAATTCATGATGATGGCGTCGAAGTCGCCTTTTTCGATTGCGTGCACGACGGTGTCGGCGATACCGGCAGCGGACATTTCCGGCATCAAGTCGTAGGTGGGAACTTTCGGCGAGGGAACCAGGATGCGTTCTTCGCCGGGGAAAGGTTTTTCCACGCCGCCATTGAAGAAGTAAGTGACGTGCGCGTATTTTTCCGTTTCGGCGCAGCGCAGATTCTTGAATTGGAGTTCGGCGAAAACGTTGGCAAGAATATGCTCGAGCTTTTCCGGCGCGAGCAGGTAACGCAGCCAGGGCCAGGTTTTTTCGTACTGGGTCATAGCCACGAACGCGAGATTTTTCGGCCGCGCGGGATCGCTGATTTTGTCGAAGCCGGGCTCGAGGAGCGCACGCGTCATCTGGCGGGCGCGGTCGGCGCGGAAATTGAAGAAGATTACGGCGTCGTCATCGCGGATTACGGCGCGCGGCACTGCCGGCTTTCCGGGCGCGGCTTCCGTGGTGATGACCGCGGGCACCACGAATTCGTCGGTGACGCCTTTTTCGTAGCTCGCTCGGATGGCCGCCATGGGGTCCGCGAATTTCACTTCCGAATCGCCGTGAACGACGGCGCGATAGGCTTTTTCGACGCGTTCCCAGCGGTTGTCGCGGTCCATGGCGTAGTAACGTCCGCTGACGCTCGCGATGCGGCCGACGCCGAGCTCGCGCATTTTCTGTTCGAGCTGGCGAAGAAAATCGATGCCGCTTTCGGGCGGAGTGTCGCGCCCGTCCATGAAGCAGTGCACGAAAACATGCTGCACTTTATTTTCGCGCGCCATTTGCAAGAGCGCGAAGAGATGTTGGATGTGCGAATGCACGCCGCCATCGCTCACGAGGCCCATCAAATGCAATTGCCGAGCGCGCCCGCGCTCCATGGCTTCGAGAAGCAGGGGCTGGCGCGAGAATTCGCCGCCGGCGATGAGCTGATCGATGCGCGTGCTGTCCATTTGCACGATGCGGCCGGCGCCGATATTCAGATGGCCCACTTCGCTATTGCCCATCTGCCCGTCCGGCAAGCCGACGGCCGGGCCGGAAGTGTGGATCAGCGTGTTGGGGAATTCTTTGAGGATGCGATCGTAGTTGGGCTTGCGCGCGAGGGCGATGGCGTTGCCCTTGGTTTCGGCGCGGTAGCCCCAGCCGTCCAGGACGGTGAGAACAATAGGTTTGGGCCGTTTTGTGGTCATGTTAGAGGCTGCCTTCGGAATTGAAAAGCGCAGACATATTACTATGGACGGTTGGTGCGGCGCTGCGCGGCGAGGCGGAAGCTGGGCGCAAAAGCGGGGGAGCCAGGAGTCCGAAAATTTGGCGATTAGAGCGAGGTGCGGTTGTTTGTTTTCTAGGACTTAGGAGAGTTCCTATTAATTCGGTTTGGCGTTTAGAAATGCTGTAGGTGTTGTCGGAGGGCCGCGGCGAGGGCGCTAGGGGCGGTGCCGCGGGAGGGTTCATTTAGCCCGCGTCCGTTTCTTGTAAGTACCGTATTGTGTGTACCTTATCATAACCATTACCATTATAGCATAGATGTCAAATCGGGGTTGGTGTGGACGGTTGGGCGCTAGATACGCAAAACGGCAGGCGGAAACAGGAGCTAGCGACAAGAATGCCGGGCTAAAGGCCCCGGCGCTACATTTAAACCTAAAGCAAATCCCTCTTACTGGGGGAGGCCGAGCTTGGCCATAAATTGTGCCCAGCGGGGGTCGGAGTGGAGCGAGTCCAAGGCGGGGAAGCGGATGCAGGCCATGATTTCGGAGTCTTGTTCGGCGTAGGCTTTATCGAGGTACTCGAACGCTTTATTACGATCTCCGGCGAGCGCATAAGTGAAGGCAATAGCGGTGGGAGCAGCAGTGATACCGGGATTCGCCATCAGCTTGACGTAGCCTTGAGCGTCCAGACTGAATGAGCCAGTAATCGTCGAGCCAGTAATCTTTGCAACTTTTTGCATTTCAGCGATCGCGTCAGCATAGCGGCCCGTGCTGGCATAAACTTGCGAAAAATAGTAATGCCCGGGCACGAACGACGGATCCCGTTCCAATAACTGATTGAATTGCGCGATAGCCTCGGGATAGCGGTGCGCCACCATCAAAGTGAGCCCGTAGTTTGTGTTCACGATGGGGGAGAGCGGGTCGAGCGATAGGGCCAGGCGGAACTCCTCCAGAGATTGATCGATGCGGTTTTCCGGCATCAGCAGAAGGAAGCCATAAAAGTAATGAGCCTTGGCGTCGTTCGGGTTCAGCTCGATGGCGCGGCGAAACTCCGGCTCGGACTCGCTCCACTTATATGTGGAAGCGAGAACCATGGCGAGCGAGGTGTGCGCCTCGGAAAGCGAGTCGTCTAAAACGAGCGCTTTGCGCGCCGCTTCATTGGCAAGCTTGAACGCTTGCGTCGGTTGGATGACCACTCCGTAGCCGGTTGCCACGGTGTAGCTGTCAGCGAGTCCGGCGTAGGCCAGGGCGTAGTTGGGGTCGTCGGCAATGGCCTGCTGAAACAGCGCGATGCTCTTCCTTATGCCACCCGGCGTACGGCCGTACCACTGTTGGCGTCCTTCGAGGTACAGCCTGTAGGCATCCGGATTGGCAGTCCCCGCGCGGCCCAGATTTTTCTCGGCGGCCCCGGTCAAGTGAATTTGCAACTTGCCGGAAACGTCGCGGGTGATGTCGCTCTGCACCTGCGTGACGTCGGCGAGCTTGCGCTCGTAGTGCGAGCCCCACAGCTCCGTGCCATCGGAAGTATTCACGAGGTCGGCTTGCACGCCGAGCGTGTCGCCGTGCTGCGTGACGCGGCCCATAAGCACCGCTCCCACATCGAGCGACTTGCCGATCTGCTGCGGGTCCTGGTCTTTTCCTTTGAAGCGGAAGACCGTGCTGCGGGCCATGACCTTGACGTTGGGGAGTTGCGAAAGAGTGCCGATGAGACTTTCGGTCAAGCCGTCGCTCAAGTACTCGTTGTTGGGATCGGCAGTGGCGTTGACGAAAGGCAGCACGGCGATGGAGGTGATCCTTCCGCCTGCTGCTTTGCCGCGCAGGAAATAGATTCCGGCGGCAACAGCGAGCAGCAACACGGCCAACACTCCGCCTATGATCCAGAATTTTCGCGAGCCGCCCGGACTCGAGGCAACGGCGGGGATGGATCCTGAACTCGCCGTGGCCGCGGCGACGCTTGCGGAAATTTCGGCATTGGTGCGGCCGGAGTCTTGTTCGCGCTTCATGCGCGCCAGGTCCGCACGGACATCGGCGGCGCTCTGGTAGCGGAGAGTACGGTCTTTTTCGAGAGTCTTGTTCAGGATGCGTTCGAGTTCCGCCGGGATTTCGGGATTCAGGCGCACGGCGGCGGTGGGCGCGCTATCCATGATGGATTTGAAAATCACGCCGGAGGTTTCACCGCGGAAGGGAAGCGTGCCTGTCGCCATTTCGTATAGAACGGCGCCGAAGGAGAACAAATCGGTGCGCGCGTCAAGCTCCTTGCCGCGAACCTGCTCGGGAGACATGTAGGCGACGGTGCCCAAAGTGCTGCCGGGGCTGGTCAAATGTTCTGAGCTCACGCCTGCGGTCATTTCACCCACAACTGTGGCGGCAGAGGAACCGCCGCCGGTGTATGTGACCTTGGCCAGACCGAAATCGAGAATTTTGGCGTGGCCGCGCTTGGTCACAAAAATATTGGCGGGCTTGATGTCGCGATGAATGATTCCTTCGGCGTGGGCGGCGTCGAGCGCGTCGGCAATCTCGATGGCGAGCGCGACGAGATCCTCGATATCCACTGGCTTTCCGTTGATGCGATGCTTGAGCGTCACGCCATCGAGGAATTCCATGGCAATGAAGGCCTGGCCGTCCTGCTCGCCGATATCGTATATGGTGCAGATGTTCGGGTGATTGAGCGCCGAGGCGGCCTGGGCTTCGCGCTCGAAGCGGGCCAAAGCCTGGGGGTCGCGGGCCACGTCCGGGGGAAGGAATTTCAGCGCCACGAAGCGGCGAAGGCGTGTGTCCTCCGCCTTATAGACCACACCCATGCCTCCGCCGCCGAGTTTTTCGACGATACGGTAGTGGGAGATGGTTTGACCGATCAGAGAGGAGGAATCCGGCATTCGCTCGACATAGTAAGGTTTCGTCGGCCAGGAAGTCAACGAAGTGTGCAGGCGTGGGCGCCGGCGGCGTTCTAGTGTGGAGTGCCAATGTTGCATTAGAGCGGGTAACGCAGCGAGCCGGATGGTAGAATTCGGAATGATGTCTGGGGCGGCATTTGCGGGGAGAGGTATTTTTCCTTACGAAATCTTTATACCAACCTTAGGAATTCCTAACGTCGCGTCTGCGACCATGCCCAGCCGTGCGGACCATTTTTTCTTCCCAACTGAATTGAGCAGCGGGAACCAGGAAACTCCGGACAGCGATCATCATCGTTCCGGGAGCACGCGGGAATCAGCGGGCCAGGCATAGCCATTTCCAAGACTAAAAGGGGCAAGAGCATGCGGGTGAGGGCGTTGGCAGTTGTGCTTGCCGCCGGCACGTTGCTGGCAGGGGCAGGCTCGGCGAGGGCGCAGAACACCCGCGAGGAAAACCTGGCCTGGTGCACGAGCGACGATCTGATGCACAAGATGCGCGGGTGCACCGCACTCATCGAATCGGGGCAAGAGAAGCCCGAGACGCTCGCGATCGCGTATGCGAACCGCGGCATGGCTCTGATTGAGAATGGCCAGTGGGATACGGCCATTCAGGACTTCGATCAAGCCATCAAGCTCAAGCCGAATAACGCCGACGCGTTGGCCGGACGCGGCGCGGTGTACGAGCAGAAGGGCCAATTCGATCAAGCGGCTTCGGACTTCGACAGCGCGCTGAAGCTGGATCCGAATAATGCCAAAGCCCTGACCGGGCGGGGCCGCGCGTTTAGCCGTAAAAAGGATTTCGATCACGCCATCGAGGACTACACGCAATCGATCAAGGGAGATCCCAACAACGCTCGAACCTTCGACCTCCGCGCCAGCGCCTACCGCGAAAAAGCCCAATACGACCTGGCCATTCAGGACTGCGACCAAGCCATCAAGCTCGACCCCGATGACGCGCTCTGCTATTACGTGCGCGGACTCTCCAAGCAGAAGCGAGGCGATAAGTCAGGCGGCAAAGCGGATGTGGCCAAGGCCAAGCAACTGGACCCGAAACTAGACCAAAAGTAATAGCGCGCGAGCGCTTTGATCACTCGTGGCGGGCGCCCTCTGCGGGGCCGACCTTACGCGGCGGCCGGAGCACCGGATGGGCCGAAAGCCCTTTGAACCCGGGGAACACGCCATCTTCGCCGAGCCGCTCTTCGATGCGAAGGAGTTGGTTGTATTTGGCGATGCGGTCGGTGCGGGAACCCGAGCCCGTTTTGATCTGGCCGCAGCCCATACCCACGACGAAATCGGCGAGGAAAGTGTCTTCGGTTTCGCCGGAGCGATGGGAGACGATGGAGGCGTAGTTCGCCTTGCGCGCCATTTCCACGGCTTCGACTGTTTCTGTGACGCTGCCAATCTGGTTCAATTTGATCAGGATGGCGTTGGCGACTTTTTCCGAAATCCCCCGCGCGAAAATTTTAGGGTTGGTGACGAAGATGTCGTCGCCGACCAGCTGAATCGCTTTTTTATTTTGAGTTTCGCCTGCCGCCGATTTTCCAAGCTCGTGAGTGAGAAGTTTCCAGCCGTCCCAATCGTCTTCGGAGAGACCGTCTTCGATGGAAACGATGGGATATTGCCGGACCCAGGATTTCCAGAACTCGACCATTTCTTCCGAGGTGTGCTCGGACTTGTCGGATTTCTTGAAGACGTATTTCTTTTTCGCGCGGTCGTAGAATTCGCTGGCGGCAGGATCCAGAGCGATGCAAATTTGTTCGCCGGGCTGGTAACCCGCGGCGGTGATGGCTTCGAGGACGCGGTCGATGGCCTCGACGTTTGATTTCAAGTTTGGCGCGAAACCGCCCTCGTCGCCGACGGCGGTGGAGTAGCCATTTTTCTTGAGCACGGATTTGAGGTTGTGGAACACCTCCACGCCCCAGCGCAGAGCTTCGTGGAAATTCGGAGCGCCGAGCGGCATGATCATGAATTCCTGGACATCCACGGAATTATCGGCGTGCGCGCCGCCATTCAAAATATTCATCATGGGCATGGGAAGAGTGTCGGCGTAGCCCTCGGAGGAGAGCCTGGCGAGATATTGATAAAGCGGCAGATCCAGCTGCGCGGCGGCCGCTCGCGCTGCGGCCATGGACACGGCGAGAATCGCGTTGGCACCGAAGTTCGATTTGTTGGGCGTGGCGTCGGCTTCGATCATGCGGCGATCAATAGCGCGCTGGTCGGAAGCGTCCATGCCCGCGATGGCCTTGGCAATTTCGTTGTTCACATGGCCGACAGCCTTGAGGGCGCCTTTGCCGAGATAGCGGGACTTATCACCGTCGCGGAGTTCGATGGCTTCGTGCTCGCCGGTGGAGGCCCCGGAGGGGACGGCGGCGCGCCCGATGGAGCCGCCCGCAAGGCCGACTTCGGCCTCGACGGTGGGATTGCCGCGGGAATCGAGAATTTCGCGGGCGTGAACGCTGGTGATGGTTGTGGACATCGCTTCTCCCTGATGGAAATTCGCCGCTGCGCTACGAAGGGATTCCGCGCGCGTAGCGAGTGAGCATCCTATGCTGTTGCATGCGTCTTTTTCAAGCGTTGCAGAATCTTTCGGCCGCGAGCGCGCATGGCCGGTGTGCCGACTTCGGTGAGCTCTTCGAGCAAGGGCAGAATCTTTGATTTTAGCGCCGCATCCTGAGTGGCCAGTTCCGCGAGCGCCTGCATGGCGAAAGTTTTTACGATGCTGCTGCGATCGCGAAGGTAATCGAACAGGATGTCCAGGGCCAGAGCGCGTTCGCGAGGGTTGAGTTCCAGGCGCGGCAATAGGAGCGCCATGTGCCAGCGGACTTCCTGCTGATCGGCGCTTCCCGCGATTTCGAAGAGTTTTTTCTTGAATGGTTTGAGCAGGTCGGGGCGCGGCAGAGTGATCTTCTCGATGGCATCGGCGGCGCGCATGCGCAGGACCGGATCGTCGCCGGAGAGTCCGTCGAAGAGAGGCCGAAACAGCGCGGGACGGGCGAGCACTTGTGCAGCGACTTCGTCCGATCTCCCGATCGAACGGCGGTCGCCGCCTGCGAGCTTTGCGAGAATCGGATGCATTTTTGCCAAGGTGGCGAGGGCGAAGGCTATTCGGGCTCTTCGAGCATGGATTCACCGCGGACGACCACGACGATTCCGTTTTCGGAGACAGCGTAGCGCGCGCGGTCCGCTTCGATGTCGTAACCGATCACAGTGCCTTCGGGCAGGACCACGTGGCGATCGATAATGGCGCGGCGGATGCGGCAGTGCCGGCCGACGTTCACGTGATTGAAGATTATGGAGTCATCCACCTCGCTGTAGCTGTTCACGCGCACGTCGTAGCCCAGGACGGATCGTTCGACGCGCCCGCCGGAGACGATGGAGCCGCCACCCACAATCGAATCGAGCGCGACGCCCTTACGTTCGGGATCGGCGAAGACGAATTTCGCCGGCGGATACTGCTGCTGCCAGGTGTTCAGCGGCCAGGATTTGTCGTAAAGATTGAAAATGGGCGAGACGGAAACGAGGTCGATGTTGGCCTCGTGATAGGCCTCGATGGTGCCCACGTCGCGCCAGTAGGACATTTCCTTTTTATTTTCGTCGCGAAAGTTGTGCGCGAAGACGCGATATTTATCGATGATGCGCGGAAGGATGTCTTTTCCAAAGTCGTGGGAGGAAACCGGATCTTCGGCGTCCGCGATCAGAATGGGCAGGAGCAGTTGGGTGTTGAAGAGATAAACGCCCATGGAGGCGTTTACTTTTCCCGGGTGGATGCGCGATTCCTTGGGGTGCTGGGGCTTCTCTTCGAAGCCGACGATGCGCCAGTCCGCGTCCGTTTCGAGCACGCCAAACCTTTTGCTGGCCTCGGCGGGCTCGACTTCGATGGTGGCGACGGTGACGTCGGCGTTGGCCGCGACGTGCTGATCGAGCATCTTGCGGTAATCCATTTTGTAGATGTGATCGCCGGAAAGAATAAAGACGAAGTTCGATTGCTCGCTGCCGATGGAGTAGATGTTCTGATACACGGCGTCGGCGGTGCCCTGATACCAGTGCTGCGAAACGCGCATCTGCGGGGGAAGGACTTCGATGAAGTCGCCCAGGCCCATCAGGCCGGACCAGCCGCGGCGCACATGGCGGTTGAGACTGAGCGCTTTGTATTGTGTAAGAACGAAAACGCGGCGGAGGTCGCTGTTGAGGCAATTGGAAAGAGTGACGTCAATGATGCGATAGACGCCGCCAAAGGGAACGGCGGGCTTGGCGCGGTCGCGGGTCAGAGGCCAGAGGCGTTCGCCCTGGCCGCCGGCCAAGAGAACGCCGAGCGCGTTGCGCATGGAATGCATAAATCGGGACCGCCTCCGAAGACCTGAGTGTGACGCAAGACATTCTAACAGCAAGTCGCAGGAGGCGCAGAGGAGCGGCCTCGGGGGAGGCCGCAGCCGCGGGACAGCCCGTACGGTTTCATAGTAACCAAACGGTTATCTATAAGTAAAATACCCGGTTTGAACAATTTAAGCCTTGACTTAGGTGATAGCCTCCGCTATTAGAAGTTGGCAATTGCCGGTTTCGGTGTGAACCGGTAAACTGGTTTGATTCCATCAGACCAAATCACAGACAAGAAGGGAACGGGGGTGAATACGCGTGGCAGAAGTCGTAATTCAAGAGGGAGAATCCTTGGAAAATGCTCTCCGGCGCTTCAAGAGGAAGGTGCAGTCGGAAGACATCATCAAGGAAATAAAGAAGCATAGCTACTACATGAAGCCCGGTGAGAAGAGGCGAGCCAAGGAAGCCCTCTCGCGTAAGCGTCTCCGGAAGAAGCAACGGCGTGAGCAGGATTAGGCCAAGTAGGGGTCATCCAACCAAACAGATTCGCGCTAGCCGAAAGTCGGGCGCCGCGGGTGTGCCAAGCGAACCCCTATTAACGTCTGACGTGATCTGTACCGCTGCCTCTCCTTCCCAGGTCGGTTCTGGAGCGGCGAATGGAATACCACGATAAGGTCCTGAAGTGCTCGGATTGCGGAGCGGAGTTCGTTTTCACCGCCGGCGAACAGATGTTTTTCGCCGACAAGGGCTTCAAGAACGAGCCCAAGCGGTGCAAGGCGTGCAAAGCCAACCGCGCGCAGGGTAACGGGTCCAGTGTAGGCGTTGGTGCAGGCTCGGGTTCAGGGAACATTCAACGAGTCGAAACCAAGACCGTTTGCTCGCAGTGCGGCAAGGAAACGACCGTGCCTTTCAAGCCCACGCAGGGCCGCCCGGTGTATTGCCGGGAATGTTTTCAGCAACGGCGAGCGGTGGGAGCGGCCGGAGCGCCCGCGTAGTAGCAAGCAGGTGCCCGCGGGTTAGCGGCCAGTGGATGTCATCGGACGCCGGGATTGCCCCGGATGGATTCGGGCGGTCCGGGAAGATTCCGAAAGAGGCGGTACAGTTGTATTCGAGGGCTCTGGCGAGCGCGAATTCCCATGCGCTCGGCAGGGCCCTTTTTATTTGCGAGTCCGGCTAGGCTGCCCGGGAGGCCGTGGCCGGCGCGATTTCGCGGAGGGCGGAGAGAAAAGCCTCCGTCTCCGGCTGGGTCCCGATGGTGACGCGAAGGAAATTGCTCATGGAAGGAAACAAACGGCCGACTAGAATATTGCGCGCGCGGAACTGCTCGATGATGGGCAGAACGTTCGTGCCCATATCAATCATCAGGAAATTCGCCTGCGAGGGAATGAAGGAACGGCCGTCCTTGGAAAGCTCGCTGCAGAGCCAACTGCGGGTGGAGTTAAGCCGATTGCGGCAGGAAGCGAGATATTCGGTGTCGCCGAGACTGGCGAGCGCGGCCGAAAGCACGGCGGCGTTGCCGTTATCCATGGTCATGCACTGGCCCATTCGCGCGATGGTTTCTTTTGCGCCCACCGCATAGCCGAGCCGCATGCCCGCCATGCCGTGCAATTTTGAGAAGGTACGCGCGACGACCACGTTGGGATTTTTCTTGGTCCATTCGGCGGCGGTCCCATAATGCGGGTCATCCGCAAAATCGTAATAGGCTTCGTCCACCAGGATGAGCGCGGAAGAAGGGACGGCCTGGATGAAGGCGTCCACTTCTTCGCGCGTGTTGATCGTGCCGGTGGGATTATTCGGATTGCAGACATAGACGACGCCGGTCTTGGAGGTGCAGGCGGCCGCCATTTTCGGAAGATCGTGGCGGTGATCCGCGGTGAGCGAGACTTTCACGGGCTCGGCGCGCGTGAAGCGAGCGTATTCGAGCACGGCTTCGAAGGTGGGTTCGGCGGCCACAACGTTTTTTCCGGGGCCGAGGAAGGCCATGTCCACGGAGCGGAGGATCTCCGTAGAGCCGCAACCGAGAACGATATTCTCGCGAGCCACGCCGTATTTTTGCGCCAGGGCGTCAAGAACTTGCGGATAGGTGGCGAAGGGATAGCGCGCCGCGATTCGCCCGCAGGAGGAGAAGGCTTCAAAAGCCTTGGGCGACGGACCATAGGGGTTCTCGTTGAAACTCAGGCGTATCGGGGATTCCGAAGCAGGCTCCGCGCTAGCGGAATTCGGCTTTCCCGCATGAAGCGCAGGCGCCAGGCCAGGCGCGGCCCAGGCGACGGCGAGCGATGTGCCAATCGCGCGCGAAAAATCGCGGCGGGAGAAGAGCGAGCTGGGCATGTCAGACTCCTTGGACTGAAATCTTCGGGATGATACGCCGGGGAAACGCCTGCGACAAGAATTGGTTACGCTTCGCGGCCCGGCTTACGGGCATGGGCCGATTGACCCGCCCGAGAGTGGCGCTTAAAATCAAAATTTAGCTATTCCGGGGGGGGGGAGAATTCTAATGAGCGATGAAGTTCTGCGCGAGCAATTGCAAAAGTTTTTGACCTGGGGCAAGGCTCACGCGGACTGGGCTGCCGCTCTGAAGGATTTCCCCAAAGCGAAACGCAGCGAGAAACCGAAGGGCGCGCCGTATTCCGCGTGGGAACTGCTGGAGCACGTGCGCATCGCACAGTGGGACATTTTGAATTTTTGCCGGGACCCGAAACATGCTTCGCCGGACTGGCCCACGGGTTACTGGCCGAAGAGTCCCGCGCCTCCGAGCGACGCCGCCTGGGAAGAAGCCGCCGAGGCGGTTCAAAAGGATGCGGCAGCGATGGGCGAGCTGGTGATGGATGCGCGGAACGATTTGTATGCGCCCATCGCGCACGGCAAGGGGCAGACAATCTTGCGCGAGGCTTTGCTGCTCGCCGATCATAATTCCTATCATCTGGGGCAGTTTGTTCTGCTGCGCCGCATGCTGGGCGCCTGGCCGGAAAAATAGCAAGCCTGCTCTCGCGAGTTCGGCGGTCCACCCGCTATAATATAAGGATTCGGTTTGAGGAGATTTGTGAGCCGGCAACAGACAGTTGTGGAGTCCGCAGCAACCAAAGAGGCGCAGGAGCGCGTGTGGGACGCTTTCCGCCGCTGGGGCTACGTGCAGGCGCATCTCGATCCGCTGGAAGATTTGCAGCCGGTCGCCATGCCGGAGCTGGATTTGCGCGGGCCGGAGGCGGAAGCGGCGCGACGAATCTATTGCGGCACGATCGGCGTTGAATTCATGCACATCGCTGATCCTGAGACGCGCCAATGGGTTCAGGCGCGCATGGAATCCGAGACTCCGCAAGTGGACCGCGAGCGAATCCTGGAGTGGCTGATTCGCGCTGAAATTTTCGAGCAAGTGCTGCAGACGCGCTATCTGGGAACGAAGCGCTATTCGCTGGAGGGTGAAGCGGCGCTGCTGCCGCTGCTCGATTCGATCTTGAGCGCGGCAGCGGAGCAAGGCGCGGAGCAAGCCGTGCTGGCCATGAGCCATCGCGGGCGGCTGAACGTAATGGTGCACATCGCCGGGCGCGGAGCCGCGGAAGTTTTTGCGCGGTTTGAGGACGTCGATCCCCGCAGCGTACTTGGCGGCGGCGACGTGAAATATCACATGGGCGCCACCGGCGAATTTTCGGCGGCGGACGGGCGTAAGGTGGGCATTCATCTGGTCTCGAATCCGAGCCATCTGGAGGCGGTGGACCCGGTTGCCATCGGCCGGACGCGCGCGAAGCAAACAAGAGCAGGCGATGAAGGGCGGAAAGGAATTGTGCCGGTGCTGATGCACGGCGATGCGGCGTTTGCGGGGCAGGGAATTCTGGCGGAAACGCTGAATATGGCCGGCGTCGAAGGATTCACGGTGGGTGGGGCGGTGCACATCATCGTGAACAACCTGCTCGGTTTCACCACCATTCCGCGCGACTTGCATTCCTCGCGCTTTTCGTCGGATTTGGCGAAGCGTTTGCCGATTCCTATTTTCCACGTGAACGCCGAAGATCCGGAAGCGGTGGCGCGCGTGGGACGGATGGCGCTCGAATATCGCAACACGT
>Ga0302325_10013338_pt1 | contig 17528 bp, 8 predicted proteins | sample Palsa_T0_2_FD_201948 | JGI IMG/M metagenome (GOLD analysis project Ga0302325, IMG submission 201948) | Peat permafrost microbial communities from Stordalen Mire near Abisko, Sweden - Palsa_T0_2 | ecosystem: Environmental > Terrestrial > Soil > Palsa > Peat permafrost | place: Sweden: Abisko... | reverse complement strand
ACGGGCGCCAGCGGCGGATTGATCGGCTTCTCCTTCCTGGCCAACACTTCGGTAAGCAGCCGCACCGCGCAGATTACGGTATTGGGTCAGACGGCCGCGGTAACCCAGAGTGCCGACGCTCCGGCCGCCATCACCAAGACCGCTGGAAACAGCCAAACTGCATCCGTAGGTCAAGCTTTCGCTACCGCACTCCAGGTGCGAGTGACGGATGCGGCGGGCAATGGCGTTCAGGGCGCCAGCGTGACATTTACGGTAGTGCCGGGATCTAAGGGCGCTGGCGGGACATTTGCGTTGTCACCTGCCATGCCGATCACGACCACTGCCACCGGTTACGCCACAGCGCCCACCCTGACCGCCAATAGCGTGGCCGGAACGTTCACCGTGACCGCCACCGTCAGAACCTTAACCACCACCTTTAGCCTGACAAATTGAACCATGGGAGACGAACTTGAATGCCACACGATGAAGATGTGAGTCGTCGCGTTTTTCTGGAGCGGCTGGCTGCCGGCTCGCTTCTGGGCGCAACGGGCATCTGCAGCAGACCGGCTCTCGCCCAGTCGAGCTCCGGCTGGACGCCTCCGCCCGTCTTGAAGAATCCTAACATTCTGATAGTCATGGTCGATCAGTTGCGCTTCCCCGCGTGGCTCAGCAGCGCTCAGCAGCTCGCGCTCCCCACCCTATTGCCGAATATGGTGGGACAGATTCAAAATAACTCTTACAACTTCAACCAATACTTCGTTGCGGCCACAGTGTGTACGCCATCGCGAGGAACCCTGCTCACCGGTCTTTATGCGCCTCAAACCATGATGACCCAACAGGCGGGCGGAACCGGGGACCCAAACCTGAATCCGGCTTTCCCAACCTGGGGCGAGGCGCTTGCAACCCTCAACCCCGCCTACACCGGAAATGTTTGGTGGTTTGGAAAATGGCATCTCTCTGCTCCTTATGCGGCCTCCGAGCCTCTTGCGCCGTACGGCTTCAACACTCGAAAATATCCGAGTTCCACGACGGGTAATCCGATTGGATTTCCAAACGAGGGGTCAGATGGCGGGCCTTATGGGGGACCGGTATACCCCAGCGATGCGGAGATCGCAGGTGACTTCATTGGCTGGCTGCAGGGTCAGACCCCCACTCCAGGTCTACCGTCCTCTCCCTGGTGTGCGACGGTTAGCCTTATAAATCCGCACGATATCGCCTGGGCTCCCGCGTGGACCCAAAACCCGCCATTCCCGCCCACGACGGTGCCCTTAGCACAGCCGTACTTTTCGCCTCTGGCCCCGAGTTCCAACCCACCCATGTTTTACCCCGCTCTGCCATCTCCCTGGAATTATGAGAATCTGAGTCAGACGCAGAACAAACCCGCTTCTCAGTACTCCTTTCTATCTTTCCTTAACCAGAACTACGGAACAGTATCAAGCTGGCTAACCTTTCTGAACCAATATTTCTGGCTCCAGACACTCGTGGATGTGCAGGTGGGGGCTATCTTAAATGCCTTGCAAACCTCCCCGTTTCTCAACAATACAATCATCATCTTCACGTCTGACCATGGCGAGTATGGCGGGTCCCACGGGATTCGCGACAAGGGCTTTGCCGTTTACGATGAATCGCTCCACGTTCCATTCTGCGTGCAGTTTCCCGGACAGTCCGGTATGATCCCCATGAACCAAATGTGTTCCGCGGTAGACCTGTTCGGCCTGATCTGCGATCTGGGGACCGGCGGCAGCGGGCAATGGAGACTGGCGTATCCGGACCTCTCCAACCGCCAGTCTATGTGGAGCTTCTTGAGCAATAACAGTAGCGAAACGCGGGTGGCGCCCTCGCCGGTCGGGCTCCCTTACATCCTCCACACATTTGATATGGTTAACGCATCTACGAGCCCACCCACGAGTCTGCAAAAATCCCACATTTTGTGTATGCGCACGAAGCTGGACTCGAATCAAGGAGCAATCGGGGCGAAACTGGCGTATTACTCGGAATGGGCCAATTGCACCAATTACCCGAATTCCACTCCGCCCGACGTGGAGTTTTACGACTACACCGCTAATTCCGCCGAGACCGGCAACGATTATTACAGCACCAACTCCGCCACCCAGACCAAGCTTGAGCAACATATGCAGGTGCTAGGCGCTTCGGGACCTCCGGGAACCGGCATCATTGGAAACGAGTTGAATCGGCCGCTGGTCGGGACCGGCAACGATGGCAACCCGTTGAGCCAGGCGCAAGCCACTGCCCTGCAGAATTACTACAATTACGCCGACGGCACCGCTTCGTGTACCTAACGGTAGCGTTTCATGAATTACGCGCTGTCTTATGCCGATCCTGGTAAACGGTGAGCTCGTTCCGCTGGAATCGATTCGGGAAGAGGAGCGGCGTCTGGCTCAGCTCCCCGAATGGCAAGGCATCCCGGATGGCCTCGAAAAAAGCATGCGTTTGCGGCAGGCAGCTGAGTCTTGCGTAATCGATGGCATTCTGCTCCGCCAGCAGGCGGATAAGGATCCGAGACCGATCGATTCCGCTTTGGTTGCCACCGAGGTCCAGCGCCTGACCACCGCACAGACCTGCCGCGTGCTGTTTGACGAGCGTCCCCTTTCCCGCCAGATTGAGGGGCGATTGCGTCTCCAACGTACCATGCGCGACCTAATCGGTCCCTTGCCGCAGCCCACGGAAGACGAGATCTTGCGCTTTTACCAGGCCCGGCGGCAGGCCTTCCAACGTCCGGAGATCGTCCACGCCGCACACATTGTGAAGCACGTCGACGAGGCTCACCCGGAAGAGGATGCGCGCGCCGCCATAGAGGCTGCGCTCGCCGCCCTGGAGCGTGGAGATCCCTTCGCCGCGGTGGCCGGCCGCTATTCGGATTGCCAGGGCAACGACGGCGATTTGGGCTCCTTCGAGCGCGGCGTCATGGTGGAGGAGTTCGATAACGTCGTGTTCGCCATGCAACCGGGCGAGCGTAGCCCGATCTTTCGCACACCCTTCGGATTTCATATTGCCGAGGTCCGTTCCAAGATCTCGGGCGGCGGCATTGCGGAATTGTCCGAGGTGCGGGACACCATCAAGTCGTTCCTGACCGCCGTGCGCGAACAAGATGCGGCGCGCCAGGCCGCCGGGCGATTGCGCACCCAGGCCAGCATCCGCCGCATCACGGCGCGCGAGGCGTGGGATCTTGCAGCCGCCCCCGGGAGGACCGCCTGATGTCGCTGCCTCCGCCGCCCTGCTGCGTGCCTACGCGGGCCCGGTTGCTGCAGCTCAACGAGTCGCGCCGCAGCTCCGCGGAGCGCCGGAGGGTGACGGCCGGATCCATCGCCGACATGCTTCTCCTGGATGGTGGCCGGTTTCTCATGGGCAGCGAGTCCCCGGAGGCTTTCGCGAGCGACGGCGAAGGCCCTGTCCGCCATGTCCTTCTGGATCCCTTTTATATCTCGAAGTTTCCGGTGACAAACGTTCAATTTGCCGAATTCGTCTCGCGTACCGGATATGTCACCGAGGCGCAGCGCTGGGGCTGGTCCTTCGTCTTTCGCAATCACCTGCCCGAAGCGCTGCGGGTGCCCGCGGTGGCTGCTACGCCTTGGTGGGTTCGTGTTGATGGCGCAGATTGGGCGCATCCGGAAGGCCCGGACCAACTGCCCCAGGACCGTTCGCATCACCCCGTCGTGCAGGTCTCCTGGAACGACGCCCAGTCTTACTGCGACTGGGCTGGCGTGCGCCTGCCCACCGAAGCAGAGTGGGAGTTCGCCGCCCGCGGGGCCCTGGAGCAGAAGACTTACCCATGGGGAGACGACCTCATGCCCGGCGGGCGCCACATGTGCAACATCTGGCAAGGCACGTTTCCGGATATCGATCTGGCCGACGACGGCTTTTCCGCTCCGGCGCCGGTCGATACCTTCGCCCCGAACGGCTTCGGCCTGCACACCGTCGTCGGTAACGTGTGGGAGTGGTGTGCCGACTACTTCGATGCGCAATGGCGTCAGATCGCCTCGCCCGTGAATCCCGTGGGTCCCGGTTCCGGAACAACGCGGGTTATGAAAGGCGGATCCTACCTTTGTCACGCATCGTTTTGTTTTCGGTATCGGAATGCCGCGCGGACCGCCAACACGCCCGATAGCGCCACCGGGAACATCGGATTTCGCGTGGCGCGCGACGTGTAGATGCCGAAGGGGCCGCTACGTTTTTCTCCTGTTTCGTGGATCTGCCGAGAGGCAAGTTGGGCCTGAGCCATAAAGCGCGAGCCGTTTCGAGCTTGAACCATCTTAGAATTTGCGTACTCCACGACGTTGGCCAGCAGGGAGGCATCGATTTTCGGTGACGGAGTATCGAGGGCGACACGTTGGCCCGGCTTGCGAAGTCATGGGACTTACCACATCATGACCGTCAAGGGCGAGCGTCTTTCGCGGTCCCGTCCGCACTTAGAAGGCATAGCAATCGTAGACGGAAGCAGCCCTTTGGTGTAAATTGGCTTGAGCGCACGATGAAGGACTTCTTCATCAGCTATACAAAGGTAGATCAACCATGGGCCGAATGGATCGTTTGGCACCTGGAGCACGCCCAGCCTGCGTATTCGACCATTGTGCAGTTCCGGGACTTCCGCCCGGGTATGGATTTCGTCCAAAGCATGCTAAAAGCGGCTCAGGATGCGAGCCGGACGATTGCGGTTTTCTCGGATGATTATTTCGCCTCCAACTATACCCAACCCGAGTGGCGATCGGCGTTCACGTACGACCCGCGCGGCATAGAGGGAATCCTCTTGCCGGTCCGCGTGCGCCCATGTACCGTTCCCAAGCTTCTCAGTTCTCTGGTGTATATTGATGTCGTCGCCAAGCCGGAAGACCAGGCGGCCAAAGCGCTCCTCGATGGCGTAAAAACCGATTCGGTCCCGCAGGTGGTGGCGCCGCCGTTTCCGGGTGCGGCTCCTGCCGGACCGCCGGCTGCCGACGCGCCGCCTGCGACCAAGCCGGACTTTCCCGGTATCGAGCGATATGACGTCTTCATGACTTATGTCGAAAAGGAAGCCGAGCGTGTGGCAGAGATCGCGTTGGACCTCCAGAGCGAAAAGCTGCGCGTCTGGCTGGACAGGTGGGTGGAGGCCGGCGCGGACGTCCGGCGCGCGGACGACCTGGCTCTTAAGGGCTCGAACTGCCTCGCCATCTGCGTCGGCAAGGAGACACCGCTGGTATGGTTTACGGCGCAGCTCGAAGCGGCCTTGCAGCGCCAGGCCACCGAGCCGTCGCTCAAAGTCGAGCCGTCGCTCAAAGTGCTGCCGGTTGAATTTCCAGGAGCTCCGTTATTCGACAAAAACAGATTCGGCCGCATATCCTGGGCCAACCGCGTGAATGCCTCCCGTCTGATCATCGCCGCGGTCCGCGATCAGCCGGCCAAGCCCGAAAATGGAGGGCTGCTGCGCGCGAGCGACCCGGTCACTCAACGCTTCCAGACCGTTAACGAATTGTTCTCCAAGGGACTGATCTATTCGGACGAAAGGGGCTCTGCGATCCAGAAATTGCTGGACCTCGTGGTGGAGGGACGCGTTGGCCGCTAACCTTTACTACGTATATATGAGCTACGACCGTGCCGACAGCGGCCTGGTTCACTATCTGGCGCAGGCATTGCGCAATGCCGCGGTGGACGTGTGGCTCGACACGTGGAACCTGGTGCCCGGTCAAGCCTGGGAGGCGGCGATCTCTCAGGCCATAGCAAGTTCCGGAACCGTCCTGGCCTGTCTCGGCTCCCACGAGGCCGGCGATTTCGTACGGCTCGAGTGGAAGCGTGCGCAACAGGCGGGGATTCCGCTGGTTCCGGTTTTGTTGCCGGGAGCGAGCCGTGACGTTCCCTCGGATTTGAAAGCCATCCGACTCGTCGATCTATCCGGGATCAGTTTCGTAGGCGTGGATTCGTTATCCCAAAAGCCCCGAGAACCCGCCCCGGAAAGTTCGCCAGGCAGCGCTTCCGGTTTTCATGCGAATGCGCTGCGGCCGCTGCTCGAGCGCATTTATGGCGTCGCGCTCGAGCGAAGTGTGTCGCCCGGAATGGACCCCGCCAACGCTTTGCTTTGGAAAGAACGGCTCGCGCGCTTGTACCGGGATGCCGGTCAGTTGGACACGGCACGCACCATACAGGAGGAGGTGCTTAAGGCACGCGAGGCGTTAAGTAAGCAATCGGGCGAGACCGTGATGGCATTGGCGGAGCTGGCCGAAACCGAACAGCGGCTCGGGAATCTGGAGAGTGCGCATAAGCTTTTCGAGACCAGCCTGGAGCGCAGCCGGGCGGCTTTTGGGGAAGCGCATCCCACTACATTCGCCGCCTCCATAAACCTCGTATTGTTCCTGCTGCGCCATGACGAAGGGGCCAAGGCACGATCGTTAGCCGCCAAGGTCGAAGAAACGGGCGATCTGCTGGCGCGTACAAACCCGGCGCTTCGGCCGCTGGTGACCTCCGCGCTGGCCCAACTTGCGGCTGAGGAAAACAAGCAGGGGCCCCGGAGCGAAGTCGCAGTCAAAGCCGCCAGCAAGCGTGGCTCTGAAGACGTCGAGCGTGCCCGCAACATTCTCCGCGGGCAAGCTGCCGGAGTGATCGAGATCTGGGAACTGGTGACGAAATTGAAGAAGCAGCGGCAGTTCGGCTATAGCCGCCGCTTGCTCGCGGTGGCACTTGGCTCCCCGGATAGCTACAACGATCCGAAGCTGCGTCTGAAGCTGGGCCAGCAACATGCCTTGTGCACGTACAAGGACGCCGAGCTGGCGCCGGACGTGCGGTTCGATCGCGCCTTCGAAATCCTGTCGCACTGCGAAGACCTGCCGACCACAGTCAATCAGGAGACGCTGGGGATTGCCGGCGCGATCATGAAGAACAAGTGGGAAGCCTTTGGCCAGAAAGCCGATCTGGAGCGCTCTCTGGCTTATTATTTCCGCGGCTATCAGCAAGGGCCGGCCAAGGATTTCGGCTACACGGCCATCAACGCCGCCTTCGTGCTGGACATTCTGGCCGATTTCGAGACGTATGAAGCCCAGCGTGCTGGGGCGAGGTCGGAATCGGCGGAGTCGCGGCGGAGTTCCGCAACCCGCGTCCGCAACGAGATTGTGAAAGCAGTGCTGCCCTTGGAGCAGCAGGCCGGAAACGAATGGCTGATGGATCAGTGGTGGTACGCCGTCACGTTAGCCGAGGCGTATTTCGGGCTGGAAAGCTACGATCAGGCCACCAGTTGGCTGCGGCGCGGCATCGAAAAGACGCACCCGGCTGACTGGGAATTGGAATCGACGGTTCGCCAGCTTGCCGCCATCGCGCGTATGCAGGCCGCGCGCGGCGTGCCCGACCCCACGGCCGACACGCTGGAGCGTTCCAAGCCTTGGCAGGTGCTGATCGACGCGCTGGGAGAAGAGCGGGTTGCGGGGGTGCGATCGGCGTTCATTGGCAAGGTCGGGTTGGCGCTATCGGGCGGCGGGTTCCGCGCGTCGTTGTTTCACATAGGAGTGCTGGCCCAACTCGCGGAGCGGGATGTGCTGCGCCACGTCGAATACCTGTCGTGCGTATCCGGCGGATCCATCGTCGGGGCGCACTATTACCTCGAGGTTCGCAAGCTACTCCGTACCAAGCGCGACGACGAGATCACGCGGGCGGACTACATCGCCATCGTGCAGCGGATGGAGCAGGATTTTTTAGCCGGCGTGCAGCGCAACATCCGCACGCGCGTGGTGGCGAGTTTTAGGTCGAACCTAAAGGTCATCGTCCGACCCGCTTATTCCCGCACCGAGCGCACAGGCGAATTATACGAAGAGGAGATTTATTCGCGAGTCCAGGATGGAGAGGGCGGCCGGCCGAGATGGCTGGACGATCTCCTGATTCAGCCCGTCGGGGAGGAGCCCGGCTTCAACCCCAAGACCGAGAACTGGCGGCGGCGCGCCAAGGTGCCGGTATTGATTTTGAACGCCACATCCCTCAACACCGGGCACAACTGGCAGTTCACGGCGAGCTGGATGGGCGAGCCGCCGGCGGGGATTGACTCTGAAATCGATGCCAATTACCGCCTGCGCCGGATGTACTACCCGGAGGCGCCGGAGAAATACCGGCACTACCGTCTGGGCTATGCAGTGGCGGCATCGGCTTGTGTGCCGGGCCTGTTCGAGCCCATCAACTTGCCGGATCTATATCCCGGAATCACGGTGAGGCTCGTGGATGGAGGCGTGCACGATAACCAGGGTGTGGGCGCGCTGCTCAATCACGGCGCGAATGTGCTGCTGGTCAGCGATGCCAGCGGCCAGATGGAGAGCCAGGACCATCCGGTTAGCCAGCCCTGGAGCACGCTCGCGCGCTCCAATAGCATTTTGCAGGCGCGGGTGCGCGAAGCCGAGTTCGGCGAAGCCGATGCGCGCCGCCGCTCCGCCCTGCTGCGCGGGTTGATGTTCCTGCATCTCAAAAAGGACCTGGATGCGCGCCCGGTGGACTGGCTGAACTGCGAAGATCCCGTGGACACCGCTGCCTTACCGCATAGCGAGCTCACCAGTTACGGCATACGCAAAGATATCCAGCGGCTGCTGGCGAATATCCGCACGGACCTGGATTCCTTCCATGACAGCGAAGCCTATGCCCTGATGACGAGCGGCTACCGGATGGCCGAACGCGAGTTGCCATTGTCTATGAGGTCCTTGCAGGAAACGCAGCCGGTCAACCTAGCCTGGCGCTTTCTGGAGGTTGAACCGCCGATGAAGCGAGTGGGAGGGCTCGACCAGGCGAACCGGATCTTGAAGCGTCTCCTCCGGGTGGCCGCGTGCCGGTCCTTCAAGGTGTGGAAACTCTCGCCGGCTCTAGCCGTGACTGGATCCATGATCATGATCGCCGCTGTGGCGGCCGCGTTATCGGCATGCTTCCGGTATCAAGCCGTATCGATCCTTAGTGTGAGGGCCGTCGGCATGAGTCTCGCCGTGCTGATTGCGCTGTCAATCCTCGGCAAATTCACGAACCGGGGTTCGCCCGCGAGTGAGCTGGTTTCGCGGGTCGTCCTGGGCGTTTTACTGGGTACATTGGGATACGCCGGAGCGTGGCTTCACCTGTGGATCTTCGATCCCTGGTACCTGCACCGGGGCAGCCTGAAGCAGACGGCTGAGAATGCGGGTGAGATGCAGTCCAGTTACTCCGCGCGGATGACGCAATAGCTTCGTGGAGCCCCGGTCACTTGTGCGGGCGATTTCGTCGATAGGTAACTTCGCGTCGTGAGCTCGTGTGCATCCAGCCCCTTTTCCGTGAGTGGGGATCTGGACCTCGCGCAATTCCACTTCGGTGTATCCCGCTTCGCTGAGAAGGATCCCGTCGCGATTGGATCTCCATACTTTAGGGAATGAAATGAAAGGTACAATTAGTGAATTCGAGGTGAACTTGCCACGTCCGAAAAACCAAAACATTTATGGTTAGACATGTTTCAGGAGTGGAATGGCGCGGCATCAGCCTCCAGCTTCGGTTCGCGTTAGATTCGCGTTATTAGACGCGAAAACAATATTGCCATATACCGCCTGCGGGGCTGGATGTGAGGGCCAACACGGATCGATCACGCCGCGAACGGGTTGGTGACTCGCACGCCGAGAATCTCCTGCCCATCGTTCAAATCCTCGGTCTACAGCACCGTCGAGCCTGTCCGCGCCGCCGCAACCACAACCAACGCATCCCAGAAGGAAAGCTGCGCTTGGCCGGCCAAGGCCGCTCGAATCGCCGCATAATCGACCACCAGCAGGGGCCAAGTCGTCCAGCACCGCGAGAGCATCCTCGCTTGGGCAGCGCTGGATTACTTTCCGGGTCAGCGTGACGAAGAGCTCCTGCAACACCTGTGTGCTCACCCGCAGCCGGTCCTCGTCCATCAACTCGTTCATCAGCCGCTGAGCAACCCGCTTCTTGGGCGAGCTGCTCTTGTCGAACGCGTAAGCCAGCACGTTGGTGTCGACGAAACTGAGCGCCCCTTCACCGGTCATAAAGATCGTCTCGGCTCCAGGTACGCTCTCCGACTTCGACAAGACCTGTCTCGAATGCCTTCTTCAACCTCATCCGGGCCAGACGCCTCCGGCCGGGCTGCTCCACCAATGCGACCAGATACTCCCGTACCAATTGATTAACACTGGTGCGTTGATCGAGTACCACTTTTCTGGCGGCCAAGAGGAGATCCTCGTCGACAACCAAGGTTACATTCTGTTTGGTTCTTTCCACGGTTCCAGTGTAGCGCGATATCTGTGCGACACGGCTTTCGAATGCAGTTTGGAAGGCGACGCCCGGGCATTGGGCAATCGTGGATCTAAGGGGCAAGGAAACTCACTGACGCAACGCATTGTTCTGCAATCAGTCGCTTGCTTGAGATCGCGGAAAAGCTGCCCAAAGGCTCTGTCGTAATGTCGCCGAGTTTACTTGCCCGCCTTCCCCAACCTTCATACTTCTGAGTGCGATACTGATTTCATATCTCGTCAAGGCCGGCACAACTTAATCCAGGTGCCCTTGCGACAGACTACCGCCACTGGGTTCAACCGCCGGATGCGGAAATCCGTACCTCCGGTGGTGAAGGAGGGTGACCGGGTCTCGATCCCGGTCACTCGACCCGATCACGCCGTAGTTACTTTGTCACCGACAGAGTGGCGTACCCTGAGGCCGCCTTATAATCCCCGGTTGCCACAATACTTGCGGCCAGGTAATTGTTGTAAGTGCTTGCGGCGAGCGTCCCACTCGGTTTATAACTGACCGTGCACGTCAGCACATCTTTGCTGGAAGCGCACGACTGTCCGCTGAACGTGCCCGTAGCGGCGCTAAACGTCACCGTGCCAGTGGGCGCGGCATCGCTCGAACCCGCGCCGGTAAAGGCGGCCGTTAGCACCACCGGCGCGGTGGCACCATGGACAACCGTCACCGGATTCGGCGTCACCTTTACGGCCGGCGCGTCCGCCGTTATGGTGAAGTTGTTGGTTTGGGGGCTGCTCGCGGCGTTGTAGTTGCTATTGCCGGCATAACTCGCCCTGATCGTGTAGGCGCCTGCCCCATCATTCACCACGGGCAAAAACAGCGTGCCGCATACGATCGGGCTGGTTTTCCCCAGGCAGACCACGGGTTCAAAGCTGCCTGGAGCGCTAGAAGTGAAGCTCAGCAGTGCTCCTCCTGCCGCCGTCGGCGCGGGACCAGCCCCAGTCCAGCTTAACGTGGCGGTAACGGCTGCACCTAGGGAAGCTCCGTATGGTTCCGCGTTCGGAAAGACAACAGTTATGTTTACCGCAGGCGTCACTTTGTACCCCAGAATACTGAAGTTATTAGTTTGCGTGCTGCCCACCGGGTTGTAGTTCCCGTTGCTGGTGTAGTTGGCCGAAATGGTGTATGTGCCCACCGCATCCGTCGCCGCGGGAGTGAAGCTTTGCGTGCAGGCGATGGTGGTGGTGTTGGTGGGACTACAACTCGGACTGCCCGCGAAGCTGCCGGCCGCGGTGGATTTGAAGGTGAGGCCGCCGGTGGGTGCGGCGCCGCTGCCTGTCCAGGTCAGAGTGGCGCTCACTACCGTAGGCGTGCCGGCGCCATAGCCCTCGCTCGCGGGGCTCACGCTGGTCACCGTTACCACTGGCGTCAGCAGATTGACCGTCTGACCTACCGAGCCACTGCCGCCGTTGTGGTCGCTATCGCCGCCGTAGGTTGCGGTGACTGTGTCCGCTCCGCCGGGCAAGACCGAAGTAGTACAGGTGGCGACGCCCGCTGTTACCGCAGTAGCACCGCAGCCGGTGCCGGCGCTCCAGGTCACACTGCCGGTCACGATTTGCGAGTGCGCTCCCTTGGTGCGCTTCGTGACCTGTCCGTACTGGCCGGCGACTGTCGCGGTGAAAGTCACCGACGTCCCGTAGGTGGAGGGATTGCTGCCAGTGGTGAGAGCGACCCCCACAGAAGTGCTGGCGTCCTGGATGCTGAAGTTGTTGGTTTGCGTGCTGCCGGCGGAGCTGTAGTTCCCGTCGCTCGCGTAGCTCGCAGAAATGGTGTAAGTGCCCACCGCATCCGCCGTCGCAGGATTGAAGGTCTGGCTGCAGGTGACGGTGGTGGAGTTGATGACACTGCAACTCGGGCTACCCGCGAAGCTGCCGCCCGCGTTGGAATTAAAGCTGATTGTGCCGCTCGGCACATTCCCGCTGCCGTTCCAGGTCAGTGTTGCTGTGACTGCCACGGGTGTGCCGGCGCCATAGCCCTCGCTGGCCGGGTAGAGGTTAGTAACCGTGACCACAGGCGTCTGCGGGTTGACCGTCTGACCTACCGAGCCATTGCTACCGGTGTGGCTGCCGTCGCCGCCGTAGGTTGCCGTGACTGTGTCCGAGCCGCCGGGCAAGACCGAGGTAGTACAGGTGGCGGCGCCCGCCGTTGTCGGAGTGGCGCCGCAGCCGGTGTTGGCGCTCCAGGTCACGCTGCCGGTAACGATTTGCGGGCGCGCTCCCTTGCTGCGCTTCGTGACCTGTCCGTACTGGCCGGTGAGCGTCGCGGTGAAGGTCAAGGACGTGCCGTAGGTGGAGGGACTCATGCCGTTGGTCAGAGTTATGCCTACAGAGGCGCTGGCATCATTGACGGTCTGTGCCAGATTGCCGGTGCTGGGCCGATTGTAGAAGTCGCCCGAATAGATGACGGCGATCGCATGCCCAGCCACTGTGAGCGTGGTGATCATCTCCGAAACGGCTTGGCCCCCCGATAGCGCCACCGGCGAACCGAAATTGACGCCATCAATCTGGAACTGCACGGTCCCGGTTGGCGCAGCCAGACTTGCCTGGTTGGGTGTGACCGTGGCCGTGAAGTACACGCTTTCGCCGTACACCGATGGATTCTGGCTCGATGACACCAAAGTATTGGAAACAGGCGCCGAGATCGCATACACTACACCCAAGCCGTGGGCGCCTCCCTGACTGGTGGTGCCGTAGAAATTGCCGTGGGAATCGGCGAGCAGGCCCGAGTAAGGATATGCCCCATCGGTGTTGCTGAAGCTGTAGAGCACGTGTTCAGTCCAGGATCCGCCGCTAGCGGCCGGAGAGAGTGCGTAGACGACGCCACAACCGGCATCGACTGGGCAGGCCGAGGTGTTGCCTCCCAAAGTGGTTGTGCCGTAGAGGTTTCCCTGGGAGTCGAAAGTCAGGCCCGCGAATGGGTCGGCCCCATTGGGGCCGAAACCGGGAAAGTCAAAGATGTCGGTCTCATTCCACGTGGCGCCGCTGCTGGGCGGGTTCAACTCGACAACGCCGCCATAGCCTATTCCGGCCCCTTCCCCGGTGGTGTAGAGGTTGCCTTGACCGTCAAAGACCACGCCTCTTTCAAAAAAACTATTGTTCCCGTCATATAGGATCGTCTCAGTCCATGGTCCGGTGCCGCCGCCGGGCGGGCTCAACTCAAATACAGTGCCGTTGTAAGCGCTGCCAGGACCGTCAATGGTGGTGCCGTAGAGATTGCCCTGCGAATCGAAGGTTACTCCCCCATTCGCATAAACTCCGTCGTTCTCTCCCCCGAAGGCGTGCAACAGATTCTCAGTCCATGGTCCGGTACCGCCGTTGGGAGGGCTCAGCTCGAAGACGGTGCCTTCGTTAGCCGCCCCGCCCTGGAAAGTGGTTCCGTAGAGATTCTTCTGCTGCGCATCGAAGATCACTCCCCCGTATGGATTCTGCCCGTCATTTCCACCGCCAAATGTATAGAGCAGGGTGTAAGTCCACGGGCCGTTGCCCCCGGCAGGCGGGCTCAACTCAAACACCACACCATAGCTCTGAAAGGTGCCGCCGCCTGCCGCAGTTCCGTAGAGATTGCCCTGGGAATCGAAGATCACTCCAGAGTAAGGGTTGGCCCCATCGGCGCAACTCATTTGCGAGCAGAAGTTGTACAGCACCGTCTCAGTCCACGATCCGGCCCCACTGCTGGGCGGGCTCAGCTCAAAAACAATGCCACCGTTGTTGGCGCCGCCTCCAGCCGTCGTTCCGTAGAGATTGCCCTGCGCATCGGCAATCAGTCCGGCGTAACCCGGATATGACCCGTCGATGCACTCACCTGCGCTGGAACAGAAATTGTAAAGTACGGTTTCAGTGTATTGCGCCCGTGCGGTGGCGGAGAGCAACAGGACAAAAGCAAGCGCCAGGCAAGCCCCGGAAAGTTGATGCAGTCGATTACGCATGTTCTACCTCTCTAAAGGGAAAGGCGGGAAATCCACTCCGCGGCGATCACCGAAGGAGTAACGCATTGGAGTCGTGGAATTGAGGTCTCGCCCGTCGACGCTTCGCACTGATGGGGACAGAATCAACTCTCACGGTGACGGAGTCGGATGGCGTGGTGATCGCCGTGTAGTGGATATCGTCCTGACAGCTTTGGTCGTTGTGGGTCCAAACACCGTCCCGATAGGAGCCCGGACAAAGTGACGATCGCGCGCTGTCAATTACAACGCGGTGCACGGGTTCGCGGTAAGTCTTCACGGCGAAATACCCCGCCATTTCCGTCCGGTCCGGCTTCCTCGCGGAAACCGCTTGTAGTACCTCGGGGGCGAGTTCGTCGGGCCGGAAATAGACTTCAAGTGCGAAGCGCCGGCTCGCGAACTCATCCGAGGCCATCGGCTGGCCCGTGAAAGAGTAGGTGACCGCATAGGCTGCAGTGACCGACTCGGTGCGGGTATACGGACAGAACAGGGACCCGCCCGGGTCGCTGAAAGCAAGCTCGGCGCAGAAATGGGCGTCGGCGACATGTTCGATCCTGGCCGGAACATTCACCCTCTTTATTCCCTCGAAACGGATTGTCCCGAGCTCGGAGTTTGCCGGGATGTAGGCAAGATGAGTAAAGGGGTGCGCGTCCTCGGTTTGCGCCTGCGGAACTGTCGCGGTTGCCTCGACGGGCTCGGCGGCAGGTAGTGACGGAACGAGCAGTCCTCCGCACAGAAGGACTCCCAAACGGACCGGTGAAAGCTTCAGTTGAATCATGTTATCTGCTCCTCTATACGAGAGGGCTGGAAATACGCACGGCGGCGATCACGAAGGGTTAAAATATTGGGAAATGCAACCCTCGTCGGTAGAGTTGACCCGCATGCTGCAGGCCTGGAGAGACGGGGATGCTTCCGTGCTGGAGCGCCTGACCCCGATAGTCTATGCGGAATTGCACCGCATCGCGCGCCGCAATCTGGCGGGCGAACGCGAGGGGCATGTATTGCAGCCCACGGCTTTGGTCAATGAAGCGTTCGTGCGACTGCTCGGCGAAGCCCCGGTCGAATGGGCCAGCCGCGCGCATTTCTTTGGTTTCTCGGCGCGTCTGATGCGGCAGATTCTGATCGACATCGCCCGCGCGCAGGACACGGGAAAGCGCGGGCACCGCAGTCCTCACCTGGGCCTTTCGGCCGCCGGCGATCTTCCCGCCAGCCAATCCGACCTGGTCGATCTGATCGATCTGGATCGCGCGCTCAACGATCTGGCGCTACTCGACGCGCGCCAGGCGAAGCTGGTGGAACTGCGGTATTTCGGCGGTTTGGAGAACGCCGAGCTCGCCGCGGTGCTGGGCATTTCCGAGCCCACCGTGGTGCGCGACTGGCGCGTGGCGCGCGCCTGGCTCTATGATCGGTTGCAGTCCGCGAAAGAGCGCGCCGCCTCGGCGCCTTAATCCCGATATGACTCCGGACACTTACCGGCAGGCCGGCGCGTTGTTCGACCGCCTGCGCGAGCTTCCCGATAAGGAGCTGGCGCCCGCGCTGGATGCCACCTGCGCCGGCAACGCGGAACTGCGCGCCCAGGTGATGCGGCTGATCGAGGCGGATCGAAGTGCCGGCGGCCGTTTCCTGGAAGGCCGCGCCGTAGAAGATGCGGCCAGACTGCTGGTGCTGGAAACTCCCGCGCTGCCCGCCACTGGAACGATGATCGGAAACTACCGGTTGGTTGCGCGGATCGGAGCAGGCGGGATGGGCGTGGTCTACGAGGGTCGGGACGTGAGACTCGATCGCCCCGTGGCGGTGAAGATTCTACCACAGACGTTCGCCGCGGGTGCCAACGAGCGAATCCAACGGTTTCAACGCGAAGCGCGCGCCGTCTCCACGCTGAATCATCCCCACATTGTGTCCATCTTCGATGCGGATTTCAATCAGGGCTATCACTACATCGCGATGGAGTACGTGGAGGGCAAGACACTGCGCCAACTGGCGGGCGCGCAAGCGCGGCCGCTCGACAGCCAGACCATCCTCGACTGGGTCGGGCAGACTGCGTCGGCACTGAGCGCCGCCCACGAGGCGGGTATCGTGCATCGCGATATCAAGCCTGAGAATATCATGATCCGGCCCGACGGCTTCGTCAAAGTACTCGACTTCGGACTGGCCAAACTGCGCGAACCTGTGAACGGCGCGGCGAATGCGCCGGACTTTCGGACGCGCCCCGGCAATCTGGCGGGCACCATTCAGTATCTTTCTCCCGAACAAATCCAGGGAGAGACGGCGGGTCCGCGAAGCGACCTGTTCAGCCTCGGAGTAGTCGCTTATGAACTGGCCACCGGCGTGCGGCCCTTCGATGGTCCCACGGACGGCGCAGTGTTCAATGCCATCCTGAGCCGCACACCGCCGCCGCCGTCCATCGTACGTCCATCGCTCGGCACGGAACTGGATAACTTGATCCTGCGGGCGCTCGAAAAAGATCCGGAGCTTCGCTTCCAGACCGCGGGCGACCTGCGCAGCTCTTGCCGGCGCGTCACCCGCGACTATATCGCCAACGCGATCGAGAGGGAACGCGAGACTGGCCAGCAACATCCTTCCGTTCCCGCCGTAACGGCCATCCCTGCGAAACCGGCCCGGAGCAGGCGATCCCGGCCGCTGGTGGCCGTGGCCGGGCTGGCGGCCGCAGTTGGTGCTGTTTTCTTGTGGCTGACGCGGCCACTGCCGCCGCCGCGCGTGACTCGGATCGTGCAGATCACCAACGATCGCCGGCCAAAGCAGTCCTTCGTCAACGATGGTACGCGGCTCTACTACGCAGCCGGAAATGAGGACTCCGACATCAAAATATTCCAGGTCAGCACCAAAGGTGGAGAGCCGGTACCGATGCCCCAGCTCACCGGTATGTTCCCGCTCGACATTTCACCGGACCACTCCGAGCTGTTGCTCGGGCAGTACGCAAAGGGTAACGCCAAAGACCCCTACGCCGTTTGGGTGGCGGCTACCTTGGGAGGCGCGCCGCGGCGCTTGGGCGACCTGATGGCTGCCGATGCGCGCTGGTCTCCCAAAGGGGACGAGATCTTGTGTTCGAACGGGCCGGAGATGTGGATCGCGCGCAATGACGGTTCGGAATCCCGCAAGCTGGTTACGCTGAAGGGGATCCTGCAATTGCCGGCGTGGTCTCCGGATGGCCGCTCCATCCGCTTCACGTTGCTGGCGAAGAATTCGACGTCGTTGTGGGAAGTGGCAGCCGACGGCAGTCGCCCGCACGCGCTTTACCCTGATTTGGCGGACCATCCGAACGCCGGAGGCGTATGGACGCCGGACGGGAAGTATTTCGTATTCTCACTTGAGCAAGCCACGCGCGATCTTTGGGCGGCGCGCCAAGACAGGTTTGCGACAGGCG
>Ga0302325_10013336_pt1 | contig 17530 bp, 16 predicted proteins | sample Palsa_T0_2_FD_201948 | JGI IMG/M metagenome (GOLD analysis project Ga0302325, IMG submission 201948) | Peat permafrost microbial communities from Stordalen Mire near Abisko, Sweden - Palsa_T0_2 | ecosystem: Environmental > Terrestrial > Soil > Palsa > Peat permafrost | place: Sweden: Abisko... | reverse complement strand
GCCGTCACCACATGCTCCGTGGGATGATCCGATGTCTCCGGCGGCGGCGCCTGGCCCTGCTGCTGCATCATCATTCGCGTCCGCGGATCCATGGCCGGCGCGCCGGATTGCGGCTTGAACAGGCTGTCGATCAGCTTGGCTGTCTCCGTTGCATCGGCATGCTTGAGCTGCACGATCTTCAATTCCGCCGTCGAAGCTTGATGGTCATCCAGCCGCGAGATGATCTCCACGATTCGATGCACCGCCGCGGACGTATCGGTGATGATGATCGCATTGCTCCCCTCGTTGGCCGTGATATCCACATCCGGGCTCATGATGGGTTTGAGATCATCGCGCAGCTTGGTCGCGCTGACACTGGTGATTGGAATGACCTGCGTGATCAGCTCATCGGTTTCGGCGATGTCTTGGGCTTTGTTCCCAAAGTGCACCGGCACATTCCCCTTCTTGGCCTTGTCACTGGGAATGATTCGGAGCAATCGTCCCTCGCGAACGACCGTGAACCCGTTGGATTTCAACGCGGCGTTAAGCATCGTGACTGCTTCGTCGGCGGAAACGGGCTGGCGGCTGAGGAGCGTGACATGCCCTTCGACCGGCCCCTCGGTCATTATGGAAAAGCCCATCGATTTCGAGAGCAGATCCAGCACCTTATCCAAGGGAGCGTCCTTAAAATTCATGCTGACGGTTGACGCTTGGGTGCTGGGTCTTGAAGTAGGCGCGGTCGTGGACTGCGCGATCTGTGTCGTCGCGTCGGATGCCGCCTGTGTTGTCGGCTGCGCCGTCGGATCGGCCGCGCGAAGCAGCGAAACAGTCCAGAGCGATGTAACCGCCATGGCGATGATGCCGATGCGGCGGCGGAAAAGCGGTATTCGCATCACTTGCCCCTCTTGGGCTTGGGATTGGAAATCGCCGGCTGCGGCGGTCCGCCATCGGGGGGAATCGCGTCCGGGCCGTTGCCGGGGCCATTGCCGGGAGGAGCGGCAGGTTTGCTCGCAGGTATCGGGGCGACCACTTCACCTTTAAGGTTCTGCCCAACGGATATCTGTCGGCTTTTCCCAGCCGATTCGTATTCAACCTCATCAAGATCGATCGCCTTGACCCGACCAGCCGCGACGGGATCGCCGATACCGGCTTCAACGGCGTTCTTGCCGGTGGCATCCTCGAATAGCGCGGTGAAATGATCATCGATCTGCGCGATGCCCCGAAGAATAAATGAGGCCTCGGGCCCGGAAGACGCAGCCTCAGGCCCCGATGACGCATGGCCATCAGCGGCAAATGCACTGCGCGTCTGGAACAATTGAAACTCCGGAGGAAGCAACGGTCCGGCCATCGCATTCATCGCTGGATCGGACGCGGGCGCGGAAATTGGCGCTGTGGTCGGCGGAGCTTCGACCGCCAGAACACGGGCCAGGGCGCAGGACAAGGTCGCAACCGCGACAACAGCGGCGGGCAAACACACAAGAGAGTTCATTGTTCCCCTCCCGTGGCATCGGCCTTGGCAACCGCTGTTCCCCCCGCGGAATTCGGCGTCCCGGCGCGGCAAAGCGTCGAGACATTCAAACGCATTTGCAGTTCATCCGCTCCGTCGCGCTTTGGCGTGAGGCGAACGTCCTCGATCCGAAGCGGCACCGATGCCGTCTCGATGTTGAATAAAAGCGAGGCGATCGGCGCCATCCCGCCGCTAGCCGAAACGCTGAATGTGAGACACGTAAAGCCGTGCGAGTCGACGCTGCGGAGCCGCTGGAACGATGCGTTGCTGACGCCTGCGCGTTGTTGCCACTCGTGCAGAAGATGTAGAAGCCGGCTTTCAACGGCCGATGGATCGCCGGAGAGAGACGACGCCATGCTCCTGCTCAGAGGGCGCAGCTCCTCCTGGAGCGCCAGAATGCGATGCGCCTCGGCAAGTTCTTTATTCCCGGTATCGCGCTGCAGAAGCAACTGATCGCGCATGTCCAGAAAAGGGGACAGGACCAGCGGATAAACCGCACAGAGCACCAGAGTCCCGATCAATGCGATCATCAGGACGCGTTGGCGTTGGGAAGACTGCATAAAACTTCTCGAGGCCATTCCGTACTCACTTCCAGGCGATTTCAGAAAGCTCATTCGCTTCCAGGACGCCGGTTCTGAGGTACCCTCAAAGAGCCGGATTCTGCTGCACGCTGCTTGCCGTCACCCACCCGCCGTCACTTTGTCAGGAAGGTAGGTGAAACTAATGGTAAAAAGTACGTCCGCCAGCTTGCCCTTTGGTCTGGCGTCGAGTTTTCGATTGAGCCCGGTGAAACGACCGGTGGCGTTGAGTTTGTCGAGCAAATCCAGCGCATCCTGCTCGCTGCCCGAATGCCCGACGCAAACACCTTTCATATCGGCGCCCAGCATAAAGCTGGTCAGATAGGTCTGGCTCTGCTGGGGAATCGAGACGGTCAGGTCCTTCAAGCATCTCAAGTAACTCAACTGGCCCGGCTGAAAAGTCTTGGCAAACTGCATCTGGATGGCGAACGGCCGAGCCGTCTCCAACTGCGGTCCGAGCGCGTCGAGCTGATCCCGCGTCGACGCGATCTGCCCCTGAATATGAAGGACGTCCCCGTAGCCGACCATCACGATGATCAACACGGCAGCGACTGCCGCGCAGATCGCCGCCGTTGGACCTGTGAGCGCTCGTCGCTTAGGTGCCTTGATTCGTGGGCGCAGAAAATCCGGTGCAAGGCGCTGGCCTTGGCGCATCGGCAAGAGCAGCGCCAGCGGAGCGCCGCCGGTCGAGGCGGCGGCCGCGCCGTCGAGCCAGCGAATCTTGCCGGAGACGACGTCCATGTTGGTGGCTTGGGAGATTGCCGACACCGCGTCGCCGTCCAGCCCTGAATCGTTCCAAAGCACCAGTTTGCGTAGGCTCTGGTCGGTCCCCGAGCGGTTCGTGGCTGAGGCGTTGGCAACCGCATGCCGTCGCAATTCGGTGAGGAGCCTGGGGAGCGCGGCGGTGGAAGCGACGTGCTTGAACAGCGGCGCGCTCGATCCATCATCCAGCGCCAATTCGGCGCCATCGCAGCGAACGGACAGGCAGATGGCATCGTTAACGTGCGGGGAGGTGGCGGCGGCGAGCGCGGAAATCGTGGCGTGCACCGCAATCGGCTTTAATCCTGCCGTGCGGACAAATGCCAGGAGGCGGTCGAGATAGTTTCGCTGCAGGCCGATCAGATTGACGGTGGTCGCCCGCTCGCTGCTGGTCTCGCCGGCGAAATCGAAGACCATTGGGCCCAGATCTTCCAAAAAATGCGCCGTAGTCTGAAGCCAGAGCAGTTCCGCGGCCGTGCGCGGATCGGTCGGCGGAATCTCGACCTGCCGGGCAACCAGTTGCTTGGCGGGCACGCCGATGACCACGTCCGTGGCGGAAAAGCCGTTCCGGGTCAGAAAGTCGGTGAATTGGACACCCAGCGCATCGGGTTCATCGATCATCAACTGGTCGGGAAAGGCAAACTCCGCCAGGCGTGGAGACGTGGCTGCACGCCGATCGCACGACACCTCGGCGACGAGCATCGAATGCTCGCCGACAACAATGCCCAGCAGCCGCTTTTGCCGAGCCGATAATCGCATGATGGATCCCACTCCGCCCACACCCGATGCCTTGTGCCGCCTATCTCGCGTCCATTTATAGACGAAACACCCAGGCGCAATCAAAAAGCGTCGAGCGATCAGACATAGCACCCGGATCGGCCAGAGAAGTTTCCGACCATCGATATATGGACGGCCAGCGGAAAAGCGGACAAACTACCGCTTGGTGCTCCGGTAATGGCGGATGGCGCGTCGCGCTTCCCGACGTTTGTTAAGCGGGCGTGATGCCGGCGCCTAAATCGGTCGGCGCGAGGGCGGGCACGCCTTTCAAAATCGAAGCCGCCCAGGAAAACTGACATGAAACTTCTGCCGATCATTTCCCTTCTGATGATTCCACTGTCCGCCTCTTGCACCTGCCAACAGGATTGGGTGCACGCAAAGGATTACCAGCAACTGGGCGAGATCGATTGGAGCCAGCCGGTCAATGGGCTAGAACTGGGGCGGGCGGCAATTTGGTCGGGAACACCATTGCCATGGTACGACTTTGCCAAAATCTATCTGCGAAACACCAGCGACAAGCCGTTGCATATTTTCCAGCTTCCCGCGCTGTTGACCAATCAATCTCTCGCCGCAGTGACTCAAGGCCCAGAAACATTCGGCGGTTGCCTGATCGAGCTGACCATTCGCGATCAAGTAAGTGGCGGAACCTATTTCGTCTATGCGGCTCAGCAGAATCTCGCCAAGCCGATGGTACTGCTGCCCGGCCAGCAGACCGCCATGCTTCCGAGGCTCGATCTCTCGCTCCCCCAGCAGCAAAGCGGAAATCGTTATTCGAGCAGCTGGAGCTACCACGTCCACGCAACGGATGCGACACAACCGACATCCCAAGTTACCTGGAGCGGCGATCTCCAAACGTCGGAATCGACGGTCATGGTCAATTGAAGTCGCTGGTCGGGCTTACGCATTCGGGCATTTACGTCACGCCCGCCCAAGCGCACTGGCCATTCGCCTTGAATCCAGATAAAGTGTATCGGGGCAAATATCCTGCTCGTGCGGCCAGGCGACGGTGCCATTTACCACCCGAACCTGACGAAAATACGCCTCGTCCCGCAGCTCTCGAAACACGCCGAAATCGAGCAGCGGTTTACAGTCGTAGACACCGGCTTCGCCGCTTGTGAATTCCAGTTCAAGCAGGTGCTCCGGGCCGGGGGTGACCGAGCGCACACGCGGCAGCATTTGAGTTGTTTCGGTCGGAGGCGTCATAAATCTCATTTCAGTGGTTCGATCTTGTGGGGCTGCTGGCCACTTACCGCAAGTTGCCAGTCAGCCATCAAATCCTCACGGTGAAATGATAGGCATGGTTACGACTCCGACGATGTAACGTAAGCATGTATCGTTATTTTGGCAATACGCGGTTGGCCGCAGCGAGCGCGGCCGACTACGCCGCCGGACTGATCTTTGTCAGATTGATTCTGGCGCGATACCCCAGCGAACTTACAATGCGGAGCAGCAGATCGGTGGAGATACCGTGCAGGTTGCGGCTGAGGATGGCGGTGACGCGCGTCCGGGAGGTTCCGGCGGTTTGCGCGATCTGGGCGTGGGTAAGATGCCCGCGCTCGGCGATCGCGATCAATTTATCACACGGCGCCGCATGCATTTCGATCACAGCGCCGTGTGCGCGAGAGAGGCCCAGCGCCTTTGCAAGCTCACGAGAATTGGTCGTTGTACTTATCACGCCCGCTTCCGCTTGGGGCCTGAATCTTTCTCGTTCAGATCGACGAATTCGACGATGTGGCTGATGGAGATCGTCTTCCAATCGCGCGCAACCGTGTAACCCCGGTCATCGATTATGGTATCGGTCGGTACGACAGCGCTGGACTTCCCGATAATGAAGGGACAAGGGTGACGGACGTCGATCGTTGAAGAATTCGACATTCGAATGCGGAATGGTTTGAACGGATGATCGTTCAATTTTCGATGTAGATCGTGGTAGGTCACGCCGATATTCTACCCCGCAAATCGCGATTTAACCATTCATTCGCGGCGTGGTCACTCCGGCGTCGGCCTGACGGTCAATGTGGTTGAGCGCACGAATGTTCCATTCTGCAAACCAGAAAGGTTGAATGCCTCGCCTGGCTTCAACTCGACAGTCGTGGAGACGCTTTGAAGATCGTCACCGCGGCTGTCGAGCTTAATCTTCACCCGGTATCCACCGGCCGCCATCGCCTGGATTGATCCGCTCACTTCCACGGTGCGATTGCCCGGAGAGAACTTCGTGAAGAACCCGTGCCCCGGCACCACCAAAACGCTCACGGACGAGTCGTCGGCCGACGGCTGGGTAGTCGCGGGCTGATTGGCCGTATGGAGATCAAGCATGAAATCAGAGAAAACCGGTGCGGTAAGCAGGAGCAGTGCGATGGTTGCTGATGAAACGATTCGCTTGTGAATAAGGGCCTTCCGTGGCGGGATAACTGCTGATGGCTGGCGGGTCACGCGACGCGCCGGGGGCATCATACCAAAGGAACTAATCGACGCGATGCGGAGCAGCCGCATTCACATCTGCATCAGGACCAGATTTTACCCCAATATCTGTGTCGCAGCACTTTTCCGCATTCTGGACACCGGCCTGCGCGAGCGCGGAGCATGTGACCGAAATAAAAGCAACGATGTCTATAGCGACCAGATCGAATGTTTTCCCGAATCGCCCATGCCAGTACACAAAGCATCGCCGTGGCAATGACGATCTGCAAAACAAGTACGACCGCTTCCGCGGGGCGATGATTTCCTTGCGATTCCAGTTGTCTCGCCCACAAAAGAGCGGCGAGCGCACAAAGACAAAGCAATCCAACAGCCAGCCGTTCGAGCAAGCGCCGATTCATGCTGGCATCTTACCCAAATGCCGTGGTTGTGTCCGCGCCATTCCTCGCATATACTTGACTCCTTGCGGCCAATCGGACGTTCCGATCGGCTAATTCGAAGGTGACCTGTCGCATTCTGGTGGCGGCGGTGGGTCGGCCGGGTCTTTTTTAAGCCCCCTTCTCCCCCAGCCATCCAAACGAGGAAACGGCGGAAGCGCTTCCGCCGCGATATTACATGGTCGATTTTAATCTGATTAACTCCCTGGGCGATCTCGACAGCGAAGTGGACAGTGCCGTGGCGACGGCGCTGGGAGATGCGGCCGACGATCTATCCAAGCTGGTTCAGGGCGATGAGGTGCAGGACTTCACTCCGGGCGCGATTATCAAAGGCAAGGTTTCGGGACACGCGGGGGATGATTTCATCGTCGAGCTGGGTCTCAAGAGTGAGGGGATTCTCGAGCGCAGCGAGTTTGATGAGCCGGAGAATGTTCAGATTGGTGAAGAAGTTCGCGTGCTGCTGGAAGATGTCGAGAGCGATTCGGGATTGGTGAAGATCAGCAAACGCAAAGCTGATCGCATCATCAATTGGGAATCGATCATGAAGACCAAGAAGGAAGGCGATCCCGTCTCCGGAAAGGTCACGAAAAAGATCAAGGGCGGATTGCTGGTGGACATCGGCGTGCCGGTTTTCCTCCCGGCGAGCCAGGTGGATATCCGCCGGCCAGGCGAGATCAGCGACTGGATCGGGCGGAATATCGATGCGGTCATTCTCAAAATCGACGAAGAGCGGCGCAACATCGTCATCTCCCGCCGCAAGATGATCGAAGTGCAGCGCGAGGAACTGAAGCGCAAGACATTCGAAGGCCTCACGGTTGGCGAAGTACGCAAGGGCACGGTCAAGAACATCGCCGACTTCGGCGCGTTCATCGATCTGGGCGGCATCGATGGATTGCTGCACATCACCGACATGAGTTGGGGCCGGATCGGGCATCCGAGCGAAGTGCTGAAGATCGATCAGGAAATCGAAGTGAAAATCCTTTCGATCGATCAGAACAAGGAAAAGATCGCGCTGGGCCTCAAGCAGAAGGATGCCAGCCCGTGGGAAAATATCGAGAGCAAGTACCCGGTGGGTTCGGTTCACGAAGCGGAAGTCGTCAATATCATGTCGTACGGTGCGTTCTGCAAACTCGAAGAAGGCGTTGAAGGCCTGGTGCACATCTCCGAGATGAGCTGGACCAAGCGCATCAATCACCCCAGCGAAATGGTGACGCAGGCACAGAAGGTGAAAATCAAGATTCTCGAAATCGACAAGGACAAGCAGGAAATCAGCCTCGGCATGAAGCAGGTCGAGGAGAATCCGTGGGAGCGCGTTGCTGAGCGATATCCGACCGGTTCGGTCATCGAGGGCAAGGTTCGCAACATCGCCAACTACGGCGCGTTCGTCGAGATCGAAGAAGGGATCGACGGTCTGTTGCACGTCAGCGATCTTTCGTGGACGAAAAAGATCGGCCACCCCAGCGAAGTGCTCAAGAAGGGCGAAGACATTCGCGCGGTTGTGCTATCGGTCGATCAGGAGAAACAGCGGATCGCGCTGGGCCTCAAGCAGATGCAGGAAGATCCGTGGACGACGGTTATTCCGAACAACTATCGGCCGGGCATGGTGGTCAAAGGCCACGTCACCAAGATCGCCAACTTCGGCGTCTTCGTGGAACTCGAGCCGGGTCTGGAAGGCCTGCTGCACATCAGCGAGATTTCCGATCACAAGATCGAGAAGCCCGAGGATCAACTCAAGGTTGGCCAGGATCTGGAAGTGAAGATCCTCCGCGTGGACAGCGAAGAACGGAAGATCGGCCTGTCGCTCAAACGCGCCCAATGGGTTCAGGAAGAACAGGTCCGCGAAGAGCAGCGCTCGACGCGTCCCGACCGCAAAGGCCTGCGCGGCGGTCTGGAAGGCGGCGAGAACACCAGCGGCCTGGGCGATCTCAAGCTCGACAAATAGGTCGGTATTCGCATTCAGTTTGAAATTGATGGGCCGCCCGGCGACGGGCGGCCCATTTTATTGCGCGCCCCGGTGTTGGGCGTAGCCATGCGAGTGGCCTAAATGCTTGGGTATAACATGAGGCCGAGAGAACTGAAATGCCGGTCTCTGGACGCGATCCGATCTTGCCCCAGGCCTTTCACAATCTCGTACGAGATGATGTCCACCAAGTCGCACCCAACATTCTGCTTATTCTCAAATGTCTTTCTGGCAAGATCAAAAACTTCCCGAGGAATGTGGAGAACCTCGACCCGATTCTCAACAAGCCACGTCCGAATAAAATGAACGGCAAGCGCCCCGAATTGTTCGCCCGACGGCCCCTCAAATTCATATTGGTTGGATTTGACCATTCGCCTAACCGTTTCAGCGACAACAAACGGGGAAGTGATAAACCTGTCGGTCGTCTTCGCAAAGTAGTCGCGAAAGTTGAAGTCGCTGGGATTGTGCGCTTCGAGGATGGCACCCGTATCAACAAATACAACGTTTCTGCCAAGGGTCGCGATCTGATTCTTCCAATATTCCTCGATCTGCGACACGGGCGCATCGCGCGCGCGCCGCCTATTTTTTGAAGACATCTGGGTAACCTCAGCTTGGCCTTCTGTCTGTACTCACTAGCCTTCCGATCCGCCAAACCTCTTCGGGCGAAAGGCCGTACCCGTTTGCAACAATCATGTCGAGTTGCGATCGCAGCTCGAATGATCGATCTGCTGGAGACATTTTGTCGTCGTAAAGACCACTGTTTTTTGCGGACCACTTCGACAGCACGGACGCCCTGATCTCGGACACCAGCGATTTAATCTGTTTTCGTTCATCAGACGAAAACAACGGAAAGGGAAGATCGCCAAGGGTTCTTAAAACAACCTTTCGCTTGCGACAATGGGCGTCGAACCAAGCGTTCGCGATAGGGCTGTTAAGAACGGCGGCTATCTCGTCAACCGTCACCTTGGGATGAATTGGCACCGCCGCATGGAAATTATCCGAGAAGTAAAGCTCCTTTGGCGCAATCGCAGCGACGATTCTCCATATCGACCCCGGATTGCGATTTGAATTGAACAGCACCTTTTCAGCTTCAAATACAGCGGGGTCGGCGGAGCGGCGCAAATGAGGCCCGTAAGCCAGCCATTTATATTTGTTGCCATCATCGTCAGGAAGTAATGCGAATGGACGGAGTACCTCAAGCCGGTCTACATATCTCTTGTCCCCATTCCTTTGTTGGAAATGGACGCTGCTCGTGTCGGATTCGTTGAGTTGCAATCCTGCCATCAACTTTGCACTTCGCCGCAGCGGGCTGCATGTAGTCTTTAGCCTATCCCATAACTCAAGAAGGGGGGACGCTATAAATGTTTGACCCTCGTTAATCTTCCATTTTTGCGAGTCAGCCGAATATGTTCTCGTGAAAGTGCGATTGTTCTTAAAAGCGTGAATCTCTGAAGCCCTGACTTCGCGAACGGTCGTGACCCCGGCGAGCTTTAATTCACCGGTACGCCGCTTCCGCAATAGTACGACGGCAACTTCGGCGGCGGAAAAAAAGAGGCCCGACGCCAGCAAATCGATTTCTAGAATATCGCATTTTTCGAGCATTATACTGCGCGCTCTTTCCCCAGCCCCAGAGTCAAGTAGGCTTTGTGGTAACACCACTCCCATTAGTCCGTTTTCCGCCAAAAGGTCGATCATGTTGATAAGGATATCTGCTGCTATTTCCCTTCTGTGACCTGATTGCTTTGTGTGGCGAAAAGGAGGATTGGTCACGATGATGCTGGGCTTTTTCCGAGTGTCGGACGTGCCAAGTTTCGTTGCGTCCGCAATTCGAATTTTCCAGCCGTTTTTGTTGTAAACATCGGCAAGCACCAAGGAGAGCGTTGCGATCTCTGTGGCAAAATCATCGATGTCGAAGCCGATTAACCTGGCACGTAAATATTGATGCCGCCTGCTTGGCGTCCACTCGCTCGGCAAAAGCGCGGAAAGCCTATCAAATCCGGCCAGCATAAAAGAACCGGACCCACAGCAGGGGTCACACAAATAACGGTCTTCTTCATCAATGCTTTCAATGGGAAGCTGGGAAAGTATATAGCTCGTGATAGACCTTGGGGTGTAGTAGATGCCTCGCTCGCGCCTCAACTTCGCGGTCACCAGCGAATTCTCATAAGCGGTCCCAAGCATTTCGCTGGTGAGACTGGAGAATGCAAATCTTGTTCGCAACTTCTCGCTGATACTGTTGATCATCGCTCGGCTGACGTACGAGGATTTTGCCACCCCCGGGTCAATGTTGTCCGAGAATTCATCATGTGCGGTTTGGAGCGCCGCTACAGGGTCATCGCTCGAAGAAATTAACTGCTTATCCTGAAGAACGCGGCAAGCGAAGAGATGAAAAATCAGTCTTATGACGGCCCTCTTTGCTGGCTCGCTGTCTCTGTTCCTCTCTTTGAGATCGCCCGTTGCCTCCACCACAAGCGCCTCTAGCAGCTTGACGAGTCTTTCAGAGGTGATGCTTTCTGCCCAAGGCCATAGACCGACATCAAAGAGATCGTGCTTTCGGCTGGACAGTTTTATATTCAGCAACGCCGCTGGCGAAATGTCGGCGATCCGCGACTTAAATTTTCCAGCAAAGTCGTTGATCGTTCCGGATGCCAGCGGAGTGAGTGCAATAGCCTTTTGTACACTGAAGAGTTGAACGTCGTCGGGTGTTTTTATTACCGCCAGTGGCGCAGTCAGATAGCGTGCTTGTTCAAGAACCGCCGGAATCTCCTCGGCTCGGGCGATTTCATAAGCGCCGATGCAGGCGCTTCGCATCGTGTGCGGGGTTCCTGCGAACGCCGCCACGTTCGCGATGGCACTTCTCATTGTTCCGTCGGAACCCAGGTGGGCGAATGTGTATCCATCAACTACATCGGACGGTGCGTACCCTCCACCGGTTAGAAATTCTCGCGCGAGACCCGTGAATGTGGTGGACATATCCCAGCCAGTCTAACAACTGGTAGGGTAGCAGAACAGAGCGAGGCGAGACGATTTTCGTATTCCGATAATATTGCAGCAATCCACCCGAAAACCGACATGAATTAGCCAACGAGTGTTGAATCGTCCTCGGGCCTGTCGTTTGGTCACCGGTCGCTCAATCCGCCGAATTCCTCCAAGCGGAAGCATTTTCACGCTGCCTGAGTGACCGTCCTGTGCCACCGGGGCGTTCTACAAAGCGGAAGGGCAAACTTGACTCAAGCCGCAGGATTGCGGGGGGTGCTGCGTTTGGCGTTCGATGATGCGGAGCCGACGGCATCGTTCCCGTTGCCGCCGGATATCCGGCTCATGAATTATCCGTGCAATCCGTGAAATCCGTGGTCAAAGGATTGATTTTTTCGGGTTCATCCGGGTTTTCCGGGAGGGCCGCAATGAAACGCCCCGTCGCGACCGGCCTATTGTGAGTGGTGCCCGACCAGCGCAGGAGACCATTCGTGGCGATCAAAGCCGTTGAAGAGAATTTGACGATCTCCGTGCCGATCACGTTGCCGGCGGTCGACCCGGCGGAACGGGAAACAATTTTACGCGTGATGTCGGCGGCGGCTTTCCTGATCTTCTTTCAGTCCTACCTCGTCGCTCCGCTCATCCCCGCGCTGGCACGGGAATTTCGTTCGACCGAGCAAATCGTCGGGCTGCTGGTGCCGGCGTATCTGCTTCCCTACGGTATCTCGACGCTTTTTTATGGCCCCTTATCGGATCGCATTGGGCGTCGGCCGATCTTGCTTTCCGTGCTCGCCATGTTCGCGATCGCAACTGCCGGCACCGCCACCGCCCGCTCGATTCCGCAACTGATTGCATGGAGGATTGCCGGTGGAATCGCCAGTGGCGGAATTATTCCGATCGCGCTGGCGCTGTTTGGCGATTTGTTTCCATACGAACAACGCGGGCGACCTCTCGGATGGATCTTCGGGGCGATCGCCGGCGGGTCGGCGTTCGGATCCACTTTCGGCGCAATCCTCTATCGATCTGTCGGCTGGCGCGCGGAATTTGTCGCCGTGGCACTGGCATGCGTCGCGGTGTTTCTCATCGCTTTCGGCCACCGCGTGCTCCTTGATGGCAGGAAAACGGATCATCCGCTCGGCCTGAAGCAGATTGTCCGCACCTACCTGTCCTTGCTCGGCGATCCGCGTGGTGGACGAACGTATGCCTGGATCTTCCTCAACGGCGTGTTTCATTCCGGAGTCTTCGCCTGGCTCGGAGTTTACTTCTCAACGCGCTTCGGGCTCGGTGAAGTGGGAATCGGACTGGCACTGCTGGGCTATGGAATCCCCGGCCTTTGTCTGGGGCCGATGATTGGCCATATTGCCGACCGCGTCGGCCGGCGCGCGATCATTCCCCTGGGAATGTGCCTCGCTGCATTCTGCGCCTTCGCGCTCGCCCCACATTTGCCGCTTGCGCTGGCGGCAATCACCGTGACGCTGCTCTCCTTGGGCTTCGACATGAGCCATCCGTTGCTGGCCGGCATCGTCACATCCCTCGACGCCAAACGCCGAGGAGCCGCGATGGGAATTAATGCGTTTGTGCTTTTCACGGGATTTGGATTGGGATCGCTAATCTTTCAGGCGTTACTGCGGTCCGGCTTCACCTTGGCACTGGTCTCTTTCGCGAGTGTGCAGTTGGTTCTGGGAATGCTGGCGTTCAAAGTATTCCGCAGTGAAAACTCCGATGAAGCACCGGGGCGTCATTAAAACACCGGCTCAAATTGAATTTAAGAGGACGCGGATCGGTTTGCGATGCTGGAATCTCAACCAGCCAATTTTGGAAAACCAACGGCGGGCTATGAAGATTATTAACGACGGATTTCGCGGATGACACGGATGGGAAATCAGATTGAATTATCCGTGCAACCGTGGTTTAAAACGAATTTGCCGGGTGAGCGGCCACAATCTCATTCGCGAAGTCGGTGATGCAGTTGGATGGATAGGTACGTATAATCCGGAGGTTCCGCTGCCCGGCGATGAACCGAAAGTGAGCGATCCGAACCATGTCCACCATCACCATTCAAGAAGCGCAGGCCCGACTCTCGGACTTGATCCATCGCCTGACGCCCGGCGATGAATTGGTGATTACCGAGAACGACCAGCCCGTGGCAAAGCTTGCCCGTACCGAAGCCAGGAAGCAGTGGCCATGCCAGGCGGGGAGCGCAAAAGGCAAGATTCAAATCGCGCCGGATTTCGACGGGCCACTTGAGGAGTTTAGGGAGTACATGGAGTGAACCTACTTTTGGACACTCATGTATTGCTCTGGTTTCTCGCCGCCGATCCACAATTAACCCCGACCGCAAAATAGTTGATTGAGGATCCGACGAACCGGAAACTCGTTGCCCAGGCGACAATCGAGAAGTTGCCGCTGATCAGTGCCGATGCGGTGTTCGACCATTACGGCCTTGCGCGCCTGTGGAAGTAAGAAAAACAGGGAGGGCGCTCCCGGCGCGCCGGAATTGCCCTATCCTCCCGGCGGCCTTGAAAGCTTACCGCCGCCGCTTGCCGCCGCAAATTGCTGGTTGCACCCAAAGCGTTGAACCTCAACACTCACCCATCGCGCGGCGTCAACTGATCTTGCCCACAAGCGCACTTCCTGGCGGAAGCCATGTTGATTCTTCCTCCTTTGGTTGTGGCCGAGAGAAGCGAGGCTGCACTGAGTCCCCTTCGTCCCTTCGTGTTGAATTCTTTCACCCAGACGCGCTCCGCTGCGCGTCGCGGCTAAACGTTCGGCTCCACGACGTTTTTCGAATTGTGCGGACGATCAGTCCTGCCCGCAGATTGATTATCAGACTTTCACACCTCCGTAATCTCACCTATCTCCCTTGAGTGGCCCTCACTTGCCGCCGATGTAACGGGCGGAGGGTCGCTAATATGGCATCTACAGCAGTCCAATCGGGTCTTCAGCTATACCTTCGTCAGATCAACGAAAGCCCCCTTCTCTCGGCCGACGAGGAGAAGACGCTGGGTCGAAAGATCATCAACGACAACGACGCCGCCGCTCGCGAGCGGATGGTGCGGTCCAATTTGCGGCTGGTGGTAAACATCGCCAAGCATTACGTGAACCGCGGCCTGACGCTTCCCGATCTGATCGAAGAGGGAAACATCGGGCTGCTCAAAGCGGTGGAAGGCTTCGACCCGGAAAATGGCTCGCGCTTCAGCACGTATGCCTCGTGGTGGATCAAGCAATCGATCAAGCGCGCGCTCATCAACAGCGTGCAGCCGATCCACATCCCGGCCTACATGGTTGAGATGATGACCAAGTTTAAGGTGGCGATGCGCGAACTGGAAGACCAGCTTCGTCGCCTGCCGACGACCGAAGAGCTGTCGGCGCACATGAAGATGAGCATCAAGAAGATCAAGATCATTCGCAAAGCCGTCAAGGCCTATCACTCGCCGACGCAGTTCAACGGCGGCGTGGGAGATGCGGAAGTGACGATGGGCGATGTCGTTGCCGACACGCACAATCCCGGTCCCGCGGAACGAGTGAGCGGCAACGATGATCTGCGGCAACTGGAAAAGTTGCTGGATGAAATCGACGCGCGCGCCGCCAGGATTCTCAAGCTTCGCTACGGGCTGGGCGGCGAAGATCCCATGACGCTGAAAGAAATCGGCGAACACATCGGCCTAACGCGCGAACGGGTGCGGCAGATCGAGCACGACACGCTGCGGCGGTTGCGCGACACCATGTTCGCGGATGCCTAGCCCCGGAATTCGGACGGAGCGGGAACCTTCATTCGAGCAGTTTCCGCAAATGGCGGTCACGAGACCCGCATAAACGTGCGGGAGATCGCCGTCAAAGCCATCCAAGGATCATCCGCTTCAAAATCGCTGGCGAATCTCCAGCAGATGCTGGCGGAGCAGGCGCGGAGGACGGGGCAGGAGAAGTGAGGTAGTCGTATCTTGGCCAATTGGGCATGGTCTCCATCCCGTGCTAGAATTCCTGCATGACGTTGCAAACGCTCACAATCGGCAAGGAAGAATTCGTGCTGATTACTAAACGCGATTTCCAAAAGCTTGCGGAGCAGGCACAAAAGCAAACCGAGGACGACTATTGGATTCAAGCGGCCTTGGATGCAGAAGCCAATGCAAAATTGAAGAAGGAAAAGCCGATCGCGTTTGATGCGGTCGAGCGCGAACTGGACGCGCGAAAGCGTTTGCGGCGTGCTAGCGGCCGGAAGAAGTGATGAGCCGGCGCGGAGAATGGCAGGTAGAACTTCTCCCATCAGCGCGGCGGGAACTCCTGGCGTTGCGAACGCCAATACAGAACCGACTGCGGAATGCTATCAGGACGCTGTCCCAGGACCCTCTTCCGTCCGATTCTATTGCAATGCGAGGCAAGGAAATTGGTTTGCACCGGATGCGAGTGGGCAACTATCGCGTCGTATACCGCCTCCAGGCGGAACGAATATGCGTCTTGGTGATTCACATCGGCCACCGCTCTGAAGTTTATCGGGGATGGGAAAGCCTGTAGCACGACCACAAGCCGATTCTCGGCCGCCGACGTGCCGGGTACCCAAGCCGGACGGGCGCGCCTTGCCAGCATCCGCCCCGAAATCCGTCGCAGGGATCGAAGAAGGAAAGTCCATGGCCGACCCGGCCACCTTCAATGAGATTCGCCACGCCGTTGAAAAGGCGGAACGGCTTTTCGCGACGGATGAGATTGATTGGCGTTGAAGCGGCCAGGCGGACGACGATTGTCATTCGATCACGCGAGCAACGATCATAGCATAATCACGTGCAATCTCAGCTCGCTCCAATCCTCACCACCACATACAACACCCCAATGATCAGCCCGACGACGACCCAGCAGGTGGAAAAGCCGATCCAATCTTTTTTGTCCCACTTGGTGAATTCCCAGTTGCTGCTCGGGAACAGCTTTTGGTTGTCGAAACGATCGGGATGGTCGAAGCTTTGCTTTACTTGGGCGGCTTCTTCATCGGGCGTCTTGCCAACTGGCGTTTTGAGTTTCACATAAAACCGGTCCGCTCTCTCGCCAGTCGTTTTCTTGGTGATCAGGCTGAAGACGATCAGGAGGAAAAAGGGAAACAGCGAATCGCAGAGCCAGCGCGATGCGACAAGCCCGGCGGCTGAAAAATTCTGGAGGGGCACACCGACCAGGTGGAGCAGATAGTTTTCTGAATAGAACCGGCCGACGCCCTCGAAGCCGGAGGTGGGATCGCGCGGATCGATGCGGGCCATCGATTCAAAGAAACAGGCTGAAGGGGGAATGACATGCTGCTTTGGAATTCCCTGGCCGATCTCGGTGGCACGGCCGGCGGCGACGTCGGCGGCGGTCGCCGGCGCGGAGGCGGTCGTCACGGTTTGCGGCGTGGAGACGAGCAAACTGGGCATGCAGCGCAGCGCATCCACCGAAGGCACGACCAGCGGACAAATCCCCATCAGCACCACCCAAATCGCCAGGGAGATGAGGATGGCCGGCGCGGTCAATCTGCGCCAGAAAACAACCAGAAACACCATCGCGCCGGGGAAGATATTGAAGGTAATCATCGTCTTGGCCAGCGATGCCACGCTGGTGCCCGCGATGGCAATCACAATCGACACCGCCAGTACCAGTCCGATGATCAATTGTCCAACGTGCAGATAGTGCTTTTGCGATCGGCCGGGAAAGAGGGGCTCGTAGATGTTTAGGGTGACCAATCCGGACACGGCCACCGAGCTGAGTCCCACCGACGGCATGTGGCCCAGCAACATGCCCGAGAGCATCAATCCCATCAATCCCGGCATCAAAAGCTCGCGCGACAATTGCCCCCATGCCTGATCGGGTTCAGACAGACGGCCGCTGAGCATCGCCACCGCGATCAACCCGCAGAACATCCACGCAAGCAGCACCAGCCGCTTGGTAAACCCGCCGACGATGATGCCAAAACGGGCAGTGTCTTCATCCTTGGCCGACCCAGCGGCGGCCATGTTGTGCGCTAAACCCAGAATCTGAATCAAGCTTCCCAGTGTGATGGCAAAGATTGAATACCAGGTGTACTCACTGCTGGCGATGGTGCCGAACAATTGGAATTTATAGGCCGGCACGATCTCGTGCAGCGCGCGAACACCGCCGATGCGATGGAGCCCCAGCGGGATCA
>Ga0302325_10013335_pt1 | contig 17530 bp, 10 predicted proteins | sample Palsa_T0_2_FD_201948 | JGI IMG/M metagenome (GOLD analysis project Ga0302325, IMG submission 201948) | Peat permafrost microbial communities from Stordalen Mire near Abisko, Sweden - Palsa_T0_2 | ecosystem: Environmental > Terrestrial > Soil > Palsa > Peat permafrost | place: Sweden: Abisko... | reverse complement strand
GCGCGGCCAGCGGCCACGCCCAGCGCAGCAGGACAGAGCTGATCCCGAGCACGTCGGCGTGAGCAAGCATCGTCCGGGTGTGACCCAGCGCGTCCAGCGGTTGCCGCCGGCTGGCGGCGGTGAAGGCCTCGACGATGCCGACCAGCGCCTCGTCCTGCAAGTCTTCACTGGCCCGCAGGTCCGATAGCCCGGCCAGGATGGTCGTGGCCGTCGCCGTGTCGCCGCGCATGGCCGCCAGCCAGGCCCGGTGGTAGAGGATGTACTCGACCTCCGCGAGCGGATCGGAGTCCGCGGACTGGGCGAGCTCAGCTTCGGCGCCGTCCCAGTCCCCCAGGTCCAGGAGCGCTTCGGCCAGGTTCCCGGTGGCAAAGGCCAGGCCATTCTGGTTTCCCACCCGGCGAAGATGCTCGACCGCGGTACGCGCGGTGTCCGCGGCGGCGGCAGGGTCGGTGATAGCCAGGACGTCCGACAGATTGAACAGGGCGCGTCCCAGCGTGAAGCTGTCGCCGGCCTGCGTGGCGAGCCGGGCGCTCTCCCGGAGGTAGGCGATCGACTGGGCCCGCTGCTCGGCGATGGCGAGATAGATCCCGTGGGTGGCGAACAGCTCGGCGAGCTGGCGGGCGCCGACGTCCAGCGCCTCACCGAGGGTGAGCGCCTCGGTGCTGAGCCGGTCCGCGTCGGACGACCCGGCGAAGATCTCCAGCGCCGCTAGCTCGCCAAGCGCGCTCACCGTCTCGGTGTCCGGATCGGTCCGCAGGACGTCCACGGCCGAGATGAGCTGCTCACGCGCCTCGGCGTGACGACCCCACTGGCGCAGGGCATGTCCCGCGATGGCCTGGGCACGGGCGGCGGCACGGGAATCCGCGCGGCTCAGGTGCTGGGCACGGGCCCGGGCCGCGTAGTCGACGGCTGCGGCGTAGCTGCCACCGGTGATAGCGGCCCGCGCGGCGCGCTCCCACAGCACCGCGGCGTCCGCTCCGTCGACCTGGTCCAGCGGGCTGACCTGGGCGGCGGTAGCGTAGCTGGTCGCCGCGCGGGCGGGGGCACCGGTCCGTTCGGCGCGCTCGGCGGCCCGGATCAAGGCGCTGACGGCCTGGCCGCGGATCTGGGCGATGTCGGGGTCATCGGGGATGGCACGCAGCGCATCCAGGTAATGCCGTGCGATCACGTCGGTCATCTCTTCGCCGTCGCCGGCGAAGGCGGTGCGCAGGTGCGCCGCTACCGCCAGATGGCGGGTCTTGCGGTCCCGGCGGGACAGCGTGTCGTAGGCGACCTGCCGCAGCATCTGCTGGGCGAACTGGTAGTTACCCCGCTCGGGCGACAGCGGGTCCGCGGACACGCTGAGCACCTCGCGGCGGACGAGATCGGCCAGCGCGCTCCGGACGGCGGCCTCGTCTTGCCCGGACACCGCCACCAGCGCCTCGGCGGGGAACGTCGTGCCCAGCACCGATGCATCGGCGATCAACTGCCGCACGCCCGGGTCCAGCACATCAAGGCGGGCAGCCAGCAGCGCGTGCAGGCTGTCCGGCACGACCAGCTCCCCGATATCGCCGGTCAGCCGGTACACCCCTTCTACCGGCTGGACGATGTCCCGGTCGATCAGCGACCGCACCGTCTCTACCGCGAACAACGGAACGCCCTGCGAGTGGCCGGTGATCTTCGAGCGTGCCGCGGCCGGCATCCCGGGCACCAGCGCATCCACCAGCTGGTCCATGGAGGCCGGGTCCAGCGGATCCAGGGTCAGCGTCACCCGGTTCCGGCCGGTGCCGAACCCCGGCCGGACCTGGTCGAGCTCGGGCCGGGCAAACATCAGCACGTACACCGGCAGGTTCTTGGCCCAGTCGATCAGGTGGTCAAGGAACTCCAGCAGTCCGCTATCGGCGTACTGAGCGTCCTCGACCAGCAGCACCACCGGCTGCACCGCGGCCAGCCGCTCGAAGAAGAGCCGCCACCCCGCGAACAGCTCCTCGCGGGACAACGCCACTGCGTCATCCCCGGCGGCAGGCACCCCGAGCAGTCGTCCCACCCGCACACTCACATACGCTCGCTCGTCGGCGTCGGGCACCGACCGGCCCAGCCCCTCGGCCAGCTTGGCCGCCGCCACCTCGGCCGGATCCTCCTCGGCGATGCCGAGCCGCTGCCTGACCATCTCCGCCAGCGCCCAGAACGCGACACCCTCGCCGTAGGACAGGCACCGGCCGCGGTGCCACCACACCTCCGCGGCCAGGCCGTCGGCGTACTTCTCGAACTCCCAGCCCAGCCGCGACTTCCCGACTCCCGCCGGGCCGGATACCAGCACGAGCCTGGCCACCCGCCGGTCCGCGGCCGCGTGAAACAAGTCCTTGATCGTCCGCAGCTCCGCATCGCGGCCGACGAGCGGAGCTTCCAGGCCGTCGACCCGCTGGACACCGCCGACCGCGGACAGGACCCGGGTCGCCCGCCATAGCGGCTGCGGCTCGGCCTTGCCCTTCAGCTGATGTTCGCCGGCCTGGGCAAACCCGATCGCGCTGCCTGCGACCCGGCTGGTGAGGGCATCTACCAGCACCTGCCCCGGCTCGGCGGCCGACTGCACCCTGGCCGCCGTGTTCACCGCGTCGCCCGCGACCATGCCCTCGTGGACCGCGCCGAGGGTCACCGCGACCTCGCCGGTCACCACCCCGGCCCGCGCCGCCAGGCCGGGCACCCCGGCGTCGCGGCCGAGCTCGGCCACCGCGGTGACCAGGTCCAGCGCCGCGCGCACGGCCCGCTCGGCATCCTCCTCCGTCGCGACCGGCGTGCCCCACACCGCCATCACGGCGTCTCCGATGAATTTCTCCACCACCCCGCCGTAACGGCCGACCACGGTCCGCGCCACGGCGAAATAGGCGGAAAGCAGTTCCCGCACGGCTTCTGGGTCACGGGCTTCGGACAATGGCGTGAAGCCGACCACGTCGCAGAACAGCAGCGAGCAGACGCGGCGCTCCGCCAGCTTCTCGGGATCGGGTCCGGGAACCGTCGCCCGCGCTGATGCCTGCACAGTCATTCCAGCCGCGCCATTAGCCAGCGAGTAACCGCAGCCGCGGCAGAACCGGTCACCGGGAACTACCGGCTCACCACAGGCCGGGCACCCTCCCGACTGAGTTCCGCACGCCCCGCAAAACCGGTCGCCTTCGCCCACGGACGCACCGCACTGCCCGCACCTCACCCAGTCCCACCCCTGCAACCCGGTAGATCTTTTGCACCTAACCGATATTGCACACCCTATTCCCTGCTATCGGACAGGGCTGGCGCAAAATAATGCCGAACGGGCCCGCAGGCAGCGTGGGACCAGGTGAGATAGCTCCTTGCCGTGTTCAGCGGCTCTCCGCGTCGCGGACGCGCTTGACCATCATCTCGAGCAGGGCCCAGGTGGTCTCGGGGTGGTTCATGGCAAACGGCCGGAAGACCCATGAGGTAAACAGCAGGCACCGCAACTCCGTCACCGCGGTGATCCTCGCCGAGCGGAAGGAATGGTCAATGAGGGCCATCTCGCCGAAGTAGTCACCGGGACCGAGGGTACGAGTCGGCGTGCCGTGGACGGACACCGCCGCTTGTCCCTCGACGATGACGCCGAAGGTCGCGCCGGTCTGATCCTCGTCGGTCAGCACGGCGCCACTGGGAAAGGTCCGGTCATGCGCATTGCGCAGGAGGTTGGCCAATTCCTTCTTAGAAAGCATGGAGAACAGCGGGACCTGAGCAAGGACCGTCTCTGGCGTTGTCATGGGCTGATGTTACTTGTCCTTCTCCGCCGCAAGCAGGATTTCATCGTCAACCTGCCGAGGGCTCGTAGTGATGCAGCATGGGGAGCGGACCAGACCGTCCGCTCCCCCTCGCTGATGATCGTCAGGGACGGCGGCTGCCGCCGGCGTGACCCTCGACGTCATCGTCTTCCTCGTCGGCATTGCGACGGAAGTGACCCTTGGTGTCGTCGTCTTCCTCGTCGGCACTACGGCGCGCGTGGCCCTCGGTGTCGTCGGCGTCCTCGTCGGCGTTGCGACGGAAGTGGCCCTCGGTGTCGTCGGTCTGCTCGTCGGCATTGCGACGGAAGTGACCGGCGGTGTCCTCGGCGGTCTGGTCGTCCCGGGCGCGGATGTGGCCTTCGGTGTCGTCAAGTTCGTTGGTGTCGGCGGTGATGTTCTGCTCGGTCATGGGGTGTGCCCTCCCTGTTCGGTATTTCTTTCTTATGTGGACAACTATGGCGAACCGGCCCGCCTTCGTCAGTCGCCCGGCTGACAGGTGCCCTGTCAACTAGCCGACACTTCGAGGCCGGCGAACGTCCCCAGGGCCGCGGCCTGCTTCACCACGACCGCCCGGTCGCGCAGCTCCAGCCAGCCGCGGCGTTCGAAACTGCGCAGCGCGGCGTTGACGCTCTGCCGGGTGCCACCTACCTGATGCGCGAGCTCCTCCTGGCTCATCCGCAGCCGTATCGAGCCGTCCGGTCCCCTGGGCTGGCTCAGCAGGACCTTCGCGACCCGGCGCGGGAGGTCCAGGAAGACCAGGTCCCCTGCCTCACCGGTCAGCCGCCGGAGCGTCGCGGCAATGGAACTGGTCAAGGCCTGCGCTACGGATGGCACCCGCGCGCAGAGGTCCTGAATCCGCTCCCGCGGAATGAGGAGCAACTGGCACTCCTCGAGGGTCTCGGCGTCGGTGGACCGGGGACCGTTATCGGCGACGCTCAGCTCGCCGAACAGGCCGCCCGCACCGATGACCGTCAAGGTCAGCTCGCCGCCGTCCGCCGACCGGAGTACCACCTTGACCTGGCCGGAGATCACGACGACCACGGTGTCGCCTGGGTCATCCCGGCTGAACACGATCTGGCCCCGGCGGAAGTTCCGCAGCCGGGACGCCGCTACGACGGCTCGGAGATCCTCCTCCGACGCCGAGCGGAGCAGGGTGGTCTCGTGCAGGAGGCCGGCCACGTCGGCGGTCATGGCTGGCTTTCCAGGGCTACGACCGGGCTCTGCGCGGCCGCCGCGTTGCTGGCTACGGCCCGCAGCACCGTCTTGACCTCATAGGGCGTGAGGTGCGGATGCTTGCTCAGCAGCCGGGCCACCAGCCCTGTCACGTGCGGGGCGGCGAAGGAGTTCCCGGTCGAGACGATCGTGGCGCCGGACAGCCACGGCACCCTGATGTCGATGCCGGGCGCCCCGAAGTCGGTGGGCGGCGCCGGGTTGGCGTCGAGGCAGAACGGATCCTGCCCGTCGTGCGCGGCCACGGAGATGACCGAGGAGAACTGGCTGGGATAGGTCGGCCCCGGGACATTGTTGGTGGCGCAGACCAGCACGACGCCGGCGAACGCGGCTTCGTCGGCGATCTCGTGGAACAGGCCGAAGTAGTCCTCGCGGCCGGTGCTCAGGGACAGGTTGATCACACGTGCGCCCGCTGCGATGGCCCAGCGCAGGCCGGCGGCGAAGACCATGCCCTTGCCGGTCAGCCGGCTGCCGAGGACGCGCACCGACCACAGGTCAGCGTCCGGGGCGGCGAGCCGGATGATCCCGGCGCACGCGGTGCCGTGCCCGAACAGATCCTCGTGCGGGCCCTCGGCGCTCGTCGCCTCCTGGGCCTGCGAGTCCCACTGCAGGGCAACAGCCCGCTCGACGCGGCCGACGGCGGGGTGGGCGGCGTCGATCCCGCTGTCGACCACGGCCACGGCGATCCCGGCGCCGGACGCACCGCCCCAGGCCCATTCCTTGTCGATGGGCAGACCGATTCCTGGCACCGAGCGCAACGTCTCGGGGGCGAAGGCGTCACTCCATGCGGGTCTTAGCGAGGTCGTGACGGCCGCCTCTCGACGTACTGCCTGACGTCGGCGAGCACGGCCGCCGCCAGCTGGCGCTCCGCGTCGCCGCGTCGCGCCAGAGCCGCGAAGGTAGCGGCCAGCGCGGCCAGGTCGGGATCGGCGGGCGGCAGCGCGGCGGCGGCCTGCTGCAGCGCGAGGGTCAGGTCGACCCCGGCCGCGGCTTCGGCCAGCGCATCGAGCAGGACCCGGCCCAAGACGCTGAACGCCTCGACGCTGGCCAGAGCCAGCGCGGCCTGATCGGCGAACAGTGACAGCAGGGCCATGTCCTGCTCGGCGCCGGGGCGCCGCGAGTCGCGGTCGAGCAGGCTGATGACGCCGAGCATCCGCTGCGGCGTCTCGACGGGCACGGCGAGGATGGCCTGGGGCACGTAGCCGGTCCGTTCGGCCGTATCCCGGGCAAAGCGCGGGTCACTGGCTAGATCACTGACCGCGATCGGCTGTCCGGACTGCACGACCCAGCCGGCGATGCCCTGGCCGGACGAGATGCGCATGCCGGTGACGTCGTCCGCCCCTTCGCCCGCGGCGACGGTGTAGATCAGCTCGGACTCGTCCTCGCTGAGCAGGGCCAGCGAGCACGCCGCCGCGCCGAACAACCGCCGGGCCGTCTCGGTGAGCGAACGCAGCAGCTCATCGGTGCCGGCCGGCCGGACCGCCGGGCCCAGCGACGTGGCCAGCTCGCCAAGCTCGCGCAGCAGCTCGTCAGGACTCATCAACCGCCTCCTCTCTCATGTCAGCTGGTCTGGCTGGACGTAGTCACCGGTGGCCGCGGGCCGCGGCCGGGGGTACGGGCCAGCCGGACGCCGGACACGGCCAGCAGCGACGGGCTCGGCCGGCTGGTCTGCAGGGCGGACAGGAAGTCCTCGCCGCTGATCCGCAGCAGGGTGCTGTCCTGGCTGGTCTGCACGGTGGCGGTGCGGGGAATCCCGTGCAGCAGGCCGAGCTCGCCGACGTAGCCGGGGGCGGTCACCGGGGCCAGCTCGCGGGGCTGCGAGCCGCCTTCGGCCACCGACACCGACAGCTCGCCGCGGGTCAGGATCCACAGCGCGTCGGCCTCGTCGCCCTCGCGGATCAGCACGGTTCCTGCGGGCATGACGACCTCCTCGGCGGCGGCCGCGAGCCGTTCCAGCGTGCTGCGGTCCGCGCCGGTCAGCAGGTCGAGCTCGGACAGCAAGTCGACCAGCGGACGCAGCCGTTCCGCGGCCGCGGCTGAGGTCCGGTCAGCCCGGAGCAGGGCGGGCAGGCCGGCCAGGCCGATGACCGGGATGCCGACGCCGATGAGAACCAGCGTGACGTCGAGGCTGGCGTGCGCGAGCAGGATGCCGGTGACCAGGCTGGCCAGCAGGATGCCCGCCAGGATCACGGTGTCGAAGACCCCGAGCACCCGGCCGAGCAGGTCCCCGGCCAGGTCACGCTGCAAGGTGGTGATCGCAAGCACGTCGACGATGACCATGCCGATGCCGGAGATCACCTGCAGAACCGCCGCCAGCCAGGGCACGTGCAGACCGATGACCGCCAGGAACGGCAGCGCCTGGAGGCAGATGCTGCCCATGATGACCGGAGCCAGCCGGGAGGCGCTGCTCAGCCGGTTCGCCAGGCCCGCTCCGAGCAGGCCGCCGAGCGCGGCCCCGGCCAGCAGGTAGCTGTAGCCGCTGGGACCGGTGCCCAGCCGGATCGACAGCGGAACGTAGAGCACGGTGGTGGCACCGTAGACCGCGGAGTCCAGGCCGCAGAACAAGATGACCGCCAGCGCGACCGGCCGCGCGGCCAGCGCGCGGAGCCCGGCCGTCAGCTGCTGCAAGGTGCCGCCATCAGCCTCCCCGCCGCCTCGGGACCGGACCTTGAGCCGGGAGATCACGACGGCCGCGATCAGGTAGCTGGCGGCGTTGATGACCACGCTGATGACGGGACGGCCGGTCAGCAGCAGCAGGCCGCCGATGCCTGGCCCGACCACGACCACGAGATTCTCCAGCGCGGAGAAGATCGAGTTGGCGGCGGCCAGGTCCTTCTCACCGACGACCTCGGGCGTCAGCGCGCCCGCGGCGGGCTGGTAGGGCGCCCCGGCTATCGAGGACAGGGCCGAGATGGCCAGCACGAAGCCGACGGGAGCCGCGGTCGCGACCACGGCCGCCATCCCCGCCATCAGCACTGCGCTGGCCAGCGCGGAGACCACCATGACGGTGACCCGCTGATAACGGTCGGCCAGGACACCGCCGTAGCTGGCCAGCAGCAGGCTGGGGCCCCAGCGGCAGACGCCCAGGATCGCCAGCCACTGGGTGGAGTGGGTCCGGTCGAAGACGTACACCGAGATCACGATGAGGTAGGACCAGCTGCCGATCTGATCCACACCGAATGCGGACATGAGCAGGCGCAGGTCGCGGTGCCTAAGGGCGTCGCGGTAGCGGCCGCGGGCCGTGCCGGGAGCGCTCATCTAGGCTCGGATCCCCTCGACGGGCTTCGGGGCCGTGGCGGGCGCCAGCGCCGCGGCGCGATCGAGCAGCGGCTGGCAGCGCAGGCGGCGGCCGATGGCCACGGCCTCATCGATGGCCTGTGCCGCCGCGATGGCGTCGCCTACTCCGGTGAGGAAGCCAGCATAATCAAGCAAGCCGTGGGCGAGGTGGTACGGGGTGCTCAGCTCGCGCAGGCCACTGATCGCGCTGGCAAAAAGCGAACCGGCGCCTTGGTCGGCGTCGGCCAGTCGGGCCAGGGCTAGGTTCCGTTCGGGCCGCAGTACCTGGGGGATGTGTCCCGGCGGGCGGGAGTCCAGCATCGCCAGCAGTTCGCGGACCGCACCGTGGTCCGCGAGTTCAAAGGCGGCACGCACGGCCAGCGCCCATATCCAGGCCAAGGCGCTGAACCCGAGCGCGTCCAAGTGCACGAACGCGGCGCGGGCATGGCGCAAGACATTCTCCGGCTCACCGCGGGCGACGGCGATGAAGGCGTCCACGATATTGAGGCCTACCTGGACCTGGGGTTCCTCGTTTACCCGCAGGTCCTGGAGGGTGGCCACCATGGCCTCGGCCGCGGGATCGCCACGTGCGGCCGCCAGCTCGGCGAGCTGCATAGTGGTGAATTCGCTTTGCGGTAGCTCCCCGGAGGCGATGGCATGCTTGAGCTCAGCCTCGGCGGCGTCCCACTCCCCGAGGGCCATGAGCGCCGCGCTCAGGTTGCCGAGCGCATACGCCAGGAAATCCACGTTACCGACGCGGCGGAGATATCCGGCGGCGCTGCGTGCGGCAGCGGCCCGTGCTTCCTGGCCGTCGAGCACGACCCCTAGGTTGAGCAGCCCGGATCCTATGGCGAAGGTAGCGCCCGCCTCAGTAGCGAGCCTGATGCTCTCGCGTAGGTAGGCGGCCGCTTCCGTCCGCCGCTCAGTAAACATCAGGTGGACCGCACGGGTCTCGAGCAGCCAGCACATCTGGGTCACATCGACCGCCAGGGCCTGGCCGAGGGTGAGGGCCTCGACGGTAAGCCGCTCGGCGTCGGGTGATCCGTTGAACACCTCGAGTGTCGCCAGCTGTTCCAGGGCGCGCACCGTGTCGGGGCCCGGATCCGTCCGCAGGACGTCCATCGCGGCCGTGAACTGATCGCGTGCCTCGCTCAGGCGGCCGAGCAGTCGCAGCCCCCGCCCGGCGATGGCCTGGGCCCGGGCCGTGGCGCGGGCCTGACCGTGCCCGGCGTAGTAATCGCGTGCCCGGCCCGCGTAATCGATGGTTTCGGCATAGCTGCCGCTGTCGGCGGCGGCTTCCGCGGCGCGCTCCCACAGCTCACCAGCAGTTGAACCGGTGCCGGGGCGGTCCGCGGCGGCCAGGCCAGCCTGGCTATCGGGTAGGACAAGCTCCGCGGCGGTGGCGTAGCTGGCCGTCGCCCGGGCCGGGGCGCCGGTCCGCTTGGCGCGTTCGGCCGCGCGGATCAGCGTGGCAACCGCCTCGCCGCGGATCTCGCTGGTGTCGCGATCACCTGGCACGGCGTGCAGCGCGTCGAGGTAGTGCCGGGCGATGACATCGGCCATTTCCTCGCCGTCCCCAGGGAAGACAGCCCGCAAGTGCGCGGCGACGGCCAGGTGGCGGCTTTTGCGGTCCCGGCGGGACAACGTGTCGTAGGCGACCTGGCGCAGCATCTGCTGAGCGAACTGGTAGCTGCCGCGTTCGGGTGACAAGGGATCGGCGGAGACGGTGAGCACCTCGCGGCGCAGCAGTTCGGCCAGGGCCCCGCGCGCCGCGGTTTCCTCCTGCCCGGAAACCGCTATGAGCGCTTCGGCGGGGAAGGTGCTGCCCAGGACCGCGGCGTCGGCCACCAGCCGCCGCGCCGCCGGGCTAAGGGCATCGAGCCTGGCGGCCAGCAGCGCGTGCAGGCTGTCTGGCACGGCCAGTTCCCCGATGTCGCCGACCAGCCGGTAGACACCTTCCACCGGCTGGACAATGTCCAGGTCGATCAGCGACCGGACCGTCTCCACGGCGAACAGCGGCACCCCCTGCGCGTGCCGGGTGATCTTCGAGCGGGCGGCGGGCGACATGGCCGGCACGAGCGCTTCGACCAGCAGGTCCATCGACGCCGGGTCCAGCGGGTCCAGGGTCAGCGTGATCCGGTTCCGGCCGGCCCCGAACCCGGGCCGGGCCTGGCTCAGCTCGGGCCGGGCGAACACCAGCACGTAGACGGGCAGGCCCCGCACCCAGTCGATCAGGTGGTCAAGGAAATCGAGCAGCCCGCTGTCGGCGTACTGAGCGTCCTCGATCAGCAGCACCACCGGCTGAACCGCCGCCAGGCGCTCGAAGAACAGCCGCCACCCGGCGAACAGCTCGTCGCGCCCGAGCGCCGCCCCGCTGTCCCCGGCGAACGCCACGCCGAGCAGCCGGCCCAGCCGGGCGCCGAGGTAGGACCGTTCAGCCTGGTCCGTGACGAACTGGTCCAGCCCTTCGGCCAGCTTCGCCGTGGCTACCTCGGCGGGGTCTTCCTCGGCGATGCCCAGCCGCTGCCGGACGATCTCGGCCAGCGCCCAGAACGCCACGCCCTCCCCGTAGGACAGGCAACGGCCCCGGTGCCACCACAGCTCCACGGCCAGGCCATCGGCGTACTTCTCGAACTCCCAGCCCAGCCGCGACTTGCCCACCCCGGCCGGCCCCGACACCAGCACCAGCCGAGGCACCCGCCGCTCCGCCGTCGCGTGGAACAGCTCCCTGACCGTCCGCAGCTCCGCGTCCCGCCCCGTCAGCGGGGCCTCCAGGCCATCTACCCGCTGCGCGCCGCCCACCGCGGACAGTACCCGGGTCGCCCGCCACAGATGCTGTGGCTCGGCCTTGCCCTTCAGCACGTGCTCTCCGGCATCGGCGAACCCGATCGCGCTGCCCGCCAGCCGGGACGTCGGCCCGTCGGTGAGCACCTGTCCCGGCTCGGCCGCCGACTGGACCCGGGCCGCGGTGTTCACCGCGTCGCCTGCCACCATGCCCTCATGGACGGCGCCTAGGGTGACGGCCACCTCTCCGGTCACCACGCCAGCCCGGGCGGCCAGCCCAGGTACCTCTGTCTCATGGCCGAGCTCGGCGACGGCGGCCACCAGGTCAAGCGCGGCGCGAACGGCCCGCTCCGCGTCACCCTCAGTGGCGACCGGCGTGCCCCACACCGCCATCACCGCGTCCCCGATGAACTTCTCCACCGCCCCGCCGTAGCGGCCGATCACGGTCCGCGCCACCGCGAAATACTGGGAGAGCAGTTCGCGGATCGCCTCGGGATCGCGGGCCTCGGACAACGGGGTAAAGCCGACCACGTCACAGAACAGCATTGAGCACACCCGGCGTTCCGCCACGGGCTCTGCGACCGGGCTGTTCGCCATGGGCGTGCTCGCAGGTGACGCGGCAGCTAGTACAGGAGCTCCGCAGGCCCGGCAGAACCGCTTACCGGCCGCCACCGGCTCACCGCAGGACGGGCACGCGGCTTCCAGCGCAGCACCGCAATCACCGCAGAAGCGGTCGTCGTCCGCCGCGGACGCATGGCATTGCCCGCACCTCATGCCACCCTCCCCACGTTTGGCGACATCAGGCCTCGGCCCGGGGCAGGGAGCGGTCGAGGGCACCGGCGCGGTTGAGCTCGTGAGCAGCTGCGCGGTTGAGCAGCGGCTGGCAAGCCAGCCGGGAGCCGATGGTCCTAGCCTCATCGACGGCCGATGCCGCGGCATCGGCAGCTCCGATGCGAATGAGGTACTCGGCGTGGTCGAGCAGGCCGTGGGCCAGGTGATAGGGGGTGCCGCGCTCGCGCAGGTGAGTGATCGCGGCGGCGAAGTCCGCCGCAGCGGACTTGTCGCCATCTCGGGCGGCGAGGCGGGCCCGGGCCAGATCTCGCTCGGCTCGCAGCATCGGGGCAACATGCCCCGGCTGATAGGAATCCAGCAGCGCGAGCAACTCGCGGGTCGCGGTGACGTCATCAAGCTCGTAGGCAGCCCGCGCGGCCAGCGGCCATGCCCAGCGCAAAGTCTCGAAGCTGATCCCGAGGGCGTCCGCGTAAACGAGCGCATCGCGGGCGCGGCCCAGTGCGAGTGCGGGCTGGCCGTGAGCGGCGGCGGTAAAGCCCTCCACGGTGCTGATCAGCGACTTGTTCTGGAGGTCCCCGCTAGCTCGCAGGTCCCGCAGCCCGGCCAGCAGCGTTTCCGCCGTCCCCGCGTCGCCGCGCAGGGCCGCCAGCCAGCCCCGGTAACAGGCGAGGAAGTCATCCTCGGCCAGCCCGTAAGAGTCCACCGCTTGAGTGAGTTCGGCTTCGGCGGCATCCCACTGGGTGAGCAGGAGAAACGTGTAGACCAGGTTGCTAACCGCAATGGCCAGGAGATCACGGGAGCCGGTCCGCTGAAGATACCCGACCGCAGTCCGAGCCGCTTCGACCCCAGCGGCGGGGTCGGTCACCGACAACGCGTCCGCCATGTTCAGCAGGGCGCGTCCGATCATGATCGTGTCACCAATCTGCGTCGCCAGCCGGGCGCCCTCACGGAAATAGGAAATTCCCTCGGGACGACGGCCGGCCGTGCAGAGGTAGATCCCGCGGGTAAGGAACAGGCCGGCGAGCTGGCCGGTACCGACGTCGAGGGCCTGGCCGAGGATGAGCACCTCGGCGGTGAGCCGGTCACCATCCGGCGAGCCGGCGAACACCTCCAGCGCCGCGAGTTCCTCCAGGGCCTGGACCGTATCGGTGTCCGGGTCTGCGCGCAGGACCTCGATAGCGCGGGCCAGCTCATCGCGGGCTTCAGCGTAGTGCCCCCATAGGCGGAGCGAGCGCCCGCTGATGACCTGGGCGCGGGCGGCGGCCCGGGCCTGGCCGTGCTGACGGTAGTGACCACGGGCACGCTCGGCGTGCTCGATCGCCGTAGCGTAGCCTCCGCTGGCGGCGGCGGCTTCCGCGGCGCGCTCCCATAGGGTCCCGGCACCGGAAGGGTCGGCCGCGGCCTGCGACGGCTCGCCTGAGGCATCAGAAGAGGTGAGTTCGGCCGCGGTGGCGTAACTGGCGGCGGCGCGGTCGGGAGCACCGGTCCGCTCGGCGCGCTCGGCCGCCCGGATCAACGCGGCGATGGCCTGGCCGCGGATCTGGGGAGTGTCGGCGTCGTCCGGGATGACGCTCAGCGCGTCCAGGTAGTGGCGGGCAATGACATCGGTGACTTCCTCGCCGTCGCCGGCGAACACGGCGCGCAGGTGGGCGGCGACGGCGAGGTGGCGGGTCTTACGGTCTCGGCGGGACAGCGTGTCGTAGGCGACCTGACGCAGCATCTCCTGGGCGAACTGATAACTGCCCTGCTCGGGCGAAAGCGGATCCGCGGATACGGTGAGCACCTCGCGGCGGAGCAGCTCGGCCAGGCCTGCCCGCACCCCGGTGATGTCGCGTCCCGATACCGCGGTGAGCGCCTCGGCCGGAAAGCTGCTGCCCAGCACGGCGGCGTCAGCGGCCAGCTGCCGGACCGCCGGGTCCAGCGCGTCTAGCCGGGCGGCCAGCAGGGCGTGCAGGCTGTCCGGCACGACCAGCTCGCCGAGATCGCCGGTCAGCCGGTACACGCCTTCCACCGGCTGGACGATGTCCCGGTCGATCAGGGCACGGACCGTCTCCACCGCGAACAGCGGTACTCCCTGAGCCTGACTGATGATCTTGGCTCGCGCGGGCGGCGGCATGCCGGGTACCAGCGCGTCCACCAGCCGGTCCATCGATGCCGCATCCAGCGGATCCAGGGTCAGCGTGCTGCGGTTCCGCCCGGTGCCGAACCCCGGCCGGGCCTGGCCGAGCTCGGGGCGGGCGAAGATCAGCACGTAGATGGGCAGATCCCGGGTCCAGTCGATGAGGTGGTCGAGAAAGTCGAGCAGTCCGCTGTCGGCGTGCTGGGCGTCCTCGACCAGCAGCACGACCGGACGCACCGCGGCGAGGCGCTCGAGGAACAGCCGCCAGCCGGCGAAAAGCTCCTCTCGTCCCAGCGTGGCGCCGTCATCTCCGGCGACGGCGACACCCAGCAGCCGGGACAGCCGGGCTCCGATGTACGCCCGCTCCGCCGGATCGGCGACGAACTGGTCGAGTCCTGCGGCCAGCCTGGCCGCGGCGGTCTGCGCCGGATCTTCCTCGGCGATGCCCAGCCGCTGCCGGACGATCTCGGCGAGCGCCCAGAACGCCACGCCCTCCCCGTAGGACAGGCAGCGGCCACGGTGCCACCAGATCTCGGCGGCCAGGCCGTCGGCGTATTTCTCGAACTCCCAGCCCAGCCTGGACTTGCCTACCCCGGCCGGGCCGGAGATCAGGACCAGCCGCGGGACCCGCCGGTCCGCCGCCGCGTGAAACATGTCCTTGATCGTCCGCAGCTCCGCGTCCCGTCCGGTCAGCGGCGCTTCCAGCCCGTCGACTCGCTGCGAACCGCCGACCGCGGACACGACGCGGGTGGCCCGCCACAGCGGCTGCGGCTCGGCCTTGCCCTTCAGCTGGTGTTCTCCGGCGGCCGCGAACCCGACGGCGCTTCCGGCCAGGCGCTGGGTGGCCGCGTCCGTCAGCACCTGCCCAGGCCCGGCGGCGGCCTGGACCCGGGCGGCGGTGTTGACCGCGTCCCCGGCGACCATGCCCTCGCCCACCGCGCCGAGCGTGACCGCGACCTCGCCGGTGACCACCCCAGCCCGGGCGGCCAGGCCGGACACCCCGGCCTCAGCGCCCAGTTCGGTTACCGCACTCACCAGGTCGAGTGCCGCGCGTACCGCCCGCTCGGCGTCTTCCTCGGTCGCCACGGGAGTGCCCCAGACGGCCATCACCGCGTCGCCGATGAACTTCTCGACCACGCCGCCGTACCGGCCGATCACCGTGCGGGCCACGGTGAAATAGGCGGAAAGCAGTTCCCTGACCGCCTCCGGATCCCGTGCTTCGGACAGTGGGGTAAAGCCGACGACATCGCAGAACAGCATTGTGCACATCCGCCGTTCGGCCACCGGCTCCTCGCCGGGCCCGGGGCCGGCGGGTATCGACGGAGCGGCCGCCGGAGCAGCCGCAGGACCGGACAGCGCGGAACCGCAGGAATGACAGAAACGCTTGCCGGGCGTGGCCGGCTCACCGCACGCCGGGCACACCCCTACGGGCGCGCCGCAGTCCTCACAGAACCGGTAACCCTCGCCCACGAGGGCACCGCACTGCCCGCACCTCATGCCACCCTCCCTCCGCTGCTCGGCGACACCGGTTACGCCCTTCGCCGAGGTTCGGCGTGTTCACGGTGACCGTGCTCAGCGGCGCCGGCCCGGTCGACCAGCGGCTGGCAGCGCAGGCTACCGAGAAATACTCAGACAGCAATTCCCTGACGGCCTCCGGATCCCGCGCCTCCGACAGCGGGGTAAAACCCGCTATGTCGCAGAAAAGAACCGAGCAGACGCGGCGTTCCGCCACTGGCCGGTAACTCAGGCTGGCGGTCGCGGCCGGGCACCTTCCCGCGGGAGCGCCGCAATCCCCGCAGGACCGGTAGCCCTCTCCCAAGAGCGCACCGCACTGCCCGCACCTCACTCCAGCCCCTCCTACGCCCACCCCGGGCCACGCTGTCGCACTTTGTTAGTGCTGTTCCCGCCCAGTCCGGACTCACTCGCTAAAGCGACATGACGGCTCGTGCGACTTTCCGCCGGTGCAACCGGAATCGCTAGGTCGGAAACTCCCCCTATAGTGCCACTCTTGTGCCGAATAGCTCGACTATCTAACGATGTCTGACCGCTGTATACCGAAGAAAAAAGGATGGCTACGCTTAACCGGTGCGGCTGCAATTGTGCGGTGTCCGCGGGTCGACGCCCGCACCCGGTCCGGACTTCGTCCGCTACGGCGGTCATACCTCCTGCGTCGCCGTCGCCCATGACGGTGCGCCGCCGACGCTCATCCTCGATGCTGGCACGGGAATCCGCCGGGTCACGGCGCTGCTGGGCGGCCAGCCGTTTAGCGGGACCATCCTGCTCACCCACTTGCACTGGGACCACGTCCAGGGTTTGCCGTTCTTCCGCGGCGGGGACCACGACGACGCTCAGGTCAGCCTGCTGCTGCCGGACCAGCAGGACGGCACCACCGCCGAGCAGGTGCTGAGCCGGGCGATGTCACCGCCGCACTTCCCGATCTCCCCCGGCCAGCTGCGCGGCCGCTGGAGCTTCCGGGCTATCTCACCCGGCCGGCTGCAGGCCAGCGGGTTCACGATCGAGGCACGGGAGATCCCGCACAAGGGCGGCAGGACCATCGGGTACCGGGTCAGCGACGGCCGGTCAGCCGTCGCCTACGTCACCGATCACTGCCCGACCGCGCTAGGCCCAGGCCCGCAGGGCTGGGGTGAGTACCACGACGGCGCCCTCGAGCTCGCCGCCGGCGCCGACGTGCTGATCCACGACGCCCAGCTGCTCGCCGAGGAAGTGCCCGCCCAGGCCGCGTTCGGCCACGCCGCCGCCGAGTACGCGATCGAGCTGGCGCGCCGGGCCGGGGCCCGGCAGGTGGTGCTGTTCCACCATCAGCCGGGCCGCATCGACGACGAACTCGACAAGATCGCGCAGCGGTTCGCCGGGTCGCCGGTGCCGGTCACGGTGGCCGCCGAGGAACAGGTTATTGACCTGTGAGGTGACCCAGCTCGCTGTCGCTGACGGGCACGGCCCGCGGATGCTCGCCGCGGATCAGGCGGTCCAGGCGACCGGCAGCCGCTTGACGCCGCGCTGGAAGTTCGAGCGCAGGTAAGACGGCTGGCCGGCGTAGCGCAGCGATGAGGTCCGGGCCAGCACCTCCTCGAACAGCGCCCGCAGCTGAGTGCGGGCCAGGTGAGCGCCCAGGCAGAAGTGCGGGCCGTGGCCGAACACCAGGTGCGGGTTGGGGTGGCGGCGGATATCGAAGCGGCCGGGATCGGCGAAGACGGCCTCGTCACGGTTGGCCGAGGTGAAGGAGACGACGACCTTGTCGCCGCCGCGGATCGGCTGGCCGCCGAGTTCGCAGTCGGCGGTAGCGGTCCGGCGGAACGTCATGACCGGTGTCCACCAGCGCAGCATCTCATCGGCCGCGGACGACATCAGGGACAGGTCGGCGCGCAGCTCGTCGGCGGCGGCAGGGTGGTCGAGCAGCGCGATGCACGCACCGGGCAGGCCGTTGCGCAGCGTCTCGTTCCCGGCCACGGCGAACAGCCAGAACATGTTCTCGAACTCGGCCGCCGAGACCTGGCCGCCGTCCTCGTCGGACTGGGCCAGCAGGATCGACATCACGTCATCGCCCGGACGG
>Ga0302325_10013334_pt1 | contig 17532 bp, 14 predicted proteins | sample Palsa_T0_2_FD_201948 | JGI IMG/M metagenome (GOLD analysis project Ga0302325, IMG submission 201948) | Peat permafrost microbial communities from Stordalen Mire near Abisko, Sweden - Palsa_T0_2 | ecosystem: Environmental > Terrestrial > Soil > Palsa > Peat permafrost | place: Sweden: Abisko... | reverse complement strand
GCCGATACGCACACTAACTAGCTAGTAACGGGACATCCCCGCAGGGCCGATGTTACCGAATGAGAGCGAACGTGTACAGAGGGCAAGTTTCTGGGATGTGCTGAACTATTTCCCGGACTGGCCGGGAACGGCGCACCCATCTCTTGGGCCTGCCATAACGCGCCTTCGCGGCTGTGCAGCCGGGCATTGAACCGACCGCGGCCGGCCCGATGATGCTCCTACGCCTGTCAAAGGGCTTGCCCAGCTAAATCGTATGTAGACGATGACACATTGAACCGGTCAGGACCGGTTCAATGTGGCATCGTGTACACAAATCGGGCGCGGCGGGGCCAACTGGCTGGCCTTTCCGGATCTGGCGCCAAGACATGCCACATCGGGCCGGCGCCATCCTGCCGTAGGGACGGGAACTATGGGGGCAAAGTTCGGCAGGACTGAGTGGTGCTTATGATGAGCGGCTTAGCCGGGCTGAGGCTCCTCGGGAGGGCGACCGGGCCTGACGGGCGGGCGTGCTGGGCGCGCAGAGGTCTCATGGGACTGGATCAGGCCGTAACCGATCGCCTGGGCGGTGGTCAGTGACCGGCCGCGGCGGGCGTCTTCGCGGATCTCGTCCACCTCGCGGCCAGTTACCTCGGCCAGCCTGAAGTACAGCGTGTCGAGCATGCGGGTGACCTGCTGCTCACGGGCGCTGATCGCGGTCACGGTGCCGCCGAAGCTGAGCTTGGGCTCGGTGAGGGTGAATGATGCGTTGGGGTAACCGGAGCGGCGCGGGCAGGAGACCAGGACGCCGAGGGCCGGGCCGGCGATCTCGCCGCTCACGCACGCGTGCACCGGCGCGCGCATGACGTCGAGGATGCCCATGACGGTGAGGGTGGCGGGCAGCTCGGCCCGCAGGTTCTGCAGTTCCAGGCGGATCGGCTCGACTTTCTGCGCCTCCAGGGTGAGCAGCTGGGCCGACAGGCGGGTGGCCGCGTCGTCGTCCAGGAGGCCGGCGGCCAGCACGATCCGCTTCTTGAGCAGCTGCTCATAGAGCTTGTCCTGCCAGCCGGCGTGCGGGTCCTGCCACACCCGGACGGGCGGGACGGGGACCTGCTCGGGCGGCGGCCCGGACGGCCGGCCCGGGTCAATCGGCCAGCCCCGCTCCCCTGGCCAGCCCGGATTCCCCGGCCGGCCCGGCTCCCCTGGGCGGCCGGGCTCCCCTGGCCAGCCCGGCTCGCCTGGCCAGCGCGGCCTGCCAGGTGAGGATGGGCCGCCAGGCACGTGGGCACGGATGTCCCCTGAAGTCACTGCTGGCCTGCGCGCTCGTGGCGTCAACCGGTCGTCCCTTCCGCCGGGCGGTTCATTTCCCAGCTGATCTGGCCGCCGACGGCGGCCGCATAGCGTTCCAGCGTGGAGGCGCGCACGTCCGCGGTACCCGACTCCAGCCGGGCCACCGCGGACTGCGAGGTGCCCATGCGCGCCGCGACCTCGGTCTGCGACAAGCCGGCCGCCTGGCGCTGCCCGGCCAGGTCGCGCACCAGCCGGGCGCGATCTTCCGCCATCCGGGCGGTCCGCTCATCCGCCATCCGGCGGGCCGCCATCTCACGGAAGCCTGGCATGACCGGCAGCTGGGCCGCTGACTCGCCGGCGGCGTCTCGTTCGCTCGTCATACCGTTGAGGGTATCTCACATTTGAGATAATCACGGGCGGACTACGGCTGGATGCGATACGGGCGGGCGGGCGAGGGTCAGGCGGGAGCCACGGCGTAGGCGCGCAGGAAGACGCGGACGCCGCCGGTGACAATGCGCTCGGCGACGGCGTCGCTGAGCTCAATGGTGCCCATCATCGACTTGCTGTTGACCTGGCCGAACGTCAGGGCATAGAGATGATCGGCGGCTTGCGCGGGATCACCGGCCAGCTGCCCGGCCGCGATGAGCGGCGCGAGCGCCTCGGCGAGCAAGGGCACGATCCCCCCGTTGCGCCATAGCTCGAGAACATCGGGGAAATGCGGCGCCTCGGCCATGATGAGCCGGACGAGCGTAGCCCGTTCCGGGGCCCGGGTGATGGCGCGGACCGTCTCGCGGACGCACGTGGTCAGGGATGGCCCGACGTCATCGGTATCGCCGAGGGTCCGCTTCACGATGCTGGTGATCCGGTCCCGCATCCCGTCGTAGGTCTCGCGCAGCACCAGGAGGAACAGGGTTTCCTTGTCGCCGTAGTGGCTGTAGACCGTCCGCTTGGACACCCCGGCTTCTGCGGCGATGGCATCCACGCTGGTGCGCTCGTAGCCGTCCCTGGCGAACAGCACCAAGGCGGCTCCCGCGATCGCGGCGTGCTTGCGCTGCCAGCCAGAAGCTACGTCATCGCCCCGGCCGGAACGGGCCTGCACGGCAGGCGGGGAAGCACCTTCCAGGCCGTTCCGCATATTTCCAGATTGTACTAACCCGAGTAGTTTCGCCGGGTAGACGATGCGGTTTAGTTACCCTCCGGCCTGCGGGCGGAACCTGCGGGACCGGCCCGGCCGCCGCGGCAGCCGATCCGGCGACGGCACGCCGACCGGCCAGCTGGCCTCGGCCCACACGATCCGTCCCGGATAGGCGTCGGCGAAGCCCCACCGGCTCGTGGAGGCGGCCACCATCGCAAGCCCCCGGCCGCCTTCGGCCAGCATGTCGAGGCGGCCCGCGCAGGGCGTCGAAACGCCGCCGTCATCGGTGACCGAGACTCGCGCCATGCCATCGCGCGGGCGGGTGACCTCGACGATGAAGGCGCCGCCCTGCCCCGAGGCGGTGTGCACGACCGCGTTGGCGGCAAACTCCGACACGCACGCCACCAGCGTCTCCCTGGCCGGGCAGCCGGCCAGCGACTCGCTCACGAAGTGGCGGGCCTCGCAGACCGATTCCGGCGTGCCGCGGAAGGTTCGCGTCCACGGCCGGGCCGGCCTGGCCGACCCCAGCGGAAGCACCGGATAGGCACCCGTCACTGTAGGTCACCCCCAAAACAACTAGTTCGTACTTAGGTGACGCGCGAAGGGGCAAAAAGGTTCAATCCCCCTTTCCTGTTCCTTTAAGGACATCACCCCGGCCGCCGCGGTGCTCGGCGGCTCCGGGGACACGGGCAGGGAAAGGGCTGGTTACGTACCATTGCCAGATTTTTGCCTCTTCCGTGACGGGCGGGCCGGAGGGACACTGAAGGGGACGGCACGGAGCAAAGGAGGAGCAAATGGAAGTGGGTTCCGCCAGTACGCCCGGCCTGAAGCGCTCACTGTCGGTGTGGGCGGCGGTAGGGCTCTCCATAGCGCTGATGGCACCGAGCATGGCCGCGAACATCAACCCGCAGGCGGGTGCGACCACCGCGGGCCGGGCCGTGCCGCTGACCTTCCTCATCGCGGCGGTCGGCGTGCTGCTGGTCGCCTACTCCTTCGTCCGGCTCTGCCAGTACTTCCATCATTCGGGCTCGGTCTACGCCTTCGTCGGCGCGACCCTAGGGCCGCGGACCGGGGTGGTCGCGGGCTGGGGCCTGCTCGGCACCTATACCTTCTACGCCGTCGTCACCTCGACCGCGGCCGGCATCTTCGGCACCGCGTTCCTGCAGGCCGTCGGCATCTGGAAGAACCCGCCCACGTGGGCGCCCTTCGTCTTGCTCGCGGTCGCGCTGGCGCTGGCGCTGCTGCTGGCGATCATGCCGGCCAGGCGGGGCGCCGGGGTGCTGCTGTCGGTCGAGGGCACCACCGTCGCGCTGATCCTGATCGTGACCGCGGTGGTGCTGGTCCGGCTGCTGGCCGGGAACGCGCCGGGACACGAGCACTTCACCTGGACCGTCTTCCAGGTGACACCGGGAACCAGTTTCTCCGGGCTGTTCCTCGGCGTGGTGTTCGGCTTCCTGAGCTTCGCCGGGTTCGAGGCGGCCTCGACCCTGGGCGAGGAGGCCAGGCGGCCGACCAGGGACATCCCGCGCGCCATCTTGTTCACCGCCATCTTCGGCGGCATCTACTTCGTGATCGTGACGGCGGTCGAGATGATGGGGTTCGGCACCAGCCCGGCGGGCGTCAAGGCGTATATCGCCTCGCCGTCGCTGCTCGGTGACCTGGGCTCCTCCTACGTCGGCCACTGGGTGGGCGACGTCATCACGCTGGGCACGACGATCAGCGCCTTCGGCTGCTGCCTGGCCTCCACGGTCGGCGCCGCCCGGCTGCTCTACGCGCTGTCCAGGGATACGGCCGGGCCGCGGGGCCCGGGCAAGGGCTCGCGCTGGGGCACGCCGGCCTGGGCGACGCTCGTGATCACCGTCATGGCGGGCCTGATCGTCGTGGTGTACACGGCGGCCTTCCACGCCACCGCCTTCGACAGCTTCCTGTGGTCGGGCACCATCGGCACGCTGATCCTGCTGGTCGTCTACGTGCTGGCCACGATCGGCTGCACGATCCTGGTGTTCGTGCGCCGCAAGCTGCCGGTGCCGATGTGGCAGGTCGTGGTGCCGATCGCGGCGATCGTCGTGCTGGGCTACACGTTGTACCGCAACGTCATCCCCTATCCGACCGGCGCGGCCAAATGGTTCCCCGTGGTGTCCGGCGGCTGGCTGCTGGTGGCGGTCATCGCGGTGCTCTTCGCGGCCGGCACGGCGCGGCGGCTCGGGGCCGCGCTGGCGGAGCGCGAGGGCATCGCGGCGCCGGACGACGATCGGCAGAAACCGGGCGCGCACCGCCGGCGCCTCGCGGGCAAGGGTTGAGCATCCCCGTCCTTCCGTGGGTGGCGGATCAGCTGCTAGTCGATCACCACTGTCACGGGGTGCTGACCAGGGACGCGGACGAGGCCACATGTGAGTCGATGCTGACCGAGGGGTCGAGCTGGCCGGGCGGTTCGGTGTTCGACTCACAGGCCGGGTTCGCGTTCCGGCGGCTGTGCCCGCCGGTCCTTGACCTGCCAGCGCACGCCGAACTGGCGGAATACCTCGCCCGCCGGGCCGAGCTCGGCGCGACCGAGGTGAGCAAGCGCTTCCTGTCCGCGGCCGGAGTGTCCGCGCTGTGCGTGGACACCGGCTTCACCCCCGAGCCGCTGACGTCCCCGGCCGAGCTCGGCGCGCGGGCGGGCGCGACCGCGCACGAGATCGTCCGGCTCGAGCGGGTCGCCGAAGACGTGGCGGCGGCCGGCGTCGGCGCGGATGGCTTCGCGGCGGCGGTCCGGTCGGCGCTGGCCGCCCGTACCGCCGCGGGATCGGACGGATCCGGCCGGGCGGTCGGGGTGAAGTCGATCGCCGCCTACCGGACTGGCCTGGACCTGTCCCCCGCCCGTCCTTCCGACGCCGAGGTCACGGCCGCGGCCGGGCGCTGGCTGGCCGCGGGCGCGGGCCGGGCGGGCGGATCCGGGGCGCCGCGGCTGGCGACCGAGACGCTGCAGCGGTTCCTCATCTGGTGCGGGGTGGACCTGCGGCTGCCGGTGCAGTTCCACGTCGGCTACGGTGACAGCGACGTCGACCTGCACCGCTGCAATCCGCTGCTGCTGACGCCGCTGCTGCGGGCGATCCAGCCGACCGGGGTGCCGGTGATGCTGCTGCACAACTACCCGTACCACCGGGAGGCCGGCTACCTGGCCCAGGTGTTCCCGCACGTCTACCTCGACGCCGGGCTGGCCACCCACAACCTGGGCGCACGCGCTCCGGCGCTGCTGGCCGAGGCGCTGGAGCTCGCGCCGTACGGGAAGTTCCTCTATTCTTCCGACGCGTTCGGGCTGCCCGAGCTTTACTATCTCGGCGCTGCGCTGTTCCGCCGGGCGCTGTCTGCGATCCTCCGCGCGGGCCTGGACGATGATCTTTATACCGAACGGACTGCGATGCGTCTGACCAGGATGATCTGCGCCGGCAACGCCAGGCGCGCCTACCAGCTCGGGGAGCGGATCTCATGAAGGTGATTTCCGTCAACGTGGGGAAGCCGCGGCTTAACCCGTGGAAGGAAATGAAGCTCACCGGCATCGACAAGCAGCCGGTCGACGGGCCGGTGCTGGTGACGCCCGCCCGGGCCAAGGGCCTCGGTTCGGTCGGGCTGGCCGGCGACCGGGTCTACGACGTGCTCAACCACGGCGGCCCCGACCAGGCGGTGTACGCCTACGCGCGGGAAGATCTCGACCACTGGGCGGCCGAGCTCGGCCGGCCGCTGCCCGGCGGCGTGTTCGGCGAGAACCTGACCACCGAGGGCATCGACGTCAACGGCGCCCTGATCGGCGAGCGCTGGCGGATCGGGGCGGACGTGGTCCTGGAGGCGTCCTGCCCCCGGATTCCGTGCGGCACGTTCCAGGGCTGGCTCGCTCAGGCCGGCTGGATCAAGCGGTTCACCCAGGCGGCCCGGCCCGGGACCTACTTCCGGGTGATCGACTCGGGCGAGATCCGCGCGGGCGACCCGATACAGATCGTCTACCGGCCAGACCACGACGTCACCAGCGAGCTGTGCTTCCGGGCCCTGACCCTCGAACCGGACCTGCTGCCCAGCCTGCTAGCCGCCACCGCGCTCCCCCGCGAAACCAGGGAGCGAGCCAGCCGCCGGGTCGCTTGGTCATGATCATGAAGACTTTTCAGTCTGGGCGGACTGAAAAGTCTTCATGATCATGGCGGCTTGTCGGGCGGGTGGCGGCTTCGACGTGGTGCAGGGCTTCGGCGAGGAGGTGCTGAGGGGAGACCGCGCTGGCGTCGAGCCAGTGGACGCGGGGGTCGCGGCGGAACCAGGATTCCTGGCGGCGGGCGAAGCGCCTGGTGGCCCTGATCGTCTCCAGGCGGGCTTCTTCCAGGGTGCATTCACCGTCCAGGTAGCGCAGCAGCTGCTGGTACCCGAGCGCGCGGCTGGCGGTGCGGCCTTCCCGCAGGCCCTGGCCAGCCAGGTGCTTCACCTCGGCTTCCAGGCCCGCCTGCCACATCCGGTCGACCCGGGCGGCGATCCGCAGGTCAAGTTCGGGGCGCGGCCAGTCCAGGCCGAGCTGCACGGCCGGGCGGATCTGCTGGTAGGACGGCAGGGTCGCGGAAAAGGGGCGCCCGGATATCTCGATCACCTCAAGGGCCCGCACGATCCGGCGGCCGTTGCCCGGCAGGATCGACCCGGCCGCGGCCGGGTCGAGGACGGCCAGGCGGGCGTGCAGGACGGCCGGGCCCAGCCGGGCGAGCTCTTCTTCTAGCCTGCCGCGGGTACCACCGTCCGTTCCGGGAAAATCGAGATCGTCGAGAGCGGCACGGACGTACAGACCCGAGCCGCCCACCAGCACCGGGACCCGGCCGCGGGCCGCGATCTCCTGGATCGCGGCGCGGGCGAGCCGCTGGTAGTCGGCCACGTTCGCGGCCTGGGTCACCGGCCAGATGTCGATCAGGTGATGCGGCACGCCCTGCCGGGCGGCGGCGGGTTCCTTGGCCGTGCCGATGTCCATGCCCCGGTAGAGCTGCATCGAGTCGGCGTTCACGATCTCGCCGCCGAGCGCGCGGGCCAGCGCGACGCCCAGCCCGGACTTGCCGGTGGCCGTCGCCCCCACCACGGCGATCACGTGCGTGCCCATGTCCCCTAGTCTGCCCGCGGCGGGCTGGTCCGGCGCCAGTTCGCGACGAAGTAGCTCACCTCGAACGGCACCGCCGCGTAGCCGAGCGCGGCGGTGAAATCGTCGTGGCCGACCGCCCCGGCCACGACCTGCCAGGCGGCCCGGCCGGAGACGAACAGGTCATCGCTCGTCTTCGGGTCGAGGGCGGCAAGCACAGCGGGGGCCGGCTCGGCCAGGGCGGCTCTGACCTGGTCGTCGTACCGGTCGGCGGCGGGATCGACGGCGCCGGGGACGCCACGGGCCCGGCAGCCGGGACCGTCGCCCATGGCCAGCACCGCGACCCGCGGCGCGAGCGCGGCGATCTTCTCGCCCAGGGCCAGGCACTGGGCCGGCGACGCGTCGGCCGCGATCCCCCACCACGCGACCTGAGCCTGGCTGGCGGGTTGCCCCGCGGTCGTGAGCAGCCACTTTGCGATGGCGAGCGAGAGCGGGAGGACCGCGGCGTCCGCGCCGTTCGCGGGCGGGGCGGCGTGAGGCCCGCTGACCGGGCCGGGGACGCCGAATTCGGCCAGGCTGGCCAGCGCGCCGGGCGGGTATTCCGCGGTGCGGGATGCTCCGCCGACGACCGCGACCAGGTCCGGCGGGCCGGCGGTCAGGGCGGCGACGGCGTCCACGCATGCCGTTCGCAGCCGGGTGAGTTCGGCGTCGCCCGGGCCGGGAAGGCCGGTGGCTTCGGGCACCAGGAGCGGCGGATGGGGGCAGAATGCCGCCGAGATCAGCATCGGCTCACCGCGGTGAGGTGGTTCACCTGATCATGATCGTCCCTATGCGGGTGACTTAATGAGCCGGGGGCGGGAGCGGGATGGTTCAGGAAAGGCGAGCGCCCAGCACGCCGGGTCCGGCGTGCTGGGCGCTTAAGGATCGAGCCGGCCTGGTCAGGCCGGCCAGACCTGAGTTAGTGGACCGCGCACTCGCGCGGGCCGCGATATGACCGGTACCACGGCGGGCACGCGGGCTTGGCGTCAGTAGCGAGCGACCACGGCCCGCTGCCGTGCTCGGTGCCCGTCTCGGCCCACGTCCCGGAGACGGCTCCGTGGTGGCCGATCGTCCCGGTGAAGGTCCGGATGCCCTGCTGGCCGGCCGTCGCCGGGTAAGTGACACTGAAGGTGACGTGCTTACCGTTGACCGTGCCGGTGATTGGCAGGCTGAGGTTCGGACTCGCGTGCGTGTCCGTCAGCGTACCGGTCAGGCAGCTTCCCTTTTGGATGAGGGCGACGCTGTAGGAATATGACCCACTATTATAGGTCAGGGTGACGGTATTCGCCCCATTAAGATTCCACTCTTCCAGCTGCCACTTGCTGCAGCTCGGGCCAGGACCGTGCGGGCCGGGATTATGCGGGCCGGGGTACTGCGGGCCGGGGTTCTGCGGGCCCGGGAAGGGAAAATGCACGGGGATTCCTGGCGGGCCACCGGGGACGAGAGTGGTGGCTGCGCTGGCCGCACCGGCTCCGGTCATGACCATGGCCGCAACCGCGGGGACCGCACAGCAGGCCCACATCATGACTTTCTTAGCACGTCGCATAATTTTCCTCCCAAAAGGCAGTGCCGTTCCGCTGACATGTATAGAGACGCCGGTCCGATAGAACAGGTTCACCGGAGAAAGGAAAGGGTAGCTGCTTAGTAAGGTTACATCGGGGGCCAGATGGTAATTAAATAGAATTTAGCGCCAGATGCTCGTTTCTGAATTTGTCTGCGAAAAGCATGAAAGCCGCGAATTGCCGGGATGGGCAATTACATCCCGGCTTGCGCTATTTTGGCGGCAGGCCGGCCGCGTGGTCGCGGGCGCGGCCGGGTGATAGAACCCGACTATGGAGAACCACACCGGATCGTCGGAGGTCCGGCCGTTCCGCATCAACGTGCCGCAGGCCGGCCTGGACGACCTGCGGGACCGGCTGGCCAGGACCCGCTGGCCCGACCAGCTGCCCGGTACCGGCTGGGAGTACGGCATCGGTGCCGAGTACGTGAAGGAACTGGCCGGGTACTGGCGCACCGGCTACGACTGGCGCGTTCATGAGCGCAGGCTGAACGAGTTCGGAGGGTTCACCACGACGATCGACGGTCAGGACATCCATTTCCTGCACGTCCGCTCCGCCCAGCCTGACGCCCTGCCGCTGATCATCACGCACGGCTGGCCCGGATCGATCGTGGAGTTCGTGAACGTCATCGGGCCGCTAACGGACCCCGGAGCGCACGGCGGGGATCCCGCCGACGCGTTCCACCTGGTCGTGCCGTCAATTCCCGGTTACGGGTTCTCCGGGCCTACTCATGACCGGGGCTGGGACGTACGCCGGGTGGCACGCGCCTGGGCCGAGCTGATGCAGCGCCTCGGCTATGACCGGTACGGCGCGCAGGGCGGGGACTGGGGCTCGGCGATCTCCCGCCAGCTCGGCGTGACCGCTCCGCGGCAGGTTATCGGCGTGCACCTGAACATGCTCAGTACCCGCGTACCGGACGACCCGGGCGAGCTGACCGAAACCGACACGCGCCGGCTTCAGATCGCGCGGCGCTTCAGGACCGAAGGTTCGGGTTACAGCGCGATCCAGTCCACCCGGCCGCAGACCCTGGCCTACGGGCTCACCGACTCACCGGCAGGTCAGCTGGCGTGGATCACCGAGAAGTTCGGTGAGTGGACCGACGGCGGGCTGCCCGCTGTCGACCGTGACCAGCTGCTGACCAACGTCACCCTGTACTGGCTGACGGGCACGGCGGGATCCTCGGCCCGCCTGTACTACGAGACCGGCCGGGCCAGGTCCTGGAATCCGTCGGCTAGCTCGGCCGTGCCCACCGGCGTGGCGGTCTTCCCGCGGGAGATCGTGCCGCCGATCCGGCGCTTCGCCGAGCTGGCCGACAACATCGTGCACTGGACTGAGTTCGACCGCGGCGGGCACTTCGCCGCGATGGAAGTGCCTGACCTGCTCGTCGGCGACGTGCGGGAGTTCTTCCGGCCACTGCGTGCTGGATTATTCCGGCTCGTAGAGCCGGTCCACCTCGACTAGGAGCACGTCGCCGCTCCGGTCGGCGGCCTGGAGGGCGGGATCGAAACCCGCGCCGGAATAGCACACCAGCGTGGTGCTGGTCGTGTCATACCCCTTGACGGTGAGCAGCGCGCGGGCGCGGCGCAGGCGCTCGATGTGCCGTATACCCATGACCTTGCCCCACTTAGCCTCGCCGAGCGAGATGATCCGCCGCGGCTCACCGGGACTGGCCGGACCGAGAACCGCCACGTCGATCTCAATCTGCGTCCTGTTCGCCGGATCGGCAACGGTGCCCGACGCCACTTCCCCGACCGGCGCACCGAAGACCAGGCGTCCTTCCGCATGGGCAAACTCCCGGCACAAGGCCTCGAAGTGCGGTCCGGTAACCTGCGAGGCGAACGTCGGCCTAGCATCGGCCCAGACCTCAGCACCCAGGCCTAGCTCCAGGTCAGCCCATCGGGGCCGCATTATCGCCTCATAGAACGTGATGAGCGGCTCGGTGATGCGGTAGCGGGTCCGTCCAGCCCGGAAGACGTCGATCTCCTTTGCCACGAGACCGGAGTCCTCCAGGACATTGAGCGGGTGCGCGATGTCGGCTGCCTTGCGGCCGATGTAGTTCGCTATCCCGCCCCACGTCTCGTTCCTGGCTGCTATAGCCGCCAGCACCGAGTGATACAGCGCCGGATCGCGGATGTCCGTCTCTTCCGCGAGCAGGTACCGGGCCTCGCGAAGCAGCGGACGATCCGGGCTGAGTACCGAGCGCGCCACCCAGTCGTCGAAATCATCCTGGCCGGCCGGGGCATCGTCACGAACAAGCTGCCGACGGTACGCGGGCGTGCCGCCCGCAATCGCGTGCAGCTGCACGGCGAGCCTAGGGTCGGTGGCGCCCCAGAACCGTGCGGCGTCGCGGTAGCCGAACGGCTTGATGACCATCTCAAGGCCGGCCCGCCCGCGCAACGGCGCGTTGCCCGCCAGCAAGCCGCCCATCACGGACATCGCCGACCCGCAGAGCAGGATGCGCGCACGGCTTTCACTGCCCTGAGACGGCCCTCGGCTGTCGATCTCGCGCCGTAGCAGCGAGGGAAGCGCAGGACTCGCCTTCACCAGGTACGGAAACTCGTCGATGATCAGCGGAACCGGGCGCTGGCCGGCCAGCGCCATGAAGTACCGGAGCGCTTCCTCCCACCCCGGAAACGAGAAATCCGACGGTGAGCCTGCCTGCCTGGCCAGCGCCGCGCCGAACATGCGCAGCGACTCGGCCTCCGTGGCCTCGGCCGCCTCGAAGAAGAAGCCGCCGGTAGCGGCAGCGAGCGACCGGAGCAGGTAGGTCTTCCCCTGGCGCCGCCGTCCGCTGACGATGCCCAGCGTTGCCTCCGAGCGTGGGTCAGCCGCGAAGTCGGCCAGCGCTTTCCACTCGCGGTCCCGGTCGAAGACATGGGAGGGCTTCTCGGGTACGCGCGCCATGGGATCCTTTTCCAGATCATAGTTAACTGTACCTCAGTGAACTATAGTCCAGTGAACTACGATCCGCTCGAATGACATCGCGGTCCAGGCCGACCCGGCCGGACTGGCTCCGTCCGCCGGCCTGCCTGGTCTAGCTCCCTCAGCCTTGCTGCGGGCGCGCGGGCATGCCCAGCAGGACGGGAACCCCGGCGGGCGCTGCGGCCGGGGGGGCCGCGATGGCGGACTGCCAGGCGTCGCCGGCGCGGGTGCGGCGGAGGGACAGGGGGGCGGCGTCGGACAGCAGGTAGTGCGGGGCGCCGCGGGTGACGGTCACCGTGACGATGTCGCCGGGGCGAGGGGTGTCTGGGCGAGGGGCGTCTGGGCCGGGCGGCGCCGGGTCTAGGAGCGCCGGGTGCTGGGCGGGAGCGTGCGGGGTGAAGTGGACGAGGCGGTTGTCGCGGGCGCGGCCGGACATCCGGTGGGTGGCGGCGTCCTTGCGGCCTTCGCCCTCGGCGACCAGGACCTCAACGGTGGCGCCGGCCAGCTTCTGGTTCTCCGCGTAGGTGGTCTCCTCGACCAGGGCGGTGAGCCGCTCGTAGCGCTCCTGCACGACGGCCGCGGGCACCTGGGCATCCATGGTCGCGGCCGGGGTGCCCGGGCGGATGGAGTAGCGGAAGGTGAACGCGCCCGCGAACCTGGCCTGGCGCACCAGGTCCAGGGTGTCGGTGAAGTCCTGCTCGGTCTCGCCGGGGAACCCGACGATGATGTCGGTGGTGATGGCGGCACCGGGAATGCTGGCCCGGACCCGGTCCAGGATGGCCAGGTAGCGGTCCCGGCGGTAGGCGCGGCGCATCGCCTTGAGCACCGTGTCGGAACCGGACTGCAGCGGCATGTGCAGGCTGGGCATGACGTTCGGGGTCTCGGCCATGGCGTCGATGACGTCGTCGGTGAAGTCCCTGGGGTGCGGAGAGGTGAACCGGACGCGTTCCAGGCCCTCGATCTCCCCGCAGCCGCGCAGCAGCTTGCCGAACGCGGTCCGGTCGCCGAACTCGGCACCGTAGGAGTTCACGTTCTGGCCGAGCAGCGTGACCTCGAGGACCCCGTCGGCCACCAGCGCGCGGATCTCGCCGAGGATGTCGCCGGGCCGGCGGTCCTTTTCCTTGCCCCGCAGGCTCGGCACGATGCAGAAGGTGCAGGTGTTGTTGCAGCCCACGGAGATCGCGACCCAGGCCGCGTAGGCGGACTGGCGCCGCGCGGGCAGCAGCGAGGGGAACGTCTCCAGGGTCTCGGCGAACTCAGCCTGCGCTTCGTTCCGCACCCGGGCGCGCTCGAGCAGCTCCGGCAGCGAGCCCATGTTGTGCGTGCCGTAGACCACGTCGACCCACGGCGCGCGCTGGGTGATCCGGGTCCGTTCCATCTGGGCCAGGCAGCCGCCGACCGCGATCTGCATGCCGTTCTTCTTCTGCGGCAGCAGGTGACCCAGGTTGCCGTACAGCCGGTCCGCCGCGTTCTCCCGGACCGCGCAGGTGTTGAACACCACCACGTCCGGCGTCTGCCCCTCGGGCGCGGGCTGGTAGCCCGCCCCGTCGAGCAGGCCCGCCAGGCGCTCGGAGTCATGCGCGTTCATCTGGCACCCGTAGGTGCGGATCTGGTAGGTCCTGCCGCCTGCTGCCACACGACCAGGATAGGGGCGGATTGGCGGCCGGAGCGTCGGGTGATCACACTGGCCGGCATCCGGCATGGTATCTGTAGGTAAATGGCGACAGAAACGGCCCCCTTCGGCGAATGGCCCTCCCCCATCGACGTCGCTGACGTCGCAGGTAAGCAGATAGGCCTGGCCTTCCCCGGCATCGACGAGACCGGGGTGTGGTGGCAGGAGACGCGGCCGTCGCAAGGCGGGCGGCTGGCCGTCGTCTGCCAGGGAGCGGACGGCGTTCGCCGTGACCTGCTCCCGATGCCGTGGAACGCCCGGACGCGGGTGCACGAGTACGGCGGCAAGTCATACCTGCAGGTGCCCGGCGGGTTCATCTTCGCGAACTTCGCTGACCAGCGGCTGTACCGCATGACCGCGGGAGCGCCGGACCCGGCGCCGCTGACGGCCGCGCCCACGGCGGCCCTGGCCGACCGGTTCGCCGACTTCACGCTCTCCCCCGCCGGGAACGAGGTGTGGTGCGTGCGGGAACGGCACGAGGCCGGCCAGGACGGAGCTAGCCAGGACGGGGCCGGCCGGATCACCCGCGCGATCGTGGCCGTTCCCCTGGACGGATCGGCCGCGGCGGATCCCGGCGCGGTCCGGGTCCTGGTCAGCGGTTCGGACTTCTACGCCCATCCGGCGCCGTCGCCCGATGGCACGCAGCTGGCCTGGATCTGCTGGGATCATCCGCGGATGCCGTGGGATGGCACCGAACTGCGGGTCGCGCCAATCGGGGATAGCACAGCCGGGGACAGCAGGGTCGGCCACGGCCCGGTCAGCGACGGGAGCCAGCAGCAGGTGATCATCGGCGGCCCCGCTGAGTCGGTGCTGGCGCCGGCCTGGCGGGACGACCGCAGCCTGTACGTGATGTCGGACCGGTCCGGCTGGTGGAACCTGTACCTGGCTGACCTGCCGCACGCCGGGCAGGCCCCGCCGAAGGGCGGGCAGACCCCGCCGAAGGGCGGGCAGACCCCGCCGAAGGGCGGGCAGGCGGAGCCGCTCGCGCTGTGCCCGCGGGAAGAGGAGTTCGCGGGACCGCTGTGGCAGCTCGGCACCAGGCCGTACGCGCTGCTGGCCGATGGCCGCATCGCGGTGGTCCACGGCTCCGGGCAGACCCGGCTGGGTGTGCTCGACCCGGAAACTGGTCAGCTGACCGACCTCGACCTGCCGTACAGCGTGTTCAGCAGCGGTGTTTCCGCCATCGGGCGCAGGGTCGTCACGATCGCGGGCGGCCCGGCGGTGCCGATGACCGTGATCGCCGTCGACATTCCCGCGCCAGGCCAGGATCCGCAGGCGGTGCAGCCGCGCGAGCTGGCCCGCAGCATGGACTCGCGGCCGGATGCCGCGTATTTGCCGGTACCGCGCGAGGCCCGGCTGACCGGGCCCTCGGGCTCGGTGGTGCACGCGCTGGTCTACCCGCCGGCCAATCCCGCCGTCCAGGCCCCGGACGGCGAGCTGCCACCGTACATCGTCTGGGTGCACGGCGGCCCGACATCGTATGTCGCCCCGGTGCTCAGCCTGGAGAAGGCGTTCTTCACCAGCCGCGGCATCGGGGTCATCGACGTCAACTACGGCGGCTCAAGCGGGTACGGCCGCGCCTACCGCGAGCGGCTGCGCGGGCAGTGGGGCATCGTGGACGTAGCCGACGTGATGACCGCCGCGCTCGCCCTGGCCGAGGCGGGCGAAGCCGACTCCAAGCGGCTCGGTATCCGCGGCGGGTCGGCGGGCGGCTGGACCGCGCTGGCCGCGGTGACCTCAGGTATCGGCGTGGACGGATCCCCCGACGGCGGCGTCTTCGCCGCGGCAACATCCTTCTACGGGGTGAGCGACCTGCGGGGATTCGCCAGCCAGACACACGACTTCGAGTCGCGCTACCTGGACGGCCTGATCGGGCCGCTGCCCGAGAGCAACGACCTGTACACCGAGCGGGCGCCGGTCGGGCACGTCACCGACGCCACCTGCCCCGTGCTGCTGCTGCAGGGACTCGATGACCCGATCGTCCCGCCCGCGCAGTCCGAGTCCATCGCCGCGGACCTGGCCGCGCACGGCATTCCCTACGCGTACCTGACCTTCGCCGGCGAATCACACGGGTTCCGGAAGGCGGAGACCGTCGCGGCCAGCCTGGAGGCCGAGCTCTCCTTCTACGGCCAGATCATGGGCTTCACCCCGCCGGGCGTCGCTCCGGTGCCGCTGAACGGGGCCTGAGGCACGCATCCGGCCCCGTTCGGAAGGCCTAGCGTGAAACTCAGCGGGCGAATTCGGTGGACCGGGACTCGCGGACCACGGTGATGCGGATCTGGCCGGGGTAGGTCAGCTCCTCCTCCACCTGTTTGGCGATGTCGCGCGCGATGACCTGGGCCTGGATGTCGTCGATGCGGTCGGGCTTGACCATGACCCGGATCTCGCGGCCCGCCTGCATGGCGAAGACCTTCTCCACGCCCTCGTGGGCGGCCGCAATCTGCTCCAGTCGCTCCAGGCGCTTGACGTACATCTCGAGTGACTCGCGGCGGGCGCCCGGGCGGCCGCCGCTGATCGCGTCCGCGGCCTGGGTCAGCACCGCCTCGACGGTACGGACCTCGACCTCGTTGTGATGCGCCTCGATGGCGTGCACCACGTCGTCGGACTCGCCGTACCGGCGGGCGATCTCCGCGCCGATCAGCGCGTGGCTGCCCTCGACCTCGTGGGTCAGCGCCTTGCCGATGTCGTGCAGCACCGTGCAGCGCTTGAGCAGCGCCGGCTCGAGCCGCAGCTCACTGGCCATCATGCCGGCGATGTGCGCGGACTCGACCAGGTGCCGCAGCACGTTCTGGCCGTACGACGTGCGGTAACGCAGGCGGCCGAGCAGCGCGACGAGCTCGGGGTGCATGTCGGTGATGCCGAGCTCGACCAGCGCGTCCTCGCCGGCCCGGTTGCACAGCTGCTCGATCTCGGCCTTGCCCAGCTCGTAGGCGTCCTCGATCCGCTGCGGGTGAATCCGGCCGTCCAGGATCAGCCGTTCCAGGGTGAGCCGGGCGATCTCGCGCCTGACCGGGTCGAAGCAGGAGAGCAGGACCGCTTCCGGCGTGTCGTCGATGATGAGGTTGACCCCGGTCACGGACTCGAAAGCCCGGATGTTCCGGCCCTCGCGGCCGATGATGCGGCCCTTCATCTCATCCCCGGGCAGGTGCAGTACCGAGACCACCGACTCGCTGGTCTGCTCGGTCGCGACCCGCTGGATGGCGAGCGTCACGATCTTGCGGGCCCGCTTCTCGCCTTCGTTCTTCGCCTCGTGCTCGATGTCCCTGACGATGAGCGCCGCTTCGCGCTTGGCCTGGTTCTCGATGGTGGCGACGAGCTCGGACTTGGCCCCCTCGGCGGTAAGCCCGGCGACGCGCTCGAGTTCCTTGCCGCGCTCGGCGTCCTGCCGGTCAAGCTCGGTTCCCCGGCGGTCGAGATCCTGCCGGCGCTGGTCGAGGGACTGCGTGCGGTCTTCGATCCGCTTCAGTTCCTGATCGAGGCGCTGTTCACGGTCAGCGAGCCGGGTTTCCCTGCGCTCGAGGTCGCCGCGCAACTCGCGCACCTCGTCCTTGACGGCCCGCATTTCCTCTTCGACCTCGCGGCGGCCCTGCGCGGCCTGCTCGGCTTCGGTGCGGGCTCGCTCCAGGATGCCGGCGGCCTCGGTCTCGGCGCGGGTCCGGAGGAGCTCGGCTTCCTTGGCGACCTGGTCGAGCTGGCTGCGGTCGGCCTGGGCTACCTGGGCCGTGTCCCGCGGGGCAGTTGCGGTTCTGCGCCATACGACCCCGAACGCGAATATCACCGCGAGCAACCCGATTACCATGAACGCGAGCGACAATCCGCTGCTCACGGTCACCCCTTTCCGTCCATAGCCCTCGGGGCACCC
>Ga0302325_10013333_pt1 | contig 17534 bp, 15 predicted proteins | sample Palsa_T0_2_FD_201948 | JGI IMG/M metagenome (GOLD analysis project Ga0302325, IMG submission 201948) | Peat permafrost microbial communities from Stordalen Mire near Abisko, Sweden - Palsa_T0_2 | ecosystem: Environmental > Terrestrial > Soil > Palsa > Peat permafrost | place: Sweden: Abisko... | reverse complement strand
CAATCAAGGCAGCGGTCTGGAGTAAACAGACTTTGACTTTGCGCTCCCGAGGAGGTGGCACTCCAGTATTCTTCATCCATCCTGCCGGAGGTGGTACGAACATTTACGACGAATTGGTGGCGCAGGTGCCCGAGGGATTTCCGGTTTACGGAATTCAGTCCCGCATTCTAGTGGGCGCGGATGACGAATGTATTTCGGTAGAGGAGATGGCGCGGAATTATGCCTCGCTCATTACAAAACGACAGCCGGATGGCGCATTGCGGCTGGCGGGTTTTTCCGCGGGTGGTTTGTTTGCGCTGGCGACGGCGGGCGAGCTAGAGCGACGCGGTAGAACAGTGTCGTTCGTCGGCATGATCGACACACCCGTTGGCGTGTTCTGCTCGGATTACCCGCGTGAACTCGTGCTGAGAAACTTGTTTGCGGAGTTCTATGACCACCTCAGCGGTGAACCAGCGTTGCTGCAGCGGCGCGAGACTGGTGACCTCTTAGACTCGATGATGGAACTCGCGAGAAAAACGGCGACGGCCAAAGAAGAGGCGGCGCGACTGCACCTTGTCATGGACTGGCTGGTGAAACATGGAGTGCATGTGGACAACGGTGCCGAGTCGGTTTCGAAAAAGTTCTTTGAACTCTTTATCCGTCACGCGAGCCTGATCAGCACGGGGAGACTGGAAACGATAATTGCGCCCGTATGGCTTTGGCGCGGAGCTGCCTCATTCCTTCCGACCTCGCCGATTGCCAGGGAAACCTGGGGACGAATCACCCGGGGGAAATTCGCAGAGGAGATTCTCGACGGCGGGCATTTTGAACTAATGCATCGGCCTCTGGTCAAGACGCTAGCTGCGAGGTTAGCTCGAGTGCTCGCGGAAACGGAAGAAGCCCGCGTTCCAGAAACCGTGTTCCAAGCGCAAATGGGGATTTGATAGGATGTCTAGGCGGCGCCGCCAGACGGTGCCGGCGGCGCGTATCGCCTTGATCTCTGCGAAGCCGCTCAACCCCCTGGCCGACGAATAACTCAAGCAGAGTGTCTTTTTCGAGACCAAAGTGCTCGCCCACCTAGACAAGGGAGTCCCGTGGACCGGTTCAAGGTGCTGATGGCGGCTGACCTGCCCAAGCTCAACGCCGAGCAAAGGCCCGGTTGAATAACCTCACCGCTGGCGGGCCCTCATCATCAGGGCCGGAAAGGCGGAGCCGGGCATTGCCGTGCGCTCCGATTACGCGGCAGGAGGGCCTCGCCTCAGTCTGGAGCCGCGTGGTTACGTGCTGGGCCAGTTGACTCGGAAACCCGACGGTCGGACTTTGATTCTCCACTTGCTCAACTACGATCACCAAGCCCCGGCAGAAAACGTCAAAGTCCGGCTGGAGCTGAACGGGCTGGTCCAGGATCTGAGCCAGGGGCAGGTGAAAGTCCTTTCGCCGGATACGCCACAGCCACCTGCCTCTCTCTGCACGGGGCATCGCCGAGTTCGTCCGGAACCGGATCGAGCGCTATACCGTGGTGACTTTCTCGCCCAATCCAGGGTCCACGACGAGAGGCGTTTCGAATTAGCTTTCGTTCTTCGGAACAAGTTGGGGCCAATTTGTCCGACCGCAGCTACCGACTCCGGACCGAGACGACAAAGCGCCCAAGGACGACGGCCGAATCAACTGCTAGACGGATCCTAGATGTGGGCTGGCCAATCCTCCATCAGGAACATTTGCACGTGGGCAAAGCACCCCAGGCACGAATTCGGCGCACACAAGTGTCCTACACATGCTCGACTGCTCAACCTCACAATCAAGTTCCCGTTTGCCCCGAGTCCTAGCAACGCACTATCCGGTCACTGGCCCTGGGAGTTAGGGCCATTCATTTCTTCTTGCAGCTTTTGCAGGAGTTGCGTCCGTTGTTCGGTGCTCAACTCCCGCTGCAATTCTTCCAGAGCGAGAGCCACGATGTGGTAATGATGTGCTCCTGCGAATTTGGGATCGGTTGTAATGTTGAGCCAGAGCTTGTGCATGAGTTCGACATCCTGTGGACGCAGACGCGGGGTGTGCGGGCCGATCGTATATTCGCGGATCGTTCCGTCGGGAGCGTAGACTTCCAGGCAAACACGCGGACGGGGCTCTGGCATGCGCTCCCAGGCGTCGCCCGTGAGTTTGGCCTGTTCGTCAACAGTGAGTTTGTTGGAGGGGCCGCAGACGACGCGCGAGGAATCGAGCCGCTGCGCGGTCACCAGAATGGCGTCGAAGACATCTGTGGCCGGAACCACAAGCAGAGAAATCGGCTTGCCTTCTTTTTCGGCGACGGCCACGGCAGCGGTGAACAGTTCCTGCTCGTAGTGGTCGAAGACTTGGCCAGCCTCCATGACCGAACTGCCGCCGAAGCTGGGCTCGCGATGGTAAAGACGGGCGCTCATCACGACCACATCCTGCTTGGCCGTGTCGGTGTGGGCGAGGACCTGTCGGAGGTAGAACAGGTTGCGAGGATCGCGCACCGCGACCAGAATGTTTCCCTCACGAACTCCCATCGCACCGCTGCCGAGGTCCTGGTTGCCGTAGACGCGGAACTGGTCGAGCTGTTCGGGCTTGCCGTGGAGTTCCTTGGCGACGTGACGTTCGGAGAGAGTGAAAATGGTGAAGAAGACAGCGCTGAAGATCACTCCGGCAATGGTGGCCTGGTATTTTGTGAACAAATTCACGACAGCGGTGATCAGCAGCACCGCAGAAATGAGAATCAACCCCACCGGAACTTCACTCTTGCCGAAACGCAGATTGCCAGGCACTTTCCAGTCCCGCTTGCCCGGCTCGGTATAGCGCAGCACAAGCACGGCGATGGACTTCATGGCGAAGCTCCAGATCACGCCAAAGGCATAGAGCGCGGCCAACATGTAAACGTTGCCGCGGCTGAGCACAATCGTCAGCACCTGGAGTCCCACAATCAGGTTGATGATTCGGTAACTGGTTCCGAAGCGGTGGTGCGGCTTCTGGAACCAGCTGGTAAGCACGCCGTCTTCAGCCACGCGATTCAAAACTCCGTTCGCGCCCACGATGGAAGTATTCTGCGCCCCCGCCAGAATCAGCACCCCCACCAGCACCACGAAGCCGTGAAACAGGAGCTTCAGACTCTCGGGTCCGACAAGGTACACGGCGATGCCACCGATAAGGTTGGCAAAGTAATCCGGGCGAACCTTGTCGGGGATGATCATCACCGCGAAGAACGAGACTAGTGACGTGAAGAGCAGGCTGTAGACGAAGATCACCAGCCCGGTTTTCTCCAGGTTCTTCAGCTTGGGATGCTCGATCTCGCGGTTCACCTGCGCCAGAGTTTCTTCGCCGCTCATGGCCAGCACGGAGTGGCCGAAACCTACGAAAAGGATGATCCAGGTGATGTGGCCGAACCAGGTTCCGTTGAGCCAGCCGAGCGATTCCTTATTCAGTGGAATTACGCCGGCGTGCAGCGGGCTTGGGGGCAACTGGACCGGAGCGCGCAAGACCGTAATGGTGCACCAGATGATCAAAATCACGACCATCACTGTGGTGATCACCATGATCTGCAGAGCCTTCTGGCTGGACTCATGCATGCCCTGAGTATTCTTCCACCAGAAGTAGGCGACAACGATCACGGCCAAGCCCGCGGCGAAGTGGTCGTCGGAGAAGTGGAGCGGGCGGTGCGCGTATACGCCCATATCTTTGATGAAGCCGGCTAAATATTGGCCAGCGGAAACGGCGCTGATGGGGCCGGTCAGCACGTAGTCGAAAAGCAAGGCCGAGACAGAGAACTTGGCCAGGCCTCCGCCCATGGCTTCCTTGACCACGCGATAGACACCACCTCGGACAAACATGCTGCTCGATTCGATGTAGAGCGCCCGCACCGCATAGCTGAACAGCATCACGGCAAGAATGAACCAAGGGGCGCTCTTGCCGATGACTTTTTCGGCGTCGCCGCCAGCGTAGTAAGCGGAAGACGCGAGGTCGGCGAGGACGATGGCGGAAGCCCGCCAGAAGGAGATGAAGGTCAACATCACCGTAGTGGCGACGAAGACCTTTACCGCGGGTCTGGAACTCTGAACTGGTTCAGCCATTCTGGGAAAAATGCATTGTGAGCCTTACAACGCAAACATCGAAGATAACATAGCGTGGAGTGTTCTCCCTCGCGTCCGAACGGGTCTAATTTGAATTTTCCGTGTCCGAATCGCCCTTTCGCAGTGATACATTCGAGAGTCATGAAAACCGTCCTACTCCTCGTTTGCTCGAATATTTTCATGACAGCTGCATGGTACGGGCACCTGAAGTACCGCAAGGCTCCGCTTGTCACCGTAATCGTCGTGAGTTGGTTGATTGCGTTCGCCGAATACTGTTTTCAAGTCCCTGCAAATCGGCTCGGCTATGGTGAGTTCACAGCATTTCAACTGAAAATCATCCAAGAAGTAATCACGCTCTGTGTATTTGTCGTCTTCGCATGGTCATATCTCAGTGAACGCATCCAATGGAATCACGCCGTCTCCTTTTTGTTTCTGATCGGAGCTGTGGTGTTCGCTTTCTGGGGAAAGCTGTAGCGGATTTGGAACCCGTAACGAAACAGGCGAGGTTATGCCGACAAGGGGGAGCAGTCTCCTTGAATTCTGTCAATCCCGCGGCCTTGTGCTGGAATATGACGGGCGATCGTGCCTGCCCAGATTGCGTTGTGCTCAATTTCTCCGAGAGAGGGGAAATGGGTTCGCCATAGTGACAGGCGAATGAACCGAGACACTCGCTTGCTTCGTTGACGACGGGAACCGAGAAAGCGGCCCGGACCCTCGAACGCAAAGCGGCGTCCCTAGCTGAAGCGAATAATGGATCGGTGAGCGTATCGGAAACCACCCAAGGCTTCCGATGCTGCACGGCTCGTCCGCAGCATTGGTCTCCGGTACGGACGTTTCTGCATGCCCTCCACATACTCCGAAGGCAATCCATATGTCGCCAGGGGTTTCAAAACTTGATGTAGAAGGACGCGGCTTTGGAATTCGCAGACATCCATCTTTCCTTTGGCTGCCTGTCAGCCGGGAAGGCGCTCTGAGCCTACCCACAGTTGAGCCAGATCTCTGAGGTTGTCTTTGTATGTACGCGTTACCAAGTATTCCTTCCCGCCTTTTACTCTCAGCCTGTACTCTCCAGTCGGTAAAGGTTGGATCTCCTCCACCGCCGAAATATTCACGACGACCGAGCGGTGGATCCGAATAAAACCGTAGGGCTTGAGCTTCTCCGCCATGGACGAGATGGACTCGCGCAGCAAATAGGGATTGGGTCGATGTCGCAACGAAACGTAATTACCTTCGGCTTGCACTGCCACGATCTCGGCTAGATCCAAGAATAGGATTCTACCCTTTGCCTTAAACGCGATTCGTGGCGCCTGTCGTTTTGCTATAACCTCCAACTGCCGCAAGACTCGGATGAGGTTTGCAGCATCAATTCGGGTCACAGGAAGCAATGATGTATCTGCAGGTTCGTAGAATCCAACTTCTGCCGTCGATTCAAGAGTGTAATCACGCCTACTCTGGATGGAGCAAATCGTATTTCTCCGCACTGGGCTAGCCGAAACGTCCGCATTAGCGTGAGCAGCTTGTTGAACAAACATCTCACGTGCAACGGCCTTCTGATCCGGAATCTCGCGGGCGCTCATGATGGAACCCCTAGCATTGCTCTCTCATTTCGAATTTCTGCTACCCAAAGCGAGACTGACGAGTGCGCTACTTCTAAATGAAATGGTTACATAACCGGAGCAGCGGATCCGTCTGACCATCTGTCCGTGGGAACCATGAATACGTCGATTGGTTCCGGAGCGCCTCCGAACTGTGGACCCAGCATGACGGGGGAGTTGGGCAGATCTGCACCCCAAGCAGCACCGTCCATGAGTGGCGTGTAAAACATGAGATGGGCCGTGAACTTATGGTCCCCATCGTCCGTAAGGTACTGTTCCTTCGACATCATGTACGACATGCCTCCGGGCTCCAGGGGCGGCAACTCTTGCTTTATGAATGTCTTGATGCCGTCGATGATCTGAGCTTTGGATTGACCGGCCAATACCATCTCCGTTCGTTTGTACGTCATTGGCAGGATGGAGCGCGCAGCCGGCGGATTGAAGCAGATCGGAGCTCGAATTTTAGGGTTCCAAAAATTAACAGCCAACTCACCATCGAATGGTGCCATCCACCCTCGCTCCACGACGCATACGAAACCATTCTTGCCTTCGATGGCAGTTTCATAGCCATGCGGCCCAAGAACCAGAACCTTTGCACCGTGGGATATTGAGTCTGGAGCCGCACTTCGTGCCAGGGTTATTTCGGCATTTCGATCCAGCATCAGGTACTGGTTAAGCGCGGCCATGCTGGGATACGGGGTTTTGGATTGTGCTTGCAGTTGCACGCTCGCACCCAGCGCGACAGCAAGCAGGGAGCTTGCTAACCCGATTATCTTGAACGTCCTTCGGCCCATTAATTTCCCCTTTCGGCGCTGCTTATGGGACGATCCGACTATTATGATCCGGCCATTCTATTGGCGTGTAGAACCGATCATACCGACGAGTATGTATGTTATGGCAGCAAGTGTCAACGCCGGGGAGGGGCTGCGAGGATTCATGGTTGGCGACAACTGTCAGTTGCCGCAACGGGGACCTGACCTCCGGCCCCAAAATGCCCCAAATCGGTAGGTTTCGCGCGATCTGCTTTCGCGTAATCATAGTAACCGGCGTGCATGCCAGCAAAACTTCACGGGCTCAACAAAAAGGGCGGCTATCCGTGGCCTGCCATTCGCGGCCGGCCTCGGGCCGGGCGCAGCGACTCGAGGTGCCCGCTCACCCTTTTTTGGCCGGATTGCATCATCCGTGCATCCTGTGAATTCTTTGTTAAAACGACATAACCCTCGTACGTCGCGATCAGGAACGTAGCCGTTTCATTCGCGTCTATATCATTGCGCACCAACCCGCATTTCTGTCCTTCACGCAGTGCCCCCGCGACGGCGTCATGCCAGTTCCTAAAAAGTCTGGCCGTCCTTCTGCGGAATCCCTCATCAAGACCTGACATCTCTTGAGACAAGTTAAGCAAGGGGCAGCCGCGTCGAACGTCTTCTTTTCTTAGCGATTCGGACTGAACAATGCGAACCAGAGCGTCGATGGGGTCCTTGGCGTTCCGTAAAGGTTGCACCCACTTCTGGTGAAGGTCACTCGCCATGACCTCGTCCAGCACCGCATACCCGAGGGCCTCCTTGTCGTCAAAGTGGTAGTACAGCGCGCCTTTGGTGACGCCCGCTGCCGCCAGAATGGCGTCCAGGTCAGCGCTCCGAAAGCCAGAGCGGTATATCTCTTGGAAGGCAGCCTGCAACAGGAGTTCTCGCGTACGCTCTGGATTGCGTGGCTTGGCTGTCCGGTGAGTCGACCTTCGTTTAACCTGTAACATACCAACGAGTATGCATGTTCGAATAACCAGAATCAAGCTCGAATATGGAATCGCGAAGTCCGACTTTGCAGCGTCTATTGAATTGTGTAGAGAGTCGAGCGCTTCGTGACAGAAATGCGCGGCGGATGCACCCCATCGCAGGGTGATTTCGTGTCGGCCTCTAACTGTTTCGCCCCTCGCAACAGTCATTCGTCACAAAAAACACCGATTCCATGTTTTTCGGATGACTGCGTGCTCGAGCTAACTGTCGGAGCGCAGAGTGGTACCTGACGTAATCGCCAGTCATCCCGGCACCACGACTTTATCGGAGGAAGCCCCATCAACGAAACCGTGAACCTGAGTGACCATTCGCAATAGCCGCTGTTTCTGACGCGCCACACTGGTTGCGATCAAACCGTGGTTCAATCATCATGTCTCGTGTTCGTCATTGCGTCGAGTGCCCGAAATGCCGCACTCGATATTTGCCAAGTGTCAGCCCCTATCGCAACGGATCGTACCTGATCCCGCTCACTGCGCACGGCGCCTCAGGGTGGATCCTGTACTGTTCTTGCCGTATGCCGCCCGCGTCCAGTCAGTGGAGTTCGACAGATTTGAAACCGTACGAAATCTGCGGCCAAGCCTATCATCGCGGTTACGGTTCACCGGACGAAGTGTGGGATTTGACTCGAGATCGTAGGGTCGACCCTAACTGACACGATGTCGATCAGCGCGCGTAAATGCACTGGCTGTCCAGAACCGAGACTATCGGAATGAATTCAAGGATTGGACGGTGCAGCATCTTTTTGTTGTAGTGTCGTGTTCATTCTCCACCATGCTAGGCGATCACGTTCTTGCAGCGTGGATCCGCTTCCGCAGTTCTCTCGGGGACAGGGCGTTGTTGTCATTTTCATTGGACGTTCCGAGGCAAAGTCCTTGCGCCAGTGTTGGGGGAGGATCGTCCACGTCGTCGCCTGGGCATCCATGTACTGTACGCCCCGCCGTGTGACATCAATCGCCGCAGCGTCACCTTGTCGGTCTTCGTGAAGTCGTTTTCTGGAACCTTCCACGTCTTCAGCTTCACGTTCACATTCTCGTCGAGCGACAGTTTGCCCTGCTCCACCGGGCGTAACGCGCCAGTCGCGGCCACGGGCTTGTTGATCGACCCCGCCTGGTACAACGTGTGCGTTGTCACCGGCGTGTTCGATCCGACCTCAATTACGCCATAGTTTTTGCTTCGACGATCTTGCATTTCTCGATGACCGCGATGCTCATGCGGGACGTTGTGCACTTTCATCAGATCGGCCAGGCTTAACCGCAATGGCTTTCTTTCGCCACGACTGGAACCTCCGCGGCGGTTGCCTCGATGCCTTGTAGCCCCGTGTTTCGAGCGTGCGCCGTAGAATACACAACGCTCAAGAAACAAAGTGACATCCAGGCGAATCTGCATTCAGCAGCTTCATCGAAAGAACCCCCACGGATAGGCGTGAAAATTAACACGGCCTAAATTAGATCACCAATTTGGGCGAAACAAACAGACCATCGAATGCAACACGGCGACATCGCGCCACACGCCAGTCTCGATCGAGCCGTGGGCAACTCCTCCGTGAGAACCACAACGGAAAGGTGGCCGTCAACTTTCCACCGTCTTCATTCGGCAAAGCCGACATCACAGGAGTGCGATCAGCAGTTGCAACGCCAACTACCGGCATTTGTGCTCTACCGCTTCAAAATCTGCTCCAGATATCCGAGGGCACGAGGATCATGAGATTGTCCGAGCCAGAAAAACGCTTCTTTGCGAACTGCGGGATTCGAATTGGTATCTGCGACATGAATGAGCTGAGGGACGCTGTCATCCTTCGGCAACTGACTCAGAGCAAACACAGCTTTTTTCTTTACGTCAGTTTCAGGATCGTTCTGGATGGCATCCGCGAGTGCAGCTGTCGCCTTGCTGCCGGCCTTCTGCGCCAGCCAGAAAAGTGCCTGCTCGCGAACTTTGGTGTCAGGGTCGGACTTGGCCATGTGCAGCAATTCGTCCTCTGCCGCGGGATCTGAATTCTGAGAAAAATCAAACGGCAGCTTCTCGCGAAAAGCTGTTTCGGTAGCGTTCTTCTCGAGAGACTGCAGGGCCAGGAAGCCCTCGCGTCCGCGTTGCACTCCGAGCCAAAAAGCTGCCTGCTCGCGGAGATGCATAGGAGCGGTGGACGACGCGATTTCGCTAAGAGCATTTGTCGCGTCAGCTGACGCATGGTAGCTGATTGAAAGGAGCGCTCCATCGACTACGTGAGAGCGATTCGATTCGGACGATTGCGTCGCAAGTCCGGATAAAAAAGCAACACTATCTTTCGGGTTTACTCCTGTCAGCCAGGTGAATGGAACGCCCCCGCATCCAGACGGCAGCCAGCCATCACCGGCCTGACCTTGATGATCTGGCCGTGATCCAGGCGAAGAAGAACATAGATATGTTGCTCAGCCGCCGCGTGGTTGCCGCGATTCACATTGTGGTTGCTGTCGTCTTCCAGACGATATTCACCGCAACACTCATCGTCCATCGAGGATGCATCCGACCAGTTCGAACACGTAGAGAAACGCGATTGTGGAAGAGTCGCCACTTCATATCCAAGCCAACGCTGTTCGCTTGAGTGACGAAATCGATCCACCGTTGCGGTGAGTGTTCCTCCTATGGGTTCTACGGTGAAGTTCGCATTGCTGACCTTGGGTTGCTGCGCTAGAAGTGCGAGCGTGGATGCGCAGATGATGACTGCAACGAGATGCTTCTTCATAACCTGGCTCCTTATTTGCTGAGAACTTCCATCATATAGTCGGTCGCTTCCTGGTTGCGCATCACGGCAAGCTTGCCGACGATAGCTCGTTTTGCCGAAGGATCTTTCTCTGCGCGCGCGAGCGCCACCAGATCATGCGCATCTCCAGCAACAAACAAAGCATCAAGAACCGCTTTCTTCGACTCTTCATCTGGGCTCTTAGAATAGATCGACATGAGCATCGGGGCTCTCGAGACGCCCCCGGTTACTCCCAGATTACGGATCGCTTTGCGGCGAAGGTCGGGATCCTGTTCCGCCGAGGCGATGGCGCTGAGTGCATCGCCTCCTTTTGCACCGGTTGCAACAAATGCGCTGATGATGGCTAACTTGGCGTCTTTGCTGATTGTGGACTGATACATGGTTGATAACTGCGAGACAGCTCCGAGAGCTCCGAGGTTGGAAATGGCACGCCGGGTTAGTTCCGGATCGGATTCGTGCTGCGCCACTTCGACTAACTTGTCGGGCGTATCCATAATGAGATACGAATCGAGGACGGCTTTCTTTACGGAAAGATTGCTGGACCGGCCATAAACATCCGCGAGCGCCTCGCCAGCACCGCTGCCCCGGGCGGCCGCTAAGAGCCGGATGGCCTTGACCTGTAAGTTGGGGTCTTTCTCTCCGCGGATGATCTGCCGAAGCAGATCCTGTGCTGGTTTGGACTGATCCTGCGCCAGAACAAAGAGGGCTCGTTCCTTCAAGCGTTCGGACTGCTGTCCTTCCAGAATTTGCTGGAGAATGGGCAGGGCATTGACATCGCCACCCTGCATGAGTGAGTTCAAAGCGAGCAGCTTGAGATCTTCATCCTGCTCCGCCTGTGGTTGTACTGGACTCCCACTCTTGCCGCGTACCTCGATTTCGAGAGCGTTGCATTCTTTGAGCCAATTGCCCTTTGGATACGCCTGGCGAAGATCCGCGCATGTCTTGAGTGCCTCAGATGCGCGGCCCTCTTTGTTTTCCACGTACGCTTTCCAATAAAGAGCGCCATCGCTGCGACGGCCATGCTGCTCGATCACTTGATCGAGCAATGACTCCGCATCCGGCCAGCGGCTCTCATTGATCGCGCGGGAGGCATCGGAGTAGAGCTGATCTTCGCGCGCATTCACCTGACCCGCATCGTTATCTGTGGGCCGAAAAATAAAACCCGAGGCTGATGGAATCGGGAGTGCCAGGGCACCGCAAAGTGCGGCCAGCCAGAACCACTGTGCAGTTTTCATCAAGTATTTACTCCTTTGCGGATAGCGTGAGCATTTGGTTTTTGTTCGGAAACTCTTGCTCGCAGAACCCGTATCTGGAAGAGCAGGCCCTGCGTATTCATTTCCTTCTGAATGCTGGCGATGTCTGTGCTAGTCAGCTCGTTGCCCGAATTTGCAACCTCAAGAAGCACCCGTTCAAGATGATCGAGTGCAGCATCGAGAAGAGGGTCGTTGGCGTGGGCAGCACTCTGGCGATAAAGCTGATTATCGGAAAGCAATTGCTGGGCTTCTGCCTGCAGTGGAAAATCAATGTAGTGTCCCTCGCCGTCAGCATGATTCAGCTGAACAAGGAGACGCTCTGATCGATCAAGGTGGTTGTCGAGCACAAAGAGCACCACGCGTTCCTTTGTTTGCTGCTCACTGCTGGTGACCGGAGGCTGGGAGTGAGCGTGCTCCCAGAACCTTCCGGCCCAGAATGCACCAGCAAGAAACAGCAGGCACGCTGTCGCATACCCAAACTGAGGCCAGTGAAAGAAGCGGCGCCTCCTCTTAGGCCCGTAAGGCAGCAGAGATCCTTGAATAAACCGCCAAACCTGCGCTCCATACTCTGAGCCTCGCGGCGGCACGCCGGGGGCATGCACACTTGCAAGTAGCTTACTGAACTCTTCATAAGCTTGGGCGCACTGCCTGCACGCCTGAAGATGTATCTGGGCCTCAGCCTTGCAAAAATCTTCAGAGTAGTAATGCCCGATCATTTCTTCTTCGGTTAAGTGCTTCATGACCTCACCCAAAGCGGTGCAAGTGATTGCCGTAGTTTCTGGACTGCCCGAAAAACAGCCTGTTTGGCCGAATTAGGTGCGATCCCAAGCGCTCCTGCAATCTCGTCTGTCGAGCGGTCTTCCATGTGCCGCATAACAAAGGCAATACGTTCGGTTGGCGTCAGCCTATCCATCGCAGCGTGCCTGCGCGTTTCGATCTCCTGACTCAGGAGAAGCCTGTCTGGCCCGGCTGCACGATCCGCCACCTGGACGGTTGGAAGTTCGCAGTCATATTCCTCTGCGACGGGGACCATTTTTTGGTGTTTCTGCTTGTTCAACACATCGAGCGCGCAATTCATAGCGATTCGGTAAATCCAGGTTCCAAAGGTGGACCGAGCATCGAAGTCCTGGAGCTTGCGATAACCTCGAAGGAATGTTTCCTGCACGACTTCATCCGCGTCAGCCTCGCTTTCCGTTATGCGGAAGGCGACACGAAAAACACTTTGACTGTGACGTGCGACAAGCAGGCCATAAGCCTCCTTCTCTCCGGCGAGAACGCTCCGGATGAGCGCGTGGTCGTTATTCCCCATTCAGCGTATTAGACAGGATTGTGAGCTTGTGGTTAGGAAGAAGTTCCTAGGGTTTATTCTGGCAATTGATCGCGTCTCAAACCTTGCCCGTTTTCCACTATGCAGACGCCGTTGTGGTAGTGGTTTGTGAGAGAAACTCCGGCGAACGATTCTTTTGTGTCGAGCGATCGCTGATAGACGGTTCTAGAGCCAGGCGAACTCGTGAACATGGTCTTCCGGTTGCGGCGGTACAACTCCGATCCGGGATGTTTCTCTCAAGAAACCGTGGATCGCTAACGGCAACGAGTTTCGCTTTCGAAATTCCCGGTTGGTCCATACTGGAGCTGAGTTTTTGCTAGCTGGTTATTACGCAGGTCAAAGCAATTCAATCGGTGAGTCCGTCATGTCAACGTCGGACTACTGCAGATTATGCAGAGGGTCACTCTCTAGCGATCAGCCCATCTTGCTGACCCTAAAGAAGTTCTCTCCCTCCTACGCGGCCGCATTCTTCATTAAGACGCACTCTGCAGGATTGGCCCGTGGATTGAATCGAAGACAAGCAGGACGAGACACTCGTTCCCGAAGCAGGTTCGCGCGTCAACAGTCCGAAGCGGCCCGGATTCAACAATACTCTTCCCGCATGTGCCTAAGGATTGGGGAACGGGACGCGCCCTGGAATTGCTCGGACGACGCAGGAAAATTGGATTACTCGAGAGTGACGAGAAAATGAAGGACAGCCTTCACGAGAACGCCGTGCGATGAAGCCGTAATTCGATCAACAGGTGCCGAAGCACCTTGCAGGGCAGAGGCGAGAATCTGGATACTTGCCGCCGCGCCTGAATTTCTCACAGAAAAAATAGCAAAAGTTGCCGCTTCGTGTAACAGCTGTTGAGCATAGGAGTTGCCAACCCTTCCCAGTTGTGTCGCCGCTGCTGAAACAAAGACGACGCAAATTGCACCTGAGTCACTTTGTGCAGGCGGGGTGACCACAATCGCAAGCGATCTCGGTTTCGTTCGAACCAGCATCCTTGCAGAGTTGACTGCAATATTTCTCCCCCGCTGGGGGGACGCACACGCACGACACGTGAGCGCACTTAGCAGGATTTTGGCTAGTCATCGTTGTCCTTTCGGTTGTCTTCCTTTGTTTTGTCCGCCTTCACAGGCGGCCCGTCAAAGCCAGTACCAGCACAATAAGCAGTACCAAGCCCAATCCACCGCTGGGATAGTATCCCCAGCCTGTGCTATACGGCCAAGTAGGGAGTGCTCCGAGAAGGAGCACGATTAACACGACAAGCAATACCAGCCTCATGTGATTACCCTCGATGACGCGGTCTTTCTTCGATAACGCGGTCTTTGATAATGCGGTCTTTCATCACCGAGCCTTGGGTGCCGAAAAACTGACAAGGGTTGCCCGCTTCGGCAATGTCCGGGAACTTGTCGGACGAGTCGACGATGTGGCAAGGCAGATCGGGGAAGCTGCTGCTGAGATCGAGTGCCGCATGTCCCAGGAATGGCCTGCAACTAGCCGCGCGCGCGGCACGGCTGTATTGGAGTGCCGTCCGGTGGCTTCGACGCTAAATGGGCTTCGCCCCTGTCGCAGATGCCCAAGAATCACAAGGACGGCAAGGTGAGGATTGGGTGAAGAAACCTGAAGCCCTAACCAATTGACGTCAAAAGCCTTTACCCGCGTCGCCCCCGGCAATGTTATAGTTCTGTGCCTCAGGGTTGGGCGGTATGTCTGAGACGCAGTACAAATTCGCTGAATTCCAGCTCGATTGCTCCAGCTTCGAATTGCGCCGCCAGGGACGCGCCCAGAAAAGCGAGCGCGTTTCCCTCGAACGCATCCCGATGGAGCTGCTGATCCTTCTACTGGAGCGGCAAGGCAGCGTCGTCTCCCGCCAGGAAATCGTCGACCGTCTCTGGGGCAAGGATGTCTTCGTCGACACCGAACACGGCATCAACACGGCGATCCGCAAAATCCGCCAGGCGCTGAGAGACGACCCCGAGCAACCCCGCTTCATCCTGACCGTCAGCGGCAAAGGCTACCGCTTCGTGGCCGGAGAGAACGGCAACCAGCGGTCCGCCGCCCCATCGGAAACTCCGACGGCGATACCGGAACGAGAGCCTCGCCCATCCGGATCAGACGTACCGGACCGCGGACCGGATGCTGCAGTCATGCCAGCGGTTCGAAACACCCGAGCCAAACTTGCCATCGCCCTCTGCGTCGTTGTAGCCACCATTCTCATCTCCTTCCTGCGCCATCGCATCGTCCGCGCCAACCAAGTTTCCCGGATCCACTCCATCGCGGTAGTTCCCTTGGCCAATCTCTCCGGCGACGCCGGCCAGGACTACTTCGCCGACGGCATGACCGACGAACTCACTACCGCCCTCGCCAAGAATCGCACCCTCCGCGTCGTCTCCCGCACTTCGGCGATGCAATACAAAGGTGTCAACCGCCCCGTGCGCGACCTCGCCCGCGAGCTCGGCGTCGATGGCATCCTCGAAGGCTCCATCGAACGCACGCCCACCAGCGTGCACATGACCGTGCGGTTGATCTATGCCCCCACCGACTCTCATGTCTGGGCCGAAAGCTACGACCGCGATCTTGATCAGGCCTACTCACTTCCGGAAGAGCTTTCTCAGATCGTTGCCAAAGAAGTGAACGCCGCGACCTCGCCCACACCGACGCCTCGCTACATCAAACCCGAAGCCTACGACGCCTATTTGCGCGGCCGCTACTACTGGTTCGCGGTTGACATAGATCAAAGCCAGCAAGCCTTCGAGAAGGCGATTCAACTGCAACCCGATTACGCCGCAGCCTGGAGTGGGCTCGCCGATGCCTATGGCCTCCGCGCCGTCTATGGTTTAGGCCCGGGGTCCGATGCGATGACCAAAATGGAGAGCGCCGCGCGGAAGGCCGTAGAACTCGATGATTCTTCCGCCGAGGCGCATAACTCGCTCTCCGGCTGGTATTTCTTCTTCGCCTGGGACCCGCAACGCGCCCTCGCCGAGGCCGACCGGGCTCTTGCGCTCAATTCCCCTTCCGCGCATTTCTTACGCGCCCACGCACTGATCGCGCTGCATCGCACCGACGAAGCGATTCAGGAGGAGAAGCGTTTTGTCGAACTCAATCCGTTTGTTTTTCCCTGGGCGCTCGGTTTCGCCTATCTGAGCCTTGGCCAGATCGACAATGCCATCACCGAACTCCGCGTGCGGACGCAGGTGCAATCGAACGACTTCTTCTCGCATTATGCGTTGGCGGAAGCATACTGGCTCAAGGGCATGTGGCCAGACTTCGCACAACAAATTGAAAAAGAAATTGCTCTGACCGAAAGTCCGGAAAAGGCTGCTGAAATTCATCAGGCCTATGAACGCGGCGGCTACAAAGCTGTTAGTCAGAAGCGGCTTGAATTTCTAGAGGCGCGTTCCCGCGAGATGTACACTTCCCCAATCGACTTCGCCTTTCAGTATGCGTTTCTCAAAGACAAAGAACAGACGCTGAAATCCCTGGAAGACGCTTTCCGCGACCGCTCTCCAGGAATGGCATTCCTGCAAAATGAACCGCTCTTCAACTTTATCCACGACGATCCCCGTTACAAAGCTCTGGTAAAGAAAATGGGGATCCCTCCCATTTCACGACTGCGAATTTCGACCACTTCGGCGAATTCGAGCTCGACCGCTCCTGCTTCGTGCTGCGCCACAAAGGCGATAGCTCCCGGTTAAGATCGGCAACCCTTCGACAACTGTGCACCCAGCTCAAGGCTTCGGTCCGATGCCAATGCGATCATTGACGGCTGATCGAATCCGCTGCTTGCAGCCAAGATAACCTTCGGTCGTCTGCACCGAAACGTGCCCTGGCTCGCGCGTCATATCGTCGACTGCTTGCGCTCTAGCTGAGAACTGTGTCTGGTGGACGGGCCAACCGGGGCGTTTTCAGGCGATGATGCAGTTGGAGTTGGTGAACGAGGGCCCGGAGGGCCGGTGACGATCTTGCTGGACTCACGCAAAGCGCTATAATTCGCAATTCTTGGGGGTCGGGCCATGAAGCTAACGGGTGTGCTGGTCGCGGCTTGTTTCTTGTCGTTGGCGGGTGCTGCGCTGGCTCAAAGCGCAGGGAATGCATCGGTGAACGTGCGGGCGCGCGATCTCGGCGTGCCGTTCGATGGGACGCCGGGGCCGCTCAATGCCATCACCGACGTGGCGGGCGTGGAAGTCGGATTTAAGACGCTTATATCCGGTGACGGCCAGCTCATCGTCGGCAAAGGGCCTGTGCGGACCGGAGTGACTGCGATTTTCCCCCGCGGGAAAAACAATGCCCACGCCGTGTTCGCCGGGTACTTTGCCGGCAACGGCAACGGCGACATGACTGGCACTCACTGGGTGGATGAAAGCGGGCTGGTAGAGACTCCGATTCTTATCACCAACACGGGGAGCGTGGGCGTGGTGCGCGATGCGGCAGTCGCGTGGATGGTGCAGCACGACCACTTCGGCCAATTCTGGTATCCGGTGACAGCGGAAACGGCCGACTGGCCGCTGAACGATATCCGCGGACAGCACGTCACTACGCAGGATGCCCTGGACGCGCTGAACTCCGCCTCTGCCGGGCCGGTTCTGGAAGGCAACGTGGGCGGCGGCACGGGCATGAAATGCAATGGGTTCAAGGGCGGCACCGGCACGTCATCGAGGAAGCTAACTGCAGAGGCGGGCGGCTACACAGTGGGCGTGCTGGTGCAATGCAACTATGGCAGCCAGGACCAGCTTCGTGTGGCCGGGATCGCGGTGGCGCGGGAAATGAAGCTGCAGCGAC
>Ga0302325_10013332_pt1 | contig 17534 bp, 17 predicted proteins | sample Palsa_T0_2_FD_201948 | JGI IMG/M metagenome (GOLD analysis project Ga0302325, IMG submission 201948) | Peat permafrost microbial communities from Stordalen Mire near Abisko, Sweden - Palsa_T0_2 | ecosystem: Environmental > Terrestrial > Soil > Palsa > Peat permafrost | place: Sweden: Abisko... | reverse complement strand
GCCACCCGCAAAATTCCTTCCAAGGCCGCCAGCCCAAACACGGGCACCAGGAGGATGGCTGCCAGACGAAAAAGCCAGCGGCGACGCACTGCCCTGGCCGTGGGAGCGATTGGGTTAACCATGATTCAGAGTGTCGGAATTCCAACGCGCAAGGTCGAGACAATTCAGAATTAGAACAAGTGATATATACGAAAGAGTGCTTCTAAATCATTATTCTGCTATGCCATCGCCTCACTAAATAATGTTTCATTTTTGGTGGCTTAGATCCGGCAATACCTCCTTATGTTACCTCTGTTTCCTCCTGTTTGGTTTTGCCGTATTGACTAAAACCCGCGCCCAACGCCAGACTCGCCTAGATTGGAAATACGCAAAATTGAACGAATCGTCCCCGCCCTGCTTAGCTGGTATGCGGCAAACGCAAGGGATTTGCCTTGGAGACGCGAACCATACAAAAACGACCCTTACTGCATAGCCATAGCCGAAATCATGCTGCAACAGACGCAGGTTAAAACGGTCATCCCCTATTTCGAGCGCTGGATGCGGGCGTTGCCTTCGATCGGGGATTTCGCGCGGGCGGGGCCGCAGCGCGTGCTCAAGTTGTGGGAAGGCCTGGGTTACTACCGCCGGGTGCGCCTCGCGCAGGAGGCGGCAAACCTTATTATGGAGAAACATGCCGGACGGTTCCCTGAGAATTTTGACGACGTTTTGGCCCTCCCCGGCGTGGGCCGATACACGGCGGGCGCGATTTGCAGCATCGCCTTCAATCAGCCCGCGCCCATTCTCGACGGGAATGTCATCCGCGTCCTGAGCCGGCTCCTGGGCATTGCGGGCGATCCCCGCTCCAAAACCGTCAACGCCAAATTTTGGCGCGCGGCGGAAGAATTGGTTTGCGCGAGCGGAGATCCCTCGCGCCTGAACCAGGGCATGATGGAATTGGGCGCGCTGATATGCCTTCCGCGCCAGCCCAAATGTCCGTCCTGTCCCTTGCGCCGCGACTGCTTCGCCTTGCGCGAAAAGCGGGTCGAGGAATTTCCCGCGTTGTCGCCGAGAGCGGCCGTCACGCAACGCCGCTTCATCGCGCTGGTCGTGAGCGATGCCCAACGCCTGCTGGTGCAGCGTCGTCCGGCCGAGGTTGTGAACGCGGGTCTGTGGGAATTCCCCAATGTTGAGGTGGGGGTCAACACCCAGGAACTCGCGCCTTGGGTCGATCCGTTCAAACTCGCCGGCGACGCTCCTTTTCTGTGCGTGCGTCACTCCATCACACGTTACCGGATTCTGCTGGAAGCCTATCGCGCCGAATTCCCCGCCGGATCAGCCTTGGGCGCAACCAAGGCTGCTTGGAAAACAGCAGCGGAAATAAAAAAACTGCCCTTTACCAGCGCCCACAACAAAGTGCTGCGCAAAATAAAAGAACTGGAATAATAATTGGCCGAGATTTCCAACTTTTAATTCCAACTTGACAGAACGGCAATAGTTGGTAACAGTTAGCAAACGAGTGCTGCATTGACTGACTATTGGCAGGAGTTCATCAACCAGATGATCGAATCGGGCCGTTACAATAACCGCTCGGAAGTGATCCGGGCAGGTCTGCGCGCTTTGGAAGAGCGCGAACTGGCAAAGGAAGTGCGGGAATTTGAAGAAGTCTTCGCGGGCGGCCGCCAAGGTGAGCCGGACGACAAAGCCATTAGCCGGATTGTCGCCCGGCAGAAGTTGAAACGCAAGACGCGGCGATGATTCGAGTCGTCTATGACTGCAACGTCGTCCTTTCCGGTATTGGCTGGACTGGTTCGGCTCGCACCTCTCTGAAGCTTGTTGCTCGCCGACGCGTTTTCACCTTTGTGACGGAGGCCATTCTCGCCGAATACGAGTCGGTCATTCCAGAGACTTTGGCGGACGAGGTGCCGGACATTGACCCACGTCCCAAGCTGGCTTGGATTCGCGCCAAATCGCGCCTAATTAAAGCCACGCCGCTGGGTAAGCGCCGAAGTCGCGATCCTAAAGATGACATGCATCTGGCCTGTGCGGTGTCGGCCTCAGCACGTTTTCTTGTGACTTACGATGGTGATTTGCTGGTTCTGGAAAAACCTTTCGGTATTCAAATAGGCCGTCCCGCCGAGTTTCTGCGCCAAATCAAAACGTAGTCGTATTTGCACTCACACTGTGATCTGCTGCGGCATCCCTCTTGACGGCAATTCTTCGGGTGGGGTACGATATATGCCGATGCGTATATCGGCCGGCCTCAAATTCCTTCTCTGCCTGCTTCTGCTGGTGGGCGCACTCGAAACTCACGCCGAGTCGGTCACCGTCTTCGCCGCCGCCAGTCTGAGCGACAGCCTGGATAAAATCGCCGCGCAATACGAAAAGGAAACGCACGACAAAATCGTGTTCAACTTCGCCGGTTCCAGCCTGCTGGCGCGGCAAATCGAGGAGGGAGCGCCGGCGGATATTTTCTTCTCCGCCGATGAGGCGCAAATGGACCGATTGCAAAACAAGGGGCTGGTTCTCGCCGGGACGCGCAAGAGCCGTTTGTCCAATCTGCTTGTCATCATCGTGGCGGCGGATGGTTCGCTTTCGATTGCCGGGCCGCGCGATTTGGCCAAATCCTCGGTTGGCCGCGTCGCCCTGGCCGATCCCCAAGCTGTTCCGGCGGGGGTGTACGCGCGGGAGTTCCTGACCAAGGAAAAACTTTGGAACTCCATCGAACCGAAGGTGGTTCCGACGGCCAATGTCCGCGGCGCTCTCGCGGCGGTGGAGTCGGGAAATGTCGATGCGGCCATCGTGTATAAAACCGATGCCGCCATCTCCAAACGCGTGAAGATCGCCTACGAAGTGTCACGCGCGGATGGCCCGAAGATCAGCTATGCGATGGCACTGCTGAAGGACTCACCGCAGCCGGCCGCCTCGAAACGGTTTTTGCAGTGCCTGGATTCGCCGGCGGCGGGGAAAGTTTTTGTGGAGTTTGGATTTATTGTGCCTAATGCGATGCCATGAGTCAGGAATGGCAAATCGTCTGGTTCACGGCGTGGGTGTCGGCGTTGAGCACCCTCTTGATTCTGCCGGCGGGCCTGGCAATCGCCTGGTTGCTGGCCCGGCACGAATGGCCGGGAAAATCGCTGGTGGAAACACTGGTCACGCTGCCACTGGTCATGCCCCCGGTGGCCACAGGCTTGATCCTGCTCAAAGTGCTGGGCCGGCGCGGCATGTTGGGCGGATTTTTTCACGACCAGTTCCATCTCGATATTGCGTTCACCTGGCGGGCGGTGTTGGCGGCGCAGGCCGTGATGTCATTTCCATTGCTGGTAAGGTCGGCGCGCACGGCCTTCGTGGAGGTCAATCCGCGCTTCGAGCAGATCGCGCGGACGCTTGGGGCGGGGGAGTGGCGCGTGTTTTTTACCATCACGGCTCCTCTGGCGTGGCGCGGCATCATCGGCGGGATGATCCTGGCCTTTGCGCGCGCGCTGGGCGAATTTGGCGCGACCATTATGGTCGCCGGCAACATTCCGGGACAGACGACCACGCTGTCGCTTTCCATTTACGAATCGGTGGGATTAGGGCGGGACGCGGCCGCGTTCCGGTTGCTGGGGATTTCGGTTGCGCTGGCCTTCGCCGCCGTCTGGACCGGCGAATGGCTGATGCGAAGGAGGCGTCGATGATGCATTGATATTTTTCTTAATCGTAATCGTAATCGATGGGCGCGAAACGATTACGATTACGATCAAGAGACATTCCCCATGAAATTGCTTCTTAAAAACATCACCCTCCCCTTGGCTGACTTCGTGCTCGAAGTCGATGTGGAATTGTCGAGCCAGGTGACGGCCATTTTCGGCGCGTCCGGCGCGGGCAAGACTTCATTGCTGGATTTAATCGCGGGTTTGCGTCGTCCGCGAACCGCATTCATCCAATTGGGGGAACGGGTTCTGACGGACACCGCGCGCGGGTTGGCCCTGCCGCCGCGTTTGCGGGAAATCGGCTACGTGCCGCAGGACCTGGCGCTGTTCCCGCACTTGCCGGTGCGGAAAAATCTTCTTTACGGTTGCAAGGCGGCGGCGGCGAGCGGTTCGCTGTTCAGCTTCGAGCACGTCGCCGCGGTTTTGGAAATCGAACCGCTGGCCGGGCGCAGCGTGACTGAACTTTCCGGCGGCGAGAAGCAGCGGGTCGCGCTGGCGCGGGCGTTGCTGGCCTCGCCCAAGTTGCTCCTGCTCGACGAGCCACTGGCCAGCCTCGACGCTGCGCTCAAGGCGAAAATCATGGGCTACCTCGCGCGCGTGCGGGACGAGTTCCGGTTGCCCATGCTCTACGTCAGCCACGACCGGCGGGAAATCCAGTCACTTTGCGACGGGGTGGTGGAATTAGAGCGCGGCCAGGTTCTTGCGCGCGCGAATCAGCAGGCTTGAAAGATGGCTTGTTACAGGTTCCTCTAATGCTTGATGAACATGGATCAACTAAACCGTATCTCAAGAGAGTCTGAGAAGCTATGGACGATGGTATTTGACCCCAAGTCGGAGTTCGGGGCGGTGTCTTACTTAATTGCCACAATCGTGGGGGCCTGGTTGGTTGGACGGGCTGTCAAACTGGCCATCCATCGTTCACTTGACCGCGCGCAGAGGGCGGGAGCGGATCCGACCGGCATCCGGTTCCTGGGCAAATTGGCGAGTTTGGTGATCTACCTCGCCGCGTTCGGCTGTTACGCGCACGTCATACCGGAGCTGCAGAGCTTGGGCAAGTCCATGTTGGCCGGCGTGGGCGTCGCGTCGGTGGTGGTCGGTCTGGCCGCGCAGAGCACCCTTGGCAACCTGATTGCGGGGGTTTCGCTGGTGCTGTATCGTCCGTTCAAAATCGGCGACCGCGTGCAAGTCTCGGCCCCGAGTGGTCTGGAAACGGGCCTGGTTGTCAATATCGATCTCGGTTACACGGTCGTGCGCACGGCGGACCAGCGATTGCTGGTCATACCCAACAGCAACATCGCCAGCCAGTCCACCATCAATCTTTCGTCGCTGGCTCCCCGCGCGGCATGCGGCGTCACCATTTACGTGGCCGCCGGCAGCGACGTGGCCCGGGCGCGCCAGATCCTGCTGGATTTGGCCAAGGCGCATCCAAAAATAGCGTCCGTGGACGGCTGCTACGTAACGCGTGTGACCAGCCGCGGCGTGCTTTTGACGTTAGCGGCCGCCAGCGCGGAAGGAGACGCCGTGCCCGGCGTGAAATCCGATTTGCTGGAAAACGCCAAGAAGCAATTTGACGCTGCGGGGATCAAGATCGTATGAGCAAACGCAGAGACTGACTCGCTCCGTTCATGCGGGCGATGTGCTCCGAGAAGGTGGAGATTGTGGATTATCATTAGATTATGAAGACCAAGAAAATTCAGCCGATTCATCCGGGCGAAATTTTGTTGCACGATTTTATGGAGCCTCTGGGGCTTACACAATCCACACTCGCCAGAGCAATCGGCGTGACTCCTATCCGCGTGAGCCAGGTTGTGCGTGGACAGCGTGGGATCACGGTGGATTCCGCCTTACGACTCTCACGCTATTTTGGCACGCGCCCCGGCTGGTGGCTCGACCTCCAGACCCATTTCGAGCTTGATGTCGCCGCCGATGACCTCCAAATCCACATCACCCGCACCGCCAAACCGTGCAAGCTGCGGCCACTCGCTCAACCCTTGGCCGCATGATTGGTTAATACGCGTTGGTGGCAGAGGTGGTGGATTCATTCGAACGCATGGGTCGCCCAGGACCAGATGGCATGGTGTCGCCCTTGCGATTGCGCTTCAATAACTCCACAAATTTTTTCCGCTGCTCCGGCGTCAGAACGGCGCGGATTTCCTCGCGCACGTTTTTAAGTTCGTCGTTCATTTTCGGAGTGATCTGGTCCCAAATCGGCTGGGTCCGCTCCTGGCTGGCTTTCATGATCTTGCCGATCTGGTCGCGTTGGTAGCCGGTTAATTCCAACTGCTTGTCCAGCACTCTGAAGAAGGCAGCCCGTTGCATTTGCAAGATCGGCGGAACGGCTGCCTTCGCAGGCGGGGGAAGAACGGCCAGGGCAGGCTCAGTCCTCGGCAACATCGTCCGGGTCAGTATTGCGCCAGTGGTTACGCCGCAGACGAAAATGACCATGGTCGCCAGGATGACTTTCCAGGGACTCACCAGGCTTCCTCGATGTGTTCGCTCATGGGCGCGTAAACAGCAGCTTCAAAATCCTGGGAAAAATTGTCGGCCGGCTCCGCGTTCGAAACATTGCCATAAGCCCACAGCCCGAACAAAACGGTGATGGCAACGCAGGAGAGGGCCGCCTGCCAGAGCGGACGACACCATAAACTCCAAACATTGGGCGCAGGGCGGGCGGAGAGATGGCTCACAATCCGCTTCTCAAACGCATAAGGAACCGCATCGCTGGGAGGGTGTCTCCGGGCGGCGGCCATCAATTTGCTGTGCAACTCTTTCTCGTTCATAACGCATTATTTCAGACGGTTTGGACCGTCCGGGGGTTACAAGTACTTCTCTTTGGTCATTTTGGTCAAAATCTTTCTCATTTCCGCTCGCGCCCGAAAGGCCCGCACTTTGACCAGCGGCACGGACCAGCCAGTTAATTGGGCGATTTCCTTGACGGATTTCTCTTCTATTTCCAAGAGCGTGATCACCAGCCGCGCGGGCGGCGAAAGGCGCGACAATACTTTCTCCACCAACGCCCGCGCCGCATCCGCGTCCTCGCTGGCGCTGTCCGGCTCGACCACGAAACGATCCAGCCAATCGCTTTCCGGTTCGGATAATTCCGTGAAGGCCGTTTCTCGATTGCGCTGATGGCCGCGCAGGAAATCGTAGCATGTCCGCACCGCCAGGCGCATCAGCCAATGTTCAAAGGGGGCCTCGCCGCGGAACCCATCCAGCTTTTGGAAGGCCTTGATGAAGACCTCCTGCACGATATCCTCGACTTCGCTTTCCCGCCGGGCATAGCGGCGGGCGGTGGCGAAGACGCGCGCCTGGTACTTTGCCACCAGCGGCTCAAAACTGGCGGGGTTCCCGTTGCGCGCGGCGGAAATCAACTCCGCTTCGGTCGGATCCATTGAGCCAAGGCTAAAGGCTAAAGGCTGAAGGCTAAAGTCCAAAAATCGGAGTATTGAGGCTTGGTCTTTTGCTTCGTTTTAGCCTTCATCCTTCAGCCTTCAACCTTTCCTGTCTAACTTTCCGTTTTCGGCTTGGCGTGGGCGCGGTGCTCGAACTTTTTCAGCAAGGCGAGGTTGGATTGCTCCTTGCTGGTGATCGAGCCGGCGGTTTGCTTGGCCTCCAATTCCGTGATCTTCTTGTCCGCCAAGGTCTTGATCTTGGCGTTTCGATCTTCGGTCGTGAGCCCCTTCAATTCCGCCCTCGTGAGGCCCAGAATGGACATCAGTTCGCGGCGTTGCAGCGCCCTCTTTTCGGGGTCCAACGCCTTCTTGGGGACGCTCGGGGTTGTAGTGGTGGTTGGTGCGGAAGTCGCGGGCGAATTAGTCGTGTCATCCGCCCTGAGCGCGGAAGTACAAATCGCCAGCAATCCGGCAGCGAGTGAAACGGTCATGAATTTTTTCATATCTGTATAGCTAGACGCGCCCTTGCAGGGAGAAGTTACAAAGAAAGGCTAAAGGCTAAAGGCTGAAGGTTGAAACAAACTCTAGAATTTTTAGCCTTTAGCCTTCAGCCTTTCTATCCTAGTCTTCCTTGATGCAAAAAATTGCCACCTTTACGCCGCCGTTCCGCCTCCTCCTGGGGCCGGGGCCGAGCAACGCCGCCTCGTCCGTTTTGCGGGTCATGGCGCAGCCTCTGGTCGGACACCTCGACCCCGTCTTCGTCCACCTGATGGAAGAAATCAAAGTCATGTTGCGCGCGGTTTTCCTGACTTCCAACGACATGACCTTCCCCGTCAGCGGCACGGGCAGCGCCGGGATGGAGTTTTGCTTCGTCAACCTCATCGAACCCGGCGACGAGGTAGTCATCGGCGTCAATGGCGTCTTCGGCGGGCGCATGGTGGACGTGGCGGAACGCTGCGGGGCGCGTGTGACGAAAGTCGAGGCCGAATGGGGCAAGATCATTGAGCCGTCGCAAATCGCCGCCGCTTTAAAGCAGGTTCGCCCGAAGCTGGTCGCCATCGTCCACGCCGAGACATCGACCGGCGCGCTGACACCGGTGGAGGAGATTTCGCGGCTGACGCACGAAGCGGGCGCCCTTTTTGTGCTGGATACGGTGACCTCCCTCGGCGGCTGCCCCGTTCGAATCGATGACTGGGGGGTTGATGCCGTTTATAGCGGCACGCAGAAGTGTCTTAGTTGCCCGCCCGGTCTGAGTCCGGTGTCGTTTGGCCCGCGCGCGATGGCCGCCGCCACCCAGCGCAAGCGCAAAGTTCAAAGTTGGTATCTGGATGTCAACATGCTTGCCTCCTATTGGGGGCAGGACCGCGTTTATCATCACACCGCGCCTATTTCCATGAATTACGCATTGCACGAGGCGTTGCGGCTGGTCTTGGAGGAGGGGTTGGAAAATCGCTGGCGCCGCCACGAAGAAACCCATCTCGCCCTCAAAAGCGGATTGGCCGAAATGGGTCTGGAACTCGCCTCGCAACCCGGACACCAACTCTGGCAGTTGAACGCCATCCGCGTCCCCGAGGGCGCCGACGAAGCGGCCGTGCGCAAAAAGCTCCTCAGTGAATACAAAATTGAAATAGGCGCCGGCCTGGGGCCGTTGAAGGGGAAAATCTGGCGGGTCGGCCTGATGGGGGAGAATTCCCGGGGCGAGAATGTGGAACAATTTCTATTGGCTTTGAAGAATTTGTTGCGCTAGTTATGGCCCCGTCTTGATGTCGTAGCATAGCAGCACATCTTGATCGCGGAGGTAGAGCTTGCCGTTCGCTATGACGGGATGTGCCCAAGCCATTTCCTCGGAGCGTTCGGGTTGTTTGAAACGGCCTTTTTCGTGGTAGCCCTCCGGCGTGGCATCCACCAGGACCATCGTGCCTGTTTCTTCTTCCCGGAAATAGAGTTTTCCGTCCGCGCTGGCCACGGCGCCCTTCTTAATTTTTGCCTTTTCGGTCCAGACGGATTTGCCGGTTTCGGCGTCCTGGCAAGTCAACCCTTTGCCTTCGGAATATCCGTAGATGTCATCGTTCACCCGCACGACTCCGCCATGATGATTAACCATGACGTGGTTGGCATAGATTTGTTCGGCTGAAAACTTGCCGTTGGTTTTTGTCACTTTGAAGAGGTTGCAGCCTGCGCCGTAGCCGGAAGTCACATAGACTTCATTCCCCATCACCAGCGGAGTGGGGATGACCGCAATGTTGGCCTGGCGCGAGGCTTTCCACAACAGGGCGCCGTCCTTGGGGGAAATGCCGGCCACGCTGGCCGCTGTCAATTGAATGTATTGGCGGATGCCTTCGATCTCCGCTGGAATAATGGACGCATATTGCGCCGCGTCGGTGAATTCCTTGGACTTCCATAACAGCTCGCCCGTCTTCGTGTTATACGCCGCGAGGGCGCCCTTGCGTCCGCCCGGCGTGACTACCACTTGCTCCCCATCCACGAGCGGGGACTCGGAGAAACCCCAAGTGGGTGGCGATCCGCCCAAATCCTTGACAAGACTTTTGCGCCATTGTTCCTTGCCATCCGCCGCACTCAGGCAAACAAGGTCGCCCCAGGCATCCAGAGTAAAAATAAGACCACCGGCCACAGTCGGCGTGGAGCGCGGCCCCGGGAAATCGTACCCAGGCACGCCCGGCGCGCCTGCTTTGCCCACTTTGGTGGACCAGAGTATCTTGCCGTCGTCGGCGTTCGCCGCCGTCACACAACCGGCGTCGTTCTTGTCTCCCATGGTGTAGAGGCGGCCTGCCGCGACCGAGATTGAAGAATAGCCCTTGCCGAAGCCGGTGGCTTTCCAAACCAGCCTGGGTCCATCCGCAGGCCACTCGGCGAGCAAGCCGGTTTCGGCGGATTTGCCGTCCCGCTTGGGACCGTTCCACTGCGGCCAATCGTCCGCCAAGGCGCAACTTGCAAGCATTAACGTAACGCAAATCGAAACGAGGCCTGTCAAACTTATATTCTGTTTCATAGGAATTAGTCCGTCCCCGGGGGGGGTTGTTGGTTGGCGTATTGATCGTCGTCTTTGACTTCCTTTTTTAGCCGATAAAGTTCGGTCTTCAGTTTTGCGATGGTTTCTTTTTGCGCGGGATCATTGTAGAGATTGTGCAGTTCGTCCGGGTCGCTGGCGAGGTCATACATTTCCCATTGGTCCTTTTTCCAGAAGTAAATCAGTTTCTGCGTCATGGTGCGCACGCCGTAATGGGCGCGGGTGTTATGGTCGCCGGGATCGTGGTAGTAGCGGTAATAATAGCTGGTGCGCCAGCCAGGCGGACTTTCTCCTTTGAGCAACGGGATGAGGCTGAATCCTTGCATGTCCGCCGGCACGGGCACTCCGGCCATGGCCATGAAGGTGGGGGCGAAATCCGGGTTGATGGCCATCAAGTCCTGCATCGTTCCCGGCTTGACCACGCCGGGCCAGCGCACGATGAAGGGCATTTTGACAGACGCCTCATACATGAACCGCTTGTCAAACAGACCGTGATCGCCCAGGAAAAATCCCTGGTCGCTCGTGTATATGACAACAGTGTTGCTGGCCAAACCGTTCTGGTCCAGCCAATCCAGCAGGCGCCCGATGTTGTCATCGACCGATTGTACGCAAGCCAGGTAATCCTGCATGTAACGCTGATACTTCCAGTCGTTAAGAGTGTCGCCAGTCAATACTGTTTTATGGCCATTGATTTCGAGTTCCACTTCCTTGGGTTTGGTATTCAGCCACTCGGCGCGTTCCGGGCCTTTCAATTCGGGCGGCGGTGTGAGCTTGAGGTCGTTGCGGTTCAAATCGTCAAAAACCTTTTGCGTGCATTCGCGGATGGCGTCGCTGCGCGTGGCGTAATCATCGCGCAACGTTTGCGGTTCGAGAATGTACTTATCGGCAAAGGCCGCTTTGTAGGGCGCGTTGGGCACCCACGGACGATGCGGCGCCTTGTGATGGCACATGAGAAAAAACGGCTTGTCCTTGGGCCGGGTCTTGAGGAAATCCAGGGACAGGTCGGTGATGATGTCGGTGACGTAGCCCTGGATGACGTGCCGGCCCTTGGAATTGAGGAAGGCCGGATTGAAATAAACGCCCTGGCCCGGCAGGATTTCCCATTGGTCAAATCCAGTCGGGTCGCTGCCGAGGTGCCATTTGCCAATCATCCCGGTATAATAGCCAGCCTGTTGAAGATACTTGGCCACGGTCGGTTGGGAGCCGTCAAACCGATTGAACGTCGGCACGCCGTTGAGATGACTGTACTTGCCGGTGAGGATGGTGGCCCGGCTGGGGCTGCAAATGGAATTGACGCAGAAGCAATGCTCGAAGCGCATCCCCGAGGCGGCCAGGCGGTCGATATTAGGTGTTTGATTGACTCTGCTGCCGTAGGCGCTGATGGCATGGGCCGCATGGTCGTCGCTCATGATAAAGAGGATGTTGGGCCGCGCCGTCGAATCGCCGCGAGCCGGAACCAGCGAGCCTACCAAGGCTAGGCCTAGCATCATCCAAGACCGGGCCAAACTGAAGTTAGTTGGCATGACCTCCTCCTTCAATTTGCGGTTGTGCCGATCAAACCGTCTTTGATCTCGACCGGCTTGGATTCGATTTGAATCTTCGCCGGCTCAAGGCCCTCACGCGTCGCGGTCAGAGTGATCATGCCCGGAGTCAAGGTCGAACGGATGGCGACGCGGTTGATGCCGCATTCAGTGTCAAGATAAAGATTGTTGACGGAATTCACCTTGCCGCTGTTATATCCGCCGCGCCAAATGGCCGGGCCGTCCAGTTTGAAATCCACCCGCGCTTCATCAGTCGGGCAGCGGTGGTCTTGCGCATCGAGCGCTTCCACGTCAAAAAATGCCACGTCCGAACCGTCGGCTTGCAGGCCGGCGGGCGAAACGTGCGGAGTCAACTTTAATTTCCTCGCCGCGCCGGCGGTGGCGATTTCGTCCTGCGCGACCACGACGCCTTTTGCCTTTGCTACGGCGGAAATGCGGCCCGGCTCAAATTTTATTTCGGGAAACGCAAAGATATAGCCGTCCGTTGGAGTAGTCGAAATTCCCTTCGATTTTCCATTCACCAACAATTCCACGGATTCGCTGTGGTTCGCGGCAACATATACGGTTTTGACGGTATTCGACGGATAAGTCCAGTGGCCGATGATGTGAATGTCAGGCGCGGGATTTTGCATCACGCGATAAACGTAATAGGCCTCTTTGGGCAGTCGCACGGAATCCAACTTGCCGCTTACGCGACAGACCTCGCTGCTGTCCTGGCGGCCATCGGCGTTGGAATCGGACCAGTAAATGGAGGCGTAGCCGGACCATTTCGAATGCGCCGGATTGGAATTGGAAATGCAGTTGACAACATAATCGTGATAGCGCCCGGCGGCGGCGAGGCAGAATGTTTCCGAGTTCCAGGAGTAAGTGTCATTGGGGCCTTTTTTGAATCCAAAATGCGGCGGCGAAAAATCGTCCCAAAAGCGCCGCGCCGCCTCGTCGCGAAAATCCTCCGTCTCGATCAGCGGCGCGCGGTCGCGGCGTTCGGCGCTGTAGGCGCGAAACATTTCCGCGGGATCGCGCAGCGCGTCGGTGCGCGGATCCTGGCCGATCATCACGCCAAAATAGCCGGCGAGGGGCGTGCAGGACGCGTCGTTCAAGGTGCGGCAACCCATCACGCGCCCGCCGTTCGGATCCCATTGCTTTTGCAGTTCGACCATTTGCTCCAGATGTTCGCGCGAGATCGAATTGTTGCCGGCTTCCCAAAATAAAATGCTGGGATTGTTGCGGAAATAAATCATCGAGTCGCGCATGACTTCCAGCCGCTGTTCCCATGGGCGGCCCTGGACGTCTTTTTCCTTGTCGCCGGCCGGACAAACTTCGACGACGCCCGCTTTGTCGAACGCCCGCACGTCCGCCCGTTGCGGGGAAACGTGCATCCAACGGATGTAATTGGCGTGCGTGCTGCGAATAAGCCCGGCGTTGTAATCGTGCATCCAATCGGGATAAGCCTGGCCCAGTCCGGCCCAATCATCGGACGAACGTTGCGCGTAGCCGGTGAGCCAGACAAACTTGTCGTTCAGAAAAACGCCGCCCGCGCCCGCGCCGCCCTTGAAGGCCGCTTGGCGGAAGCCGGTTTTGATTTTTTGCGCGTCCACCACCCTGTCGTTGACAGTCAACGTGGTGTAAACGTCGTAAAGGTAAGGAGTTTGGTCGCTCCAGAAATGGGCGTCGGCCAATTTCCCGCTGGCCGTAAATATTTCGCTCTGGCCATCAACCAAATCCGAAGCTTCGCTTTGAAATTGCGCGCAAACTTTTCCCGCCGCATCCACCACCACCGCCGAGAGGATGATGGATTGCTGGTCGCCGGATTCGTTGCGGACTTGCGATTCCACCGTCACGGCGCAGGTTCTGTCGGCGACGGAGAACGCCGAGGAATAGACGTAAACGCCGGTCGTTTTCAAATTCTCGTAAAGCGGCAGGGTCTGATAAATTTTTCCTGTCAAATGCAGCCAGATGTCATGGTTGAGTCCGCCGTAATTCGGGTTGAACGCGCGGCCCATCCACTCGTACTCCGTGCCGGTCGCCTCCTCCTTGTAATTGTTGCTGTTGTCCACCTTGACGGCGATGAGGTTGTCCGCGCCGCCAAAGTTAACGGCCCCTGTCAAATCCAGCCCGCAGGGCGTGACGCCATTTTCATATTGACCGATGAACTTTCCGTTGAGCCAGAATCGTCCGGCCTGTTTCAATCCCTCGAACTCCAAAAAAACCTTTCCACCTTGCGCGCCGGCGGGCAGCTTGAAATGTTTTCGGTACCAGGCGATGCCCGAATAGGCATTACGATCGCCGCCGCTGTGCGAAATGAAGTGCGCGTAAGAGTCCGTTTCATTGTAAGTGTGGGGCGCGCCCACCGTTGTCCATTTTGCATCGTCGAACCCGGCTTTTTCGGCGCCCAGGACGTCGCCCTTGAAAAATTTCCAGCCGGCGTTGAAATTAAAAACCGCCCGCGGGGAGGCTGGCGGCGCATATCGGGAATCAGCAGCGGAGCAGAGAACCATCATGGCAAAATAGCACAATATGAATCCTGGATTTTTTTGCATATCCAAACCCTAGGAGATTTGTTCCGACAATGAAAGCAAATTGGCAATGGTCATCCGGCCCGCCCTGGTTATCATCCACACACGCGCATGAAAGGACGGCGCAGAACAAATCCGCCCCCGTCAAAGACGCCCCTGGCCGGGTGGAAGCTTTGGCGGTTCCGGTTGCTTGCTCTGGCGATTCCGCTCGTGATTTTGATCGCGGCTGAAGCGGCCTTGCGATTGGCGGGCTACGGGTATGCGACCGCGTTCCTGCTTCCTTCTGTTCATATGGGTCACCCGACATTCGTGCAAAACAACCAGTTCGGCGCGCGCTTCTTTGGGGCGCGCCGGGCGCGCGCGCCTCATCCGATTTCGATTCTGCGGGACAAACCGCCGGAGGTCGTTCGCATCTTCGTTTTCGGCGAATCCGCTGCCTACGGCGACCCCCAACCGCGCATGGGTCTGCCCCGCGTCTTACAGGCCATGCTCAGCTTGCGACGACCTGGGGTGAAATTCGAGGTGGTCAATGCCGCCATGACTGCCATCAATTCCCATGTCATCGTCCCCATCGCATGCGATTGCGCCAAGGCGAACGGCGACATTTGGGTCATCTACATGGGCAACAACGAAGTTGTGGGACCCTTCGGCGCGGGCACGGTTTTTGGCCCGCAATCGCCGCCTGTGGCGTTGGTGCGCGCGAGCCTGGCGCTCAAGACGACGCGGCTTGGCCAATGGATGGACTCCTTGCGCGCAACCTGGCACAAAGCGCCGGAGGAGAACGAAGATTGGGGCGGAATGATGATGTTCCTCGACCAGCAAATCCGCGCCAACGATCCGCGCATGGCCGCCGTCTATCGCAATTTCTCGCGCAACCTATCCGATATCATCCGGGCCGGACATGAAAGCGGCGCGGGCATTGTCGTGAGCACGGTGGCGGTGAACTTGAAAGATTGCGCTCCCTTCGCCTCGGAACATCGCGCCGGATTGACGGAGTCCGACAAAGCGAAATGGGAACAACTCCATCAAGCGGGCGTGGCGGCGGAAAACAGCGGGAATTTTTCCGAGGCTGGGGCGCGCTTCCGGGAAGCGGCCCGAATCGACGCCACGGTGGCGGAGTTGCTATTTCACCTTGGCCGGTGCGAGCTGGCCCTTGGAAAGCAGGCAGAGGCGTACACCTGCTTCGCCGACGCGCGCGACTTTGACACGTTACGGTTTCGTTGTGACGGGCGACTGAACGAATTGATCCGCCAGTCTGCTGTTTACCGGGAGGGAGATCACATCCGGCTGGCAGACTCGGAACGGGCGCTGGCTGCGGCTTCGCCTGATGGATTGCCGGGCGGAGAATTGTTTTACGAACATGTCCACCCGACCTTTAAGGGCAATTACCTGCTGGCGCGAACAATCGCCGAGCAAATCGAAAAACTTCTGCCGCCGCGCGCCGCCCCCACAAGTTCGTCGTGGCCCACGGAGTCGGAATGCGCCCGGCGCCTGGGCCGGACGAATCGCGACCTGGCGGCGGCGGTGGGGGAAATCATGGCGCGTTTGACGGAACCGCCGTTCACGATGCAGCTCAATCACGACGAGCAGATGCGGCACGTCGCCGCGCTGGCCCAAGGGCCGATGGACACGATTGCGCAGGCGCTGAAAGTGGAGGCGGACGCCTTATCGGCGGACCCGGACGACGCGCTGTTGCGGCAACAGGCATCCGTGCTGAAGGAAGAGGCGGGCGATCTGGCAGGCGCGGCGGCGGAGGCAGAACGGGCGGTGGATTTGCTGCCGAGCGACGCTGAGGCCTGGTCGCAACTTGGAATCGTGCGCGCCCGTCAAGAAAAGTATGAGGATGCGGCGGCGGCTTTTCGGCGCGCGTTTGAGTTAAACAAACAGGATGTCTGGCCGTTGCAAAATCTGGCCTCGGCCCTGGTCAAATTGGACCGGAAGGACGAGGCGACGCGGCAATTCCGGCGCGCGCTGGAAATTCAGCCCCGTTTCGGCCTGGCGTGGCTTGGTTTGGGGCAAGTTCTGGAGAGCGAGGGCCAAAAAGATCAAGCCGCCGCCTGCTTCGAGAGAGGACTGACCAACCGGATTCACCATGGATCGGAACTGGCGACGCTGGCCCGTTTCTGCCAGGGTCGGGGATGGTTCCAAGCCGCCTCCACGAATTTCGCCGACGCCATTACTCTCGACCCCTCGGACGCAAGGCTGCGATTTGACGCCGGACAAAATCTGGCGGCCTTGGGACGGCATCGCGAGGCGGCGGCGCGTTACGCGGAGGCGGCGCGCTTGTCGCCGGATTGGGGACAGGCGCATTTCCAATGCGGGCGTGAGTTCGGACTCGGCGACGAACCGGCGGAGGCGGCCCGCGAGTTTCGCGAGGCCTCGCGGCTTCTGCCTGATTTGATCGAACCTCGGCTGGATCTGGGCATCGCCCTGGCCAAAGAAGGTCAAGCCGCCGACGCGCTCAAGGAGTTTGAAACCGTGGCCCAGCGCAGCCCGACCAACGCCGTGGCGCAGCATTACATTGAATTATTGCGAGCGAAGAGGGCCGCGCCGTAAGTTCGATCGAACTTTAATAATACATGGAATCCGCGTCCGCGGCGGAATGTTGCGCAAACCATATCCAATCAACATTGTTCTTCCCACCCGGCACCTGTGGGTAGGAACTTACGGCATTGAGCAACGTGCTGGTCTGCCACTTATGGATTTGCGCATGGCCATCGGCAAAAGAAACAGACAGAGCATTGTTGTGATAAGCGGCCGCGGGAACGTCCGGGAAACCGCCGTTGTGGCTGTCTATTTCAAGATAACCATCATTGATGGTGTGCATGTTCTCTTCACAAAAGACGACCGCATCCGAAGGCGATGGATGAGTAATATCCGCCTCTTTCGAGTATTGGAGCGCCGGGGAATCGTCGTTGAAGTTTGCTCCCGCCATATAAACTGCCCCCATTTGGCCGTTCATCGAATAGGTCCGCAGGCGCTGACCGTTGGCCGACGCCACTTGGTCGGCTGGGCATTTGTAAACGCCGATTTGCGAAGCGACGTAGGGCGCAAGCAAACCAGAGGTGTAGAGCGCCAGGTTGGTGTTCCCAGCCGACGCGTTTGGATAGCTTTCACCCTGGCCGTTGGCACAGTCAATCCAGGCGTTGTTGGACGCGCCTGCGTCAGAATAACCTGAATAGGGTGAGTTGGGCACAAGGTAACCGTTGTTGTCGTTCTTATATTCGGCGGCGGCCAATTGGCATTGCTTCAAGTTGTTGAGGCACTTTGTATTCCAGGCTTGCTGCTTGGCTTTCGACAAAGCCGGCAGCAACAGGGCCGCGAGGATGGCAATGATGGCAACGACAACCAGCAACTCAATCAATGTAAATCCGCTCCGTTTGATAAGC
>Ga0302325_10013331_pt1 | contig 17534 bp, 14 predicted proteins | sample Palsa_T0_2_FD_201948 | JGI IMG/M metagenome (GOLD analysis project Ga0302325, IMG submission 201948) | Peat permafrost microbial communities from Stordalen Mire near Abisko, Sweden - Palsa_T0_2 | ecosystem: Environmental > Terrestrial > Soil > Palsa > Peat permafrost | place: Sweden: Abisko... | reverse complement strand
GTGCGGCACGTCGACGTGTCGGGCGCGGGAGGTACATCGTGGGTCGGTGTGGAGACGAAGCGCGCGGCCGCCGCGGGCGACGCCGCGGCGCGAGCCCTCGGCAACGCCTTCTGGGATTGGGGGGTGCCGACGGCGGCCTCGGTCGCCGCGCTGTCGCCCCTTGGATTCGATACGATCATCGCGACGGGCGGCATCGCCACCGGCCTCGACGTCGCCCGGGCGATCGCGCTCGGGGCCAACGCAGCGGGAATGGCCCGGCCCATTCTGAGAGCCCTCGTCCAGGGTGGGCGCGCGGCGGCGGTGTCGGTCTTGGACCGCGTCGAGAGCGAGCTTCGCGCAGCGATGTTGCTCACCGGATCCCGCGATCTGGCCGCGCTCCGCCGCGCGCCGCGAGTGGTCCTGGGCGATCTGGCGGCGTGGATTGCCCTTTCGGAGAAGTGATACCCTCGGGGGATGATCGAGAAGAAGGGGCGCGGCTCGCGGCGCAGCGACCGCCCCGTGCAGGTGGTCGCCGCCGAGCTGAAGGGAAAGCGCGACGCGTTCCTTCAGACGTTCTTCAAGCGGGGCGCCGAGCTCACCGACGAGCTCGTGAGCGAGAATCGCAGGCTGCGCGATCAGATCGCGTCCCTCGAGGCCGAGAACGCGGCGCTCAAGACCCAGCTCGCCAGCGACGAGGCCATCCGCGATCTGCTGCGAAAGATCGAACAGCTCGAGCGGGAGAAGGCGCGGCTCCTCTCCACGGTGCACAAGCAAGAGGAGATTTCCCATCGCGTGACCGAGATCGAGGCCGAGCTCGAGAACTTTGCCAACCTTTACGTGGCAAGCTTTCAGCTCCATTCGTCGCTCCGCGTTCGCGCGGTCGTGCGGAACGTGCGCGAGCTGCTCGAGCAACTCGTCGGTGCCCGCTCGCTGGCCATCTATTTCATCGACGAGGCCGCCCGCCTGCTCTCGCCGATCAGCGCCTACGGCGTCGACATGGCCGCGTTGCCCGTCATTCCCCTGCACGAAGCGCCCGCGGGAGACGCGGCCGCGGTCGCCGCCGAGAAGGCGTACCTGACGGGGATCCCCCACATCGCCGAGGGCGAAGTCATGGCCGCCCCCGCGGCCTGCATCCCGCTCCTGCTCGAGGATCGCGTCGTCGGCGTCGTCACGATCTACACGCTACTCGCGCAGAAAAAGGGGTTCGTCACCGTGGATCGAGAGCTGTTCAAGCTCGTCGGAGCGCACGCGGGGGGCGCGCTCGTCGCCGCTCATCTCTGGGGACAGACCGATGGACGGCTCCCCTCCGTCGATGCGCTGCGCGAAGCATGCGCATAGGATTTGTCGTCTTTCGCCCTTGCAGCCTATAAGTCGAGGACTCCGTCAGCCGTGACCAGCCAACATTCGTGTCTCGTGGTCGAAGATTCGCCGATGATGCGCCAGCTCATCGTGCTGGCGCTGTCGCGTCTGAAGAGCGTACACGTCACGGAGGCAGACGACGGCGTAGATGGCCTCCGGAAGCTTGCCGCTGGCAAGTTCGACATCATCCTGACCGACATCAACATGCCGATCATGGATGGGCTCAAGCTCGTCAAGCGCGTACGCAGCGATCCCACGCACAAAGACGTCCCGATCATCGTCATCACGACCGAGGGATCGAGCGAGGACCGGCAGCGCGCCTTGCAACTCGGCGCGAACGCCTACATCACCAAGCCTATCCAGGCCCCTCAGGTCATCGCCAAGGTCAAAGAGCTTCTGAAGATCGACGCGTGACTCGCATCAAGATCTGCGGAGTCACGTCGGTCGAGCAAGCGCTCGCCTGCGTGGGCGCCGGCGCGGATTCGATCGGCGTGAACTTCGTTCCGACGAGCCCCCGCCGCGTCGATGCGCCGCAGGCCCGGGCGATCGTCGACGCGATCGGCACCAGCGCTCTCGTCGTCGGCGTGGTCGCGGACATGGACCTCGATCGAATCCGCGCGCTGCGTGTCGCGACGGGCGTCGGCTGCCTGCAGCTGCACGGCGACGAGCCGCCGTCCGACGTCGCCGCGCTCCTCCCCCACGCGTACAAGGCCGTCCGCGTCGCGTCGGCCGACGACGTGGCACGCGCAGGCACGATGCCCGGCGACTACGTGATGGTCGACGCAAAAGTCGGCGCCGCGCTCGGCGGCACCGGCCACACGTTCGACTGGTCGCTCGTCATGGGGCTCGCGACGCGGCGCCGCCTCGTGCTCGCCGGCGGGTTGACTCCTCACAACGTCGGCGCGGCCGTGACCCAGGTCCGACCGTGGTGCGTCGACGTCGCCAGCGGCGTCGAGAGTGCGCCGGGCGTCAAGGACCTGGCGCGCGTGAGCGCCTTCGTGCAGGCGGTCCGCCACGCGTCGAGCGCGCGCTGAGCATCGCGCCAGCGCGCTCAGTCGGCGGTGCCGTCGGAAGCGGTGGCAACGTCGGAGACGCTCGCCGCGTCGGACGGCGCAGCATCCGCCGTCGCATCGGACATCGTGGCGTCGAACGTCGCGACGGCGTCGAGCGCGCCATCGGTCCCTCCAGCGTCCGCCGATGGGGTCGCGTCCACGCCAGCGTCGACGACCCCGTTGAGATTGCAGGGATCGGTGCAGGACTCCAGGATGCAATAGGCGAGCGACCCGAAGTTCGTGTCCGAAGAGCCGTACATCGTCGCGCAGGCGGACGCCGTGCCGCCATCCTGACCGCACTCGAGGACCGACTTGGTGGCCTCCAGGCAGGCGCAATCGTCGTCGCATGCCGCCACGTAGGCCGCACAGCTGCTATTCAAGCAGGCGCCGCACGAGAGCGCGCTGCCTCCCGCGTCGCCAAGGGAGGCGTCGGGGAAGGTGAACGTGGCGATGCTCGCGTCGATCGGGCATTCCAGGCCGGCTTCGGGCGCGCTGCCCGAGGAGCGACTCGACGAGCAACCAGCGGCCACGGTAACGAGCACGGCGGTGACCCCCCACCGCGCAACGAACCTCGACAGCATGAACGCTTCCGCCTCCGGAGCCACGCACGTTACGCGCCCTGGTGCACCCCGAGCAAGGCCCCTCACCTGAACGACACGCGGTCCATGAACGCGCGCGCTGGATCTTTCTCGCGATCGAGGCCTTCGAGCACCGCGTCCGCAGGACACTGCCCGCGCTCGACGAGCTTGCGCAGGCGCTCGAGGTGCACGCGCTCGTCCTTGCCCGAGGCAAGGTCGACGATGGCGCGGCGAGCGAGCCCGCCCTCGGCGATCGTGAGCAGCCGCTCGGCGATCTGCGCGATCCCGCCGCCGCGGAACGACGCGCGCAGCCCGTCGCGCCACACGTTCTCGCGGGATGCCGCGACTTCGTCGTGCGTCCAGCCATCGACCAGGGCCTCCGCCGCGGCGAGCGCCTGCTCGTCGTAGAGCGCGCCCGTCCAGAGCGCGGGTAGCGCACAGGCCATGTCGGTCGTTTGCACGTCGGCACCGCGGATCTCGATCGTTCGCTTGAGACGAACCTCGGGGAACAGCGTGTTGATGTGCAGGCTCCAGTCGTCGATCGTGGCGTGCTCGCCCTCGAACCCGTCGGCCATGAAGCTGCGAAACGTCTGGCCGGTGTTCGCGATGGCGCGGCCGCCGCGCTTGAAGAGAAACATCGGCACGTCGAGCGCCCATTCGACCAGATCGTCGAAGCGGCTCCCGCGGCTCCACAGCATCGGCAAGAGGCCCGTCCGGTCCGGATCGACGTCGAGCCAAACGCGCCCGCGGTACGTCATGCCGCCGTGTGGCTGGCCCTCTTTCCACGGGCTGTTGGCGAACATCGCCGTCGTCGTCGGTGCCAGCGCGAGCGCCACGTGCATCTTGCGCATGGCGTCCGCTTCGCTCGCGTAGTCCAGGTTCACCTGCACCGTGCAGGTGCGGAGCATCATGTCGATCGCATGGCCGCCCCGCTTGGGGAGGTAGTCGCGCATGATGCGGTAGCGCTGCTTGGGCACCCAGTCGAAGTCCTCGCGCTTGGCGAACGGGTGAAAGCCCGTGCCGAGCCAGCGGATGCGAAGCGTGCGAGAGACGGCGCCGATCTCGCGCAGGTGGGTCCGCAGCTCCTTGCACACGTCGTGCACGTTCTCGCTCTGCGCGCCGGACAGCTCCAGCTGCCCGCCCGGCTCCAGCGTCACCGAAGCGCCCGCGCGCACCAGCGCGATGATCGGGCCGTCGTTCACCTCGCGCTCGGCCGCCCAACCATGGACGGAGGCCAGATGCTCGAGCACCCGCAGGACACTGCGGCTGCCCGCATACGGGATCGGCAGGCCGTTCTCCTCAAAGACACCGAACTTCTCCATCTCCGGCCCGATGCGCCATTGCTCGCGCGGCTTGCAGGCCTGCACGAAAGGCAAGAGCAAGTCGTCCCTGCGGCGGATGGGTTCCAGGCTCTCGGTCGTCGGCACGGCGGCGGCTCGGTTGCGGCGTCCCTTGATGTTCGATGCTGCGCGGGAGGTTGCGGTAGTGCGCATAGCTCAGTCAGCGTTCATGGAGGAGAGATTTCGCGAACCCCCGTCCCCCTACACGGCGGCGCTCGCCGCCTTACGGGGGCTCCGGACAGTGCGCCTCCTGTCCCACAAGCGCACGCGCCGCACGAGCAAATCGAGCAGGAATAGCGCGATGGCTGCGCCCACGAACCGCGGCCAAAGCTCCTCGTGAAATCGCACCGCCTCGCCCGCGGGGTCGAAGACGGCGGCGGGAACGGGGTCGAGAGCACCGCCAGTGACGGACGCGGCCTGCGACAGCGTGGCCACATCGGGCGCGAGCGCGAGATACTCGCGCGGGTACGGATTCGTCACGTGTCCGAAGCTCTCGGCCACGGTGGCCTTCTTGCTCGCACGGCCCCCTTCCTCGCCCGCAGGCTGGTCGAGCGAGGCGTGCAGCAAGAACGACCCGTAGCGGTCGAGGGGGAAGTCGGCCTCGTACCGACCCGGCGCCGTCTGAGGCATCGGGATGGTCCGGATGGCCCCTTCGGGCTCCGGACCAGAGAACGTGAGCGAGGCCTCCAGACCGTTCTGAAAGCGGTCGTCCGCGCCGACCGCGTCGAGCACGGCGCGCACGTGGCCGGTCGCCGGATCGATCTCGGCGCGCATGTCGAAGACCTGGCGCTTCTTCGATCGCATGTGCTCTCGAACGAGCTGCCCCCAGAACGGCCCCCATTGCGGCCAGCGGAGCCACTCGACCGCCCACGCGTTCTTCACGTCGCTCGTCCACGCGATCGTCCAGCCGAGACCGACGTGCCAGCGCGCCAGGATCGGCTCGCCGAGCTCGCTCGTCAGGATCTCTTGGGCTGGCGGCGGCTTCAGCTTGGTCGCGATGTACCCGTGCAGGAAGGGCGCGCCCCCGATGTCGATCCCGCGCAGGAAGTCGGCCGGCGCCGAGACGCGCGGCTGGAAGTACTCCTCGACGGCGGCCGATCGGCTCACCATCTCGGTCTCCCGCGTGAATATGCGCGGCAGCGACTCGGGGTCCGAGACTTTGTAGAAGCGCCCTCCCCCCACCTCGGAGATCATGCGTAACAACGTCTCGTCCACGCCGCCGCCGAGCCCCACGGTGGTCACGGTGATCTCTTCGCTCGCCATCGCCTGGATCAGATCGCGGATCCCGTTCTGCGGCGCCTGACCGTCGGTCAAGAGCACGACGTGCTTGCGCTTGGCGCGCGTCGTCGATAGCGCCTGGTAGGCAGCGTCGAGGGCGGGGAAGATCTCGGTCCCGCCGCCAGCCTGGATCCGCGCGATGTCGCTCTGGATGCGCGCACCGTGCTTCGCAGGGGTCATGCGCACGATCCGGGTCGGCTGCGAGTCGAAGGCGATGACCTCGAGCAGGTCATCCGCGGCAAGCGTGTCGGCCGTGGCTTTCGCGGCCTGCTTCGCCATCTCGAGGGGCAGCCCCGTCATCGACCCGGAGCGGTCGATGACGAGCGCCATCGCGACCTCGGGCTCGTCTCGACGCTTCTCGGGGTCCATGCGCACCGGAAGGATCCGCTCGACCGTGGTGTGATACCAGCCGCCGAGCCCGTAGCCGTTCTCCCCGCCCGCGAAGAGAAACCCGCCGCCGAGGTCGCGGACGTATTGTTCGATGACGTCCTGCTGGGTCAGCGAGACCCTCTCCGCGGGAACGTCGCTGAGCACGATGAAGTCGTACCGCTCGGCCTCCCGCACCGTCGTCGGCAAGGGATCGGAGGTATCGACGTTGAACTGCTGCGCGCTCAGCGCCGAGGCCAGATACGACGAGCGGGTGGGATTGCCGTCGACGTACAGCACGACGGGCATACCGACCACGGCGACGACGGCACTCGCACGGTTGTTCTCCTTGAAGCGATCGTGCGCTGCCTCGCTGACCTCGAGCGAATACGTCGCCTCGCCGGGAACGGCGGCGCGGCTCTTGAACGTCACGTCATTGTCTCCGGGTTGCAGGTCGACCACCTTCACCCCGTCGAGGCCATTGATCACCTCGCCCTGCTTGAGGCTCAACTTGGCCCGCTGCGCGACGCTGGAGAACACGTCGGCGTGGACGTCGAACGTCTCTTGCTCGTGCACTTTGTCGGGGACGCGCAGCGCGCGCACGGCCACCTCGCCCGGCACGCCCCGCCGGTAGGGCACCGCGAACAGCCGGACGCCGTATCCCTTGGCGCGCGCCGCCTCGGCGAGCAAATCGCCGTCGGTCTGCACTCCGTCGGACCAGAGGACCGCGCGTCGCAGGTACCCCTCGCGATACAAGCCGTACGCAAGCTGCAGTGCGCTCGCCATGTCGGTGGCGGTTCCCTGGCCAGGCGCGTGGCGCGTGATCGGCGGCACGGGGATCTTGGCCATCGCGCCGAGGCCGAGCGACGACGTCTCGTCGGCCAGGGGCACGACGTGCGGCCGCCGCGCGAACGTGACGAGGCGCACGAGGTCGTGCGGCCCGCGCGCGTCGACCTCGCGCTGCACTTCGGCGCGCGCGTCCTCGAGAGCCTCGTCGGGGACGCTATCGCTCACGTCGACGAGGAAGACCGTGAACACGTCTTGCCGGGTGGCGGTCCGTGCCAGACGCGCGAGCCCGAACGCCAAAAGCCCGACGAAGCCGAGGCGCAGGGCGACCGAGAGAACCCGCTGAGCGAGCGGAAGGTCCGCAAGGCTCTTGCCCAGCATCCAGACGAAGTACGGCGCGAGCAGCAGCAACCCGAGCATCCGCGGCGCGAGCAGGTCGTACTCCGTACCGTGCCGCGTCCAACCGAGCGTCGCGCCGCCGTACCAGACATACCGAACATAGGCCCAGAGCCCGACGGCACCGGCGAGCAGCGCCAGGCCCCCGCCCAAGCGACGAACGCTCATACCGTCACCCGGCGATGGTACGTCGCCCATTCGAGCGCGGTGAGCAGGGCGGCGGCGAGCAGCAGGTAGATCCAGATCTCGCGGCGAACGCCAAGGTGGAACGGCGAGGTCTCGCCGGCGTCCTTGCCGTCGACCACGAGACGGTCCTGGGGCGTGATCGCGCTCTCGGCCGGATCGAGAAGATTGGCGGCGAAGGTCGTCCCGCTCTCGGGCCCGCCGCTGTCGGGGAACCGGTACGCCAACCGGTAGAATCCGGACCGCTCGCCCAGCATCACCGCACGCCCTTCGTGCACCGCCACCGGCTGGGCCGCGCCGCCGGGCAAGGTCACCGTCGCTTGGCCGACCGATCCCGGAACGGGGATCCGCCAGACCTCGCCCGTGCGGAAACTGGAGAGGTACCGCGCGTCCTCGTCGTCGAACCAGTCGATGCAGTCGATGACGAACAGCGGCCAGGCGGGCCGCAGCGGAAGATCGCTGTCTCGCACGTCGAAACCGAGCGCGACGAACTTGTAGCCCCCGCGGGTGCCGGCCACGAGAATCGGCACCGTGCCGTCGCTCGACGCGCCGAGCACCTTGTCGCCGTCGTCGGGCTGCAGGCGATGACCCGCGGCGATGTTCACGTCGTCAAGCGCCGTGAACCGGATCGCCGGGTGCTTCCGGTCGAGGCGATCGAACCCCGGCGACTTGATGGCTTCTTTGACCTTCACCGGCGAGCCCGGCCCGCGCGGATCGAGGTAGAGCGCGTTGGCCCGCGGCATCTCCGCGGGGGTCACGCCGTCGAAGACCACGGCGTCCCACGCGTGCGATGCGACGGCGGCTACGTATCCAGCAGGCGGCACCTGCGTCACGTCGAGGTATTCGTCGAGCAGCAGCGCGGCCTCGAGATACGCGTTGCCGTCGGTGACGACGAGCACCTTGGCGCGGCGCCGTTCGGGCAGCAGCGCGTACGCGTGGTCGTCGGCCGGCAGGTCGTCGTGCGTGCCGTCGAGCCGGGTGATTTTGGCCTCGAGCGTGCGGCTCGCGCCGGACAGCTGAGGATAGAAGCGGGGCAGGCGCTCGCCCGGTTGGAGTCGAAGCTTGGTGAGATCCACGAGCGCACCGTCGCCGAGCAGCTGCAGCTCCACGTCTTCGGGCTGGGAACCGGGATTGGTGAGCTCGAGCATCACTTCGTAACGGCTCTTGTCGAGCGGGTAGCGGCGCACGGAGAACTCCGTGATGCCGACGTTGCGCCCACCGTTTCCGACGCGCACGTAGCTGACGCGCACGTCCCCCAGGTGGACGGCACCCGACGAGTCGGACGCCGGACCGAGAGCGCCGTCCGACACGACGATGATCTCGGCGCGGTCGGCGTCGCGGAGCACGTCGGCCGCGAACCGCAGCGCGCGCGGAAAATCCGCGGACGTGTCGGTCGCGGTCACCGCAGCCACCTCCCGCTCGAGCGCCGAGGTGTCGCCCGTCATCGGCCCGAGGGGCGTCACCATCGCGTCCATCTGCGCCACCAGCATGCGATCCGATCCGCCGAGCCCCTGGATCATCTTGCGGACCTCGTCCCTTGCGGCGGCGAGGCGGTCGGGCGCGACGTCGGTCGCTTGCATCGACGCGCTCGCATCGAGGAGGACCACGATGGTGCGGCCGCGAACGAGGCTCGCGGCTGCCCGCGGGTCGCCGAGCGCCAGCACCAAGAGCGCCAGCAGTGCCAGCTGTAGCAGCAGCGAGAGCAGCCGTTTGAGCTTCGAGAAGAGGCTCGTGGCCTCCTTGTCCCTAAGGATGCGCGCCCACAGGATGGAGAACGGCACCGCCACGACCCGGCGGCGCAGCTTCAGGACGTAGAGCACGCCCACCCCGAGGCCGATCGCGACGAAGATCGCCAGCAGCTCGGCGAGCGGCAACCCCGCGAGGATCACCGCAGAAAGCCCCCTCTGCGGAACACGCGCAAGATCAGCTCATCGAAGGCCACGTCGATCGGCGCAGCCACGTAGGCCACCTGGTGGGTCGCGCAGAATCGCTCGACGCCGCCGCGGTACTGGGCGTACGCATGCGCGAACCGATCGAGCACTTTGGCGGTCACCGTCACTTCACGCTCGTCGCCCGTCTCGCAGTCGTAGACGAGGACGTCGCCCTGCAGATTGGGCCGCCCGTCGGCCGGGTCGACCACGTGGACGATGAAGGTATCGAACTTGGCGTACCGCAGGACGTTGACCCCACGCTCGACGCCCTGCGGGTCGTAAAGATCGCTGATGAGCACCGCCAGACCGCGCCGCTTGTTCTGGGCGACGAACGTCTTCATCGCATCGCCGAGGTCGGTCGCGCCTTCGGCCTCGAGCCCGCGCAAGAAGCGGAACGCCTTGAAGATGCGCGCCTTGCCGCGTGTCTCCGGCATCCGCTCCATCACGCGATCGCTCGTCGTCACGATCGTCACGCGGTCCAGGTTGGCGAGGCCCACGTACGCCAGCGCGGCAGCGACCCGCTTGGCGTACGCGAGCTTCGTTGGGGCGCCGATCGAAGCGCGCTCGCCCATCGACGCGCTGGTGTCGAGGATCAGGTAGATCGCGAGGTCTTCTTCTTCTTCGTAGAGGCGTACGAGGAGCCGGTCGAAGCGCTGGTAGACGTTCCAGTCGAGCGAGCGGAAGTCGTCGCCCGGCTGGTACTCGCGGTGGTCGGCGAACTCGATGCCACTGCCGCTCTTCTTGGTGCGGCGCTCGGCGCGCAGGCGCCCGGCGAAGACGCGACGGCTGACGAGCGCCAGGTATTCGAGCTTGCGCTGGAACTCGTCGTCGAAGAGGTCGCCCTCGGACGACGCCGCCGTTTTTTTTTGGCGCCGCCATGGCAGCACGTCGAGGAGGCCCGTCGTCAGTTCGCCTCGGCGCGAGGCGCCTCCGCTTTGCCTTCGGGGAGCGCCTTCAGGATCGCGTCGATCACCTGGTCGGTCTTGATCCCTTCGGCCTCGCCTTCGAAGTTGAGGAGCACGCGATGGCGAAGGGCCGCGTGCGCGACGAAGCGCACGTCGTCGACACTGGCGGCGAAGCGCTCGTCCATGAGCGCGCGGATCTTGGCCGCGAGAAGCAACGCCTGGCCCCCGCGCGGCGAGCCGCCATACCGCACGAAGCGCTTGGCGACATCGGGCGCATCGGGACCGTCGGGGTGCGTCGCCTGGAGCACACGGATCGCGTAGTCCTGCACATGCCGAGCGACAGGGACCTGGCGCACCAGGTGCTGCATCTGGACGATGGCGTCGCGGTCGAGCACCGCCCGTCGCGCCTCGGTCGGCCCGCCCGTCGTCATGTCGAGGATCCGTCGCAAGTCCTCGCCGCCCGGAAACGGAACGTGGAGCTTGAAGAAGAAGCGATCGAGCTGAGCCTCGGGCAGCGGATACGTGCCTTCCATCTCGAGCGGGTTCTGCGTCGCCAGAACGACGAACGGCTCGTCGAGGACGTGCGTTCGCTTGCCGACGCTCACGCGGTGCTCCTGCATGGCCTCGAGCAGCGCGCTCTGGGTCTTGGGCGTCGCGCGGTTCACTTCGTCGGCCAGGACGATGTTGGCGAAGATCGGACCCTTGCGAAACTCGAAGGATTTGCCGCCGCTTTGCGTCTCGTCGATGACCGTCGTGCCGAGGATGTCGGCGGGCATCAAGTCGGGCGTGAACTGAATGCGCGAGAACGTGAGCGACAGCGTCTCGGCGAGCGTGCGCACGAGCATCGTCTTGCCGAGGCCCGGCACGCCTTCGAGCAGCGCGTGCCCGCCCGCCAGCATGCAGGTGATGACGCCGTCGACGACCTCACGGTTGCCCACGATCGACTTGGCGATCTCGCCTCGGAGGTCGTCGATCTGCTTCCGAAAAAGCGCCACCTGTTCGCGAACGGCCTGCGAGTCTGTCATGCCCAACCTCTCGACAACGGAAACCGCCACCTTCCCGTCATTGCGAATCCCGCGGCCTTATCAGCTGAAAATAGCGCTTCACGTAGAAGCGATAGCCACCCGGGACGTCATCCTTGGCGAGCGACTCTTCGGCCACTTGATGATACTCGGTGTACACCTTCTTGTAGGCGCTCGACGCGAAGCCCCGCTGCGCCGCCCCCAGGATCACCTGGCTGCGCGACGCGCCCTGAGCGGAGTCGGAGCCCTGCACTTGCGTGTCCTGAGTGCCCATCGAAGGGTTCGTCGCCGCGCCCTGCACGTTCGGGTCGTGGCCTTCGCCCCACGTGCCCGGATGACCCGGCCCCTGCTGACCGCCGCCACCCTGCCCCGAGCCCCCACCCTGACCGCGCGACAGCATCAACATCTTCTCGCCGTTGGGGCCGAGGACCCACGTCTCGCCGCCCTGGGAGCCTGCACCGCTGCCGCCCCCGTGCCCTCGACCCTGGCCTTGCCCCTGCTGGCCTTGACCCTGACCTTGACCCTGCTGACCCGGGCCCTGCCCCTGATTGCCCTCTTGCCCGTCTTTGCCCTGGCCGTCGCCTTGACCCTGACCCGGTTGCTGACCGTCGCCTGGCTCGCCCTGGTTGCCGCCGGAGCCGCCTTGTCCGCGCGCGAGCCGCCCGAAACGCTTTAGGCGGATGACCTGGCCCTTTCCGCCCGCGCCTTGCTGTCGCATGAGCTCCCGCAGCTCCTGCAACTTCTGGCGCAGCTCTTCTTTTTGCTGGTCGGTCGCCTGCCCCTCTTGCATGCGGTTCAAGTCTTCGGCGCTCTGCTCCAGGTCCTCGGCGCTCAGGCCCAGGTCGTTCATCAGGTCCTCGGCGGCTTTTTCCAGATCGCGATCCAGGCGATCGAGCTGGCGCTGCTGGTCCCGGTGCGCGTCCAGGTCCCGATCGAGGCGTTCGAGCTCGCGTTCCTTCTTCGCGAGCAGGCTCTGCTCTTCGTCCGAGCCGCCGTCGCCCATCTGCTGCTTCTTCTTGAGGATCTCGTCGGCCAGCTCGTCGCGACGCTGCTGTAGCTCGCGCTGACGCTTCTCGGCCTCTTCGGCCGCCTTCTTCAGCGCCTCGCGCGTTTGCTCCAGGCGGGCCTTGTCGACCGGCGTCTTCTCGGCTTGCCTGAACTTCTTGGCCAGCTGCTGCATCGCGTCGCGCGCCTCGTTGAGCTTCGCGTCCGCGAGGGCCTTGCCCGCCGGGCGCGTCATCTCTGCCTTCTCGAGCTCGTGACCCATCGCCTCGACCCGTTCTTCGACGGCCTTGCGACCGGCCGCGTCAGGGGTTGCAAGCTTCTCTTCGAGCGCCTCCATCCGGCGAAAGGCCTCGGTTCGGTCGAGCCGATGGCTTGCGATGTCGTCGACCAGACGGTTGAACTCTTCGATCGAGGCCTTGGTCTCGTCGTTCGAGTCGCGCTGCTGGATCTGCTTCAGGAAATCCTTCACGTCGTCCAGATCGTCGGCCGCCATGTCGACCGGCTCGAGGACCGCCGCGTTCACGCGAGGCACGTGCTTGCGCACCTCGAACAGCCCGAGGAGAACGAGCGCGCACGCCAGCCCGCCCGCGACCGCGACCGCGCGAGGCCACGAGAGCGGCACCGCGAGCCGCGGCTTCGCTTCGGGCGCAACGCGCACCGCGTCTTCGATCGCGGCTTGCATGAACGGCGTAGGTTCGGCGACACCCGCGAACACGAGCGCGCTCGCGAGCCTGTCGTGAAGGGCGTGGAAGCGGTCGAGCGTGCGGGCGCCGGCGTGCTCTGGCAGGGGCCAGGCCCACGCGCCGACGAGCACGCCCACGACCGCAAGCGCATCCATCCCGAGCGCCACGCGCGCAGCCGGCTCGGATAGAAGGCCGACCTTGCGGCACGCGACACCCACGATCGCGGCGATGAGCGCCCCACAAAGGGCCTGCGCACCGACCCCCGCGACGCGGACGAGACGAAGGCGCTGCTCGGCGCGCCGGGCGAGCTCGCGAATCTGGGCGATTCCCTGCTCGTGTCTGCTCATCCGTCGTTTTGGGTTTCTGACGGCCCGCGCGGGGCGAAGGTTCCCGTCCCAGCAAGCGTAGCAAATCCGGGGCCCCCCACCCGCGGGGCCGATCGCGCCTTCGAGATTGTCATCTCGCGATGCACCCGAAGCGAAACCACTGGCTTATCCCCCCGCTTCCCGGTTGAAATCCGCCCGTGCCACTCCGGCCCCTGCCCGATCCCCCCACGATCCACGTGTCTGTCGTGCGCGATCGCACAGCCGAGTCCCGACCGACGGGCGGATTCCTCGACCTCTCGCGCTTCGATTTGCGGGTCCGCTACGCCGACGGGGGCGAAAGCCCGGCCTTTGCGTACGACATGACGACGCGCAAGGCGCTGGACGCCGTCGTGATCGCGGCCCACTTCACCGACGCAGGCGTGAGGCACGTCTACCTGCGCTCGGCGGTACGCCCGCCCTGCGCCATGCGCGCGATCCCCCCCTTTCATTCGGGCAGCTTGTGGGAGCTTCCCGCCGGCCTCGTCGAGCCGAACGAAGATCCCGCGGAAACCGCGGCGCGCGAGCTGGGCGAGGAGCTCGGCTTCGCGGCAAGGGCGCACGACATGAAGCCGCTCGGGCCATGGGCGTTCCCCGCGCCGGGCGTCATCGGCGAACGTCACGTCTTCTTCGCCATCGAGGTCGACCCGACCACCCGGACGACCCCCACCGAAGACGGGTCGGCGCTCGAGCGCGGCGCCGCGATCCTCGCGATCCCGGTGGGCGACGCGCTCGCGCATTGCCGTTCGGGCGCCCTTCGAGACAGCAAAACGGAGCTCGTTCTTCGACGGCTCGCGGAGGTGCCATGAGCGCCGTGCGCAACGTGCCCAACGTGTGCGTGGTCCTCAAGCGCTCGTCGTGGCGAAAGTGGGTCGAGGAAGAGGGCGATGCCCGCATCCTCGAGCTGGTCGAAGCGGGCGACGAGACGGTGCGGCGGATGCGACCCGGGCACACCGACCACATCGAGACGATCGAAGAGACGCGGAACGCCCTGGCGAACCTGGGAGCCCGCGTCTACTGGAACGACACGCCGCACGAGTTCCGCAGCGACGAGACGCCCGGCCGCTGCGACCTCGTCGTCACCGTAGGCGGCGATGGGACACTGCTCGGCGCATCGCACGGAATCGGGCCGGGGGTCCCCCTACTCGGGGTCAACAGCTCCCCTGCCCACTCGATCGGCTTCTTCTGCGCCGCCAAGAAGGGCCAGGTCCACGAATCGATCGCGGCGGCCCTCGATGGCTCGCTCCAGGGGGCGGAGCTCACCAGGATGCGTGTCGACCTCAACGGCGAGCCGTTGCTCCATCGCGTCCTCAACGAGGCGCTTTTCTGCCACGCCTCGCCGGCGGCGACCTCACGCTATTTCTTGCGGATCCTCGATGGCAAAGGCGACACCATCGCCGAGGAGGAACAGAAGTCGAGCGGCCTCTGGGTGGGCCCCGCGGCTGGCTCCACGGCGGCGCAGTCGAGCGCTGGCGGACGCATCCTGCCGCTCACGTCGACCCGGCTCCAGTTCGTCGTCCGCGAACCGTACCGTCCGCATGGCGGCTCCCCCGCGGCGCCGCACCTCACCATGGGCCTCGTCGAGGACGGACAGGGCTTGCGGATCCGAAGCCGGATGCGGCAAGCCAAACTCTTTCTCGACGGCGAGCACATCGTCCACGATGTCACCATCGGCGACGTCATCACGATGCGCCGGTCGTCCGAACCCCTCACCGTCCTGGGCCTGACACGCGCCGACGTTGTCTGAACGGACGAGTCGTGCTTAACCTTGACGGAGTTGTCAGAGTGTCCCGGGGAGCGGATGCCTCGCATCCACCGGGAGCGGCGACGAGTAGCTCCCAACGAACGCGCATGGCCATCAGCAAGGCGAGGGGTGCACAGGCAATCGACGCGGGCGGTGCGGATCGATCCATCGCAACGCCCACGTTTGCGTCGTTCGTCAATAGCTTCGCCTCCCAGGACTGGCTCCTCATCGGGTACCTGGTCGCCATCCTGGGCGCGCTCTGTGTTGGAACGGGCCACAATCGGCAGACGTGCATGGTCCACGTCGCCGCCGACCTCGGGGGCTTTCTCTTCGTCCTCACCCTGGTTCGCCTGCACGTCCTGCGCTGGAACAGCGCCGCCTGCTCGCTCATCTACCGGTTCGCGCTGATTGCGACGTTGCTCGGCACCTTCTTTCAGTTGCGCGAGATCCTGCCCGCCGTCAGCCCGGGTGCGCTCGATCCGCAGATCTACGCGTTCGACACGCGCGTCTTCGGGGTCGAGCCGAGCGTCTGGCTCGATCGCTTCGTGACGCCCACCACCACCGAATGGTTCGCGTTCTTCTATTTCCTCTACTTCCTGGTGCTCACCGTCCACGTCCTGCCGATGCTCTTCTGGTGGCAACCCGGAGAGAAAGAGCTGGCGCGATTCGGGGTCGGCTTTCTCCTGATTTTCTTGTCCGCGCACTTGCTCTACATGATCGTGCCCGGTTGGGGCCCCTACTGGTATCTGAAGGGTTCCTTCCAACACGAGCTCCAGGGCCCTGTCTTCTGGCCCTTGGTACGCGAAGCCGTCGACGCGGGCGGCGCCCAGAAAGACATCTTCCCCTCGCTCCACACGGCCGTGCCCACCTACATCGCCATCTTCAGCTTCCGCCAGCGCACGCTCGCGCCCTTCAAGTACTCGTGGCCGATCATGGCGTTCGTCGCGACGCAAATCATCGTCGCGACGCTGCTGCTCCGGTGGCACTACCTCATCGACGTGGTGGCAGGGCTCACGCTCGCCGTCGTGGCGAGCATCATCGGGACGCGCATCGCCGACTGGGAGGCCGCACGGCGCGAGCGGCTCGGAGTGCAGCCCGCCTGGATGCCCCTGGTATACCCCTGGAGTCGATCGTCGTCCGACGAGTGAACGAGAGGGGTCATGCCTGGATATGAAGTCATCGGCACCGGCCACTACGTCCCGGGCCGGCCGGTCACCAACGACGATCTGTCCCGCGTCATGGACACGAGCGACGAGTGGGTGTTCAAGCGCTCGGGGATCAGGCAGCGGCACTACGCGCCCGAAGGCGTAGGCGCCAGCGACCTCGCGCTCGAGGCGAGCCGGCGGGCGATCGAGGCGGCGGGGATCGAGCCCGACGAGATCGACTACGTCGTCTTCGCGACGATGACGCCCGACTACATCTTCCCGGGTCCCGGCGCGCTGCTCGCGCACAAGCTCGGGCTCAAGGGAGTCCCCGCGCTCGACATCCGCCAGCAGTGCGCGGCCATGCTCTTCGGGTTCCAGATCGTCGATGGGCTGGTCAAGACGGGCGCCGCACGCACCATCTTGCTCGTCGGCGCCGAGGCGCACGCGGGCTTCATGCCATGGGACGACTGGGAGGCCCTCGATCCGTCCTCCGGACGTCAGGCGACGCCCGAGGCGCGCGAGCGGGCGAACAAACATCGTGCGCTCGCCGTCCTCTTCGGCGACGGCGCGGGCGCGCTCGTCATTCGCGCGACCGCGCGCGACGCGGGCCTCAAGGCCATCAAGCTGCACACCGATGGTGGGGCCGCCAAGCTGCTTTATGTCGAAGGGGGCGGCTTCCGGACGAGGCCCTACTGGAAGCGAGAGGACTTCGACGAGCAAAAGTACATCCCCACGATGGATGGACGCGACCTCTTCAAATTCGCTGTCACCAAGCTGCCCGCCACGGCGCGCGAGCTCTGCGCCCAGACGGGGGTCGGGATCGACGAGATCGACTGGTTTCTGGCTCACCAGGCCAATGCGCGCATCAACGAATACGTCCGCGATCACCTCGGCGTGCCTGCCGAACGCCTTCCGTCCAACATCGCGCGTTTCGGCAACACCAGCGCAGGCACGCTTCCGATCCTCATGGATGAATTGACGCGCGAGGGCAAACTCAAACACGGGGATCTATGCATGCTGCTCGCGCTCGGCGCCGGCGTGCATTGGGGGTGTGCGCTCGTTCGTTGGTAGTGCGAGGCGTGCTACTCTCTTTTCACCATGAGGCGCACGCGTCTCTTGCTGCGCGCGACGGCGGTCGTGATCGCGCTCGTCTGCCCGAAGATCGGGCCGGTGTGTCCGCGCGAGGCGCCCGCGTCGGTGTCGATCGCGGTGACGTGGAACGGCTTGATCCACGAGTCGACGGCGGCGGCGCTGGTGACGCCGCAGGACGGGCTATCCGTCTGGGAGGGTGGGCGGCTCTATACGTACACACGCGTGCATGTCGAACAAGCCATCGCGGGCGACCTTCCGCAGGGCGACGCCTGGGTTCGCACGATGGGCGGCGTCGTCGGCAACGTAGGGCAGCTCGTCGACGGTGAGG
>Ga0302325_10013330_pt1 | contig 17534 bp, 13 predicted proteins | sample Palsa_T0_2_FD_201948 | JGI IMG/M metagenome (GOLD analysis project Ga0302325, IMG submission 201948) | Peat permafrost microbial communities from Stordalen Mire near Abisko, Sweden - Palsa_T0_2 | ecosystem: Environmental > Terrestrial > Soil > Palsa > Peat permafrost | place: Sweden: Abisko... | reverse complement strand
AATGATCACTCAACCAACTCGCTTTAGGTAAGCCGCAATGCAGACAAAACTATGAATATAAAAAAAGAAACACAGCCGTGGAACTTGAAGAGTTCCATTTGTTCCAGCGACCGCTGCGCTAAAGATTTTAGAACGTTGGATGGCTCGGAACATTTGAGGCGATCCTAAGCTATGTCTTGCCGAATGCTTGTGAGTTTCTTTATTTCAACCCCTTTGTAGGAAGGTGTAGAAGATCAGCTTTTTTGGACGCACTCCAAGTTTTGGGAGCGTGCGCAAATGCTTCGTGGTGTCGCCGCAAGTGAGGCACACGAAAGCGCGCGGGCTTCGATGTGAGGTTGAGGGGTATGATACGGCATGTGCGGCCCCACCGAAACAGGCGGGAGCGCTACCGAACTCTCAGCCACCGACGCCTGGCACGGGGCCGTTGTCGGTGATGGATCTTACGTAAGAGTGATTAGGTCGGTTGCGAGGTCAAAGTTTAGACAGAACGCCCGGAATTACGACAGTTCCAAAACAAGCCGTCCATAAATTCCAAAACGAGCCATCCATAAATTCGGAGGAGCCGCACTTCTGAACTCTAAGACAACTATGCTTAAGCGGCTTTAGTTGAGCTAATAGTTTGGGCGAGACGATATGAGATTTATTGGTAAGCTGCCGAAAGTGGGACACTGGCCCGAGGCGCACGCATTCCATTGCACTGAATGCCAGCACTCAGTGTTGAATAAACGATGGGTCGCCTCAGTTGGTGGCCTCTTTTATTTTAATCACCAAGAGCATGTTCAAGCGCTTGCCCCTTTTTTGGAACCGGACATCACCTCTCGACATGTAACATTGATAGGCGCAGTCTCCCAACCGGACGCTGGGATCAGTTCACTACCGGAAAGGAACTGTCCATGTCTCTTAACCGAAATTACAACGACCCATGTCCAAGGTGCGGTAAGCCGACGATTCAGAACGTGATTGAGCCATATCCAAGCCGAAACGACGTTGCGATCCAGAACTTCCACTGCGCAGACTGTGGCCATGTGAAAACAAGGGCTCTTTCTCTTAATCCGCCAAAGTTGTCATCTAAGTTCGCGGCATAATAGATAAGTCGCGTCTTATCGTCGGCTCAGTGTATCCAAGCCTGAATGCTTCTCGGCCCTTTGGAAGGACCCGGGAATTGACTGGCTGACTGCCGAATTTACGCTTCATGGCATCCAATTTCAAAATTGGATGGTTACGGCTGTTCGGAATCCATCAGCACGAACAATATTCGGCAAGGCACTGGGCCGCGATTAATCCAAGCGTGATTTGTAGCCTGCTGGACAACCACGTCGCCAGCCTTGAGGTGCACCACTGAGTCGTCAAGCATCATGTCGATTTCGCCGGACATGATGTAAAGCGTAGTCTACGGTCCGCGTGCGATGCATCAGCGGATGCCTCACCGGCAGCCCCCTGGTCGGTGCATGGTCGCCGACCAGCTTCATCACAAGATTAGGGTCCATTTTCGATTCTGCGCTAGAATCAAAAGGCGCAAATTCAATGACGCGGAATATCGAGCCGTTATCGGGCGGCGAAATTGAATTTGGCGTACCAATTGGCTTTGTGCCGCGGTCGTCCTTACCGCTGGCTAACGGCGCCATGGGGGAGGTCTACGCGAACATTTTCGCGCAGCTGGACTCGATCCTCCACGCACAACCGTCGTCTCATTGAGCTCAATCGACGCGCACATCGCACTCGTCGCCAAAGGGCAATTTCTCACGATTCTTTCGGAGGCTGATGTCGGGTTCGCAGACGGTGGCATAGCCATCGAGGCTCTACCGATCAATTTGTCGAGCCACAGGGAGGTGGGAATCATCACGCTCAAGAACCGCACGCTCACGCCGGCGGTGCAACTTTTTCTCGATTACGTGCGTGAGCTGGTAAGACCGCCGGGAGGGAAATCGGTTCGGTCAGCTCGCACACACTCAAGGAATGTAGGCCTGCGATAGTCTTGGATGTCCTAACTTGGGCGCAGCGATGTCTCTTATTGATGCTGTGGACGGCTCCTCCACCCGGCATGTGAGTGCCATGGATGTGGGCGCTGATAAGGCTCCCACGATTCGTGGGGGGCTAGCGCACGTTTGCGTGACCCCAGATGGCATTTGATGTGTAGCAACATAGTTATAACGGACGACCGGAATGGCTGTTATCGCGAGCCCCCATTCGTGCGGCCATACCGGATTGGAGGCCCCGGCTTTCCCTGCCCCCGACAAGCACCCCGAGCCGGGGCTTTTTTATTTGTTTTGATCGGCAACGCGCCAATGATGCTGTCCATAAGTTCATCTGATAGCCGCCGGGGAAGTACGGCGATGAGGGTTGGATTGTTTGCGGTGGCTGCGTTGATCGCCATGTTGTCAACGGATGCGTCAGCACAAGTGCTGAATCTCTCCGGCCCATATCGATGTATCCAGGGGTGCGGCGAGGGATTGATCGGTCAGCCCGCTTTTATCACGCAAGACGGCTGGAACCTGAGACTTGTTAATGAAGCCAGCATGCCATCCCGAGCGTGGATCGATCGGCCGGGTCACATCTGGGTCGACTCTTGGCATGAAGGCGCGGTTTATTCTGCTGATGGTACGACGATCCAATTCGATCGCGGGACCGTCTGGCAACGCGATCTCGCTGCTCTTGCGCCTGTCGTGCCAGTTCCATCCGCGGCGCCGGCTCCTTCTGTCGTGCTAAGTCCTCCGCGCAGTGCACGCCCGGCCCAAAACGCGAGAGTTGCTCCGGCCCCGATCGAAAGAGCGCCCGCCGCGATCAATGCTTTCGACGGCCAATGGAGCGTGGTCATTCATACGCAAGCTGGCGACTGCGGCCCGGAATATCGCTACGGAGTACAGATCAGCAATGGCAACATCACCACTGATGCTGGCCAATCCGCAGGTCTCAGCGGGCGCGTCTTGCCCAACGGAGCGGTCTCGGTGAGCGTGTCAGCCGGTGGCGCTTACGCTGTTGGCCAAGGGCGGATGTCGCCCTCCAACGGCGGCGGGACGTGGCGCGGTCAGTCCTCTGGCGAGTCCTGCGCCGGCGTCTGGCAAGCTGCCCGGCGCGGATAGCGCTTCTTGCGGACAATCGTCGGCGGCCACAGTCGGCAAGCCTGTGACCGATTTCACGGTGGTCCGACGGCAAAAAGGCTCGTTGTTCTTCTGCACTGCGAAGTGACGCGATTGGCCCGAAACGGTCGCGCCGATCATCCGCCATCGAGTCCGTTGTTGGGGGTCTTTCTGCCGCGTCTGCATCGGTGACGATCGCCTCGCCATCGATGATGCAGGACTTCACCTGTAGCGCGCCGATTGCGTCCGCGACCCGGGGAAAACGGGATGTGAAGTCGTTGCCGTTCCGGGTCCAGAGCCGAACACCGCTTTCGTCACGGTGCGCTACGATCCGAAAGCCGTCATGCTTGATTTCGTGAATCCAGCCGGGTCCCGACGGCGGTGCCTTGGCAGATGAGGGCAAGCACGGTTCGATAAAGCCGGGCGGAATACGCTTACGCAACATGCCACGGGTATAGGGTTTGGAAAGCGCGAAATCTACCTAAAGCAAAAGGCTCCAGGGGCGGACCGGAGCCTTCGCCGCGATCAATCGGGGAGGAGAGAACCCGTCGACCGCTAATAAGGGTATGTCCGGCCCCTTGATTTAGTTCCGGATCATGACCGGCCGTGGCAGGGGACGTCGGTCAGGACCTTTAGGCATGACCGTGAGCGGCAACCGCTTTGAAATCAAGCTGGAAGGCCGTCAACTTGAGGTGGCCTCCACTTGCTGAATTATGCGCGGGTCGGCAACCTTGCACGCCATGAAACGAATTCCCGAGAAGCGAAGCGCAGGCTGCCTATCTGATAGGGACCGAGCCCCGCGCTGCCCGGTTTGGGGCTATCCGCCTCTCGGCAGGTGTATATCAGACTAAAAAGCCCCGGCCTGACAAGGCCGCGTGGCGGCCCGCTTGCTAGGTCTCCACCTAACGCTTTATGGCGAAATGCTCCCGGTGTCAGGACACGTACTGGGTCTGCGAAGACCATCCAGCACGACCCTATGGTGGCGCGGCCGGGTGCAAGTGCGGCGGGGCGCGAATGCCATGCCCGGCCTGCAATGAGCCGGCGCCCGGTGAGCGTCCGCGGATGCCAGCGGACTTCATACCGCAGCATGATGTCGACAAAGGCACAATCAACTAGCGTCGGCAAGCTCGCGTTGCTTAGATTTTTTCTCAAGCTGAGTAATCCGGCATTGCATTTTAGCGGCGTAGGTGAAGATCGCCTCGGCAATATGCTGGCAGTCTTCGATTGAAGCGCCCAGGCGCTTCGGGTTCGGCAATGCAGCAATCGGCCCGAACGATTGCTCTACCACTTCTCGGATCATACGAACGCCAGCAGCCAAGTCCCGATACTGATCGCGCCAACACGCTTCTTGGAGATATTCACTCATACGCACCCCCAACGCCAAGGAAACGACTAGTGCGCGCCCATGTTTCCGTATGCGCGCGGCAAAATTAAGGTGTCCAGGTACTGGCCCCTTTCCATCCCAACTAGTCCCTCTTGAATCTGAGAGTGGTCCCTTTTGAACAGACTGGCCCGTTCGATGCGCGGCAGAGTTTGTAAGGCCGGAAGGAAGGACGGATCATGGCAATTTCGACGAATACCAAACACAAGGATTACGTGCGTTAGGCCGAGCATCGTTTGGACATGATGAATACCGCGGATCAGGAATCCCGCGCTGTTCAACGCGAGATGGCCGCTGAACGGCTGAAGCTCGTAGACTCTGTTTTGCGTGCATTCAACCGAACGCCTCGTTGAAAAGGAGACCACTGTACGAAACCGAACATTAGTCTCGACATGGTACTTGGATAGGGGCAGACTCTGAGTCGGACGACGGGACCAGTTCGCTAGGGAAAGGAACTGACCATGTCACTTCACTTGAATTACCACGACCCGTGCCCGAGATGCGGCAAGCCGACGATGCAGAGTGTGATTGAGCCGCATCCACGCCGAAAAGACGTAGCGCTCCAGAACTTCCGCTGCGCAGACTGCGGCCCTGTTAAAGCTATTGTTCACTCGCTAAAGCCCGGTAAGCCGTCGCCTGACTTGGCGGCGTAGGATTGATAGGCCGCCTCTCAGTTGGCGGCCTCTTTCATTTTCTGTTGTGGCACTCACCGACCATGATCGGTCCGGTCTGCGCGACCATGACCAGACAACCGGATTCCATCCGTTTCAACGAAGCGACCGACTGCACCATTTACGGTCTTAGCCCACTACGTGAATGTAAGAAAAAGCCCCGGCGACGACCGGGGCCTAATCACGCTCCGCGGTGTATGGGCGAAATGGTGAGGCGCGGAGGTTTGACCGGACATCATTAACAAGCTACTGGATCCGGTATCATTCCATTTTAACGACGGCCAAACGCTCCTGACAAGTAGCAAGGGGCCTTCCTTCCAATGATCAGACATCTGGTCCGTTGCGCATCCGAGACCGCAACATTTCGATGAAAGCGAACGGCAGCCTGTATTGCTGCGCCTGTGCCCGGCCTGCTGGTTATGATCAGACGACCGGATTCCATCCGTTCAATGCGGCAAGCGACGAGCCATTGGCAGTCGGCGCGTTCGGCGAATTTTCGAACATATCAACCAAGGCATAGGAGACAGCTTCAGCCAATTGCCGGCGGCTGTCGATATTGAGAGCTGCTTTCAGCACCGTGGTTTTTTGTTCCGGCATCGGTGCCAGAAAGATTTGTTTCTGCGGTGATGCCGATGAATCAACCTTTGTCGGATCAGCACCATCTGGAACAGCGGGCGGACCACCATTGATCGAGATGCCACCAAGCGCGAACTAGCCTTGCGCGCGGGTCGACGGCTGGCACAGACGTTGCTTTAATGACAGTGGCCCCTCGTTACCCTTTGGAGGGGCTGTCATGTCCCTTTGGCCTCGTTGCGCTCGGATGCCCCGCCGCGACGGGGCCATCGGCATTATTGGCTCCCACCCAAATGTGCGCGCTCGCGCTACCGCCGATGCCACGGAAAAATAATTACGCAGCCGAGCGCCCGAGCAGGCGTCCCCGCTAATCTCCGCAATGCCGTGGTGCAACCTGTAACGGGTTAGTGGCCCAGCCCGAAAAGGTGGGTCAAGAAGTTGCCGCTATCGGGAGGCGGATCATCCGACGCTACGTGAGCCGGTCGCTTGCGCGGCAGCGGGACAGGGCCGTCCGCCATGGCGAGGACCTTCGGCCGGTGCGGCGGCAGCGGGATTGGGCCGGTGAGCGGCGCTGAAGCGGGCAGCAGGGCGTCGGAGGAGTCGCCAACCGCAGTTGCGGTTTGCGACTGTGGCCCGCCAACCGCTTTGGACGGATTGGGCCAAGGTGAGTTCGCCGAATTGCCTGGCGAGTTTGCCGCGGTCTGGTCGTTGATTTGAGGCGCAGGCGATGCGGCCGACATCGGAGCGGCAGGAACTGGCCCGATGGAAGCTGTCGTACTTGTTGGCGCAGGCGCGGTACTGTCATTTAACTGACCGCTCTTGCCATCGGCATCCGTAGCCGTCGTTCTTGCTTCAACGACGGGTGCGCCCACCTGTGCCGGCGCGTTGTTATACTTTCCGGGATGATCCGATTCGTCGCCCGTTCGCGTTGGCTCTTGATCTCTGCCGTTGGCCAACGGCGGTCGGGGCTTTGATTTGTCAGTGCTATCGGCTGACAGCGCGGACGCAGCATTTGGGTTAGCAACTGATGCCAAGGGCCGTGCCGATTGGATTACGGGCTGCGCAACATAGGTGCGCATGACGGCGGTGATGCTCCACAACGTCACCGGAACCGCGGTGATGATTACCGCGAGGACCGCGATCCGGCGCAGCACCGGCCCGAACGATTGAGAATTATCGTCATCGTCGTCGTAACGCATGACACCCGCCTCGCTACCCACCACCCCGGCGGAGACGCTTGTTATGAGCTGCTCTTCTTGAGCTTCTCGGCGATCCGCGCCGCGAAGTAGGTCAGCACACCGTCAGCACCGGCGCCCTTGAAAGCGATGAGACTTTCCGTCATCGCCTTGTCCCCGTCGAGCCAGCCTTTCCCCGCGGCGGCCGTGATCATCGCATACTCGCCCGACACTTGGTAGGCGAATGTCGGCATCCCAAATGCGGCTTTGACTCCACAAGCCGAAAATCCGCCGTAATGGAGGCGTGGCGGAGCCCCGACCGGGGGTAGGTACTGACAGCTACCCTTGACGTGTTAAAGTGACAGTGATGCCAGCCGTAGCTCAGTGGTAGAGCATCCGCATTACACGCGGAGGGTCGGATGGTTCGAATCCATTCCGGCGGCACCACCCCCTTCAGGAAGGCCAGCAAACTGACAAAGCCGCGCGCCGATCGGCGATCAAGTTAGCTTGTCAATGCTATGCGGCACGCGTTCGGCCTAGAGCACGATTTGCAGCGCGACGCTGATGTTCACAGGATCATCGCCGGTAGCGCATTCTTGCAGCGTTTTTTCAACGTGCTGCCACGTTGAAAGCTCGCGCCGCTCTTTCGGAATATGGCTGAGAAGCCTCTTGCAGCTCCAATAGGTTCGGGGTGCCCGGCGCAACAACACTCGCGTACCAGCCGTTTATGGGATGATCTTTCATCACGATGATTGCCGCACGCCGGCCGATCCGCTCCTCGATTAGGGCGGCAATTTCCCGCGCTGTCTTTTCTCTTTTTCCATTTAGTCAAAAGCCCCGCGCGGTGAGGGGCGGGGGGCTGGGTTTCAACCGCGCGGAGCCTGACGAATCCTCACAAAGCTCCGCGTTATTATCGTTACCCCCACTACGAAGAATAGGTTATTTGATTTCAACCGTTTTTGCTTCCATCACGCCGCACTTCGGGCACCTAAACATCCGCTCTTCGTAGGCGGGATTACTGGTGGGAGTAATTTGAGCGACCTCCATTGCGAGGCCACAGCTTTGGCACGGCGGAAATACGGCGTTCCGGCCCATCTCGCCGATGATCTTGTCAAACATATCGGGCAGATTTTCCGACCCAATGTCCCGAGCGGTTTCCTTAAGCGGCTCGGATTGTCGTTTGTCCTTCATTTCTTTCGCCCCTTTAGACCGCTTTCAACAGAGTAGGGCACATGGTCAAGTTGCAAGGCAAGCTTCAGCGCGACTGCGGCATCTTCGGGGCTTTCGCTGTCGCCGCCACGTATCTGGCAAATGATCAAGGACGCCACCGCACGCGCGCAATAATGCGCGGCGACTTGCTATCCGACATCGTCGGCGTATTGCGGCGTCTTTTGCCGTGCCGATGGCGGCAGGTCGGCGGCGAGATGATCGCGCAACGTCGGCCCGCTGTATTCCTTGCGGAAAAAGCCGCGCCGCTGCAGTTCAGGCACCACGCGGTCGACGAAAGCGTCGAACGCCCCTGGAAAATAGGCCGGCATAACAACAAACCCGTCGGCCAGCCCACCGACAAACCACTCGTCCATTATATCGGCGATTCGTCGCGGTGTACCATAGATGACCCAGTGCCCCCGCGCGGCTGCCGTAATGTTGTAAAGATCGCGCAGCGTCATCTTTGCGCGGCGCGCCATCTCAAACAGTGCCGTCGAAAACGCCTGGCCGCTGTTGGTCATCGGCAAGTCCGGCACCGGACCGTCGAGGGGATAGCCCGAAATATCGTGGCCGAGACGCTGCGAGACGAGAGTCAGTGCATTGGTCGGGGACAGCCAGTTTTGCAGCCGATCAAGCTGGTCCTTGGCCTCAGCGTCGGTCTCGCCGATGATCGGCATAACGCCCGGCAGGATCGGCACCGCCTCCGGCAGGCGTCCGTGTTGGACGACACGCTGTTTCAGATTGTCATAGGCAGTTTTGGCCGAGGCCTTGTCGCCGTTCACCACGGAAAACACGAGGTCGGCTGTGCGCGCCGACAGTTCTTGTCCCGGCACAGAGCCGCCCGCTTGAATGATGAGTGGATCGCCATAGGGACATCGTTCGATATTGAGCGGCCCTTTAACGTTGAAGAACCGGCCTTTGTGGTTGAGCGTATGCACTTTGGATGCGTCGAGAAAGGTGCCCGTCGACGGATCCGCGACCACTGCTCCTTCATCCCACGTATTCCACAGCCCCTTCACAACATCGACGAACTCGTTGGCGAGTTCATAACGCAGATCGTGTTCGGCCAACCGGTCCCTGCCGAAATTCAACGCTGCGGCGTTGCTCGTGCTGGTGACGATGTTCCAGGCCGCGCGGCCGCCGCTGATGTGCTGCACCGTCGCAAAGCTGCGCGCAACATTGTACGGTTCGCTGAAACTCGTTGACGTGGTGGCGCCAAGACCGACGCGGTCGGTAACTGTGCTCAGCGCCGCAATCAGCGCCGTCGGTTCGAAGCGGGAAACGAATGAGGGATGATCGCCGGGATCCATAACCACGGCATCGGAGATAAAGAACAGGTCGAACTTTCCGCGCTCGGCGGTCCGCGCACCGGCGACCACGATCGGCCAACTGGAATTGCTGGCGGCAGCGCCCTCGTAACGCCAGCCGGCGGAATGGTTGCCGGTGCCGAGCCAGAATACCCCAAGGTGCATCTGTCGCTTCGCGGAAACCATCTCAGCGTACTCTCTAAAGTCGCGTTTGTTCATCCATTACAGCACGGTCGTCGATCAGGGCTCAACGTGAATATTCTTTTCGCGCACCAGGTCGGCCCACTTCTTAATTTCGGCGTCCTCACGCTGGGCGAGCACATCTGGCGTGCCGCCCAGGGCCTCGTAGCCGAGTTTGGCGAAGCTTTCCTTGACCTCGGGCAACGTCAGCACAGAGTTCATCTTGGCGTTGAGGATGTCGACAATCGGCTTGGGCGTGTTCACCGGCGCAAAGAGCCCGAACCAGACTGACGAATCGAAACCCGGCAGCGCAGCTTCAGCAATCGTCGGCGCGTCGGGCAGTACCGGCGTCCGAGTCGAGCTCGCGACGCCGAGCAACCGCAAGGTTCCGGCTCGGACGTAGCCCACGGACGTCGAAACACCATCGAACGTGTAGTCGATATGACTGCCGACCAAATCGGTCAGCGCCGGCGCGGAGCCATGATATGGCACGTGATTTGTTTCCGTATGCGCCATGGCGTTGAACAGCTCGGCGCCGAGATGATTGATGCTGCCGACGCCATACGATCCGTAGCTCAGCTTTCCAGGCTCGGAATGGGCCAGCGCGATAAATTCGGAAACGGTTTTGGCCGGCAGCGATGGCCGCACCACGAGAAGCAACGGCGATTGCGACATCAGGATCACCGGCGCGAAATCACGCACCGGATCGTAGGTCAGCTTGGTGTATACGCTTGAATTCGTCCCGTGCGTGCTGCCGGTGCCGACCAGCAAGGTGTAGCCATCGGGAGTCGCTTGTGCAACATACGACGCGCCCAGCATGCCGCCGGCGCCGCCCCGATCCTCGACAATGACATTGCCGCCAAGCGTCTCAGCAAGCTTCGGCGCGACGATACGGGCCACCACGTCGACGCCGCCGCCGGCAGCGAATGGCACCACAAGCTTGATGACCTGATTGGGAAAATCCTCGGCTGCGGCCGGCAAGATCGACAATATCCATAGGCCCAGACCGATGGTGCAGCGGATGAACGCCTTCATGATTGGCAGCCTCTTTTCCACGATACCCACTCTTGAGATTTGCGTGCGATACGCGAACGTTATGCCCCCCTCCCCGCACTCGTCATTAAGCCTTGGTTCGCATGATCAGCTGCGTCCGATCGACAATACGATAGGAGGTCGTCATCGAAAGACTGGTGCACAAATCAGCGGTGCTCGGGAAGCCACCTAATTGAGGGGATGGGCCATGAGATCGGTTCTAATCGCGACGTTGTTCCCCGTGCTGGTCAAGGTGACAGGCCGCGACGGCCATTTGTCTTGGGCCGCCGCGTCACGTCTTTTGACAGGTGGACCTATCCATTACCAGCCGAATGCCGCGGCCGTGGAATGTCCTTCAAAATCGTCCGCGGTACGCTTGGCAGCTCGGCGATATTGACCGCGATTAGGAACGCCTCATCCCGCGAGACCCGTTGCGTGGTGCGTTGGCGCGTCGGCTCGTCCTCGAAATAGACGTAGGCAAGTGGCTGCCCAGTGGCGTCCTTCACGATGAAGGATTCCGTGCGTTCTTCAATCGACCAGGGCGGCGGGAAACGGCGCGGGGCGACGGCATGAGCTAAAGACAAGCGCTCAGCGGTTCACGCACCTAAAGGTGGACGGTACGCGATACTCCTCTCCATAGTTATCTGTGAAAATCACCTCGGCAATCAGCGGCTCAGTGTCCTTGGTTATCGCGGGATAGAAGAACAGATTGACGTTGACCTGAGCCAATTTCCCAGCGGGAATGGGACTCAGTGCAGGGTAAGGCCGATCGCGGAAACCGCACAAGGGTAGCCAAAGCGACCAAGGCGAGGCGTCGCTAATGGCGATTGAATGGATGACGCGACCGTTGGCCGCTTGCGTCGTAGTTCTTGGCCTGCTCGCGATCGCGCCGGGCTTTTGTTAAACGCGCGGCCACGGATCTTGGCGCAAAGTTGGGTGCTGAGGCAGTTGCCGTGTTTTTGCAAAGGGCGACCGAAGCGTTCGCGCAAGGTGTTGCCGCAAGATTCAGCTATATTGGTAGAGCAGCCGTCGAAGAGCACGAGCAGAACCATTCGTGGCGTGGGCCCGAAAGCTGGTCCGTGAGCGGCTTGCGGGACGCGCTGTTAAGCTGGATTGACGTAGATGTTGAAGCGGCGCGGCCTTTCGTCGAGTCTATGTTCAAAGACGACGCGGAAATTATTCGAAGGGTTGCGATTTATGTCCTCGACGCGAGATTTGAGGCGTTGCGGAATTTGTATTCTGCAAAAGTCGGGCCCGCGCTCTTTACGACCGGACATCTTCACGAACTCTACAACCAGCTGAAAAATCATTTCGCTGAATTCTCGGATGAGCAAAAAGCAGCAACCCTAGGCGCCATCCGCCAGGTACAGGCATCGGCGAAGGTCGAGAATCCGGAACGGACGACGAAGTATCTTCAGGGGCAGTGGCTCTCGGCTATTTCCGACAAAGGTTATCCAGAGGCGGATACGCTAGGCTTGAGCGCCAGCACGTCTTCGCGATATTAGACCCATTTTATACCCGAGCGAGAAAAAGCTTGAGCTATGGGCAATAAGTCATTGATTTAATTGGCGCGCCCTACGGGAATCGAACCCGTGTTACCGCCGTGAAAGTGCTTGCGGTCCGTGACATCCAGGGCGGGCCGCCCTTGGGCCGAAAGAACCCTGAACCCGACGCCAAGGACCCCAGTCGAGCATGAGGTCCGGTGCCGGAAGACGAGTGAGCGTGACGCATAACGTTGCGCGTATCGTTCCGCGCACGGTGGGTCTGAGTTACGCGTAACGCGAGATCGACATGGTTGCCGCTGGTTGGCAGCCGTCCCGTCTTGTTGACGGGTTGCCGCTCCGCCTTTCGTCGGCTGAAGGATCAATCACGCCGCAGCACTGCGGGGCCATAGACGCGTCGAGGCGATACGGGCGCCCTCGATCAGGGCTTCGAGCTTCGCCCAGGCGACCTCAGTGTTGACCTCATCGCCGGCGGCGGAGGTCGCGAATCCGCAATCGTTGCTGGCCACAACGCGATCGCGCCCTGCGATGCCGGCATAGCGCTCGATCCGCTGCGCGACCAGTTCCGGATGCTCGACCAGGTGCACGCAGTGTGACACCACGCCGGGAATGAGAATGATGTCGTCGGGAAGCTTGGTTTCCTTCCATACCGTCCACTCGTGATCATGCCGTGGATTCGCGGCTTCGAATGAGAATGCCTGGGCGTTGATGCGCAACATCAAGTCGATGTAGTGGCGAAGCTCCAGGTCGTACACGCGAGGCGCCACGTTGACGCTATAGCAGGTGTGAAATCGCACGCGGTCGCGCGGAATGCCCGTTAGCGCGAGATTGACCACCTCAACGCGCCGCGCGATGAACTTGCGGCAGTCCTCGATCGAGGCGTCCGGCTCGCGATTGTAGTGCGTGGCCATCCGCGGATCGTCGATCTGCAACACGAAGCCCGCATCGACGATCGCCCGATATTCGACATTCATGGCGTTGGCGATCGCCTCGAGATGTTCGTCGTCGGTCTTGTAGTAGCCGTTACGGTGGTAATATTCGAGGTTGTTCGGCGAGATCGCGGTCATGAACAGATCGGCGGGTGTCTTCCCGGCAGCCTGCACAGCGCTCTTGAGATTGGCGATGTCGCGCGAGACTTCGGCCTGGCCAACATAAGTGACGGGCGCCGTGCTGATGGTATTGACGGCCGGCATCTTGCGCCGGTTCGCCACCTCGGGGCTGCGCGCCGCATTCATCGACGCCATCTCCGCGTAGGTCTGCGGGAACGCGCGTGCGTCGCGTGACGCTCCCATCATCGCCACCGGAGTGGGATTCGGCGACAGGCCGCCTAACCGCGCCCGGCCATAAGCGATGAAGTTGAATTTGGAGTGCTCGCCGTCGTTGATAATGTCGATGCCAAGATCGAGCTGCCGGCGGACGATGTCCGTCACCGACTGCTTGATGTCCCTGGCCAGCGCTTCGCGGTCGTGCTCGCGGCCTGCATCCTGGCTGTAGAGAGGTGCCGCCATGCCAAGCGGCCGGGGCAGGCTGCCGGTGTGGGTGGTGAGAATCCGGTTATCGCTTTTCTTCACGGCAGCATTCCTCTCTTGGGTTAAGGTCTATTGCGGCTCGATGCCGGCGATGCGCGCATGCTCGGTCCAGATCGGGATGTCGGCCTTCACGAAGGCCGCGAACGAGGCGGCCGGAAGGTAGTACGGTTCGGGACCAAGCTCGCGCAGGCTGGCGGTGAACGTTGGGTCCGACAGGAGCTTGCCGACCGTATCGGAGAGCCGCACGACGATGTCCTGCGGCAGGTTCGGCGGCCCGAACAGGCCGAGCCATGGCGCGACTTCGAAGCCCGGCAGCACCGTTTCATCGAGTGTCGGCGTGTCCGGCAGCTTCGAATAACGCGACTTGGTGTACACGGCGAGCGAAACGACGCGGCCGGCTTCCGCCATCGGTACACCGCTAAGGTAGTCGATCGACGTCAATGGATGCTGTTGCTCAACAGGTCGGTCAGCGCGGTCGGATTGCTGGCGTAAGGTACCCGGATCAGATTGAGGCCGAGCCTGAATTTAAGTGTTTCGCCGACGATCTGGCCGCTCGCATTGCCGTGACCGTAGGACAGCTTCCCTGGATTGGCCCTCGCGAACGCCACCATCTCCTGGATGGTCCGGAACGGCTGCTGCGGGTTGGCAGCCAAAAGTTGGCCGAGCAAGCCGACGCGGGCGATCGGCGTGAAATCCGTCACCGGATCGTAAGGCTCGCTCTTGAACAGCGACGGAACCGACGAGTGCGTGGTGTTGCCGCCCACCAGCAGCGTGTAGCCGTCGGCTGTCGCGCGCGCCACATAGCGAGCGCCGATGGTCGCGCCGGCTCCCGGTTTGTTCTCCACCACGAATGGCTCGCCGAGCGCGTCCTTCAGACGATCGGCAAGCAGGCGGCCGATCGTGTCGGTGATAGTACCGGGGCCGACCGGGACGACCAAAGTGACCGGCCGCGACGGCCATTTATCCTGGGCTGCAGCGCCGCGACCGTCGTGCAAAAACACAGCCGCAGCGATGCTCGCTGCGATGACCGCGCGCAGACTGCGCTGAACCTCGGTCACGGATGCCTCCCGCCGTCTTGCGTCGTCGATGTCGTCGCGTTTAAGCGAGATTGTGCGTGGCGCCTATGGGCCGGTCAATCGCGCGTCTCGCATGGCCGCTTCACGACGGCTGCGCGTCCTGCGACCGATAAGCCAATTCTCGGAGATGCCGAGTCCCTGATCGCTGCGGGGAACGGACACAGTAAAATAGGGAACACCGAAATGTTCTGCTACCAGAGGAGCTACCGGTTTTGAGAGGTAGTCTCGGTCCGTGAGAGGAACCGTTACCTGGAGTTGCTGTGGGCTCAAGGGGCGGGTGGTCCGCCGTGTTGGTATAATGCGTGAAGAGTACGATGATAGGCGTCACGCGTGACGTGGCCGGGGAGGGCATTCGTTACGGCGTCACGAATGGAGATGTGACGCGTAACGGTGCTGCGTCTATCCGCGTCACAAGACGGGTCGCGGCGGTGAGCGTGCCGGTCGGAATGAACGCACCTCAAGTAATCCGCGTGACGGTGTCACAAGGGGTCGTCCGGTCGTAGGCTTCTCCTGAGCCACAAACGTGACGTCGTCACGCCGTTGGACGGAGCGTTACGCTGTAATTCTTGGAGTAGACGAACGGTCCAAAACGACTGAAATTCGCTCCATTGAACATCAACGTCCGATCGGTTCCACCGATTTGGCATCATTAACAGGGCAATATCCTACTGTGTTAGCCGGCTTGCTCCTCGAGCTTGGAGCGCTGCAAGCTTCAGGTGGTATCGGCAGAGCCAGGGTCCACAGTCGATGCTATCCGCTTAGCCCGGGTCGCTCCTCGTCCTTGGAGCGCTGGAAGCTCCCGGTGGTACAACAGAGCCACGGTCCACAGGTGGGGCAGTTACGACGTCACTTCAGCCGCGGTTGACCGGCGTTACGGTGTCATCAACTGGTCGGATAGGAACGGCGAGAAGTTACGACGTCACTTCGGCCACGGGTTATTGCCGTTCCGGGGCCATCAACTGATCCGATAGGAACGCGCGAACTGCCAGCTGGATCGCGCTCCAGTCGTCTCGCTTCTCTGCCTCGAGATAGCGCCACTTTACTAACGCCTCGACCTCACAGGGGGCTATATCGACCGTCATGGGTCGCTCTCTAAGGCGTTGACGCCGACGATACAGACGCATGCGTTTAGCGGCGGGGGCGGTCGACAGCATCATTGAGCGACACTCCATTTTTGTGCGCGATGAATCGGTGGATATAACCAGCGTTACTTCGTCACTGCTTAAGAAAAGTTAGCCACGTATTCCTGAGCGCGGGAAAGTTTAGCCGGTCGAGAGCGGGGCAGGGTGACCGCTAAAAAAGCCTTTGCGTCCCATTGCGCACCATGTGCAGGTGAGGGCTGCTAAGGCATTGCACGCGAAAGGTCTGGGACCTCTCTCGGCCGCACCATTATTTATTTGAAGAGCTTTGGCTCGACGAGCCAAAAAATAGGTCGCTCTAAGGCTTGTCGTTATTTAGCCGGCGTGAGCAGCGCCGCCAGCTTGTCGCCGAGGCTGGCGCGCTTGGCGGCGCCTGCTGGCGCACGGGCAGGGTGATGCGCGACGGTGTGGGCGCTGACCTTCGGTTCGCCGCCCTTTGGCTGGGCGTGTTTGATGTCGCGCACAAAGCGATGGCGGCCATGCGATGCCGCGGCATTAGCGCGAGACTGTAAAACAATGGCCGGCGTTTCAATCGCACGCGGCTGCAGGTTCAGTGGCCAGCCGATGTCGGCAACATCCGGCGTCGGTAATTGCGAGTCACTGTTCGCAAGCGCGGCATTTTCTTGCGGTTCGGGCCACAGGCTGGCATGCATCGGAACCGGCGTTTCCTCGCTGGACATTGCCGCGGTTTGGACTTTTCCGAGCGTCATCGCTTCAACCGGATAATGGGTGTCGAACGCGTTCGCATCGGGCGCATCAAGCGCGACTGTTTCGGGCCTAACGAGCGGTGTAAGCGCGGGCCAGATCGGCGCATCTCCGGCGTTGTCGATGAAATCCTGCTGCGCCGACGTCCAGGCGACCGTCGTTTCGCTTGCCGCTTCGACGGCGGCGGCCACAGAAGCTGGTGTCGGCACCACCTGCACCAGACGGAATCCGCGATCCTTAAGCTGCTTCAGAAGGTCCGGCAGCGCGGTTGCGGTCCACGGATGAATATCGTGCAGCAACAAGATGCCGCGTCCGCGCTTTTCCAGCCGGCTCAACGCCAGTGAAATAATCTGCTTTGGCGAGATGTGGCGGTGCCAATCATCCTCGACGGTATCGGTGCTGAACACTGCAAGTTTTCGGTCCGCGAGTTCGGCCTCGGCAATATCGGAACGAGCAAAGCCCGGAAAGCGGAAGAATGGCGCGACCTTCGTCGGATCGCCTACGGCCGCGCTTACGTCGGCGATGCCGCGATCAATCTCCCAGCGGATCTTCTCGATCGGCATTTGACCGAAGCGCAGCGGGTGATCTTCGCTGTGGGTGCCGATAATGTGGCCGTCCTGATAAATGCGTTTCACCACGGCCGGAAAATTGCGCGCCATTTCGCCAACCAGAAAGAAGTTCACCTTGGCGCATTGCGCCGCGAGCACGTCAAGCACGCGCGTCGTGCTGGGCGGCAGCGGGCCGTCATCGAAGGTCAGGACGACCTCATGATCTTCGAGCGGCAGCGATTGCGAATAATTAAGCGACCCGACGCGGGGATATTCGGCGGGATCAATCTCGATCACCCGGCTGGTTCCAATGGCGTCGGGATTGCCCGGGCAGTCCGCGGCAAAGGATGGCGTCGCGACGCAGATCGCGCCGGCAAAACCAACGGCGGCAATCAGGGCGGCATTAAATGGGGGAAGCCCAGCGAAACGC
>Ga0302325_10013328_pt1 | contig 17537 bp, 15 predicted proteins | sample Palsa_T0_2_FD_201948 | JGI IMG/M metagenome (GOLD analysis project Ga0302325, IMG submission 201948) | Peat permafrost microbial communities from Stordalen Mire near Abisko, Sweden - Palsa_T0_2 | ecosystem: Environmental > Terrestrial > Soil > Palsa > Peat permafrost | place: Sweden: Abisko... | reverse complement strand
GCGGAAGGCCGGCGCGAACGCGACCGTTACGGTCTGCCACTCCAAGACCGCCAATCTCTCCTCCATCACCCGGCAGGCGGACGTCCTCATCGCGGCCATCGGCCGGCCCGGGTTTGTCACCGCGGAAATGGTGAAGCCGGGGGTCGTCGTCATCGACGTCGGAATCAGCCGGGTGGCCGACGCCTCCAGGAAGACGGGCTACCGCCTCGTCGGGGACGTGGATTTTGCCTCCGTTTCGCCGCTGGCGTCGATGATCACGCCGGTACCCGGGGGCGTCGGCCCGATGACGGTCGCCATGCTTATGAAGAACACCGTCAAAGCCTTCCGATTGCGTGCGGCCGGCTGACGGGGTACGCGTTGTCTTGCGCCCGGGGCCGCCCGCTCCATTGTCGGGCGCTGGAGAGCCCCGATGTCAAACGCGCGAATACTGGTAGTCGACGACCAGCCGATCAATGTCCAGTTGCTCAAGCGCAAGCTGGAGCGCGGGGGCCTCGATGTCTCCACCGCCAACAACGGCCTCGAGGCGCTTGAGCAGGTGAAGAGGCACAAGCCCGACCTGATCCTCCTCGACCTGATGATGCCCGACATGGATGGCATCGAGGTGTGCCAGCGCCTGCAGGCGAGCAGCGACACGCGCTCCATCCCGGTCATCTTCGTCACGGCGCGGACGACAAAGGAGAGCAAGCTGGAGGGACTTGCGGTCGGGGCGGTCGACTACATCACGAAGCCGATCGACCTCGACGAGACCGTGGCCCGGGTCCAGACGCAGCTGAGGTTCGCGGCCATCAACCGCGAGAACCTCGAGCTCCAGCGCCGCCTCGAGGAGTCGCGGCGCGCAGCGACGATCGGCGCCGTCGCCCAGGGAATCGCCCACAACCTCAACAACCTGCTTGGGGTGGTCATCGGCTACCTCGACCTCATCAAGGGCGGATACGACAAGCCGGGAATCGTCAGGAAGAACGCCCAGAACGTCGACGACGCGATCCAGAGGATCGTCGGGATCGTCCGGCAGCTGAGCACGCTCGTCGTCAAGTCGCGGCCCGACCTGTCCCGCGTCGCGCTCAAGCGGCTGATCGAGGGCGGGATCCGCCGCTTCCATTCCGACTACAGGCTCACCGCGGGCGTCGTGGTCTACAACCCGGTGGACGACCTCGAGATCGACACGAACATCGAGACATTCGAGGAGGTGCTCTCGAAGGTCCTCATCAACGCCTGGGAGTCCTACCAGGAGAACACGCCCATGGACAAGCGGCCGATCTCGATCCACACCCGCCTCTACGACAAGCCCCGCGGCGAGAAGATGCTCGAGCTCAGGGTCGACGACAGCGGGAGCGGCATCTCCGACGACATCCGCGACCGGATGTTCGAGCCCTTCGTGAGTTCCAAGCGCACGGTCGGCGTCGGCATGGGGCTCACGGTCGCCCGCCACTCCCTCCGCAGCGTGGGCGGCGAGGTCACCCTCGTCTCAAGGCCGGACGGCGGCTCCAGCGCCATCCTCGTCCACCCGGTGCGGGACCCGCGCCACAGGGACCGGGCGCAGGACGACAACGATTAGAACGCCCATGGACGAAATCGCATTTCTCGGGGCCGGCTCCATGGCCGCCGCGATGGTCGAGGGGATGATCGCGAAGGGCGCCTACGCGCCGGGCAGGATCGTCTGCATGGGCGGATCCGGGACGAGCGCGGCTGCGCTTTCCGGGCGCACCGGCATAAGGCTTGCCCGCTCGCTCGACGAGCTTCTCGCCGGCGCGGGCACGCTGGTGGTCGCGTTCAAGCCGCAGCATCTCGCCGCCGCGGACCCGCGTCTGGCGAAGCTCACGGAGGGCCGCCTGGTCCTCTCCGTCCTTGCCGGCAAGACGCTCGAGTCGCTCGCGGGGGCGTTTCCGAAGGCGCGCAACATCGTGCGCAGCATGCCCAACACCCCGGGGCAGATCGGTGCCGGCGTCACGGGATGGTGCTCGAGGTCGCCGCTCGGCCCCGCCGACCGCGGCATTCTCGACGCGGTGTTCGGCGCCCTGGGGCTCTCCCTCGAGCTGCCCGAGGCGCAGATCGACGGGTTCACCGCGATCAGCGGCAGCGGGCCGGCCTATGTATTTGAATTCGCCGCGGCGCTGCGGGACGCGGGGCTCGGACTTGGCTTTGATCCGGCGACCGCAAAACTCCTGGCGGTCGAAACGCTCCTCGGCGCCTCCCGCCTCCTCGCGAAGCGCGACGTCGATCCCGAGGTGCTCCGCAGCGAGGTCACCTCCCCCAACGGCGTCACGTCCGCGGGCCTTCGCAAGATGGCGGACCGCGACTTCCGGGGCATGATCCGAGAAGCCGTCGGCGCGGCGCGGGCCCGGGCGCAGGAGCTTTCCGCCTGATGGCCGGCGACGCACTCAACGGGCGCATCCTGGTGACGGGAGGGGCGGGCTTCATCGGAAGCGCGCTCGTCTGGGCGCTGAACAGCCGCGGAATCGAGGACATCGTGGTCGCCGACGTCCTTCGCTCCGACGAGAAGTGGCGAAACCTGGTCCCCCTGAAGTACTCGGATTATGTCGAGGGGCCGGTGCTGCGCGCGCGGCTTGGCCAGAGCGCGACGGCGTTTGGCGAGTTTTCAGCCGTGTTCCACCTGGGCGCCTGCTCGTCGACGACGGAGCGCGACGCCTCCTACCTGATCGACAACAACACGGCGTTCACGCGTGAACTTGCGGGATGGGCGCTGGCCTCGGGCGTCCGGTTCATCTACGCCTCGTCCGCGGCAACCTATGGCGACGGAAGCCAGGGAATGGACGACAAGGATGCCGCGATCGAGAGGCTGCGCCCGCTCAACATGTACGGGTACTCCAAGCACCTCTTCGACCTCTACGCGCGCCGGCTGGGATGGCTCGACCGGATTGTCGGGTTGAAGTATTTCAACGTCTTCGGCCCGAACGAGGAACACAAGGGCGACATGCGCTCCGTGGTCTCGAAGGCCCACCTCCAGATCGGGGAAACCGGAAAGATCGGCCTCTTCAAGAGCTACGACGCGAAGTACGCGGACGGGGGGCAGATGCGCGACTTCCTCTATGTGAAGGACGCCGTCGACATGACGCTCCATTTTGCCGAGAAGGGGTCCGCGGCCGGCGGCCTCTTCAACCTGGGATCGGGAGAGGCCCACACCTGGCTCACGCTGGCCGAGGCCATCTTTGCCGCGCTCGGGCGCCCCCCACGGGTCGAATTCATCGACATGCCGGCGACGCTCCGCGCCAAGTACCAGTACTACACGAAGGCGGACATCGCGAAGCTCAGGGCCTCGGGCTACGACCGGCCCATCACGCCCCTTGCGGAGGCCGTGGCCGACTACGTCGGGAACTACCTGGTGCCGGACAAGCGCCTGGGTGACTGAGCGCCGCAGTGAGGCGGCCGTGGCGCCTTACTTCACCTGCAGCAGCTCGGACTCGGACTCTTCCTTGCGGTCGCCCACGGCCTTGCGGACGGCGGACACGTCATCCGCCGAAACCGGGCCGGCCTTGTTGCCCCATTCCTGGCGGACATAGGTGAGCACGGCGGCGATCTTCTCATCGCTCCAGTTGTACGCGGATCCGGTCACCTGCTGGCCGAACACGGGCATCGCGGCCGCATTGAAATCATGGCCCTCCACATGGACGTCGCCCTTGAGGCCGTAGACCACGATCCGGATCACGCGCGAAGCGGGCCCGTTCACCCATTCCGAACCCGCGAGCGGAGGATAGAGGCCCGGCATTCCGAGCCCGGTCGCCTGATGGCACGTGATGCAGACGGCGTTGAAGGCCCCCTTGCCGACGGCCACCGGGTCCACCTTTACCGCGGCGCCCTCGCCGGTCGTGGGCTTCGCATTCTCGTCGAAAATCGCCGGACTGTAATGACCCGTGTACCGGTTGAGGTACGTTCCCGAGAACAGGATGAGCCCGCTCAGCGTGAAGAGGATGCCGATCGGCAGCAGCCTGTAGCGGGCGCCCTCGTCGGGCTGGCGGCCCAGCAGCTTCTCATGGGAATCCAGCAGGCTTTCGTCGCTGATTGACGCCTGGTCCAGGCGCGGGTCCGCATTCGGTGGCGTGCTCATTTTGTTGCCCCCGTGCCGGCTGTCGGTGACGGGGTGGGTGCGCCGCCCGCGGGCGGCGTGGTGCTGGGAATGGGGGCCGCAGGAGGCGATGGGCCCGCCGAGGCGGGTGTCGGCGCCGCGCCCGGGGCGGCCGCGGGAGCCGCGGACGGCGCAGGCGTGGTCGCGGCCGGGGCCGCGGAGGGTGCCGGCGTCGCGGCGGTGCCAGTCGGCGCGGGCGCCGGGGCAGAGCCGGCCGCGGGCGCCGCAGAGGGCGCAGGCGTCGTTGCGGCCGGTGCCCCCGAGGGTGCCGGGGTCGTGCCGGTCGGCGCCGGCGCCGGAGCAGAGCCGGCCGCGGGAGCCGCAGAGGGAGCAGGCGTCGTAGCGGGCGGTGCCGCAGAGGGAGCAGGCGTCGTCGCGGCGGGTGCCCCCGAGGGAGCCGGTGTTGCGGCGGACGCTGCCCCAACCGGTGCAGGAGCAGACCCAGCCGCCGGGGCAGCGCCGGGGGCCGGGGTCGTCCCCGGGGCGGGAGTCGGAGGGGGAGCCGCACCCGGAGCGGGAGCCGGCGGAGGCGTCGCCGGTGCCGCCGCGGGCGCCGGCTTGGCGGTCTCCCCTTCGGGCTTCGGAGGAACAAAGGGCACGGCTTCCGGATAAGTGTAGGTCGTCTTCAGGTTGACCAGGTAACCGACCAGCGCCACAGCTCGCCTCGTCGGGACAATCTCCCAGCCCGCCTCGGGTTTCAGGGCGCCCGTGAGCTTCAGCGCGTTGTCCGAGGCCTGCGCCTCCGCCCCGATCTTGCGCCGTTCAAACAGGAATCGGTACGTCGGCATCCCGGGAGAGCCGGAGTAAAGCAGGTTGAGGAGGTCATCCGCGTCCGGGGCGGTCGGCTTGCGATCCCCGACGTTGGTCAGGTCCGGCCCGATGCGCGACAGCCCGAGCTGAGGGAACGGCTGGTAGATGTAATCGCGCGCGACGCTCTGGCGGTCGCCCCAACCCCGGGCCTGGTCGGACCCGAAGCCCGGCCGGCGCACCTGCTGGGTATGGCAGGCGACGCAGCCGAGGTCACGGTAGACGAGCTGGCCCTGCGCGGCCACGCCGGCAAGCCACTCGGGATGCGTGGATCCGTCATTGTCGTCATAATAGGGCGCAAGCGCTCCCAGCTGGGCGTTCGAGCCGATGACAATGCCGAGCCACGAGATGAAAAGCGCGGCGAACAGCCCGAAGAAAAAGAGGAGGTTGCTCTTCACGACGCGCGGGTCTCCATCTCCGAGGGCGGATTGAACGAGGCGGGCGAAGACAGCTTCAGGATCATGCACGAAGTCCCGTAGAAATTGACCAGGAAGAGCAGGTTGCCGAGGAGAAGGATCCCCTGGGCGACGCTCGCCGCCGCGAGCCACGGGCGGGTGTTCTTTGCGATGTCCGAGAACGGCACCGAGGCCTCCAGGAGGCCCTGGCTCTGCGTCACCGAGGCCACCGCGAGGGAGCCGAGGAGGAGCAGGATCCCGACGACCGAGAGGAACAGGTGGGCCCGGACAAGCCGCCCGGAGAGCCATTCCTTGCCGGTGATCCGGGGAAGGGCGTAATAGACGCCGCCAAAGAGAATCGTCGACGCCGCGCCGTACAGGGCCAGCTGCTTCTGGGCCTCGTCAAAGTAGGTGAACTGGGTGTGGGCCGCGATGCTGTGGAACGAGGTCAGCGCATCGCCGATCGCGCCCACGAAGTATGCGGCAAGCCCGAACGCGATGAACTTGAGCGCGATCCCGCTGCCCGAGAACGCCCCTCGCAGGTTCAGCAGGACGACGACCGTGTGGAAGAGCAGGAGCGCGCAGGAGACCACGGCCACGGACGGGATCCAGGCCGGGACCGGGCCGCCGAGGAGGTGCCTGCCTCCCGTGAGTCCCCCGACGAAGATCAGGCACCAGAAGCCGAGCGACGCGAATTCATAGGAAGGCAGGACCCTGCCGGTCACCTTGGGAACGACGTAATAGGCCACCGTGAGCGCCAGCGGAGCCATCCAGAGGGTCCAGGCGGACTGCGCGAACCATCCCGCCACGATGGCCTGCACGACGCCGCGCGCCGGCACCGCGAAGAGCATCACGTGGGCGATCGAGAGGATCCAGGGAAAGAGGAAGAGGGCCGCCGCCGCGTACCAGTGCGCGTTGTAGGACACCTGGCGCAGGCGCCCCGACCAGGCGAGGAGGCCCGACACCGCGATCGCCGCGTACGAGAACAGCATCATCAGCTGGACGTACTTGGGAAGGCCCAGGAACTCGAAGCCCGTCGCGTCCCCCACCGCCACCCCGATGACGGCCCCGGTGACCGCAATATTCCAGAACAGCGCCCCGCCGATCACCCAGTTCTGCGCGCGCAGGGGTTCGGCCGCAAGGCGCCCCAGTATCCACAGCGCAAGCGCCAGGCCCGTGTTGGCCAGCCAGCCGTAGACAAATGACGTCTCCGCCAGCACCGTCATCCGGCCGTAGGTCACGATGGGGCAATGCGCCATGAACCCCGGCGAATGCAGCTGCATCGAGGCGAGGAGCGAAAGCACCCCGCTTATGACCAGCCATACCAGGCCAGAAACCAGTAGCAGCAGCAGAGGCGGGCGCGATGAGGAGTCGGTGGCCGTCAGTTCGCTCTTCATGCTCATTTGCCCCCCCCGTGCTCCTGAACGATCAGCTCCATCGCCCGCGCCACGGGCAGCTGGACCACGCCCGCCTTCCGGTCGACCCACCCGTAGGCCGCCGCCTGCTCGGCCTGCTTCTTCCTGAGATCGGCGAGGAAGGCCCTGCGGGTCTCCGGCGTGGCCCTCCATGCCATGTCCTTCGGGAGGTTGTCGGGCGTCTCGTTCTGGGGCGCGGCGGCCCTGCCGGGCAGGTAGGCCCTCTCGGCAAGCACGCCGAAGACGGACAGCAGGACGAAGACGGCGATGACCGCCACCAGGGAAACGGGCCGCGGGGAGGGTGCGTCCGGGTCAGTCATCATGGTTCAGGCACTCCCCGATCCGCGGGTCGCGTATGGGGATCAGCTTCGTCGTCGGCAGGTCCCGGAGGTAGGCGGCGATGCAGACGCCGCCGACGCCGATGACCGACGTGATCGCCCACAGGAGGTCGATCGAGAGGAAGGGCAGCGGGTTGCCCTGCGCGTCCTTCAGGGCCGGCAAGATGTTGTAGGAGAGGTCGATGAAGATCACGAAGAGGACCAGGCAGGCGATGCGCCGGATTGTCCTGTGAGTGACCTTGAAGCGGTAGGACAGCAGGAGCAGGAACGGGAGCAGGAAGTTCCCGAAGACAAGGAAGAGGCTCACGTACCACCAGTCGCCGTATTCGCGGATGTTGTACCAGAAGGTCTCCTCGGGCACGTTCGCGTTCCAGATCAGGAAGTACTGGGAGAAGGAGATGTAGCCCCAGAACACCGTGAAGGTGAGCATGAGCTGGCCAATCGCCCAGAGGTGGTCGGTCTTCAGTATGCCCTTGAAATCGCCGCGGTTGTAGAGCCACAGCATGATGAGGACGCCGCAGGAGAGGGCGCCCCGCATGCAGTTCGCGAAGAACCACACGCCGTACATGGTCGAGAACCAGTGGTACTCGAGGCTCTTGAACCAGTAGATCGCCGCCGCGGTCAGCGTGAGGCCGAGAACGGGGATCCCGAATCCCGCGGTCTTGCCGTTCATCCGCGTCCACTTGACGTCGCCGTCCGCGTCCTGCGTGAACGAGGCCCTCCTGAGGCGGGCGGATATCCAGATCCAGATGGCGAAGAAGCCGATCGAGAGGATCGTGAACAGCGGCACGTTCAGGAACGCGCTCTTCTTGACGTAGAGGAGGTCGTCTTTCACGTCGTGGCCCCCGAAGATCTGGTGGTCGGGATTCATCCACGGCCAGATCAGGTCCTTGGTCCCGAGGTAGGACGCCGCGACAAGCGGCAGGAACATGAGCAGGAGCCAGGGAAACGCCGCGACCCCGTGCTCGTACTGGCGGCGCAGGACGGTGGACCAGGACGCGTCAAAGATATGGTGGATCAGGATCATCATCAGCATGCCGATGGCGATCGCCGTCCAGAAACCGACCCCGACGAGCCACGCGGTGGCGACGACGTGGGGTTTTGACACGAGCATTCCGAGCGCCGTCACCGCGATGCCGGCGATTCCGATCCCGAGGGCCTTGTTGGGGTCGGGCTTCGTCATTTGATTCCGAGCTCCTCCCGGTGGTCCCCCGGCACGTCGGCCACCGTGCCCGTCTGCGCGCGCTGTAGCGCCCGCACGTAGGCGATCACGGCCCATCGGTCGGCGGCCTTGAGCTTGTCCGAATACGGGTTCATCTGGCCCTTGCCGTTCGTGATCGTGTTGAAGATCTCGCCCTCGGCCATCTTGCGAAGCCGGTCGTCATGATAGCTGGGAGTCGCGCCCATGCCGTATTTCTTCGTGATCCCGTTGCCGTCCCCCACCGCGCCGTGGCAGGGCAGGCAATAGATCGTGAAACGGTCGCGGCCCCGCTCCAGGAACTTCATGTCGACCCTGAGCGCCGGCGGGAAACCCCGTGCGAAGGAGCCGTCCGGCGCCTTTCCGCGGTACAGAAAGTCGTCGTCGTGCAGCGGCTGCCCCGCCGGGCCGAACGCGGAGGCCACCGTTCCCGCCGGCGCGGCGCGGTCGGTCCGGCCGTCCGCGAAGAACTTGCTCGGCGCCTGCTGCACCAGCTTCGGCTCGAACTTCATCCCCGGGAAGAGCCATTCGGGAAAGACGTCCATCGGCGGATGCGTGAAGGTCCTGCCCCGGAATCCGAACAGGGACACCGTGAGGACGACGGCGAAAAGGGTGTAGAGGTAGAGGTTGCGCATGGCTCAGGCCTCGAGCTCCGTTATTTCCTTGCCGCCGATCCTCTCCAGCAGCGCCTTCGTGTTCTCGGGGTTGAACCTCGGGTCGGCCCTCTCGATGACGATGAAGAATTGGTCGTCCGTGCCGCGCTTGATGTTCTCGTAGTTGAGGACCGGGTGGTAGTGCATCGGCAGGCCGTTCAGCACGAACATCCCCCCGATGGTCGCGAAAGCCGTGAAGAGGATCGTGAGCTCGTAGGACACCGGGAACGCGAAGAGCGGGCTGAAGAACGGCTTGCCGCCCACGGTCAGCGGGTAGTCAAACTTGTCCATGAACCAGATCATGGACATGCCCGTGCAGAAGCCGGTGATGCCTCCGCAGAGCGAGATCCGCGGCACCCGCGAGCGCCCGATGCCCATGGCCTTGTCGATGCCGTGGATCGGAAAGGGCGTGATGCAGTCCCACCGGCGGTATCCGGCGTCGCGCACCTGCTCGGCCGCGCGCAGGACCGTCCCCGGCGTCTCGAACATCGCTATGAGCCCATAGGGTCGTTCAGCCATGGCCGGGCGGGTCAATGGTACCGCGCGCCGTGCGCGTCGGCGTGCGGGTTGGCCTGGGGCGTGACCGCCTTGAGTTCCGCAATCGCCATGATCGGAAGGAAGCGGATGAAGAGGAGGAAGAGCACCGAGAAGACGCCGAAGGTGCCGAAGAACGTAAAGATCTCGACGACCGACGGGGTGTAGTAGCCCCAGCTCGAGGGCAGGAAGTCCCGGGCAAGGGACGTCGCGATGATCACGAAGCGCTCAAACCACATGCCGACGTTGACGAAGAGCGAGAGGATGAAGACGAGCGCGGTGTTGTTGCGCACCGCCTTGAACCAGAAGAACTGGGGCGTCACGACGTTGCACGTGACCATGATGAAGTAGGACCACCAGTAGGGGCCGAACGCGCGGTTGATGAACGCAAAGCCCTCGTTCGGGTTCGCGCTGTACCACGCGATGAAGAACTCCATCGCGTACGCGTAGCCGACCATGGTGCCCGTCGCCAGGATCACCTTGCACATGCAGTCGATGTGGTACTGCGTGATCAGGTCCTCGAGGTGGTAGATCGACCGCAGGGGCAGCACGAGCGACAGGACCATCCCGAAACCGGAGAATATGGCGCCGGCGACGAAGTAGGGCGGGAAGATGGTCGTGTGCCACCCCGGTATGAGCGAAACCGCAAAGTCAAAGGAGACGATCGTGTGGACGGAGAGGACGAGCGGCGTCGAGATGCCGGCCAGGATGAGGTAGGCCATCTCGTAGTTGCTCCAGTGCCGGCTGGAACCCCGCCAGCCCATCGCAAACAGGCCGTATAACCGCGCCCGGACGGTCTTTCCGACCGCCGCAAAGCGGTCGCGCATCGTCGCCAGGTCGGGGATCATTCCGACGTACCAGAAGAGCACGGAGACCGTGCCGTACGTCGACACCGCGAAAACGTCCCACTCGAGCGGCGAGCGGTAGTTCTGCCAGATGTCGTTCGAGTTCGGGATCGGGAAGAGGAACCAGGCGTACCACACCCGTCCGATGTGGAAGACCGGGAAGATGGCGGCGCAGACGACGGCGAAGATGGTCATGGCCTCGGCCGACCGGTTGATGGACGTCCGCCATTTCTGGCGCAGCAGGCACAGGATCGCCGAGATCAGCGTTCCGGCGTGGCCGATGCCGATCCAGAAGACGAAGTTGACGATGTCCCAGGCCCAGTTGACGGGATTTCTGTGGCCCCAGACGCCGACGCCGGTGGACACGAGGTACGTGATGCCGGCCACCGTGAACGAGGCGACGAAGCAGGCCGCGATGAAGCACCACCACCACCAGACCGGGGTCTTCTCCTCGGCGATGCCGCAGATCTTGTCGGTGATCCAGCTGAAGCTGCGGTTGTGGCCCACCAGCTCCGCGCGCGGCTTCACGGCGGGGTTCACCTCGGCGAGGATCTCGGGCGCGCCGGCTGCGATGGGTTCCGTGGCTTGCGACATGGTCAGGCTTTCTTGGCCGGGTGGTTCTTGTTCCAGCTCTCCACCCTGCTGAGCGGCAGCGCCGTGTAGTCCGGCATCTTCGGGTTCGGATTGCGGATCCTGGCCAGGTAGGTCGTCCGGGGCCTCGTGTTCAGGTAGGCCAGGAGCCCGTAGTCCTGGTCCCGGGCCTTCGCCTGCGAGACGGCGCTCTGGGGGTCCATGATGTCGCCAAAGACGATCGCCTCGACCGGGCACGCCTGCTGGCACGCGGTCCGGATGCTGCCGTCGGGCACGATGACGTCCTCGGGATGGCCCTCCTGGGCCGTCTTCACCTTCCACTCGATCTTGGCGTGCTCGATCCGCTGCACGCAGTAGGTGCACTTCTCCATGACCCCGCGCATCCGGATCGTGACGTCGGGATTCTTCACCATCTGCACGAGCTCGGGCATCCCCTCCGGGCCGAGCGGCCCCAGGTAAAGGCTGTCGATCCGGCGCATGTTCCAGTCGAAGAAATTGAAGCGCCGCACCTTGTAGGGACAGTTGTTCGCGCAGTACCGCGTGCCGATGCAGCGGTTGTACGCCATGACGTTGAGGCCCTCGTCGTCGTGGACCGTGGCGTTGACGGGGCACACCATCTCGCAGGGTGCGAGCTCGCACTGCATGCAGGCCACCGGCTGCATCGAAATCTGCGGCTCCTCCGGGATCTCCAGGTTCCCCGGGCCGCCGCCGAACGCCGCCGCGTCCGCCTTGCCGTCCGAATAGTACCGGTCGAGGCGGATCCAGTGCATGATGCGGCCCCGCAGGACCTGGTCCTTGCCCACGATGGGGATGTTGTTCTCCGCCTGGCAGGCGACGACACACGCGTTGCAGCCGATGCAGGTGTTCAGGTCGATGCTCATCCCCCACTGCTGCCTGCCGTGGAAGTCCGGCGTCTTGTAGAGCGAATTGCCCCTCGGGATCTCGGTGGCGCGCTCGCCGGGGCTCATCGACGCCATGTTCGGGGTGAGGAGCGGGTTGGGCTCCTCCGCCTCGAGGCCGACCTCGCTCGCGAAGCCGGGGTTCTCCTGGTATTCGGCGAGGTTGCCCTCGCGCACCAGGTCGCGGCCCTCCATCGACCAGTGCCACTGGGTGTCGGCGAGCAGCATCCGCTCCCCCGTCACCCGGATCGACGCTCCGTTCGCGACGTGGAGCGCCCCGGACGAGCGCCCGGGATAGGCGCTGAATCCCGTCCCCTGACCGACCCTGCCGACCTGGGTGCGGCCGTAGCCGAGCGGCACGATGACGGTGTAGTTCGCGAGGCCCGGCTGAATGTGGGCGGGCCCGGAGATCTTCCTTCCCGCGATCGTGAGCTCGACGACGTGGGCGCTCTCCTTGCCCTTCTCAAAGGCCGCCAGGTCCTTGCGCGCCACCTGGCGCAGCCCCTCGCCGGGCGCGTCGATGTTCAGTTCCTTCGCGAGCCTCGGGCTGATCTGGATCGCATTGTCCCAGCTGATCTTCGTGATCGGGTCCGGGCACTCCTGGAGCCAGCCGTTGTTGTTGAAGCGGCCGTCGTCGATGGTCGCATCGGCGACGAACCTCACCTCGATCGCCTCCAGGGAGACCTTCGGCAGCGACGGGTTAGCTAGGAACCGGCGCACCGCGGCGGGATTGTAGCGGCCCTTCACGGGCTTGAACGCCGTCCCCTCGAGGAGGCCGTCGTGCAGGAACTTGCGGAAGATGGCCTCGGAATTCGGCCCGCGGCCCGCGACGGTGTCGTACACCAGCCTATAGGGGTCGGTGACCGCGACCCCGGCGATCGACGCCAGGACCTCGTTCTGGGTCAGGCCGCCGAAGAGAGGCATGATCATCGGCTGGATCGGCACCACGGTCCCGTCCGCCGTCCGCGCGTCGCCCCATGACTCGAGGTAGTGGGCCGCGGCGATATGCGTGTGGGCGGCCGCGGAGGTCTCGTCCGCGTAGTAGCCGAAGCGCACCACCTCGGGCACGGATTTCTGCACCTCCGCCCAGTTGACGTCGGCCGGGGCGTTGTAGACGGGGTTGCCGCCGAGGATGACCAGCGTCTTCACCTGCTTCTTGGCGATCGCGGCGGCGAGGCCGACGATCCCCACGGTCTGGGGCTTCGTGCTGTAGATGAAGTCGACCGTCGACCCGAAGTTTCCGAGGGCCTGGTTGATCGCGTAGACCGCCGCGTGGACGCCGTCGGGCAGGTGGGAGCCGGCGACGACCAGGCATTCGCCCTTGTTGGCGAGCAGGTCCGCGGCGCACTCGGCAATCCACTCGGGCTTGACCTCGAGGTCGATGGCAGCCGTGGCAAAGATCGGGTCGGGAATGATCTTGGCCGCGATGGCTGCCGCGAAGGCCAGCATGTGGCCCGACGCGAGGCGCAGCCGGTGGTCCGCCATCGTTCCCGTGATTGAGAGGCCGCTCTCCGCCATGTAGAGGCGGTTCATCGGGTCATCCTTCTTCTTCACGCGCCGTCCCTGCGCGAAGTCGCGCGCGTACTGGAGGCTCCCCGACTCGGCCTGCAGGAAGTCGGCGTCGATGCTGAGGATCCGCTTCGCCTTGGCGAAGCGGTAGATGGGCCTCAGGCTCGCGCCGAACATGGCGCGCGTCACCGTCATCGGGGGCTCGTCGGCCACCGGCTCGTACTCGGTCCACAGCGCCCTCGGATATCGGGTGAACACCGCGCGCAGCATCCGCAGGCGCGTCGGCGACGACGAGGCGTCGGCCAGGAAGGCGAGCCCGGCGCCCAGGGTCGGCCGGTAGGTCTTGCCTATCCCGGCGAGCAGCGTCTTGACGGCGGCGCCGTCGATCGCCTTGCCGTCCTGCGTGTGGGCAATTGCGCGGTCGGGGTCGTACAGGTCGAGAATCGAGGCCTGCGCAAGGAGCGAGCTGGACCCCCCGTGCGGCGCGTAGGTCGGGTTGCCCTCGAGCTTGGTCGGGCGCCCCTGGTGGGTCTCGGCGAGGAGCGGGACGGCCCAGCTGCGCAGCGGCATCGCCGTCGCATAGTAGACCGGCAGCCCGGGGATAGCGCCCTCGACCGACTTGCCGAAGGGAAGGATGTTGTCCTCGGGGCGCCTGCACCCGGCGAGCCCGATCCCGCCCAGGGCGAACGAGGCCGCCATGATCTTCATGAACTGCCTGCGGTCGACGCCGTCCATCTCCGAGGCCCCCTGCGGGAATTCGCGCTCAAGCGCCGCCTTGAAGTCGGGCGTCGCCGCGAGCTCGTCCAGGCTGCGCCAGTAGCGCGGGCCGGCCTTCGCCCGCTCGGATGCCTCGGGATGCTCGACCTTGATCTTCATCGGTGGCAGGCCGAGCAGGTTTCCGGGGGATTGATGTTCCAGTTGTGCACGAAATTGACGGCCGCCGGCCTCCCCTGGGTCTCGGCGATGGTCTTTGAGTCGAGGTTGAAGATGTCCGCCTTCTCGCGCACGTGGGAGGCCGGGTCGCGGTGGCAGTCGAGGCAGAAGCCCATGCTGAGCGGCTTCATCTGGGTGACGACGTCCATCTCGTTGATCTTGCCGTGGCACTCGACGCAGCTGATGCCCCGGTTCAGGTGGATCGAATGGTCAAAGTAGACAAAGCTGGGCAGCACATGGACGTGGACCCACGGGATCGGCTTGCCGGTCTGGAAGCTGTCGCGCACCACCGCGAGGGCCGGGCTCGCCGTCTTGATCTGGCTGTGGCAGTTCATGCACGTCTGGGCCGTCGGCACCGAGGAGCCGGCCGTGTCGATGAAGTTGTGGCAGTACCGGCAGTCCAGGCCCAGCTCGCCGACATGCTTCTTGTGGCTGTACGGCACGGGCTGGATCGGCGCATACCCCACCCGCGTGTATTTCGGGGTCATGTAATAGGTGACCCCCGCCGTGGCGATGCAGGCCAAGACGCAGCAGTAGAGGGTCAGCTGCAGGGGCAGCTTGTTGAACGATTTCGGGAACAGCTTTGGCATGTTCCTCGTTGCCTAGGCCGTTCCGTCACGGCGTGCGACCGCCCGCGCCTGCGGCTGGAGCCGGAATGCCGCAGTTTTTTCGCCGGTCCCGAGGCCCGCCTTTGCAATCGCCGCGCCCGCCGCCTTCCGGGGCGCAAGGGCGCCCACGGTTGCAAGTCCGAGGACCTTGGCGAGGAAGCTTTTTCGCGAGGTATCGTGGGTCACGGAGCGTCGTTTTATTGCTAAAATCGCTTCCGAAAGAAGGGCGCCCCGTTTGGGTTGTAAACCTTAATTTCCAGCCGATCGCTTTTAGGTCGCATAATAAGCGCGCGGCCCCATCCGCCGTAAGCGCGCTAATCGCCCAAACCGCCTGCCAATTAGAGGAATAATCCATCCCGCATGGGCCGCGTGAAGTCGCACCGGGCCGCGATATCGGGATTGTGGGTGACCAGGACGACGGCCTGCCCGTTGTCCTTCGCAAGGCTCGTCAATAGGTCGAAAACAAGCGCCGCATTCTTCACGTCCAGGTTGCCGGTCGGCTCGTCGGCGAGGATGATCGTCGGCTGGTTGGCCAGGGCGCGCGCGACGGCGACGCGCTGCTGCTCGCCGCCCGACAGGTGGGTGCCCAGCCGGTGGGTCTTGTCCCCGAGGCCCACGGAGTCCAGGAGCCGGGTGGCGCGGTCCTGCATCTGCTCCGGCGTCAGCCGCCCCAGCTTGCGCATCGGCATCATCACGTTCTCCAGGGCCGTGAACTCGAGCATCAGGAAGTGGAACTGGAACACGAAGCCGATGTGCTCGCCGCGGGCCGCCGTCCGGATCGAGTCCAGGCTGTTCGACATCAGCCGCCCGTTGATCCAGATCTCCCCGCCATCGGGCTGGTCGAGGAGCCCGAGGAGGTAGAGGAGCGTCGACTTGCCGCATCCCGACGGCCCCACGATGGCGTAGACGGAGCCGGCGCGCGCCTCGAACGAGACGCCCTTCAGGACGTGCACCCTGCCCTCGTCCCTGCCGAGGAAGCGGTGCAGCTTCTCGCAGCGCATGGCGATCTTGGAGTCGTCGGCCATGGTCCGCCCTACTGGGCCGTGCCCCGGATGATGTCGCCCGGCTCGAGCCGCGCCGCCCTTCGCGAGGGGATGAGGCTCGCCATCATGACCATGATGACGGCGGTCGAGACGGCCTGCAGATAGTGCCATCCCGACCACTGGACCAGGAACTTGTGGCTCGTGAAGATGCCCGTGATCGGCAGCGGGTACTGCGACACGGCAAACGTGATGACGGCGCCGACCGCGCAGCCGATCACGGTCCCGATACCCAGGACGATCGCCGCCTGCCAGAGGAAGATGCGCGAGATGTCTTCCCGCGTGTAGCCCATGGAGCGCAGGATCGCGATCTCCTTGGTCTTCTCCAGGACGATCATGGCGAGCGTGTTGAACATCGCGAGCCCCGCGATGAGCGTGAAGACCGAGACCGTGATCGCCGTCGCGATCCCGAAGGCCTTGAAGACCCCGAGCCATGACTTCTCCCGGTCCTGCCACGCGTCCGCCCGGTACTGGAGCGAGTTGGTCATCTCTGCGGCGTCCTCCCGGGCCCGGTTCCGGTTGAAGAGGCTCACCTGCAGGTAGGTCGCGCCGGTCGGCTTCTTGAAGAGCGCCCTGGCGTCGTCCATCTTCACGTAGACCCGCACGCTGTCGATGTCGTTGACGCCGGTCTGGTAGATCGCTGCCACCCTGAAATGGTGGATGTCCCCGTTGTTCTGGATCTCGAAGGTCTCGCCGACGTCCAGCTGGAGCTTGTCCGCGATCACCCTGCCGACCAGGGCGGCCCCCTGCTCCACCCTGAAGTCATTGAGCGAGCCCTCGACGATCTGAGAGCCGAGGTCCGAGACCTTGAGGTGGTCCTCCAGGTTGATGCCGTACGTCTGGCCGGTCTGCTCCCGGAACGAGCTGCGGACGATGACGGTCCCGCGGAGCACCGCCGAGACCCCGGCGACATTGCGGAACGACTCGACGCCCTTCGTGAGCAGGCCCGGGTATTCGATTCCCTCGATGTATTTCACGCCCTCCTTCTGCCGGATCTCGTACCCCGAGTTGTAGCCCCCCGAGGTCAGGCTCCGCATGGTGTTCTGCACCTTGTCCTCGATCATGATGGCCCCGTTGGTCCCGAGGATCGTCTTGATGAAGAACTCCTGGAAGCCGCTGGTCGCGGCCTGCGTCACGATGAACAGCCCGACGCCCAGGATGATGCACGACAGGCTCATCAGCATCGCCCGCTTCTTCGCCGTCAGGAAGCGGAGCGCTATGCGGAAGTTCTGGGACATCCGGGCGCCTTACTTCTTCTTTGAGATCGCGTCGGACGGCAGTTCCTCGACTTTGACGCTGTCACCCGCGCGAAAGCTCTCCAGGTCCTCCACGATCACCTTCTCGCCGGGCTCCAGGCCCTCCAGGATCTCGACGCCCGTGAGCCAGACGTAGCCCTTCTTGACCGGCCGCAGCTCCACCCTGCCGTCCGTCACGACATAGACGTTCTCGTTCAGGAGCGCCCTCCTCGGGATGATGGCCTCGGCGTGCCGGCGGCCGACCTCGATCGAGACCTCGCCCGTGATGCCCGGGATCAGCTTCTCCGGCGGTATGTCCGTGATGTTCAGGTCGACCAGGTGCCGGAGCGTCTCCGGATCCGCCGTGGGAAGGATCTTCTTGACGGTGCCGTTGTACACCCATTCGCCGTAGGGAAGGAACGTGGTCGAGACCTTCTGCCCCACCTTGATGTTGGC
>Ga0302325_10013327_pt1 | contig 17537 bp, 19 predicted proteins | sample Palsa_T0_2_FD_201948 | JGI IMG/M metagenome (GOLD analysis project Ga0302325, IMG submission 201948) | Peat permafrost microbial communities from Stordalen Mire near Abisko, Sweden - Palsa_T0_2 | ecosystem: Environmental > Terrestrial > Soil > Palsa > Peat permafrost | place: Sweden: Abisko... | reverse complement strand
GGAGTGGTTGCGCCGATGCACTGGATCTCGCCGCGCGAAAGCGCCGGCTTCAGAATGTTGGCGGCATCCAGCGACCCTTCGGCCGATCCGGCGCCCACCAGCGTATGCAATTCGTCGATGAAGATGATGGCGTTCTGATTCTCCATCAACTCCTTCATGATGGTCTTGAGGCGCTCCTCGAACTGGCCGCGATACTTGGTCCCGGCGACGATGAGCGAAAGATCCAGCGCGAGAATGCGCTTGTCGGCCAGGAACGACGGAACGTCGCCGTCGGCGATGCGCTGCGCCAAGCCTTCCACGATGGCGGTCTTGCCGACGCCCGGTTCGCCGATCAGCACCGGATTGTTCTTGGTGCGGCGGCACAGAATCTGGACTACGCGCTCCAGCTCATAATCGCGCCCGATCAGCGGATCGAGCGACCCATCCATGGCGGCCTGGGTGAGATCGCGGCTGAACTCCGCCAGCAGCGAACTTTCCTTGGGACGATTGGACGCCACCTTCTCCGACGACGACCGTTGAATCTCTTCGCGCACTTGCGAAAGGCGCAGGCCGCGCTCGTGCAGAATCTCGGCGGCGAAGCATTTCTCCTCGCGCAGCAAGCCCAGCAGCAAATGCTCGGTCCCGATGTGCTTGTGATTCAGGCGCTCGGCTTCTTCGGCGCCATACGCCAGCACGCGCTTGCATTCGTGGCTGAGGGGCAGATCCACGGAGGTGGAGACTTTCTCGCGAATGGTGGTGTGCGCCTCAATCTGCTTGCGAATGGATTCGATGGCCGCGTGCGATCGCAAGAAGCGATTCGCCAGGGCCTTGTCCTCGCGCAGCAGACCCAGCAGCAGATGCTCGGTCTCGATATAAGGGCTTCCAAACTGGCTCGCTTCGTATCGGGCGAAAAAGATGACTCGGCGCGCCTTCTCGGTATAACGTTCAAACATAATTCCCGCTGTCTTTCCACATTATCGGTTGTTCCTGGCCGGGGCGACAGAGTGGAAGACCGTCGCCCGTCCAGGCGCCCAAGATTCCTTTTTCCAATTGCAGAATCCGGTCGCATCGAGCCGCGAAGGAAAGGTTGTGTGTAACAAAGATCGACGTTAACTTGTGCGAGCGGTGCAGGTCTTCGAGCAATGCGACAATCATCTCGCCGGTCCGAAAATCCAGGTTGCCGGTGGGCTCGTCGGCGAGCAAGACCGTAGGGTTCCCCGCCAGGGCTCGTGCCAGAGCAACCCGCTGCTGCTCGCCCCCGGACAATTCTCCCGCGCGATGTGAGGCACGGTTTCTCAACCCGACTTCATCCAACCTCGCCAGCGAAGCAGGCTCTGCATCGGCGACGCGTTCGCCCCGGATCAGAAGCGGCATCATAACGTTCTCGAGCGCCGTGAATTCCGGCAGCAGCGAGTGATTCTGCCACACAAAACCGATCTCCCGGTTGCGAAACTCGGCAAGCTCGGCGTCCGAGAGACTGGAAATGTCCTGGTGTCCGAAGTATATCGTACCCTCCGAAGGTCTGTCCAGACCTCCAAGCAGATACAGAAGAGTGCTCTTGCCCGCGCCCGACTCTCCGACCAGCGCTAGTCGCTCGCCCGGCGCCACTTCGAAATCCAGATCCGCGAAGATCACCAACTCCGTCCCGCCGGACATGAATCTCTTGCCGAGATGAACGCCCCGGATAGCGGCGGCGCCGTTGGTTTGCATGGAACTGGTGGCCCTCTACTTCTAGGCTAACATTGGCCGGGCGCGCGGAGGCTGCTGGTTACCGTGTGAGACGCGACTCATGACGCGACTCATTGTGATACAGTGCTTGCAGTATGGCATCGCGCAGCGTAAATAAAGTTATTTTGGTCGGTCACCTGGGCAAGGACGCCGAGACCCGCTTCACGCCGGCCGGCGTGTCGGTCACCTCGTTTTCGGTGGCCACGAACCGCCGCTGGAAGGATCAGCAAACCGGCGAGTGGAAAGAGGAAACCGACTGGGCGAACATCGTGCTGTGGCGGCAGGAGAACCTGGCCAACTATCTGACCAAGGGCAAACAGGTGTACGTCGAGGGCCGTTTGCAGACTCGCAGCTACGACGATAAAGACGGCAAGAAGCAGTATCGAACGGAAGTCGTGGCCGACGACGTGATTCTGCTGGGCGGCCGCGGCGGCGATGGCGCGGAAGCTGGTCCGCAGCCGGTTTCGATGCCGCGCGGCGCGCAGAAGCCGCAGAGCGCCCCCGCCGAGGACCAGGGGATTACCGACGACGACGTGCCGTTTTAGATTTGTCCAGACTTTCATCGCGGTGGTCGATCAACATGCGGCGGAAGTGGAGCGCTCTGTTGATTGACGGCTCCTGGATGGTAAGATTGAAATCGTAGTTCATCCGCCCTCAGATGTTCAGCTCTCGGGCTCCAAAGACGAGCTGAACGGGGTTCGCCAGAACCTGTCTGCACGGAGGCCTCATGCCTCAATTGAAATCTAGTTCCCGGGCGCTTGCCCCACCTCCCTCGGTACGTCCCGGCCCGTTAACGCGACAACTTCTCCAAGGCGCGCGCTGGCGCGGGCTAGACCCGTTTCCAGCCTGGCAGGTCTGGGCCGATGACGTCGAGCAGGTCCTAGGGTTCCTGCAAGCTGAGCGTTGCCTTTGGAAATTCCTCGCCATCATCCAAGCAGTCCCAACACCGCAGCACCGGGACGCATGTTTTGCAGAAGCGCGTGTCGCGTTTCATCTGGCCCAGAACGGATTTCGCATTGTGCAGTGGGAGCCTCTCGGTCGAGGTACGACCAAAGGTGAAGTGCTGGTATCCTTTCCCGGTTCGCCCGACATCTTCGTAGAGGTAAAGCATCCTGGCTGGCAAGGTGAACATATGCCACGGCGCGTTGCCGACATGCAGAAACTTTCTGCAACAGCGAAGCAGCAATGCTTCGCCCGCATGAGCCAGGACAAATACCTCGACGGCGACGGCGGTCCGGTTGCCCCACACGTAGGGGCAATGGATGTCGTCAGACGGAACGCGCTCCGGAAGCTCACGGATCAATGCCCCAACCTCGTGGTTGTGGTTGACGACCGACAAGTCACTCCTGTAGGGCTTCCTGGTCTGGCTGACTTGGTGAGGCGAGAATTCTCTAATCCCGACCGTGACCCCGATGACCCTGACGATGTCCTTACGTACGAACGTCTGGGCGGCGTGTTGTTACCCGGAGCCAGAGAACAGTACGACGATCGACTATCGCGCCGACTTCGTGCAGAATCCGGTAGCCTTGCCGCTTTGCGCGCTCCCTCCGACTGTTACAGCATCTCTTTCTGCCATGCGAGAGGAGAGCCGATTGCGAACCGAACAGAAGTACGCTGGCCGGCGATCCGTCTTCGACGTTTTCAGGAAGAGTTAATTGACGCGTCCTCGCCCCGCTCGGCAAGGCCGCGCTGCGCTCACTTTTACTCGTCCGCCAACGCCGCCACCAACGCGCCCTTCGCCGACGTATGCAATGGATCGGCAGCCATCCGAATATCCGCCATCGAAATAGGGAGCTCCGCTTCCACCAGGATCTTCTCGAAGCGCGCGCGGAAACCTTCCGGCAGCGCCGTCCCGCCGCTCAGCACGATCGGTAACGGCCGATTCGATCGCGGCAGATTGCGCGAATTCGAGAACGCCTGCTTCATGCCGCCCACCAACGACTGGATCATCTCGTCGTAGTAGACGCTCAGCGCCTGCTGGAGCTTGTCGGCGAAATGTCCGTTGAAGTGGAACGAATCCTCTTTCGCGATGCGGACGCGATTGGCGCGCTCGCCCGTGATCGCCGCGGCGCTGGTATCGATGTAATCGCCCGCGCGCGGAATCGAGAAGCTCAACACCGGTACCGACAGGTACGCGACGCAAACGTTGCACAACCCTCCGCCGCAGCTAATGCCGATGCCGGTGTAGTTCGAGCTTTCGAGTTCGGAATACACCACCGCCAAGCCCTCATTGATGCTCTTAACCTGGTAACCCATTTCGCTCAGGACCTGGCGCAGCGTGGCCTCGTGATAGGTCAGATTGTCCTCGGCGCCGAGCGGCGCGGCGGGAACCGTGAAGCACAGCCTCCGGCGTTCCGTGGTCCGCTCCAGCAAGGATTCCATGATCCGGCGCAGCATCTCCAGGCTGGACGGCTCGGCCGGATTCAACAGGCCTTTGTCCATGGTGCGTCGGGTCTCAACGTTCAACAAATCGGCGAAGCGGTCCGATTCGTTGCCGTGCACCACGATCTCGGAGCCGGTGACGCTATGCGGCACAGCCTCTTTCTGGAGCACGCTCTCCGTGATCTTCGAAAATGGAATGGTCACGAACGCGTTCAGTTGGGTCTCGTATTGGTACTCTTCGCCGACTCTTTGCGCCAGGCAGATGCGGCTGGTGCCTACATCCAATCCAACGGCGGAATCAGTGGTCTTGTCCTTATGTAGCATGATCGGTCTCCTGGTCGGCGCTCGCGGCTTTGAGCGTCTCGATAATCTGTTTGTATTTCTTTTGAAGAATGGCTCGGTACTGTGGGACAGTCAGCCCGCCGGCGATCGCCTCGGCCCGCAATTCATCCTCGGCCAGCGCCAGCCCCTGCCAAATGCGAACTCCGGTGGCGTGGACGAACACTGGATCGTAATCGAAACCGAAGGCCGAGATACTGGCGGGTGGCGCGATATAGTTGTCGCTCAGTCCCACTTCCATGAAAGGAAAATTGCCGGCCCAATCGGTGTGATAGCCGATCAACATCTTCCGCGGATTCACCGACACCTGGGCGTGCGTGACGCAGTTCGACGCCGAAATGCGGTATTTCGCCCGCAGCATCTCCGTGAGAGTGCGCGCGGAGCGGATCTGCGCCGGATTGGCGGAGGGAAGATCCTGGCCGCGCTGCGTCTGAGTCTCAAACGCGATGCCGAGAAAACTGCCGTTCAGGTTCACGTAAACCACTTTGTCGTCGGCCCAAACCGAATAGCCCGCGTGATTGGCCACGTCCGACTCCTGCACTACGCGGAACACTTGACCGAACCGATCGATCACGAAGTGATAGCAGCGATTGCGCCGCACGAAAGTCAGTACGTCTTTCCCGATGCGCTTCAACTCCCCGTTTTGACCGACCTCGAAGTCCACCTGATCGCTTTCCGTGGTGTGATACACGATACCCGCGGGCTCGCTGCGCCACTCGGGCTGGTCGGGATCGATGGCGGAGCGCTGAAAGACCGGATAAAATAACCGGCCCTGATTGGACACCGCGTAGCGATCGTCGATTCGAAGTCCGTTGCTATACACCTCGAACTCCGGCCTCTTTTCCACCACCCAAACGTTCGGATACACATCGGCGGCGCCTGCCTGGAAACGAGGAAACGGCGGGACGATCTGCTCCGTGCCGGTGGATGCCTGGTAGCCCGGAATCAGCAGGCTGATGAACACGAGTGCCAGGCATACCAGCGGAAATTTCTTGCGCGGCCGCCGGATCGCCGGCTGAGCGACTGCCCGCGCGGCACGGCTTTTCAAATACCGAAGCCGTTCGATGGGGTCTTGTATTCGGCTCGCTCGCGATTCGAGTGAATTCCGAAGGTTCAGCGGCACGCGGTTGTCACCTGTACTTCGGGGATCGGCAGGAAGGGACTAAATCCTTTAGCCTTACTTAGAGGAATAGAGCGATTGGTCTCAGTGTGATACCCGAGCCTACTTCAGCGCGACGGTTACGCCGGGCGGCGACGACACCCCGCCGATCGAAAAACTCACTGGCACATTCCCGGTTCCGGCGCCCGCCGGCACGACAGCATTGATCTGTAGCACGCCGCTTACCAGGTGGGGCGCCATGCCGCAGTAATTCACCACAGCGGTCTGCCCTCCGATCGTCGCTGCACAGGCCCCCACGGGTGTCGACATTACGTCGAACTGGATCCTGCCATCCACGCCGGGAGGGTTGGTCTGTCCCTCGCCGGTGGCGAACATCACGATCGTTTGACCGCTCGCCGCCGGGTTTGTAGAGGAGTTCACCGTGGTGTCATGGTTCAGGATCGAGCCCTGGCCCGCGCCCGATGCGTTCGCCGTAAAGATGGCCGGCACGGCTGCCGCTACCGGAATCATGAACGGATCCGAGCGCACGCCTTGAACCTCGACCTGCACTGCCGCGTTTGGCGACAGTGCCGCTTCATAGGGAACCACCGCGGACACCTGGGTCGCGGAAGAATAAACCATTGGCGCAATGAACCCGTTGAAGAGCACTCGTACGTTGCCCGTCGATTGGGCCAGGAAATTACCATCTTCGGTCAACTGGGGTCCGGCCAGCACTTTCGGTCCTAGATTCGTCCCGAAGATCACCACCAGTTCGCCGGGTGAAATCGCATGCTGATTATAAGAAGCAGCGTTTCCCACCGCCGCGATGACGGGTTTGGGAGCAGGCAGGGAAGAGGTCAGCGCCGGCAGCACCAACAGCGTGATGGAACGGGCCGGAACAGTCGCTGTCACCGATCCGCCCGTCACGCTTAGGTCTGACAGCCGCTGGATGGCGGTCAGGTCGGCCGCGCTGTACTGCCAGACTTGGGCGTTCCCGGCAGCTTGGAAGTTCGCCACGCTGATCGGCGCGTTGGCGCTGGAGGTGTTCTTATTGAGGACCAATACGGTCAAGGCGTTATCGGATCGCAGCGCGGCAAAAATCGACAGCTCGTCCGGATCTCCGGTAGTGGCTGAAACGCTGGTCTCTCCGAACTGGCTGCCATTGCCGTCGTAGTTGAGATACATCTTGAACGCGAACACTCCAGGATCGGGCGGCCCTGTAGCCGGATTGGGATCGGGAGGAGCCCATATCGTCGCGAGGTCCAAACCCTCGCGCCCGAAGATCCCAAGTAGATCCGCCTGGGCAATCGCGCCGGTAATATCGTTCAGGGCGCCCCAGTTGTATTCCGTGATGGCGGTTTTGGTGCCGGGATAGTCCTTCGCCACCCATTCAAGCATGCGCGGAACCAGGTAGGGCGGCTCGCCGTTCGGATATTGAGGACTTGGAGTGGGAGACACGGTCGCACCAGGACCCGGCGGTGGCACATAATTTGGATCCCAGAACTCACGCGTGGAAGTAAGCCGCAGGCTATCGATGGTTGGGTCGCCCGCATTGTTCTGGAACGAGATATTGTTCGGCGCGATGTAAGCATGCACATCCACATAGTCGAGCAATCGCCGGCCATGCTGCTGCTCGTAGGCGCTCATCTGCTGCAGATACCACTCGGTCAACCCGACGCCGCCGTGCGCGTTTTGATCCACGGGGTTGTCGTAGAACATGTAGGGAGCGGTGTTCCATCCGGAAACGAAGTCAGTGGATGAGTAGAACATCCCGCTCCAACCCGCCGCCACCTGGCCGGTTACCAGCGCGTCGGGGTCGGCTTGTTTGATCGCGATCGCGTAGGTCTGGCCTCGGCTAAGGATTTCGTCGTAAGTACCGGTTTCGGGGTGAATATCCATGTGAACCGCGTACCACCAGTCCGGCTCGTTGCCCAGGCTCCAGACTTGAACACCCCCGCGATTGGCGCTTCCGTAGCGGCCAATTAAATACTGAATCCACGCCTGCGCGAAGGATGTGCCGTTGGGCTCTCCATCCATGGTGAGATCGGTATCCACGATGGGGGTCTTCCCGTTGGTCTCGTATCCGTTTCCGCAATCGGTGTCATACGGATCTACCGACTGCTGGGATCCGTACAGCGCGACACTGTAGCTGCATTCACGTCCGCGATCTTTCGGCAACCAATCCAGGATCGGTATGGTGCCCACGCGCAGCGAGCCGTCGGAAAGCGCAGTGTTGACGAACAGATTAAAGACGGAGCCGTCCGGCAGCGGGCCGGTAGAGTTCTGAGGAGAATTCTCGAAATAATAGTCCGCGGCCGAGTTCCACGTATCTATCAGATAGTTGTAGCGTAGCGTCGCATCACCGCCCCAGCGCCGCGCGCCAACGCGTACTACATTTCCGAGACCGTCGTCCGAGTAGTCATTGATCCCGTAAATGTACGGACTGATCGAATGCTGGTTCGCTCCGGCATCTACCGCGAGCGAAGGCGCGCTTTGCGCCGTAGCCAGGGCGCACCCCGAAAGGAGGCCAAGGAAACACGTGAAAAGTCCACCCTCGCGGGATTCCAAGCCTCGAGTGCGCGCCATGGCTTTCGTCCTTCGTATTCTAGATTGCGGGACAAGGCACGAAGGACGACCAGTCAATCCCGCGCTGGAATTGCTCGTCCGGATCGAATGTCGCTTTGAAGGTGAACGCAAACTGCGTGGGACCATGCGCGTCGAGGTGGGCAACGCGTTTCTTTGCTTCGTCGATACCGGGAATGTGGCCGGCCGGCACCCACCATAACGCGGAATAGGCGCCCGCGAATTTCTCGAACCACGCCTGCCGCTGCCGAAGCAGTTCTGTGTGAGCGGTGCGGTAAACAAAATTCCTGAGGTTGTCGATCGTTTCCCAAACCGACATATTTAGGAGGATTCGATCGTTATCCTCATAGGGTCGGAAGTAAGTCGCGTTTCCTTCGTCCGTTTGAAGCCGCCAAACGAAACCGGGGCTGTGGTCTGCGAGCGCGTTGATTTCGTCCAGCCTGCCGGTGAATCCCGACATAATAGGGTCGTGGAGCGGAGCCTTTATCAGACCCAAATTCACTTGAGCGATGTGATAGGCCATTGCCACCATTCTAGCCCTCGGCGAACCACGCTACCATCGAGCAAGGAGTAGTCTCATGCATCGTACGAGCATCTTCGTTCCGCTGATCGCTGTCGCAGCGTTGGCCGCGTACGGCGCCGAAATCCCGCAGGGCGCTCACGTGCTGCTTCGAATGGAAAATTCCATTAACACCCGCACGGCGCAGGAAGGTGATTTCGTTTATCTGCGGACCGCCAGTCCGATCAGCATGGGCGGGCAGATCGCGGTGCCGTCTGGCAGTTATGTGCAAGGCGTGGTCACCGAGTCAAAGCGCAGCGGCCGCGTGAAAGGACGGGCGCAGTTGGCGATCCGATTGGAGAGCCTCACGCTGGAAAGCGGCAAGGTGTTTAAGTTTTCGCCGCACCTGAGTTCCGTGGATTCCGGCGAGACCGGCCAGAAGGTGGCCGGGCAGGAGAACGCCATCGAGCAGGCCCCGGACACCGGCAAGGATGCGCAACGCATCGCGATTTGGGCCGGGAGCGGCGCGGCGCTCGGAGGGCTGACGGATCGAAGCTGGAAGGGCGCGGGCATCGGCGCGGGGGCGGGAGCGGCGGTTGGACTCGCCACCGTGCTCCTCACGCGCGGCAACGAAGTGGAGTTAAGGCACGGCGCGACGCTGGACGTCGTTTTCGATCGTCCGGTGGCGCTCGAGTAATTGTTGCGAAAAACTGCGGATAGCTCTCGTCCTGGCGACATCGGCATCGGCCGCTCAGAAGACGTGGGGTTCCGGCCCGTAACGCGCTTAGTGGCGACTACGGTTTGTGTGCATGGATCCGAAACAGATATCAGGGTTCAACGCGCATGACCAAGAATCGCGTCCTCATTGATCTGTCGGAATCCGAGCGGACGAAATTTGGGAAAGAGAATTTCGCAACCCAGTCAATTCCTCAGAAGGTATTTTCAAGCGTTTGGTCGGTCGAAGCGGAACTTTCCTCAGTATGTGTCGAAGCATCCGGATGAGTTTGGGACGTTGCCACAAGCGGACTAGCGACACGGGCGCCCTGTCTACTTCGCGACGTCCACCTGGGCCCCCGCTCCGGCCAGTTCCGGATCGCCCCCATTCAGCTTGCTGTGCCTGCGGCTGTACAAAAAGTACACCACGAACCCCACCAGCATCCATCCGAGCGCGGTGAGCTGCGTGTAGGCGTCGAGCGAGACAATCATGGTGCTGCACACGATGGCGCCCAGGATCGGAACCAGCGGAACTAAAGGCGTGCGGAAGGGCCGATGCAGGCCGGGTTCCTTGCGCCGCATAATCCAGATGCCGATCGATACCAGAACGAAGGCGAACAATGTGCCGATCGAGGTCAGATCGCCCAACAATTCTCCGGGAAGCAGGCCGGCCAGAGCGCCTACGAAAAAGAACAGCGTGATGTTGCACTTGTAGGGTGTGCGGAACGTCTTGTGGACGTCGGAAAAAAGCTTGGGCAGGAGGCCGTCGGTGGCCATCGAGTAAAACACGCGGCTCTGTCCCAGCAGCATCACCAAAATGACGGACGAGAATCCGAACAGAATCGCCACCGTGACCGCCGTTGCCAGCCATCCAAACCCGGGCATGTGATTCTGGATCGCGTACGCCACCGAAGCTTCCTTGCCGGCCTTGGCGAACTCGGTCCAGTTGCCGATGCCGGTGAGCACGAATCCGAAGAGGATATACAGAACCGTGCAGATGGCCAACGACCCCAGGATTCCCTTAGGCATGTCGCGCCCGGGATCCTTGGTTTCCTGCGCCGCGGTAGACACGGCGTCGAAGCCGATGAACGCAAAGAAAACGATTCCGGCGCCTCGCAGCATGCCGCCGAACCCGTGCTGCATGATCCCCTCATGGCCCGGAGTGCCCGCCGGTATGAAGAAAGGCGTGTGATTGGCCGGGTTGATGAATCGCCAGCCGAGCGCGATGAAGACAATGACGATGGTCACTTTCACGGCCACGATGACGGCGTTGACACTGGCCGATTCCTGCGTGCCCTTCACCAGCAAGGCGGTGATGAGCAGCAAGATCACTAAAGCAGGCGCGTTGAGAATACCGCGGACTCCGGCATCGGAGACCTGCATCGGCGAATGACACCACTCAAAGGGGATGGCGCCGTTGAGGAGCTTGTTCAAATATTCGCTCCAGGAAATCGCGACGGTTGCCGCGCCCATCGCATATTCGAGGATTAGCGCCCACCCGATCGTCCAGGCCGCGAACTCGCCCATGGTGGTGTATGAGTACGTATAAGCGCTACCCGCGATGGGAATCATGGCGGCGAATTCGGCGTAGCAGAGCCCGGCAAAGGTGCATCCGATCGCGCCGACGATGAAGGAGAGGATCACCGACGGTCCGGCGGCTTCCGCTGAGGCAGCGGCGGTTCGGACGAAAAGACCGGCGCCGATGATGGCGCCTATGCCCAGGGCGATCAGGCTTCTCGCGGTCAGCGTCCGCTTGAGGTCGCTGCGACTGGCTTGGTTGAGCAAGGACGCCAGCGACTTTTTTCGGGTAAGACTCATGTTTGTCCAAACTGTGAGGATTGTAATTTGCTTGACATGCAGAATATCACAAAGGGGCTGGTTTTGTGCCGCCCGGCTCACAGCAGGGCCGTACTAGTGCGCTTAGGGTTGCGGAATGGTGTGGTCGGGATTGTATCCGCCGCCGGCATCCTGGTCGAGCTCCGCCGGTTGCGGGGGATGAACCGGGCCACGAGGCGGCGCCGGATCGACATCCGCGGGCCGCGGCCGAGGCAGCAACTCATCGATCAACGGCTGCACGATTCCTTTGTCTTTTTCGGGCTTGTTCTCCGGCCGTTCCTTTTCATGTTCATGCTTTTCCTTCTCGGGGTTCTTTGTGGGCTCGGGGTTCTTCATGGACAGGTTCCTTTCTAACCCAGATTCTAGGGGCCTAGGCTGGCAGCCTAGCGTTCAAGCAGATGTGAAGTCCATGAAAACGGACGAAATCGAGCGCGACTCCGCGAGTGATCCCGATCACCGATCAGGATTCCAGAATGACGATGGCCATGCCTTGTTGCGCCGTGTGCGTGAGCGACAACGCGATGTTGGCTACGTTGAGACTTTTGGCTATGGCCGCCGCCACTCCGTGCAATCGCAGCGTGGGACGGCCGGACGGAAGGTTAGCGACCTCGAAGTCCTGCCAGCGGACACCCCGTCTCCAGCCCGTGCCGATGGCCTTCATGCCCGCTTCTTTGGCGGCAAACCGAGCGGCGTAGCGTTCAAAGCGGTTGGCCTTGCGCTCGACATACGCGATCTCCGCGGGCGTGTAGATGCGTTCGATGAAGCGGCGGCCGTGCCGTCCAATGACGTCGCGGATCCGATCAACCTCGGCGAGATCGGCGCCGATCCCGACGATCACAACTCCGCGCCCGTCGACGCCAGCGTCAGCCTGCCGAGCTTGACGCCTTTCGTGCTGATCAGCGCATCGGCGATCTTCTTCACCACCGCAGCCTTACCCTTCACTACCAGGACTTCCAGACAATTGTCGTGATCCAAATGGACGTGCAACGTGGAGAGGATGTTATGGAAATGAGCATGCTGAAAGTCGGTTAGCTTCTCGTTCAGCAGGCGGACGTGGTGATCGTAGACTAACGTTACGGTGCCCACCACCTGGCTGTCCGGCCGCTGCCAGCTTTCTTGCACCAGCTCGTCGCGAATTAAGTCCCGAAAGGCCTCGGACCGGTTAGTGTATCCGCGGGAGGCGATCAGTTGATCGAACTTCTTGAGGAGACTGGAATCGATAGCTACGCCAATCCGGCTGAGCTCGCTCATGGGTATAGCCAGCGTAGCGAATCGAGAGGGCGGCGGGGAAGGCGATCCGTTTCGTGACACTGTTAGAATAATCGTGCTACTTTGGGGCTGCGGGCGAATGCATATTCCGGACAACTTCCTGTCGACGCCGGTGTGGGCGGCTTTGGATGTCGTCGCCGTTTCCGCGGTCGGGCTGATGGTCAAGCGCGCCCGCCGGGAACTGGACGATTCGCGGATTCCGCTGCTCGGCGTAATGGGCGCGTTCGTGTTTGCCGCGCAGATGATCAATTTTCCGGTGGGGGTGGGGACCAGCGGCCATCTGGTGGGCGGCGCGCTATTGGCATGCACGTTGGGCCTTGCTCCGGCCGCGCTGATCATGACCGTGATCATCGCCATCCAGGCGTTCGTGTTTCAGGACGGAGGCGTTCTCGCGCTGGGGGCCAATGTTTTTAATATGGCGATCGCCGGAGTATTGGCCGGATACTGGCCCTATCGGATCTGGGGCGCCGGCCGCCGCCGACCGGCTATTTTCGCGGGCGCGGTGCTTTCGGTAATGGTCAGCGCATCGCTGGCGCTCGGCGAGCTGTTGATCTCCGGGATCAAAATGCCGCGGCCGCTGATCTTGGTTTCGCTCGCCCTGTTCGCGATCAGCGCGCTGATCGAAGGCGCCATCACCGTCTCGGTGATCCAAGCCATCGACAAGCTTAACCCCTCGTTTGTCCGAAGACCGGATCGTGCTAATGCGCCCGTGCTGGTCACGTTGGGCGCGGTAGCGTTGATCCTGGGAATGGTCGGATTTCTGCTGGCATCCACCACGCCGGATGGAATCGAGAGGCTCGGCTTAAAACTTGGCCTGCACAGTACGGTGAGTTTCCACGCGCCGCTTGCCGATTACACGGTGCCGCTGCTCGACTCCGCATGGTTGCGTAGAGCCACGGGAGGATTAGCCGGGCTAGTGCTGATCTACGCGATATGCGCCGCGGCGGGCCGTCTGATTGGGCGGCAACGGAGCGCCTGATGCACCATGTTCTGGTGGATCAATGGAGCCAGGGTGCGAGCCCTATGCACGCGCGCGATCCAAGAGCCAAGGTAGTGGCCCTGGTGGCGTTTCTGGTTGTGCTGGCCACCACCGCGCCCGATGCCTTCGCCACTTTAGCGATTGACGCCGCGCTGCTCGCGGCCGGCATCTTGATCGCGCGTCTGCCGCTGAGCGGTGTGCTTTTACGGGCCATGGGAGTGCTGCCATTCTCGCTGACCTTCGGCTTGATGAGTTGGATGGCCGGCGATCGGGTGCGCGCGTTGGGACTGGTGGAAAAGAGTTACCTTTCCACGGTGGCGGTGCTGCTGCTGATTGGCACGACGCCGCTGCCGCGCTTGCTGAGTGGACTCGCGGCGCTCGGGACGCCGCGGTTGCTCGTGTTATTGGCGCAGTTTCTCTACCGCTACCTGTTTGTGATTTCCGAGCAGGCCCAGCATCTGCGTTTGGCCGCCCTCTGCCGCCAGGGCGCCGGCACAAAGCACAGGAGGTCGCGTTTTCGAGCAGCTGCCGGAGCGTTAAGCGTGCTGTTCGCGCGTTCCTACTATCGGGCGGAGGGGATCCATCGGGCCATGCTGGCGCGCGCGTTCGCCGGACGGTTCGCCCCGTTGAAACCCCTTCGGTTTCGCGCGTCGGATGCCGTGTTCGCGCTCGCAACGATTTCCTTCTTCATCCTGGTGCGCGTCGAATGACGCCGATTATCGAGGTACGCGATCTTCATTTTCAGTATGCGGACGGCGCCAAGGCTCTGGACGGCGTCAGCTTCACGCTCAATGCCGGAGAATCGGTGGCGCTGTTTGGAGCGAATGGATCGGGCAAGACGACTTTTGTTTTGCAGTTGAACGGAATTTTGCGCGGCCAGGGCAACATCACGGTTTGCGGCCTGCCGCTGACTAAGGATAACCTCGCGGCGGTGCGATCGAAAATCGGAATGGTATTTCAGGATTCCGACGAGCAACTATTCATGCCGACGGTGTTGGAAGACGTCGCATTTGGCCCGCTCAATCAAGGCTTGCAGCCGGAAGAAGCGACCGAACGCGCCCGGTCGGCTCTAGAACAGGTAGGGATGGAAAATGCGCTTGCCAGGGCGCCCTATCACCTCAGCGCCGGCGAGAAACGCAAAGTAGCGTTGGCCGGCGTACTGGCAATGCAGCCCGAGATTCTGGTCCTGGACGAGCCCACCACGTTCTTAGATCCGCCCGCTCAGCGTAACTTACTCCACTTACTCCGCGAGCTTCCCCAAGCTAAGATCATAGTTACTCACAATGCGATGTTCGCGGCGGGAATTGCCCAGCGCGCGGTCTTTTTCGAACGCGGAAAGCTGGTTGCCGACGGACTCCTCGAGGATATCGTTCAACGCTTCGATTGGACCTACTCGGCTTTGCCTTTGAGCGATTTACGGTACTCGGCCCAGCGGCGTTTTTGAGCCGCCGCGATTCGCTTGCGCGCGGACGCGCTCATCTTGCTCGGCCCGCGTTTCTCCTTGGGCGGTCCCGGTGGACGGCCTCGCTTGCCGGCGCCTTTTCCTAAAAGCGCACGAACTTCGCGGATCTGCTCTTCTATTCGCTGCTTTTGCAATTCCAGCCCTTCGAGAGCCGCGTTCAAAAGCGCGCTATTACCAATGGTTTTTGTGGGGCGGGGCATCGGAACTCCTCTTTGGAATGATACCTGAGTGCGGCCTCGCAATGAAGTTATGGGTTGTGACGAGACGGATTCTTATGAATTACGAGTCGGAATTGTTACCGGAGTCAAGAAAGAAAGTGACCGGCCCGTCATTCACTAAATGCACTTCCATCTCGGCCTGAAAGACGCCGGTTTCAACCGGCCTATTGCTGAGCCGCAGACGTTGGACGAAATACTCGTACAACAAGCTCGCTTGCTCGGGCGGGGCCGCTTGATCGAAGCTCGGACGCCGCCCTTTTTTGCAATTACCGTACAGCGTAAATTGAGAAACCACCAGCAATGCGCCTTCCGCATCCAGAATGGATCGATTCATGCGCCGCTCTTGGTCGGGAAAAATGCGCAGGTGGAGAATCCGGTCGACGAGATAGTCGGCGTCCTGCCGGCTATCGGTGTGAGTAATCCCCACGAAGACCAGTAACCCGACGCCGATCGCTCCCACGGTTTCGCCGCCTACATCGACACGCGCCTGTTTGACGCGCTGGAGAACGACCCTCATGAATAAGCACGTTTAACCACCTTACAGTATCGCATCGGGATCGCCCCGACTAAGTAGATCGCGCCCTAAGAATAAGCGGATTCTCCTATCCGGGAATGGCGGATAAGACCGTATAGTTGAGTAGATGATCCTCAAGGGCATCTTTCAGCGCAGACGAGTCCACAGCAAGATTCCTGGTGGGTTCTTCAACTTCGAGGAAGAATCGTCGTCCACGCGGCTCTACGGGTTCGGCTACGGCGAGCACTTACGCCTCCGCGACGAATATGGAAATGTTTGGCGCGGCACCGCGGAGAAAGTGGGTGACGACTCGGTTCGTTACACCTTCCGCGACGCCAATGGCCACACCATCACCGGCGTGTCCGATAGCTGGGGCATCGTCCTTCGCGACGGGCGCGGCAAAACCTGGCGCGGATTCATCGAGTAAGACCACTTAGTCCACAACCCGTTAGCGAACTGTCGCTATCATGGAAGTTCCCTACCGAACTTCCATGGCGTTGAAACGACGAATCAGCTACAAGAGCGCCGGGGTAAACATCGACGAAGCCGACCGCGCGGTGTCGCTAATCCGCGGACACGCGCGCGCCACGTTTACCCGCAACGTTCTCACCGACATCGGCAGTTTCGGCGGCGGCTACTTACTCGCCGGATGGAAACGCCCGGTCTTGATCAGCTCCGCCGACGGAGTGGGGACTAAGCTGAAGATCGCTTTTCTCACCGGCCGCCACGGCACCATCGGCGAGGATTTGGTGAATCACTGCGTCAACGACATTGCCGTGCAAGGCGCGGCGCCCTTGTTTTTTCTGGATTATTTCGCGGTTGGAAAGCTGGACGCGAAAGTGGCGGGAGAAGTGATCGCCGGCGTGGCGCGCGGCTGCCGGGGCAACAACTGCGCGCTGATCGGCGGGGAAACCGCCGAGATGCCAGGCCTCTACCACGCCGGAGAATACGACCTGGCCGGATTTATCGTCGGCGCCGTGGAACGGAATCGCATGCTGACGGGCAAAACCATCCGCGCGGGCGACGTTCTGATCGGTCTTCCCTCGCATGGCTTGCACACCAACGGCTATTCTCTTGCGCGCAAGCTTTTGTTCGAAGTAGCCCGGCTCAAGCTCGACGATGCCCTGGCCGACGAATTGCTTCAGGTGCACCGCAGTTACCTAAAACCGATTCGCGCGTTGATCGGCGCTCGCTTGTTGAAGGGCGCGGCGCACATAACCGGCGGGGGCATCACGGACAACACGCCGCGAATTCTTCCGTCGGGTTTGGCCGCGAGGATCGATCTCTCCACCTGGACTATCCCTCCCATTTTCGAAAAGCTGCGGGCAATCGGAAACATCGAACCGGCCGACTACCGGCGCACCTTCAACTTGGGCGTAGGGATGATTCTAGTGGTCGGGCGCGGAAATGCCGCGAAGGCTAGCGCGATTCTGGACGGCCTCGGCGAAGCGTGCTTCGAGATCGGCGAAGTGGCGCGATCGCGCGGCGCGCGCGTGGTGTACGTCGGCGGGTCCGGGGTCCGCAAGTGAAAAAACTGGGCATTCTGCTTTCCGGCCGCGGCTCGAATTTCGAAGCCATCGCGGACAATATCGCCGCCGGCCGCCTGGACGCCGAGATTGCCGCGGTGATTTCGAACCGGCCCGAAGCGCGCGGGTTGGAGATCGCGCGCGAGCGGGGATTGCCGGCCCTGCTCCTTCCGTCCAAGGATGTTCCGCGCGAGGAATATGATCGGCGCGTGGCATCGGAACTTTCGAAACGCGGCGTCGACCTGGTCTGCCTGGCGGGGTTCATGCGGCTGCTAAGCGCCGAGTTTTGCCGCGCTCTGCCTCACCGCATTCTGAATATTCATCCTTCCCTGCTCCCCGCTTTCCCTGGCCTGGATGCGCAAAAGCAGGCGCTCGAGCAGGGGGCGAAAATCAGCGGATGCACGGTCCAC
>Ga0302325_10013326_pt1 | contig 17538 bp, 9 predicted proteins | sample Palsa_T0_2_FD_201948 | JGI IMG/M metagenome (GOLD analysis project Ga0302325, IMG submission 201948) | Peat permafrost microbial communities from Stordalen Mire near Abisko, Sweden - Palsa_T0_2 | ecosystem: Environmental > Terrestrial > Soil > Palsa > Peat permafrost | place: Sweden: Abisko... | reverse complement strand
CACAACGGTGACCGTGGATGGCGTTATGAAGGTCGGACAGCTCGCGGAGACGGTCGACGTCAGAGCCGAGGCGCCGCTGGTGGAACAGACGGCCTCCAACTTCAGTACCGAGGTTCAGAGACAGATTTTAGATCAGGTTCCGATCATAGGACGCGATATTCAGACTCTGGTGCAATTGCTCCCCGGCGTCACGCAATCGGTGGGGCCGTCCGGGTCCGTGTTCGGGTTTAACAGCCAGTTTGGCGGATTTCCGGATCCAACCCACATCGTGGGATCGGGAATCAGCGTAAACGGCAGCCAGGGCGGTGCTAATGCCTGGTACCTGGATGGTACGTTGAACGCCATTCTGGGACCGGAGAGCGTAGTAGTGAATCCCTCGCCAGATGCCGTATCCGAATTTGCCATGCTGAACAACGGTCTGGCGGCGGAATGGGGCCGCACCAGCGGCGCGATACTCAACGTCGTCTTGAAGTCGGGCACCAATCGGTTCCACGGAGACGCGTACGGATTCAATCGCAACTCCTATTTCAGCGCTAGCAACCCGTTCCAGCGCCGCGACGCGGCCGGCAGCGAGTTTTTGTCTCCGTCCGTGAATTACAATGATTTCGGCGGAACTATCGGCGGGCCGATCCGCAAGAACAAGACCTTCTTTTTCGCGTCCTGGGAGACTTCGCTCCTGCATGAACTGAAGCCCGAGCTTTATACGGTGCCGACAGCACAGGAACGCCAGGGCAACTTCACAGACCGTCCCGATTTGGCGCCCGTTTGCGATCAGGCCGCGGGCGTGAACAACTGCCTGTATAATCCGTTTACGACGACTGGACCCGACGCGAATGGCCTGTTCCATCGAACGCCGTTTCCGACACCCATTATCCCGAAAAGCATGATCGACCCTCTGGCCGCGTACTATGTGAGCAGCTTTCCGAACCCCAACTTCGTGGACCCGCTGCAACAGGGACTGGGAGGTTGCGGCAAGCTGTGCAACAATTTTCTGGGGGACGTGGGCAGCAGCCAGACTACTCATAATTTGTCGGTAAAAGTCGACCACCAAATCAACGACAACAGTAAGCTCTTTATCGAATATCTGATGAATCCAAGCTGGTACGAGAACTACCGCCTCCCCTGGTCCGGGCCAACGGCCCAGACTGCCGGTGTTGCCGGCGCGCAGCCCTATCGAACTTTTAACCAGATTTTCACGCTGGGGCACACGCAGACTTTTGGCGGAACGCTAGTCAATGAGGCACGCGCAAGCTACAGTCGGCAAAATCAGCAGGCCACGCCCAATCCGAACTCGCTAGTAAATAACAGCACGGTCGAGCAGAAAGTGGCAGGCCTGAATTTCATCTCCGATCCCATCTTCTTCCCAGTTCCGACGATCAGTCTTGGCTCAGGATACCCTTCATTCGGCCCACAGCAATGGCAAAACGCGATCCAGGGTGAAGATGCGTACACGGTGCTAGATAACCTGACAAAAATCGTTGGCAAGCACACTTTGAAAGCCGGTGTGATGTGGCGCCGCGACGACAACTGGAACCTGGCGGGCTGGGGATACAATCTCAGCTTCGGCGGCGGTCTCACCAACGACCCGGTCACCGGATTAGGGGGAAACGGACTGGCCCAGTTCCTGCTGGGCGCGGTAGACCAAGGTAGCGGAACCGGAACATATCACGCTCCCTACCAGACCAATGATTATTGGGGCTTCTACATTCAAGATGACTATCGAGTTACCAAGAATTTCACAATCAACGTCGGCCTGCGCTACGACCTCTTTGGCTGGTTCCGCGAGCGCACGAACGCATTGGCCAACTTTGATTTCAACCTTCAGAATCCCGACGTTCCGTATACCGGCGGTCTGGTTTATTTCGGCACTCCCGCGCACCCATCGGCAGATGTCTTCCCGGCGAACAAGAACAGCCTGGGACCGCGCGTGAATTTCTCCTGGGCACCGTTCTCGGATCGGAAGACTGTGATCCGCGGTGGCTACGACATCATCTATAGCAACTCCATTAGTTCGGCCTTCGGCGATCAGAACGGCGCCATCAGCGCTCCCGCGTATGCCAACTATTTCACTTACGGGCAGGAGGGCACCGACCATACCGGCGAAAGGCCGGCCTTCACCCTCAGCCAAGGCGCTCCCAATCTGAATCTACCCCCTCTCAGCCTGGTGAAAACAACGGACAATCAGTTCCTGGGAACCTCGCTTGGAGCTTTTCTGAAAGGCGATCACGATCCGTACGTGGAGCAATGGAGCTTATACGTCCAGCGCGAGCTTCCGGGCCATATGATGCTGAGCGTCGGTTACGTCGGCACTCACGGTTTGCATCTGTACGGCGACGAATTCAGGAATGTCGACCACATACCAACGGCAACGCGGCTGGCCCTGAAGACCCAGATCAACCAAATCGTGGCCACTCCGCCTGGCTTGGTTTCCCTGTATGGCCCTACGGTTCCGCTGAGCCTAATCAGCGTTCCTTATCCCCAGTATGCGGCGGTGGGTGTCAATGTCAGTCCCGACGGCTTCAACCGGTACAATTCATTGCAGACGAAGTTCGAAAAGCGGTATTCGAAGGGACTGACCTTTACTGCCGTCTACAGCTTTTCGAAAAATCTTATTTCGCCGAACTTCGGCAGTATTATCGGAAACACCGCGACGCCAACTACTCTCGGCCGTACAGTTGGCCGATCCGCCTTCGTTCCCGGCGCTATCTCCGGAGGATCTGGGAACGTGGCAGGGGGCGCCGGGCCGCAGGACCCAGACAATCGAGACCTTGACGTCGCCGTTGCTCCAGACGACATCCCGAATATTTTGAACATCGCCGCCGTATACGAATTACCCTTCGGTAGGGGAAAACCGTTGCTCGCGACTAACAGGGCCGGCCGAGCCATAATGGGGGGATGGAAACTGTCTCAAAACTGGAATTTCCAGAATGGCGTCCCAGTTACTATTACCGGTCCTTGCGATGCCATAACCTGCCGTCCTGATCTGGTGGGCAATCCGATGCAGTTCAGCGGGCCGCGCACGCAGCAGGAGCAGGAAAACCAATGGTTCAACCCGGCTGCTTTTCTGCCTGCCTGGGGTTCCAATCCCGCAATCGCCACCTCGTCCGATCCGACCTCATTCGCCGACTTCTGGAATTTTGGGACCATGGGCGTGCGTAGTCCACTAGTGCGGGCGCCCGGCTTCTGGAATACCGATATGTCGCTCTCGCGCGAGTTTCACGTAAGCGAGGTGAAGTACTTCACGTTCCGATGGGAAGTGTACAACGCTCTCAATCACCAAAATCTCGGCATTCCGAATTTAAATTACTGCTTGCCGCCGAATGCCGACGGATCGACGGATCTGCTGCATCAGTTCGGTTGCCAGTTTGGAAAGATTACAAACGTGCAGACCGATCCGCGAGCTATGCAGTTCGGCTTGAAGTTTAACTGGTAACGGTTGCAAGAATCAACGTTTTTCGGTCCGACGGATCGGCCGGCACGGCTCAGATCGTCCGACACGACCTATAGCAAATCCATGTGGGGCGGGTGGCCCTGCACGAGTGGCGGAGTTGCGGTCACCTCATGCCACTCCGGCGGGACAGGGCAAAGTGGAACGTGATGTTGCCATGGGCAGTCGCTTGTTCGGCGGGGTCCCTCCGCTTCCCGCCTTCGACGCCAAAATAACATCAGCCGGTTTCGTCGATGATCGGACAGATGATTGGCCCCTTTGGCGCAGATGATGTTGTTTCAGAGCACTTTGAGTTCATAGAACCGATTCGACTCCGGCGGCCGCCCTCGGTTTACACCGCAGCCGAACTGATTCAGCACCGAGTTGCGGCCATCCAGAAGCTGATTCCGCGGTTGAGCATCGGGGTGCGCATGAAGGATCTTCGGCGGTGGCTGGAGTCATACGGCAAGAACCCGGCGGAGTGCCCGCTGTAGCAGCGGCTCTTGGCCATTGCTCACGGCGGACGATCGGAGCGATGATCCGCATCGGATTGAGAGGGCGTCGTCTGGTCTCCGGAACCCAAGGTGGCCGGATGGGACGGGGGCCTGACCCAGTACTTTCTCCGCCCGATCAGTGAGGCGGTAAGCTGGGAGTGGCATGTTCTTCGGCCAAGGGAGAGACATAATGAAAGATGCAAGCGCTGGAGACCGGGTAGAATTCTTCCTGCTGGGAGCCGCTATCGGTGCAGCAGTGGTTCTGCTAGTCGCGCCTGAATCAGGTGCACGAACTCGCCGCAAAATTCGGCATAAAGGGGAGAATGCGGCAGATTACTTCATCAGCGCCGGCAAGGACCTCGTCGAAAAGTGCGAAGAGCTGTCCAGGAGCAGCGGCGAATTGCTAGGCGATGCGGCGCACGAACTGTCCGAGAAATATCGCGAGCTCTCCGACCGTAGCAAGCAACTCCTGGACGAGGCCGCTGCCACAATTCGCCGCGCCGCCGCGGACCAATCACGGTAACTGGATAAGTAGAAGAGATAAGAAGAAAGAACTGCCCCGGCAGGACTACCTACGCTCGCGCCAAGGAGTTGGAGTCCGTGGTGATCGCAACAAGACCGTTGCCCGACACTCTTGCCTTCGCCACGCGCCAGGCGCGTGCCCGGTATATTCTCAATAGGTTGAAACCGCCCCCGGGTGATGACGCCGTCGCAAGAAAGCTTCTGAAAGCAGCGTGGCATCGCACCAGCTTCTGGACGCTCACGAAGGCTTCGGCAACCTGCACGCCGACTCGACGCGTGGCTGGCCGGCAACGCTCCAACGGGAGGTGATGGGCCCGCTAGAGAGGAATTCGACAGTCTCGGGCGCGGCGTCCTGCGACAGGCACGCGACTACGGAACCGCTCGCGCCGTACGTGGTAGGAATGCGGGCCACTGGATGGTGTGGCAAAGGTCCGTGGTGTGCGGCAAAGGTCCTATATTCGCAGAGGCAACCGCACAACCTCGTTTACCTCACTTAGATCCCGCTCAGATCCGTAAGCCGGAGGCCGCGCCGGCCCGGCCTGTCACGCTTTTGAGCAGTGTTGAGCTGTACGTAGATTTCCAAAATCACCGGCCCAAGACGGCCTGCCCCAATTTCGTAGCCGCTTCCAAACGAACGGCGGTTGCGGTATAGTCTCCAACAGCAAAGAGGACACCCTCTCCTGGGGCTGAAGGAGGCGCTGTTATGCGCCGTATGCCACACGATGTCCTGCTGGTGGACGATGACAAGCTGATGCGCGACGGCATTCGTGCAATTCTGGAACGTGGCTCGGAATTCCGGGTCGCAGGAGAAGCGGAGAGCGCCGCGGACGCCGTGCAATTGTGCAAGAAGGCGCATCCCGACCTGGTCATCATGGATATTGGCCTGCCCGGCATAGAGGCCACCGCCGAGATCCTTCGGCACTCCCCGCAAACCCGCTGAAGGTCACGATGGTCGAGCCGGTCAATTTATTGCCCAGGATGATAACGGTGTCTCCCACCTGGGCGGAAGGGGGGTGGTTTTGACAAAGGGGCCGCAGCTTCATTTGGTCTGCAGTTCGAGTATTTTCCAGTCGGCTGCCAGTTTTGCTTTGCCGGCATTGGGCGCGTGGCGGTTCCACGCCGTGTACATCTCGACGATCTTCTCCAGCACCAGACGCTTGCGCGGTAACTGCGCGGCGGAAGCATTTTCCATTCCATGCCAGGCACTCAGCAGCAATGGTTCCGCGAGCTGAAAGCGGCCTTCCTGGGCAAGCACTCCGCCGAGCCGGGCTTCGCTGTCAAAAATGTCGGGATGATTGGCGGGAAGTATCTTTAGGCGGGCACGCAGGCCTTCGCGAAGCCGCCCTTCACTTTCCTGGAGCTTACCCCGACTGGCAAGAAGATCGCCTAAATTGGTTTCGATTTTCGCGGTATCCGTTTGATCGGCGCCCAAAGTGCGCTGGGCGACCGCAAGAGATTGGCGAAATATAGACTCGGCCTCATCAAGCTTGCCCTGATCCCGCAACAGCGTCGCGATGTGATTCAAGCTGATGGCAATGTCCGGATGTTCGTCACCCAGCAGCCGCCGTGATGTTGCCAGAGATGTGCGAGCATACTGCTCCGCTTCGGCGAGCTTTCCCTCATCGTGCAAGGCGTATGCGAGCTGATTCATCGTTTGGGCCGTGGAGGGGTGTTCCGCACCGGAAATCTGCAGGCGGGAAGCGAGGGCGCGACGAAGCATGACCTCGGCTTCAGCCGGGCGCTTTTCAATACGGAGGAGAACGCCAAGATTGTGCTCGTCGCCGGCGGACTCTTCGGCGAGGTGATTCTTGAGATCGATTGCCAGCCCCTGGCGGTACAACACTTCCGCCTCTGGCAGCTTGCCTTGCCGCCTGAGCGTAATGGCGAGGTCGGTCATGCTCTCTGAAACGGCGGGGCTATCCGGACCGAACAATTGCGTGCGGAGGCGCAGCGCGTCGCGCTGCAATGTCTCAGCTTCCGGCAGTTTGTCCTCGAATGTCAGTTGCTCGGCCAACAATGCCTCGCTCGCCGCCACGTCCGCCGCGTGGCCCGGCACGGAGCGTATCAGGGCGAAAGCGGCGCGATACTGCCGTTCGGCGTCGGGGTAGCGGCCGAGACCGTAAAATGTTTTACCGAGGCTCTCGCGCGCGGCGGCTTCTACCAGTGGTTGACCGTGGAGCGAGCCCGCATCCAGACGGCGAACGGCTTCGTCGAGGACGTGCGCAACGGTGACATCGCGCCCCGCGGCGGGATCCGCCTTGGTTGCCGAACGGGGGTCGGCGGATTGGAGCATCTCCTGCAGAAAGGAATTGACAGCCTGCGCCTTGGCCGCCTCCTGCCGCGATTCTTTCAGGCTGGCGGCGGCGCTACCCTCGGCGCGAATGGCACGAATCGCTTCGCGCGTGCTCACGCCCGTGGCAACGATCAGCGTTAACAGAATTGCGGCCCCACTGGTCACCAGCGTACGGTTGCGCCGCGCCAACTTCCGGAGCTGATATGCCCCGCTGGGCGGGCGAGCCAAGACCGGCTCATCGTGCAAATATCTCCCGATATCGGCCGCCAGTCCCAGGGGCGTGGCATACCGCCGCGAGCGGTCCTTCTCCAAAGCTTTTAGCGCGATCGCGTCCAGATCGCCGCGCAACTGCCGCGCGAGCGTCGTAGGATCGGAGCCCCGGTTTTGCGCCACCAGATTGGATGCCTGGGCAAGCGTACCCAGCTTCGTGCTGGGCCGGAGCGCATCCTCCTCGCGCAACCTGCGCAGGATTTCGTTGAAGGCCATCTTGCGGAACTCGAGCGGCACAGTTCCGACCAGCAGTTCATACAGCACCACGCCCAGTGAATACACGTCGGTGCGCGTGTCGACATCGACGCCGGCCGAGTCCGCCTGCTCCGGACTCATGTATCCGGGCGTGCCTAGAATCGCCCCGGCGCGTGTGAACATGGTCTCCGCAGTGAGGCGCTGCGCGGTGGTTTTGGCCACGCCGAAGTCGATGATCTTTGGCGTCGCCTTCCCATCCACCTCGCCGATCAGAATATTGGAGGGCTTCAAATCGCGATGGATAATGGCTTTCTGGTGGGCGTGCTGCACTCCTTCACAAACGAGGACGAACAACTCCAGCCGCTGCCGCATGGTCAGCTTGTGCTGGTCGCAATAGTCCGTGATAGGCATGCCGGTGACATACTCCATCACGAAGTACGGCCGGCCCTGCGGGGTAGAACCGGCATCGAAGACCTTAGCGATGGCCGGGTGGTTCATGAGCGCCAGCGCCTGCCGTTCAGATTCGAAGCGCGCGATTACTTCGCGCGTGTCCATGCCCGCCTTGATCACCTTGAGAGCGACGCGGCGGCGAACCGGTTGCTTTTGCTCGGCCAACCACACCTCACCCATGCCGCCCTGGCCGATCAATTGGACCAGATGATAGGAATCGATGACCGTGCCGGGGGTCGCCGCACCGGGTTCGATCCTGCTGGTGGCGAACTGCGTTTCGTCACTCTCAGGGGATACCGGGCCTTCCGCCCCGAGGCCGTCCCGATCGTTTGGCCCGGATTGCTCAGAAGACATATCGGAACTTCGCCTTGCGCTTCTAGTCAGTCTAGCTCAAGAAAGAACAGAGGACGTCGCCGACGCTTCTGACCCATTTGTCCTTGCTTGACGGTTCCCAGGAAAACGATATTTAGACGCTCTCTCCACCCCGGCCTGATCATCGCCACCTTCCGTCGCGATGCGCCCGCCCGTGGCGGCGCGATCGCCGATGTCCCGCGCATCGTGGTGGGCGACGGAGGTGGCTGCGTGCGGGCGCGAAACGCTCGTCCAGCCCCGCCGGTCTGCTCACCGCCACCGTCCATCGCGCGGTGTGGTCGGCGACCAGTGCGAGTGTGACCGCGCAACGCTCGCCAGTTCCCCTCCGGCAGTAAGGCTTTGCCGACTGCCTTGCGCTTCGGCGGTCAAGCGGCCGCCGACACCGGCGTGGAAACTCCCGGCAGGAGATCGTCCATCGGGGATAATCTGCCTATGGAAAGATCTTGCACTGGAGCGAGATTGATCATCGTATGCGGGTTGCCGGGTTCGGGTAAGACGGCACTTGCCCGAGTGCTGGAAAGCAGGCTCCGCGCGATTCGTTTTTGCCCCGATGAATGGATGGAGGCTCTTTCAATAAACCTCTACGATGAAGAAAAGCGCGGTAAGATCGAGGCGCTGCAATGGAAGTTCGGTCAGGAACTCCTCGCGCTCGGTCTCACGATAATCATCGAATGGGGCACTTGGGGAAGGTCCGAGCGGGATAGCTTGCGGCTCGGAGCCCGAGCTCTTGGTGCCTCCGTTGAGTTGCATTGTCTCTCCGCTCCTGCGGATGTCCTCTTCGAGAGGCTTCAACGCCGTGCCCTGGAGAATCCACCCATAGAACGAGATGCATTGTCCCAATGGTTCGAGATGTTCCAAGCACCGACCTCCGAGGAGATTGCACTCTTCGACGCGCCTCTGGTGGCAGACCTTGCCTCCGGCTGAAATTGATGCACTCCCCAGTTTCCCGATTAATGCTCAGAAGCCGACGCCGCCGTGCTCATCGCCACCTTCAGTTGCGCTCCGCCCGCGTCTTGCGGCGCGTTTGCCGATGAGCGGCGCGTCATGGCGGGCGAAGGCGGCCGAGTGCGTTAGCGACGAGCGCGCACGCCCCTGGTCGCGTCGTTCGCCGCGGGCGTTGCGGTTCGCGAGGCGGAGCTGGCGACTGCTTCACCTGCGCGCTCATCGCCACGTTCGTGCGCTGTCCCCGCGCGTTGCGGCGCGTTCGCCGATGAGCGGCGCATCGTTGCCGGCGACGAAGGCGGGCGAGTGCGGGCGCTCATCCAATTCCGAAGGCGGTAGGTCATCGACTAGCGTGCGCGTCTCTGGTCGGCGTGTCTGGAGGACGATGGTTGCTGAAATCCTAACGGCGTAGTGCCAAGGTTCGGGATATCCTGACGGCGGCGGTTCGGGAGCATTGGCATTTACAAAGAGGTGGTGCGCTGTTGTTTTTCACTCCCAGAAGCGCATGCACCGTATCGAGCTCTCATAGTTGCTACTCTTGTCCTGATTTCAACCGTCGCCACCGCCTGCGGGGTTCGTAGTGACCCAAGGCGGCATGTCTCTGCAGGACGCGAACGCTTCGGCCCCATCCGCTCCTATTCTCCTGTTCGATGGAGCCGGCGCTTCTCCTAACGATGTCGCGGCCGTCGAAGCCATCCTGAAGAATAACTATTTCAGTTATTCGACGGCGAGTCTTCACAGTTGAACCTGATGGACCAGGTACAAATCCGGCAATATGTCTGCTGATTGTGCCGGGTGGAAATTTCGTTGAAATCGGCAACAGCCTGTCACCTGGCGCAACCGCGAACATACACAAAGCGGTGCAGGACGGCTTGAATTACCTGGGAATCTGTGGTGGTGGTTTCTTTGCGGGGAAATATAATCCCCCCTATAACGCTTTGGATCTGACCTCTGGTGTGCGGTTTGGTTTCTACGCGGCCGAAAGTCGAGGCATCCGCAAGGCGGCGGTATCGATTGCAGTTGTTGGAGCGCCAACGCTCGATCAGTACTGGGAGGATGGCCCAGAGTTTACCGGCTGGGGAGCAGTTGTCGGTAAGTATCCCGACGGTACCCCAGCAATCGTAGAAGGAACCTTCGGGAGTGGGTGGGTAATCCTCAACGGGGTTCACCCCGAGGCTCCGGCAACTTGGCGGCCCGGAATTACCTTCTATACGCCTGCCAGCGTGGATAACGCATACGCCGTGAGGCTTATCCGCGCCGCACTGAATCGGATATCGCTAACGCATTAGTGGCGTTGCCCTTGACGTGTCCGCTGACGCCGGAATATTGAGTTTCGGGACATCCTGTCAGGCGACGGTCGAGAGGAGGCCGTCTTCCGATGTCAAAACCGCGTAGGAAAAAGTGCCGGTCAAATAGATGACGTTTGGGGGCGACACGCGTTCATCGGTTTTGTGCCCGTAGTCAGAGGCCATCGTTCGACGCACGTCAGGAGTTGCCTTCGGAAAGTCGAGAAGAGCCTGTCCGCCCGGGATGAAGTATCCGACGCCGAGGCCAAAGAAACCAATCACGATCGCCAAGATTGAAGCGTCATCGATCAATCGAATGGCTGCTAGAATGCATAGAGCGTCGCCGTATGTGGATTGTCCGCCTTGCGCTTCGCCGCCCTTATACCTTCGTCGTGATGGCTATCCTCATCGCCATCATGGGCGGACTTTCCATCGTTACTACGCCGACCGATATTTTCCCGTACATCAATATTCCCATGGTCGGCGTGATTTGGACTTACAGCGGCATGAGTCCGGACGATATGGCAAAACGCGTCCTGTTCGTTTCCGAGCGCGCGATGACGACCACGGTCAACGATATAGAACGCATCGAGTCGACTGCTTACAACGGCGTGGGGCTAATCCGCGTCTACATGCAACCGGGAACCAACGTAGACCTGGCGGTCGCCCAGGTGACAGCGGTTAGCCAGACGCTGCTTCGGACGATGCCCCCCGGCATTTTCCCGCCACTGATCGTCCAGACCGACGCCTCAAGCGTTCCGATACTTCAGTTGGGTCTTAGCAGCGGCACGCTTACCGAGCAGCAGCTTTACGATTACGGCCAGAATTTCGTTCGTACGCGCCTGGCAACTATACCGGGCATCTCGGTGCCTCTGCCCTACGGCGGGAAAGTGCGAACAGTGATGGTGGACCTGGATGCTGATGCGTTGTACGGAAAGGGGCTATCGGCCACCGACGTTTCGAACGCGTTGAATCTTCAGAATCTAATTCTTCCAACCGGCACCGTTAAGGTGGGGACGCGCGAATACCTGATCCGGCTCAACAGCAGTCCTGAACTGATATCCGCGATGAACGACATGCCGATCAAGACGGTCAATGGCAACCCAGTGTACTTCCGCGACGTCGCAACGGTCCGGGACGGCTATCAGGTGCAGACGAACATAGTGCGCATTAATGGCGGCCTTTCTTCGCTGCTGACTGTCTTGCGGCATGGCGGCGCCTCAACGTTGACCGTGGTGCAAAATGTAAAGGACCTGTTGCCCAAGATACAAGCGTCGCTCCCTCCGGCGCTGAATATCAGCCAACTCTTCGATCAGTCGTTGTTCGTGAAGGCTTCGGTTACGGGCGTAGTCCGTGAGGCGAGCATCGCCGCTTTGCTGACCGCGCTTATGATCCTGCTTTTCCTGGGAAGCTGGCGAAGCACATTGATCGTCTGTACTTCCATTCCCTTATCGATTCTCACCTCCCTGACGGTCCTGGGTCTTCTCGGGCAGACCATCAATGTGATGACCTTGGGAGGGCTGGCTCTTGCCGTTGGAATTCTGGTAGACGACGCCACTGTGGAAATCGAAAACGTACATCGCAACATGGGATTCAAAGGCAAGACCCTGGTGCGCGCGATTCTGGATGGCGCGCAAGAGATCGCGATACCGGCGTTCGTTTCGACGCTATGCATCTGCATTGTGTTCGTTCCCGTGCTCATGCTGTCCGGCGCGGCGAAATACCTGTTCACACCGCTGGCCATGGGCGTGGTGTTCGCAATGCTGACGTCTTACTTGCTGACCCGCACCATTGTCCCTACGATGGTTCACTATCTGCTGCAATCGGAGATGGATCTTTATCAGGAGGGTGAGGGGGCTAACACGCCGGCCTCAAGGTCAGCGGGCGCTATCTGGCGCGTTCATCGGGCTTTCGATCGAAAATTCGAGAAATTCCGGGAAGGCTATCACCGCCTGCTCGAACAGGTGCTCGCCCACCGTGTCATCGTCGGCGGAGCGTTTCTGGCGTTCGCGCTGGCGTCGGTTGGGCTGATCGCGATCATCGGCCAGAACTTCTTTCCGTACGTCGACGCCGGACAGATGCGACTGCACGTCCGGGCCCCCACTGGAACTCGCATCGAGGAGGCCGCGGCGATCTTTTCATCTATCGACAATGAGATTCGCCGGGTAATTCCAGTGCAGGAACTCGATTCAATTCTCGACAACATCGGACTGCCGAATTCAGGGCTCAACCTGGCCTTCAGCGATAGCATCACCAACGGCAACGGTGACGGCGAGATTTTGATCTCGCTGAAAACGGATCATCACCCGACGCTCGACTATACGAGGAAGCTTCGGAACACCCTGGCGGCAAAGTTTCCGGCCGAGACCTTCTTCTTTCAGGCTGCCGATATCACGAGCGAGATCCTCAACTTTGGTTTGCCGGCTCCCGTGGACGTTCAGGTGATCGGGAACAACCTCAATCAAAACGCTCAGATTGCCACAAAAATACAGAACGAAATCGCTGGCTTGCCCGGAGCCGTCGACGTTTTTGTCCGGCAGCGTCTGGATTACCCGACCGTGGACGTGAACGTCGATCGGATTCTGGCGAACGAATCCGGCCTGACCCAGAGAGACGTGGCCAGCAGCCTGCTTATCTCCCTATCGGCGAGCGGCCAAGTGGCGCCAAATCAGTGGCTGGATCCGCAGAACGGCGTGAACTACCAAGTTGCGGCGCAGACTCCGCAATACAAGATTGACACTTTTGACGCTATGCGGCGTACGCCGATTACGCCACCCGCAGGCGGTGCGACGCAGTTGCTCTACAATCTTGCCGGGTTGAAAAGGAATAACTCACCCGAGATCGAAAGTCATTACGATATTCAACCGGTCATCGACATCTTCGCGAGTCCGGACAGGCGCGATTTAGGAGGGCTGGCGGCGGACATCGAGCGGATCATCTCTAACATGCGCCCGGCACTCCCACGCGGAACCTCGATCGATCTGCGCGGCCAGGTGGAGACGATGCGGACCTCATTCAACCGCCTGGGCCTGGGAATGATCTTCGCGGTCGTACTCGTCTATCTGGTAATGGCCGTCAACTTTCAATCCTGGGTGGATCCCTTCATAATCCTGATGGCGCTTCCTGGAGCAATGGCGGGCATGCTATGGATGCTGTACCTGACGCGAACCACACTGAGCGTTCCGGCACTGATGGGGGCGATCATGGGCATCGGCGTTGCGACAGCCAACAGCATTCTGCTGGTCACGTTCGCAAATGACGAACGCGCAACCGGGAAAGACGCCGTGGAGTCCGCTCTCTCGGCGGGGTTCACACGAATCCGGCCAGTAACGATGACGGCACTGGCGATGATCATCGGTATGCTTCCGATGGCATTCGCCCTAGGCGAAGGTGGCGAGCAGAACGCGCCACTAGGCAGAGCGGTTATCGGGGGACTCTTGTTCGCGACCCCCACCACACTATTCTTCGTGCCGATTATTTACACTCTGCTTCGTAAGGAAGCCCCAGTGGACATGGATCGCCAGATCGCAATAGAAGCTGGCGAGGTTCCCGGGCCATGAGCGCTAAAAAGTGGCTGGCCCTGATCGCGATTCCAGGCGCGGCCGCCGGTGTTTACTTCTTAGGGTATTTGCCGCGAGAGCGGACCATGAAACAGATCGAGGCCGCCGCTCGAATCCGCAGGATCACACCGCCATTGGTGAATGCCGCGGAAGTAAAGCGCGCGGCTCCGAGCACCGAATTACTGCTGCCGGGAAATGTCACGCCGATTACGGAAGCGTACATTTACGCCCGCGCCGCGGGTTATCTAAAGCGGCGTTATGTCGATATCGGCGATCACGTGCGTGCCGGCCAAAAGCTGGCCGATATCGAAGCGCCGGACCTCGACCAACAGGTATCCCAGGCGGAGGCTGCGCTGGCGCAAGCCGAAGGACAGCTCGGCCAGGCTCAAGCCTTGCTTAATCAGCTCACCGCAACGCGCGATCTGGCGGAGATCACCTGGCAGAGATACAAAATTCTGACCGCCGACGGCGCGGTATCGCGGCAGGATGGCGATAATCAATCAACCGCGGCCAAAACGTCGGAGGCGAACGTCGTTGCCCAGCAAAAGACTGTCCGGGCGACACAGGAGTTCGTCCGGGCCAGCCAGGCGACGCTGGACCGGTTATTAACGCTTCAGGGTTATGAGCGAATCACCGCACCATTTGACGGCATCATCACGGCGCGGAATGTAGACATCGGTGCGTTGATTTCGGCTACCGGATCCACTCTCGGGCCAGCGCGCTCCAATGCTGCAGGACCATCCGATGTTCCCAGTGGAGGCGAAATCTTTCGTTTGGCGGAAATCGGTAAGCTTCGGATTCTGATTGCCGTTCCGCAAACGAATGCGCCGGGCGTCAGGGTGGGCCAGACCGCGACGGTCAGCGTCCAGCAAATTCCCCTTGTGAGCTTCAAAGGCAAGGTGACGCGCACCTCCAGCTCTCTGGACGCTCAGTCCAGGACGCTGCTGACCGAAGTGGACGTTGAGAATCCAAAGGGAGTGCTGCTGCCTGGAATGTACGCGATGGTTGCGTTTGTTACAGACCGAATCGATCCTCCGTTCATGGTGCCGGACGCGGCTCTGGTGGTCAGATCGAGTGGCACCGTGTTGGCCGTGCTCCAGCCTTTGACTCCTGACGAGCAGCAAAAGGTCAGGGCCGATGGAATCGAGCCGGCGACGCTTGCCCGCGTCAGGCGCGTTCACTTCCAGACCGTGGATCCGGGCCGCGATTACGGAATCGAGCTGGAGATTGTGGATGGACTCAAGGCAGGCGAAGAGGTTGTCGTTGATCCAAGCGATGTGGTCCAGGAGGGCGCACTCGTTCAAATCGCAGTTCCGATTTCAAGCCAAAAGGTAGCGCAATGAGAGGTCGGTTACAAGCCGCCGTGCTAATGCTGGCTATCTCCGTGCTTGGAGAAGCACAGACGAGTTTCCTGGGGAACGCCTTCATCCGCCCTTACGAAGCGAAACCGGTTCCACCGGTAAATTTGCGGAATTCGGAGCGGATTTTCGACCTGATACGCGCCGGCCAGTTGTATCTTTCATTGGCGGATGCGATCGCGCTAGCTCTGGAAAACAATTTGGATATTGAGGTGGAACGATACCTTCCGCGAATCGCCCAGACCGACATCGGGCGCGCCGAAGGTGGCGGGTTACTGCGCGGAGTGAGCCTATTGGTAAACGAGCCGCCTCCCGGAATCGGCGGACCGAACGGCCCGCTGCTTACTTCTCTCACTGCCAGTTCGACACCGGCGCCGACGGTGAACACCAATCTTTCCGACGTCGCACTGATCACGCAACAGCAGAACGATCTATCGGTGGCAGGCGCGACTCCACTGTCCACCGGCCCGACGATTCCACAATACGATCCGTCTCTTTCGGGACAATTCAACTGGGCGCATCAAAGCACTCCCGAATTCGATCCCCTGACAACCGGCACGTCGAACTGGCTGGTCTCAAATAATCTCAACGGAAGTGTGGGATGGAATCAAGGCTTTTCGCCTGGTACGCAGCTCAGCATGACGTTCGACGATACCCGATTAACGACCAACGCGGCCCGATACACTTACAATCCGATTCTGAACGCAAGCCTGGGATTTACCGTCACGCAACCGCTGCTGCGCGGTTTCGGAATCGAGTTGAATCGCCGATATATTCACATCGCTAAGAACAACGGAAAGATCGCCGATCTGGTATTTCGACAGCAGGTGATCGACACGGTGGCTGGCATCGCCAGGCTCTATACGGACCTACTGAGTCTGAATGAAGACGTCAAGGTGAAGCGCGAAGCAATGCGCCTCGCTGAGCGGCTGTACGAGGACAACAAGAACAAGGTTCAGCAAGGCGAGCAGGCGCCGATCGAGGTGACGCGGGCGCAGGCGCAAGTCGCATCCAGTCGGCAGGCCCTGATTTCGGCCGAGGGCCTGGTTCAGCAGCAAGAACTGATCGTCAAGACGGCGGTTACCCGCGGTGGCCTGGCGAATCCTGCCATCCGCACGGCCCATATTATCGCGACAGACACGGTGACCGTGCCCGAAACCGAGACCGAACCGGTGCGACCCGTCGAGGACTTGATTGCTCAGGCCTTGCGAGACCGGCCCGATTTAGCCCAGGCGGGCATACAGGTGGAAAATTTCCAGATAAGCTTGAAGGGCTCGCTCAACGCTCTCCGGCCGGAATTGGATGTGGTTGGGACGATGCAGAATGGCGGCCTCTCCGGTGACATAAATGCGCCTGGGGCGGCGCTTACCCCCGGCGCAGCGCTTTATCCAGGCGGCGACGGAACTGCGCTCGGACAGATCTTCAGAAATAATTTCCCAACCTACAGTGTCGGCCTGCAGTTGACGCTACCGTTGCGGAATCGGATAGCGCAGGCGGATGCCGTTCGCGATCAACTGCAAGTCCGGCAGACACAGTTGCGGCGACAGCAGTTCGAGGATCAGGTTCGTCTGGAAGTCGCCGACGCCTATGTAGCCATGCAGCAGGCCAGGGCGGCTTACGATGCCGCCGTCCAGAGCCGCATTCTTCAAGAGCAATCCGTAAAAGTGGAACAAAAGACTTTTGACGTCGGACTTGCGACGAATTATCTCGTGATCCAGTATCAAACCTTTTTGGCACAGGCAAGATCAAGTGAGGTTGCCGCGAAGGGGGCGTACGCGAAGGCGAAGGTTGCTCTTGATCGGGCGACTGCCAGCACCCTCGACGTTAATCAGGTATCTATTCAGGAAGCTCAGAACGGGCGTGTGTCTCGCCCGGCGCGAATCCCCAGTCCGTAGAAATGCCTCCGCTTTTTCGAGATGGAGGATGGCCATCGCGGTTCGTGTGAAAAGATACGTGTTTTGTCGCAAAGGTAGTTGTTCTGTCGTAGACGCCTCGCTAGGAGATTAACTCTCGGAAATACCTTGAAAATGCATTAAGCTTGGGCTAGCCACGGTGGCGATCGGGTTGGTCGCGGCGACAACAGCACTTCGTTCCTGGTCTTCCGTCCGATCAGGTCGTTCATCTTGGGGTTCGGAAAAGCGCGGAATGATGGTTGGCGACGAAGGGGACCGGTGTACATCCTCTCGCTGGTTCCGGTGGCCGCGGCGAGTCGACGTTCCCGCTGCTCGATCGGTTCGTGAGGCGCGCTCGAACGCATAACGCCTTTCACACCGGCGCGGTCATCGCTGCCTTCCGTCGCGCTGCGCCAGCGCTTTGCGCGCGTTCGTCGATGAGCGGCGCATTGTAGGGGCGACGACGCCGAAGGGGTG
>Ga0302325_10013324_pt1 | contig 17539 bp, 15 predicted proteins | sample Palsa_T0_2_FD_201948 | JGI IMG/M metagenome (GOLD analysis project Ga0302325, IMG submission 201948) | Peat permafrost microbial communities from Stordalen Mire near Abisko, Sweden - Palsa_T0_2 | ecosystem: Environmental > Terrestrial > Soil > Palsa > Peat permafrost | place: Sweden: Abisko... | reverse complement strand
CGATCCCGAGGGCGATGGCTAGAACATCCATGCCTCCACTATCGATGCCACGACATCACGGCCGCGTGACGAATCCACCCACGCGCATAACGATTTTGTGACGGCTACATCGAGAACCTGTATCCGATACCCGGGTCGGTGACGATAAAACGAGGCCCACCCGCTCCCGCCTCCCCCTCCGGCTCGATCTTTGCTCGCAGGCGCGCGATGTGCGTGCGCAGCGGCTGGATGTCGTCGACGTACCCCGGTCCCCAGACCTCGGCGAGCAGCGCCCGGTGCGTCATCAGCCGCCCGCGGTTGCGCACGAGCGTTCGCAGCAGCTCGAACTCGATCGGGGTGAGGTGCACGGACTCGCCGTCGCGTAGGACGATGCGCGCGGCGAGATCGATCTCCAACCCCTCGACCACGATCGTCGGCTCGCCCTCGACGGGCGTCGTGCGGCGCAGCGCAGCCTGCAGGCGGGCCACCAGCTCGCGTGTGCCGAACGGCTTGGTGATGTAGTCGTCGGCGCCGGCCTCCAGGGCCCTGACCTTCTGCTCCTCCTCGCCCACCGCCGATAACACGAGGATCGGCATCTCGCTCCATTCGCGCAGCCTGCGCGTCACCTCCACCCCGTCGCCGTCCGGCAGCACCAGATCGACGATCGCCGCTTGCGGCGGGTGCACCGCGGCGAGGTCGAGCGCCTGTGAGGCCGTTTCGGCGGCGAGCGCCTCGAAGCCCGCCTCGCGCAGCACTACTTTCAGCGCACGCACGATCTGCGGCTCGTCGTCCACCACGAGTATCCGTTGCCGCTGCTCGGGAGCCTCAGCCATTGCGCTCGCTCACCTCTAGCGGCAGCTCGAACACGAATGTCGTTCCCTGCTCGGGCAGCGACTCGGCGCGCAGCTCACCGCCGTTGGCCTCGGTGAACCCGCGCGCGATCGCCAGGCCGAGACCCGAGCCGCGATGGCCCGTCTGGGCCGTGCCGGCGCGGTAGAACGGCTCGAACACGCGCTCCAGCTGCGCCGGGGGAATGCCGGGGCCGCGGTCGACCACGCGCACGATCAACTTGCCCCCCTCGCCGGCGAGCGGACGCACCGCCCGCGCCCTGACAGATACGGGATGCCCGGCGGAGTGCCGGCGGGCGTTCTCCAGCACGTTCACGAACGCGCGCTCCAGCTGCGCCGAATCGGCCCGCACGAGCGGCAGGTCGCGGTCGATCGAGGGCACAAAGTCGTCCGCTTTCGGGTTCAGCTCTCCCAGAGCGGCGCCGAGCACCTCCTCGACCGACATCCACTCGCGCCGCGGCTCGGCCGCGCCCGCCTCCAGACGCGAGAGGTCGAGCAGGTTGTCGACCAGCCGCGAGAGCCGCCGCGCCTCCTCCACGATCACGGCCGCCATCTCCTTACGCTCATCCTGGAGGAGCGAGTCCGACCCAACCGCCTCGCCCGCGGCCGAGATCGCGGTCAAGGGCGAGCGCAGGTCGTGGGAGACCGCGCGCAGAAGCGCGGTCTTTACGACATCGGCGCGGCGCAGCGACGCCGTCTCCACCACCCCGCCCAGCAGCTCCTCGCGCTCGAGCGCCGCGCTGAGCAGCGCCTCCAGCGCCGGCACCACCCGCTCCTGCAGCCTGCGCAGGCTCTGCTCGGAAGCGTCAGCCCCGACCAGCAGCGTCCCCAGCCGCCTGGTGCCCTCGCGCAGCGGGAACGCGACGCTGCGCTCGTCGCCCTCGACGGCCTCCATCTCGATCGCGGCCGAGCTCAGCTGCAGCGTCTGCGCGAGGCGCGCCGCGGCCGTCGGGAGCGCCTCGGCGAGGTTCTCTCCGCGTAGCAGCAGCCTGGCCATCTCCGCGGCGAGATCGGCCTCACGCCGGCGCTCCTCTGCGTCGCGAGCCCGCGCGCGAGTCACCTCCGCCACCGAGCTCGCGAGCGCCGCCGCGACGAGGAACGCGACCAGCGCCACCCAGTTGCTCGAGCTTTGGATCGTGAACTGACCGACGGGCGGCAGGTGAAAGAAGTTGAACGCCGCCGCGCTCAGCACCGCCGTGCCAAAGCCCAGCAACGCTCCCCAGAGCACCGACACGACGAGCACCGCGAGCATGTACACCACGCCCAGCGACACCGCCGGGGCGATTTCCTGCAGCGGATACAGGATCAGCGTGCATAGCGCCACCGCGCCCACCGCCGCGATCACGCCGGTCCGCCGCGACGGCGGCTCCGCGCTGAGCAGGAATCCGAAGGGGCTTGGCACGCGCCCCAGCGTAGGGAAAAAACGAAGCGGGGCGAGACTCCTTGTCTCACCCCGCCCCGTGCGCCCTGCTCGGCGATGCCCGGTTGTCAGCCGAGCTCCATCACCGTCTTGTTTTTAGAGATGCACCACGCTGGAGACACTCGTCTCGCCGGGGATCTCCACGAACAAGGTGTAGCGACCGCGCAGTGATCCCCTGTGCTCGAGCTTGATCTTCGAGCCGAGGCGACCGCTACCGTGCGCCACCACCTTGTGATCGCGAGCGAGCGAGGCCAACGCGCGCACACTCGAGGCGACGCCCTTGTCGGTGCAGGTCACCGTGATCGTCGATCCGTCGCCGGTCACCCTGCAGGTGATGATCGGCGTCGAGCCGGGGGGACCCTGCGGACCGGCCGGGCCGGTCTTGCCCGCGGGTCCGGCAGGACCGACAGAACCAGTTGCGCCAGTGGCACCGGTCGGGCCGGCCGAGCCGGTGCCTCCGGTTGCGCCGGCGGGACCTTCTTTGCCTTCCTTCCCTTCCTTCCCTTCCCGGCCTTCTCTGCCTTCGGACCCAGCGGTCGATTCACCGGACGCCACTTCGCTCTCGATCTCGCCCGTTTCGTCGTTCAGCAGGATCGCCGGCGAACGCGGGTCGCTCCTGGTGAAGTCGAACATATTCTCGAGCGTGCCCGAGGTCGCGTCGAGCGAACCGGTCCCGATTTTGCCGAGGTTCCAGTTTTCCTCGATGAATTTCGTGATCGAGGACTGCTCGGTGAACGTGCCGTCGACGTAGTTGCGACGCGCCCAGGGCGAGATCACGAGCAGCGGCAGCCGCGGGCCGACACCGCAGCGATCCTTGCGTTCCGGGCTTTCGGCCGTGACGGTGCCGCATTTGCCGGCACCGTTCAGCTGATCGCTCGTGTCGTTGGAGGGATCGACGATCGGCCCGAGCTGGTGGTCATACCAGCCGTCGGAGTCGTCGTAGTCGATCACGATCGCAGTGTTCGGCCAGTACTTCGACTGCTCGATCTCGTTGATCTCGTCAACCAGGAACCGCTGTTCGTCGAGCGGGTCGGAGTAGCCGGCGTGGCCGTTCTCGTACGCCGGGGGCTTGACGAAGGAGACCTGCGGCATGTTGCCTTCGGTCACCGCCTTGTTGAACCACGAGAGGTCGTACTGGTGGTTCACGGCTTCGCCCAGTTTCGTGCCGGCCGGGTCGCTGTAGCCGACCTTTTCCAGCGAGCTCGGCGCGACGTGGTCGGGGTTGGCGGTGCTTTCGTAGTACTGGAACGGCTCGTGGTGCTGGACGTAGTCGGTCTCGCTCGCGCCGCCGATGTTCTTGTGGGCGGCGCCGCATACCGCGCGTTTTTCGTGGGCCGCATTTTCGGTGGCCGACGGGGCGAAGCCACCCTGGAACCAGCCCCAGGTGACGTCCTTTTCGTTCATCAGGTTGCCGATGTTCTTGCCGCTCAGCGAAACCGTCACGCCCGTTGGCAGACCTTCAGGTCCCAGCGGCTTACCGGCTTCGCTGCACTCGTCGTAATACGGTTCGCCGTCGCCCTGCAGCACGCCGTTGACAACCGAGGAGCTCGCCCCGCCGTGGGCTTCGGCGCCTTCGGTGTCGCCGCTGACGAGGTTGACCGCGCCGGGCGAGGAGGGCCCGAACTGGTCGCCGTAGGAGTTGTCGTTCAGGGAGAAGTGCTGCGCATAGTTCCACAGCCCAGTAACGGTGTTGCCGTCGTAGTAGTCCATCACGATCCCGGTCGGCCCGTAGCTGCCCGAGTCGGGTGTGGTGTTCTGCGTGCAGCCGCTGCCCGTGGTCTTCTGCACAAACTGGTTCATCAGTCCACCGTTGAAGGCTTCCTGCTCGGACGTATAGCTGTGGTTCTGATCGCAGGTCAGCGCTTCGGAGGGACCGAGCCTTTTGGGGTTGTCCTCGTTGGGGTTGTCGTCGAGCAGTCCGTTGCTCAGCCCGTTGACTGCCGGCGTGCCGGCAAGCGCGTGGAACTGGGGCTCGCCCGCGGGGTTCGTCGCGTTGGGGTAGGTGCCGAAGTAGTGATCGAACGAGATGTTCTCTGGAAAGATGACGACCACGTGTTCGATCGGAGTGGTCGCCGCCGGTAGGACCGCCGGACTTGGGGAGGCGCTCGACAGCGAGATGCCGATCGCGGCCGCTCCCACGAGAAGCACTCCGATACTGACCGCCAAGACCTTCCTGCCGTTACGCAACGTGTTTATCCGCAACGTAATTCTCCTTTTGACTTTGCGGGCGGTCACGAAAAAGCGCCGCGCCCCGGCCACCCTTTGCGGGAGCGTGTTGTGCATCCTTGAGTACGAGCGAGCACCGACGTGTCAAGAAGCCGTCACGGAGTCGTTTTTATTTTGTGATTGTCTTTTTTGTTAGCACTTTGTTTCGTCCATGTTTAATTCAAATTTCATGTGGGCCTTTGCTTTCCAGACGTATGCCGTTAACAACCTGGAAGCAACGGCACTACGTTTTGGTAACAAGCAGCGGCACGATCCCCGCGATTCTCACTCCGGATGAAGCCGGGTCGCAGAAGCCTCTGGTTGCTCACCGCAATCGTCGTCCTGGCGGTCTGCGCTTTCGCGGGCTCGGCGCTGGCCCCGGGCGGCTCCGGCGACGCGCGCCCCTTCGCGGTCTCCGAGCTCGCGCCCAGGAGCGCGCCGAACCCGCTCGCGGGGCGCCTGCAGAAGGTCTACGGCACGAACACGCCGGCGGACCGCTACGGCACCGAAATCGCCGACCTCGAGGACGACGGCACGAACCTCGCCGGGGAACAGATCTCCGAGCTCTCGCCGCTGCCGCCCCGCGCCTTCACCCCGCCCGAGAACGAGTACCGCGCCTACGCCGAGCGCTGGATCTCCAGCGCGCTCGCCGGCGCCGCGTCGCTACGACGCGCGCTGGCGAGCACCGACCGACCGGCCGCGATCGCGGCGTGGGAGTCGACCTGGAGCGACTATCTGCACCTCGGAGCGGTCTACCTGACCGGTGCGGCCGCAACCCTCAACCAGGCGATCGACGGAACCCCCGGCGTGCTCCCAGGAGGCACCTCCGATCCGCATTTCGTCGGCCTTCACCGCATCGAAATGGGCCTGTGGACCGGGGAGAGCCTGGATTCCCTGATCGGCTACGACATGCGGCTGGAGGGCGATCTCGAGCGTCTGCGTGGCGTCGTGGCGCATGTCCAGTTCACCCCGCTCGAATACGCGACGCGCTCGCACGAGATCATCGAGGACGCACAGCGGGATCTGTTGAGCGGGATGGACGTGCCGTGGAGCGGGCAGGGCGTGCTTGGCACCGCCGCCGGCGTGGCCGCCACGGAAGAGGTCTTCCACACGCTCGAACCACTCATCTCGGGCCGTGAAAACACCGAGGGTGAAGTGCGCGCCGAGCTGTCGATGCTCAGCGGGGTGCTCAAGTCGATCAGCCGCCACCGCCACGGCGGCTACCCGAGCCTCCCGGAGCTCGGCTCCTACGAACACGAACAGCTCAACGGCTACGTCGCGGGCGCGCTGTCGGCGCTCGAGCAGATGCCGGGCACGCTCGAGACCGAAGCCCGGCCCCCGATTCCGAAGCTGCCCCCGCCGTCCCTGTCGGAAAAGGCGGCTGAAAGAGTCGCGGAGCAAGCGGCCGAAGGCACTTCATGAGCCCACTCGACCGCCGCCAGTTGCTCACCCGCTCGGCCGCGCTGCTCGGCGCCGGCGCCACCGGCGCGATCGCCGGCGCGATCGCCGAGGCCGAGAGCCACTCCAGCCCCGCGGCGCCGAGCGCCCCCGAGCAGGCGCTCCTCGCCCTCGGCGACGAGCTCGCCGCGCGGATCCCCTTCGACGGGCCCCATCAGGCCGGGATCCTCACGCCGGCGCAGGCGCAGACGACGTTCGTAGCGCTCGACTCGATCGCCCCCGACCGCTCGACGCTCGAGGCGGCGCTGCGGAATCTCAGCACCCGCGCCCGCTCGCTCACGCAGGGCGACACGGTCGGCGCTGAGGAGCTCGACGATCCGCCGCCGGACTCAGGCATTCTCGGACCGATCAATGCGCCAGACGCGCTGACCGTCACGATCGCGTTCGGCGCGTCGCTGTTCGACGGGCGCTACGGCCTGCAAGCACTGAGACCCAGGGGCCTGGAACGCATGCCGAACTTCGCGCATGACAACCTCGATCCGGCGCGCAGCCACGGCGATCTGCTGCTGTCGGTCTGCGCCGGGCAGCGAGACACCGTGGTCCACACCGTGCGCGAGCTGATGCGCTCGGTCGTCGGTCACCTGACCCCGCGCTGGAGCATCGACGGCTTCCAGAGCACCAAGCGCGGACCGACGCCTGCCAACCACCCACGCAACCTGTTTGCCTTCCGCGACGGCACCGCCAACCCCGACGTCAACGACGCGCGCCTGATGGACGAGCTGATCTGGATCCCGCCCGCCCGCCCCCTAGCCACCCCACCCATCGGCGCCGCAGCCACCCCAGCCGCCTCGCGCGGCTCTGGGGAGCCGTCGTGGGCAAGCGGCGGCACCTACCAGGTGGTGCGCACGATCCGCATGCACGTCGAGTTCTGGGACCGGGTCGGGATGTTCGAGCAGCAGAAGATGATCGGCCGCGACCGCGTCAGCGGCGCCCCGCTGGGCGGCACCGATGAGTTCCAGGATCCTCGCTACGACCTGGACCCAGAGGGCAAGCGCATACCGCTGATCGCCCATATCCGACTTGCCAACCCGCGCACGCCGGCGACCGCCGAGCAGCGCATCCTACGCCGCGGCTACAACTTCGACCGCGGCCTGGACGAGGCGGGAGACCTCGATCAGGGACTCGTGTTCGTCGCCTTCAACCAGGACGTTCAGCGTCAGTTCGCGACCATCCAGGGACGTCTGGAGGAAGAGGAAATGACCGACTACATCACCCCGGTCGGAGGCGGCTACTTCTTCGCGCCGCCAGGCGCGCGCGGGCCAGGGGACTGGATTGGATCCGGGCTGTTCGTCTGAGCCGGCCCGCATAGCTCAAACAGCGCCCCGGTTGTTCGTCTTAGCCGGCCCGCACAGCTCAAGTAGCGCCCTGGGATGACGACTACCGTTAAGTTGGCTAACGATGCGGTCGACGATCGCCGCCCCGGCGGCGATCGAAGGCGAGGAGACGAGCGTGACAGCAACGCAGGGCCGTAGGAAGATCGGAACGTTGCGCACCGTGCTCGCGAGCGCGGCGACGCTGCTCGTTTTGAGTGTGCTGCCCTGCGCCTCTGCCGGGGCGGCAGAAAGCGCCGTCGCGCCGCTGCCCGCCTCCGACTACACCGTGCGCCACGTATGCCCGGCGCCCGCTCCCGGGTACGCCGGCTGCTTGGCGCTGGAGCTGGTGCCGAAGACGGCGGCGGCGCGCGCGCACACCCATCCGCTGGGGATCACGAGCAGCCGGCCGATCATGGCCGCCAAAGCCTCGGAAGGCGCCTTCGGCCTGAGGCCCCAGGATCTGCACAGCATCTATGACCTGCCGGGTACCGCCGCCACCGCGCAGACGATCGCGCTCGTCGACGCCTACAACGACCCCAACGCCGAAGCCGACCTGAAAGCCTATGACGAAGAATTTAGGCTGCCCGAATGTACCGGCGCGAACAAATGCTTCGAGCAGTTCAACCAGAAAGGGCAGAACGCGGAAACCGGAGAACTGCCCTTTCCCGCAAGTAACGAAGCGCGAAAAGCGGAAGAAACGACCTGCGAAACAGAGACGGGAGCAGCCAAGGAAGCGGCTTGTGAAAAGGTCGAAGAAGCCGTGGGCTGGGGGGAAGAGATGTCGCTCGACATCGAGGTCTCCCACGCCACCTGTGAGAGCTGCAAGATCATCCTCGTCGAGGCCGACTCGGCCTCGTTTGAAGACCTCGATGAAGCCGAGCAAGCGGCCGCCGCGCTCGGCGCCACCGAGATCTCGAACTCTTGGGGCGGCCCCGAGCAGGGCGTGACGGCGAGGGAAGACAACGCCAGTCCCTTCAACGATCCCGGCACCGTGATCACCGCTTCCGCGGGCGACGACGGCTACCTGGACTGGGATGCCGAAGAAGGCGCGGAAAAGGGCTTCGCCGACTACCCCGCCTCCTCCCCACACGTGGTGGCGGTCGGGGGCACCCGCCTGCAGGGCCCGCTCGGCCCCGGCGGCACGTGGGCGGGGGAGACGGTGTGGAACGGCGACGGCGCCGGCGGGGGCGGCTGCAGCGTGACGCTGACCGCTGCGCCCTGGCAGCAGAGCACCGCCGATTGGGAATCGGTCGGATGCGGCCAACATCGTGCCGTCGCCGATATCTCTGCCGACGCCGACCCATACACAGGGGTCGCCGTCTACGACTCGAGCTTCGAATGCGAGTACGAAGAAGGCAGTGTTGTGCATGTTGTCCACTGGTGCACGATCGGCGGCACCAGCCTCGCCTCGCCGTTGATCGCCTCGGTGTTCGCGCTGGCCGGGGGATCCCGCGGCGTCGCATACCCCGCGGAGACCCTGTACGAAAATGAGGCCGAAGACCCAGCAACGCTGCATGACATCGTCTCCGGGTCAAACGGGGAATGCACGCAGCCATTCAACAAAGAAGATGGCCTGTCTGGCTGTACGGCGCTCCAGGAGGCTGCCAGCTGCTCCGAAAAGGCCATTTGCCTGGCGCGGGAAGGCTACGACGGCCCCACCGGGGTCGGCACCCCGAACGGAATACTCGCCTTCAAGCCCGTCAGCGAAGAAGTCAAACGCAAGAACGAAGAAAAACGGCACGCGGAAAAGCAGCTACGTGAAGAAAAGCAACGCGAAGAAGAACGACAACGAGAAGAAAAGAAGAAAGAAGAAGAAGCGAAAAAGAAAGCAGAAGAAGCGGCGACGAAAAATCCGGACGGGGGCTCGACCACGGGGACCTCGACGACCGGCACGGGCGGCATCTCCCCCGCGAACGGCGAGACCAGTGGCTCCTCGTCCACCACGACGGCCTCCTCGTCCGCCACTCCCACCGTCTCCGGCCAGCCCACCATCAAGCTATCCGCCTTCGCCCTCACCCCCAGCGCCCTCCTCGCGCTCAACCGTGCCCGGCCGAAGGTCTCCGAGGTGGGCTTCGCCTTCACCCTCAGCGCCGCCGCGCGCGTACGCGTCGCACTCGCCAAGCTCCTCGAGGCGCACGGGCGCAAGCGCTGGCAGACGCTGCCGTACGCGCTCACGCTCGCGGGCGCGAGAGGACGAGACAGGGCGCGTCTGAGCGCGCTTGGGGTGCTCACGTCCGGCAGCTACCGCCTGACGCTCACACCGGAACACGGCAGCGCCCGATCGATCACCTTCCAGATCGGTTAGGCCCTCGGGCGCCCAGCCTGCTGATGACATCGATCTGGGCCTGCAAGCCCGGCTGCAACTACGCCGATTGCTTGTGCTCGGACTCTCCCCTGGCTAGCTTGGCGACTTCATGCCTCGCCCTCCCCACCACTCGCGGCGCCCGCGCCGGCCGATCCCCGCTCGCCTGGTCGCGCTCGCGGCCGTCGTCGCCACCGCCGCCGCGCTGGGTGCGGCAGTGCTCGGACCCGTCGCCGCCGGCTCGAGCTCGGGCTCACTCGAAAGTCGAATCGCCGCCTCCGAGGCTCGCGAAGGTGAGCTACACGCTGGGATCGGCGCCGACAGGAACCAGATCGCCGGCTTCCAGGGCAGCATCGACGACCTGCAGACGCGCCTGGACGCGTTGGAAACGAGCCTCGACACCGAGCGCGAACTGCTCGCCTCGCTGCGCTCGCAGCTGCGCGGCGCGCGCGCCCGCCTGGCCTCGCTGCAGGTCCAGCTCGGGCAGGACCGGCATGTGCTGGTGGCGCAGCTGATCGCCTCCTACGAGTCGCCGCCACCGGACATCGTGACCGTCGTTTTAGAGGCTCACGGCTTTGCCGATCTGCTCGAGCGGATCGACGATCTGCGCGCGATCTCCCGCGAGAACGCGGGCGCGACCGTTCATGTCGCCGAAGAGCAGAAGGCGGTGACCGTCCAGGCCGCGCAACTCGCGACGCTCGAGGCTTCTCACGCGCGCGAGACGAGCGCGGTGCTCGTGCAGCGCGACGAGGTCGCGCAGTTACACCTCGCATTGGTGTCGCGCCAGCTGGCTTACATCCGCGCGCGCGATCGGAAGAGCGCCGAGCTCGCTCCGCTGGAATCGCATCGGCACTCGCTCGAAGGAGAACTCTCGAAGCTCGCGGTCAGCGAACTCGCCGCCGAGGGCGTCGCGGGCGCCTACACCGGCCCGATCGGCAACTACACCTCCACACCGCAGGGCGAATACGGCTTCTTCCAGGCGCCCGGCACCGACTACTCGGTGGGCGAGGAGTCCGTGCTCGTCGCCCACCTGAACACGCTCGGGATCGCCCTGCACCTGCACCTGATCGGGATCTCCGGCTACCGCACGCCCCAGCACTCGGTCGAGGTCGGCGGCTTTGCCAACGACCCGCATACCCGTGGCGAAGCCTCTGACACGCCCGGCATCGAGGGCGTGCCCCAGGCGACACTCGCGCGCTTCGGCCTGATCCGCCCATTCGGAAGCGCGGCTGAGGCGGATCACATTCAGCTCTTGGGCAGCCGGTACTAACCGGCTGGTGGCAGCCGGGCAGGCGCGCCGTACGGCACGAGGCACTCCGGCAGCTCGACGCTCGCGTCGGCCTGCTGACCGTTCTCGAGCAGCGCGACCAACGTGCGGCCGACCGCCACCGCCGTGCCGTTGAGCGTGTGGAGCGTCTGTGTCTGCTTATCCTTGCGGATGCGGATGTTCAACCGCCGGGCTTGGTAGTCGGTCGTGTTCGAGCACGAGGTCAGCTCGCGGTAACGTGATTGGCTCGGTAGCCACGCCTCGCAGTCGTACTTCTTTGCGGCCGAGCTCCCGAGGTCGGTGACGGCGATGTTCACCACGCGGTATGCCAGGTTCAGCTCCCCGAGGATCTCCTCCTCGATCGCGAGGATCCGCTCGTGCTCGCCGGCCGACTCCTCGGGCGAGACGAAGCTGAACATCTCCACCTTGTCGAACTGGTGCACCCTGAAGATCCCCCGCGTGTCTTTCCCCGCCGCGCCCGCCTCGCGGCGGAAGCAGGGCGAGAAGCCGGCGTACCGCAGCGGCAGGCTCTCCGCGTTCAGGATCTCCTCGGCGTGCAGCGAGGCGAGCGCGACCTCGGAGGTGCCGAGCAGGAATAGCTCGTCCTCCGGCAGGGAGTAGATCTGCTGCTCGGTGTCGGGCAGGAAACCCGTCCCATACAGCGCCCGCTCGCGCACGAGCACCGGCGGGATCACCGGCTCAAAGCCCTTTCCGCGCAGCTTCTCCAGCACCCAGCGCACAAGCGCGAGCTCGAGCATCACCAGGTCGCCTTTCAGGTAGGCGAAGCGCGCGCCCGACAGGTGCGCGGCGCGATCCATGTCGATCCCATCCCCCGCCAGCTCGAGGTGGTCGCGAGGCTCGAAGGCGAACGTCGGGATCTCCCCCACCTCCCGCACCAGCTCATCCTCGGGACCGGGCGCGGCCGTCGGGTCGGGCAGGTTGGGCAGCGACTGAAGCGCGGCCTGAAGCTCCTCCTCCACCACGCCCAGCTCACGTGCGAATTGCTTCTCGCGCGTGCCCAGTTCGCGTTGTTCGGCGATCGCGGCTGCCGCGTCCTCGCCCGACCGCTTGGCTTGAGCGATCGCCTCCGCGGCGGCGTTGCGCCGCGCGCGCAACTGCTCGAGCTCTGGAATCAGCGCCCGGCGACTCACGTCCAACTGAAGCACACGACCGACGGGCCCGGCGACATCCTCGCCCCGGCGCGCAAGTGCGGCGCGCACGACGTCCGGATTTTGACGAATCCGCTTCAGATCCAACACGCGGAATCCCAGATGTTATTTCGTGGAGAGGGTGATGCTAGTGGTGGGCACCTTTTCCGCCTTCAACCCAGAGTACTGCGCCAGGAATTTGGCGACTTCGTGCGCTTCGGTGCCGAGCACGATGTTCTCCGGCATGATCGCGCCCGAGAAACCTCCGTTGTGGATCGCGTACATGACCTGTTCGTAATTCTCCTTGCGGAAGTTGAAGTTCGGCCCATTGGTCTTCAGGCGGTCCTTGATGCTCGTCGCCGATCCCTCCGCGCCGACCACCGCCAGCGTGTGGCAGCCGGAGCAGTGATCGCGGAAGATCACGGCCCCCCGGTAGTAGGGGCTGGTCTTGGGGACCGAGATCCCCTGCGAGCCGCACGCGCTCAGGATCACGGCGCAGGCGAGCAAACCAATCGTCATCTGGGCGAGCCTCATGCGCCGGGAATATATAGGGCCGCTCAGAACCCGTGCGCGGTGCCCGCCGCGCGCAGCGCGAGGAACACCACCACGAGCGCCGAGAGCGCCATCACGCCCAGCTCGCGACGCATGATCTCCGAGACGACCGATCGCTGCTGGAGCTCGGGCAACTCGCCGACTGCTTGAGCGTCCGCAAGCTCACGCCGGTCGAGGATCGTCTGCGCGGAGATCACCCGCAGCTGCTCGGCCACGAAGGCCACCGCAAGCGGGAGCAGCGCATAGAGATAGAAGAGACGTTCGCTCGAGTAGCTACCGGCCACGGCCAGGGCGCCTACCCCCAGGGCGAGGGTGATCGCCGAGCCCTGGCCGACACGCAACAGCAGCCAGAAAGCCCTGCTCGGCTCGCAGCAATACCAGCGCCAGGCGCCGAGTAGCCCCGGCAGCGCGTTGAGTGCCGCCACCACAAGGGCGCCCGCCGCCACGACTTCGGTCAATGCTTCGCCCCCCGCGAGCCACCGTAAGCGTCACTGCCCAGCGCTGCACATATCGAGCCGATTGCCACTATGTAACACCCTGACACAAGCGGTGATATAACACGCCTCGGTGCTGCGAAGCTATCTCCCGGCGATCGTCTTTCTGGTGCTCGGCGGCGCCGTCGGCGGCGCGTTCGCGGTGCTCAACTCGGTGCTCGGCCCACGCCGGGTGGCAAAACACAAGCAGGACCCCTACGAGTGCGGCCTGCCCTCCGAGGTCAAGCAGGGGATGCGCTTCGGGATCAGCTTCTACCTGATCGCGATGCTGTTCATCCTGTTCGACATCGAGGTCGTCTTCCTCTACCCGATTGCCGTCGAGCTGCGCGCCTACGGCGGCTACGCGCTGGCCGAGACGATCACGTTCATCGTGCTGCTGTTCGTCGCGTTCGTCTACGTCTGGCGCAGAGGAGCCTTGGAATGGAGGTAAAACGCGAGAAGCTCGCCGGCCGTTCAAGCTCCGGCCAGCCGCTCGGTTCGGCGCCGCTGCGCGTGGAGAGCCTGAACACAAGCCAGCTGCTGCGCGGCGGCGAGTTGGAGGGCGCCAACCAGCCGGCGCACCTCGAGGGCACAGAGCTCGAGCGCTACGTGGAAGAACGCATGCTGACGACGACGCTCGATAGCGCGGTGGCGTGGGCGCGCTCGAACGCGTTCTTCCCGCTCGCTTTCGGTCTGGCCTGTTGTGCGATGGAGCAGTTCCACGCAGCCGGCCCGCGCATGGACATCGGGCGATTCGGATTCGAAGCGTTCAGGGCCTCCCCGCGCCAGGCCGACCTGATCATCCTCGCGGGGCGCGTATCGATCAAGATGGCGCCGATCATTCGCCGCCTCTACGACCAGATGCTCGAGCCCAAGTGGGCGATCTCGATGGGCGCCTGCTGCAGCTCGATGGGTGTGTTCAACAACTACGCCCTGGTGCCCGCGGACAAGTTCATGCCGATCGACGTGCACGTCCCCGGCTGCCCGCCCCGCCCCGAGTCGCTGATGCACGGTGTGCTGAAGCTACGCAAGATGATCCAGGACGACCCCGACATGGGCTGGCGCGAGCGCTACGACGCCGTCGGCACGGAGGAGATCGTCCCCGGTGCCTGACGCCACCGGGCTGGAGCTGATCGCCCACGACCTGGGCGAGGCCGTCATCGAGACGGTCTACTTCCGCGAACGCGCCACGCTCGAGATCGATCCCGCGGCGATCCGCCCAACGCTCCAGCACCTGCGCGAGCAGGGATACACCTTCCTGGCGAGCGTGCACGGCGTGGACTACTACCCCGAGGAGCCTCGCCTCGGGGTTATCTACGAGCTGCTGGACATGAGCCGCGTCGACCGCATCACGGTCAAGCTGCGCCTTCCCACCGATTCACCCAAGGTGGACTCGGTCACCAACGAGTGGCCAACGGCAAACCATCAGGAGCGCGAGGTTTATGACATGTTCGGGGTCTCCTTCGACGACCATCCCGACCTGCGCCGGATCCTGATGCCGGAGGACTATGAGGGCCATCCCCAGCGGCGCGATTTTCCGATCGGCGGCGAACCGGTCATCTTCACGTACGACGAGGCCAAATGGCTGGAGTCGCGCGAGTGAGCCCGCCGACCCCGCCCGCGAGTCCGCCAACCCTGTCCGCGTACCGCCGGCGCGAGCAGTCGATCACGCTCTCCCCCATCGAGGAGCCGCTCGAGGGCGGCGCCGAGACCACCGACGAGCTGCTGACGCTCAACTTCGGCCCGCACCACCCCGCCACACACGGCGTCCTGCGGCTACTCGTCACGCTCGAAGCGGAGATCGTGCGAGACGTCAAACCGATCATCGGCTACGTGCACACGGGGATCGAGAAGACCGCCGAGGACAAGGCCTACTGGAAGGTGATCCCGGTCGTCGAGCGGATGGACTACCTCGCCTACTACTTCAACGCGATGGCCTACATCGGCGCGGTCGAGACGCTGCTGGAGGTGGAGGTTCCCAAGCGCGCCCAGTACCTGCGCGTGATCCATCTCGAACTGAACCGGATCGCCTCCCACCTGATCTGGCTGGGCACCTCCGCGCTCGACCTCGGCGCGGTCTCGATCTTCCTCTACTGCCTGCGCGAGCGCGAACTGATCCTCGACCTGTTCGAGATGTCCTCCGGAGCGCGCATGCACACGCGCTACTTCCAGGTTGGTGGCGTGATCGAGGACATTCCCTCCGGCTTTGAGCCGAAGCTGCGCGAGTTCCTGAAGGTGATGCCCGAGCGCGCCGACGAGTACGGGTCGATCCTGAACTCCAACGAGATCATCCTTCAGCGCCTGCGCGGCACCTGCCCGCTGGACGCGGAGACTTTGCTCTCACTGGGCGTGACGGGACCGTTGCTACGCGCGGCAGGCAACCCCTGGGATCTGCGCAAGGCGGCGCCGTACAGCTCCTATGAGGACTTCGACTTCAAGATCCCGGTGGGAACCGTCGGCGACAACTACGACCGCTTCGCCGTGCGCCTGGCCGAGATCTACGAGTCGGTGAAGATCATCTCCCAGGCTTTGGACGGACTACCCGAGGGGCCCCACATCACCGGCGATCGCAAGGTGGCTTTGCCTCCCCGCCACGAGCTCGCCACCTCGATGGAGGCTCTGATCCATCACTTCAAGCTCGTCACCGAGGGCTTTCGCGTGCCGCCCGGCGAGGTCTACTACCCGATCGAGTCCCCCCGCGGCGAGCTCGCCTGCTTCGTGCGCTCCGACGGGTCGTCGAAGCCCGCGCGCGTGCACATGCGCGACCCGTCGTTCGTCAACCTGCAGGCGCTCGCGCCGATGACCCGCGGCAGCTACATCGCCGACATGATCGCTACAACCGCGATGCTCGATCCGATTCTGGGAGGGATAGACAGATGAACCCTTCACGCCAGAGCGTGCCGATGGACAAGGGCGTCCCCCGTTTCGAGCACGGCTCGCGCGTGCCCGGTTGGGATACGCCAGCCGACCTCGATAAGGACCCGGCGACGATTCCCGGGGTGGACGGGACCCCATCCGTCCCGGTCCCGGTCGAGCTGCGCGCGGAGATCGAGGCGCACATGGCGCTCTACCCCGAGACCCGCTCCGCCACGCTGCCGGCACTCGAGGCCGCGCAGCGCGTGCACGGCTGGTGCTCGCCCGAGGCGATCGAGCAGGTCGCTTGCGTGATGCGGCTGACTCCCGCCGACCTCGCGGCCGTGGCCACGTTCTACGACATGCTCGATACCGAGCCCGTAGGGCGCCACAGCGTGTACGTCTGCACGAACATCTCCTGCTCGCTCTGTGGCGCCGACGCTCTGCTCGCGGCGATCGAGGATGCCGTCGGAGAGGCGGCGGATGGGAAGGCGGAGTTCAACGTACGCTCCTTCGAGTGCCTCGGCGCCTGCGACATCGCGCCGATGGCCTCCGTCGACGGCGTCTACGTCGGCCCGCTCTCGATCGAGGACGTGCCGGCGCTGCTCGACGACGTGCGCGAGGGGCGTCCCGTCTTGCCTGACAAGCAGCTTGCAAAGCGGGTCTGTGCTGATGCGGAGGCGAACGGATGAGCGAAAAGCTGCTGTTCAAGGACATCGACGAGCCCAACCTGAATACGCTCTCGGTGTACGAAGCCCGTGGTGGCTACGACGCTTTGCGCAAGGCGCTGCAGATGTCGCCAGAGGACGTTTTGAAGGAACTCGAAGCCTCAGCCATACGTGGCCGCGGGGGCGCGGGGTTCGCGATGGGCAAGAAGGTCTCGTTCCTGCCGAAGGGGACGATGGACAAGTACCTCGTCTGCAACGCCGACGAGTCCGAGCCGGGCACGTTCAAGGACCGCGAGCTGATGCAGAAGTCCCCCCACATGCTGCTGGAGGGGATCGTGATCGCCTCCTACGCGGCGGGCACCAACCGCTCGTTCATCTACATCCGCGGCGAGTACGTGCTGCAGGCCGACATCCTCGACGCGGCGCTGCGCGAAGCGCGCGAGGCCGGCTTCGTCGGCGAGGAGATCCTCGGCTCCGAGCACTCGCTCTCGCTGGTCGTCCACCGCGGCGCGGGCGCATACATCTGCGGCGAGGAGACAGGGCTGCTCGACTCGCTGGAAGGCAAGCGCGGCAACCCGCGCCTGAAGCCACCGTTCCCGGCCGTCCAGGGCCTCTACCAAGGACCGACGCTGATCAACAACGTCGAGACGCTCGCGACCGTCCCGGCGATCATGCGGATGGGCGGCGCAGAGTACGCAAAGCTCGGCGTCGAGACCTCCACCGGCACGAAGCTCGTCTCGATCTCCGGGCAGGTCCAGCGCCCCGGCAACTACGAGATCGAACTGGGCGTCCCCTCGCGCGAGATCGTCTACGACCTGGCCGGCGGGCCGGCGGAGGGACGCGAGGTCAAGTGCTGGTTCCCCGGCGGCTCCTCCGCGCCGGTGCTGACGGCCGAGGACCTCGACGTGCCGTATGACTTCGACTCGCTCGCCAAAGCCGGCTCGATGCTCGGCTCCGGGGCGATCATCGTCGTTGACGACTCCACCCCGATCGTCGAGCTGGCGATGAAGCTCGCGAAGTTCTACCGGCACGAGTCCTGCGGCAAGTGCACCC
>Ga0302325_10013323_pt1 | contig 17540 bp, 11 predicted proteins | sample Palsa_T0_2_FD_201948 | JGI IMG/M metagenome (GOLD analysis project Ga0302325, IMG submission 201948) | Peat permafrost microbial communities from Stordalen Mire near Abisko, Sweden - Palsa_T0_2 | ecosystem: Environmental > Terrestrial > Soil > Palsa > Peat permafrost | place: Sweden: Abisko... | reverse complement strand
CAGGCCGAGGCGAGCCAGCTAACCGCGCGCCTGATCGACGCGGTGAAACGTTCCCCCGCCGTCTCGGAACTCGCTGGCAACCCGATGCTGCTGACCACCTTCGCGTTTCTTGGGCGCGGCCAGGACCTGCCGCTCAACCGCCTGGATGCGCTTAAGCGCACGGTGGAGCTGCTGGTGGAGGGCTGGGACTTCTCCAGGCATCTGCGGAAGGCACGCGGCGCCAGGGAAATAGAACCGGTGGCGGGACGCGAGAAACTCGAGCTGCTGCGGCTTGTCGCGCAGTGCATTCTGGACGGCGCGAACGGCGAGAGAGTAGAGAACCACCTGCCCGCGGAGAAACTCGTCGAGGTGTTTTCCAAATACTTTCAGCATCTGTTCAAGGTGTCGGAAGGTGACGCGGACAGCGTGGCCTGGCGGCTACTCGATCAGCTTAGGGAGCGCGACTACATCCTCGCCAAGTTCGAGACCGACGCCTATGGATTCATGCACCGGGCGATCCTTGACTATCTCGCCGCCGCCGACATTTTTACCCAGTTCTCCAAGCATAAAATCGACATTTTCGACATCGTCGACAGGTTTCGCGACCACTGGCGGGAGCCGGCCTGGCAGGAGGTCCTTCCGCTGCTCGCGGGGATGCTGGCCGAGTCGCTGGACGAAGAGGCGGCTCCGGCCTTCCTCGCACTCCTCAAGTCCAACCCGCTGTGGTACCAGGGCTCAGAGCCGCTGCCAAGTCACGTGCTGCTGACTATTCGCTGCCTGGGGGAGGTGCGGCTGCTTCACCCGCTCAGAACGGTGAGCCAGGCCGTCGCCACCGCGCTGACCTCACTACTCGAGGCGGTGAGCGAACGCACCGACTACGGCGCGGGAATGGCGCTTGCGCAGGCCCTCGAGGAACAGGTATTGCCCGTGCTAGCTGGCTTCGGCCCGGGCTGGGCAGGCCGTCCGCTCTATGAGAACTGGTACCTCACCCGGGGGCAGTTCCTCCGCGGCGAGCGTCCCGGGTTCGCGGCGGCTGCCGCCTCCCGCATCTACATTGCCCTGCTCGGCCGCGACGATGCGGCCCGTGAGCGCCTGGAGACCCTTGCCCGGTGGGCCGACCCCGAGACGGTTCGCGCCGCCGCGCTCGAGTCGCTGGCCGCGAACTGGCATGACGACCCGGCGGCAGTCGCGCTGCTGAGCGCCAGCGCCATCGGCGATCCTGACTGGTACGTGCGGCGGGTCGCGGTACGCGCGCTCGCCGCGCACCACGCCAGCGATCGGGCAGCCCACGACCTGCTTGTGGACCGCACCAGAAGCGATCGGGAGCAGGAGCCTGAGGTCCGCCGCGCGGCGGCGCGGGCGCTCGCCGATGGCTGGCGCGGCAACCCAGACGTCGCCGCGCTGCTGCGAACCATCGGCGCGGGGAACGCGGCGGGCAGCGGAGCGAACGGCGGTGACAAGGACCCGAACGTGCGGGCCGCGGCGGTACAGGCACTGGCCGAGGGCTGGCACGACGACAAGGAAACCCTTCCGTGGCTCTGGGCTCGCACCGCCGATGGCGAACACCCGCTGGTCCGCGCCGCGGCGGTACAGGCGCTCGCCGCGGGCTGGCACGACAACCCGGAGGTCCTGCCCTGGCTGCGGGCACACGCCGCGCAGAGCAGCGAGTGCCAGCCCGCGGTGCGGGTGGCGGTCGTTCGCGCCCTGGCCGCCGGCTGGCCGGAGGACCAGGAGACGGTCGAGCTGCTCGCGGCGAAGGCGCGCGAGGACGGCGAGGACGACCTGGACGTGCGCCTCGCCGCGGTGGAAGCGCTTGCCGTCGGGTTCAACGACAGCGACCAAACCGCGCGGCAGCTGCGTGAACTGGCTGGGGATCAGGACGCCGACATACGCTACGCGGTGACCGAGGCGCTCGCCGCCTACTGGCCCAACGACCTGGACACCGGCGCACTGGTTGACCTGCTATCGCGCGAGGAAAAAGAGGAAGATCCGTTCGTGCGCGCGGCGGCGGTCGTCGCACGCGCCGGCCTCCGGTCTGGCGACCAGGAGACCGGCGCGTGGCTGCGCAACCTCGTCGGCAAGGACCCTGCCTGGTACGTGCGCCACACGGCGGTCCGCGCGGTGGCCGCCGGGTGGCACGGGGCGGAGGACACGGAAACGGCCGCGGCGCTTGTCCACGCGGCAGAAAAGGATGCCGACGCGGACGTACGCGGCGCGGCGGTCCTGGCGCTTGCCGCCGGGTGGCACGGGGCCGAGGACACGGGAATGCTCGACTGGCTGCACACGGTCGGGACCGGTGACAGGGACGCCCTGGCCGGGCACGTGCGTCAAGCAGCGACGAAGGCCGTCGCCATCAGCTGGCACGACGACCCCAACACACCCAGCTGGCTCAGCAAGCGGGCCATCGACGACGAACGGCCCGAGATACGCCGGACGGCCCTGCAACTGTTCGCCGCCGGTTGGCACGACGACCCCGACACACCCGGCTGGCTCAGGCAACGCGCCGTCGGCGACCTGCGCGACGGTTCTCCCGAGGTACGTCGGGCGGCGATCCGCACGCTCTCCGCGGGCTGGCACGACGACCCGGATACCGCCGCCTGGCTGCGAGATCACGCCTTCACCGATGAGGATCGCTCGGTACGACTTGCGGTTATCCGCACGCTGGCCAGCGACTGGCACGACGACCCGGACACGCCCGGCTGGCTTCGCGACCGCGCCGCCGCCGACCCCGACCCGGAAGTAGGTCAGGCGGCCGCCCACGCGGTTGACCGAGGCTGGCTTGGCATCCCGGGGTGAAGGACCGGCAGCTTCTCCGGCTCATTCACGCGCTTCGGCCACAAACGTCCGCACCAGGTTGTCCACCGTCTCGGCGTCGATCTCATCGGACCCGAGCAGATGATCGAACGCTCTCCTGGCGAACGCCCTAGCGACCCATGGGCGGTCGGCGGGATCGGTGAGCACGCGGTAGATCGCTACGGGTAGGGCACGGGTCGGCGCGCTCTCCGCGAAGATCTCCGCGACGGCCGACCGGTCAAGACCCCAGGGATAGGCTGCCCGCAAGAACGAGGCAAGCACCCTCACCTGATGCGGCCGGGACCCGGGGTAGCGCTCAAGCGCTGCCGCCGCCAGGTAGCCGTGCGCACCCAACGCCGAGGCAACCCGTCGGGGGTCGTAATGTTCCTGCCGCTCGTACAGGTACCTGAGGGTGACGTCGTACAGCAGGTCCACGTGGCCCGGCCGGTCCCACTCCCCGTCAATCGCGGCAATCAGCTTGCCCACATCAAACTTGTCCGCCTTGCTGGAACGGAACCACTTGTCCAGCGTCTCAAGACCCAGCTGGTAGCGCGTGATGGCCAGCACCCGAACATCGGTCGGCCCGTGCTTGTCGATGGCTTCGAGCAGCGGGCGGGACGGCAGCCCACCCGGCACGCCGCCCATCGCCAGATAACCCTCGATCGCGCAATAGCCCTGGTAACTGAGCGGCAGCCCGAACGCCAGCCGAATCAGCACTTCGTAGAAGGAAACGGCCGATGACCCAAGAGGCAGGCCGGGCACCAACAGCCGGCCCTCGCTCACAATGTCTTGGTAACGTTGGCGCTCCTGCTCGCCGATCTCGGCGTCCGCATAGCCGCGCAGCGCCTTGAGTCGGGCCTTGAACCCCTTTTCGTCCCCCACCTGCAAGCGCTCGCGGCACTCCATCAGCATTCGCTCGCCGACGCTTGAGCCCGCTTGATCGGTATCTTGTCCAGCGCCTAGACGGCCAATGAACTTGCCCAGCAGGTCCGCGCCGGAATCCAGGGCACCGATCAGCGTGCCTGCCGCCCGCTGCAACTCCGCCCGGGGCTCTCTCGGTGGCAGCTGCCCGGGCTCTTTCGCCGACGGCGCCGACGCTGGCGCCTCGGCGTCGGCTGGCACTTCGTCACGGTCCTTGGCCGGCACGTCATCATGACTGCCTGACTCCGCGTGCCGCCGATCAGGGGCCTCGGCGTGCAGTCTCTCCGCCTCGGCGGCGCGGCTCATCGCCTCGGCGTACCGTCTCTCCCGCTCGGCCTCGTCTGACTTCCGGTCCTTGGCCCGTTCACGTTCGGCCTTCTTCTCAAGTTCCGCCCGCTCACGCTTCTCGAATTCCGCCCGCTCACGTTGGAGCCGCTCGCGTTCGGCTTTCCGCTCCCGCTCCACCCGCTCGCGCTCGGCTCGCTCGCGCTCGGCCTTTCGCTCCCGCTCGGCCCGCTCACGCTCATCCCGCTCACGTTTGGCCCGGGCCGCCTCGAATGCGGCCCTCGCCTCTGCCTCGGCGGCGGCATCGGCGACACTACGGTGCTCAAGCTCGGCCTGTGCCTCGAGCTCGTCAAGCCGATGCGTCGGCAGGCCACGCTCCTGCCCGGAGCCGAATTCGCCGAGCAGTGCCTCGGCATACCCGCAGATCTCGGCGGCGAGATCTTCGAGGAGCCACTTGCCCTTAGGAGAGATGTCGATCTTTGGCGTCGCCGCTTGCTGGCCGGACTTGACCTGCTGGCGATCGTCCTTGCTGGCCAGGCCGTGGCTCTTGACCCTCAGGTCGGCAAGCACCTGGTCACCCTGGCAGTCGCGAAGGACCCGTTCCACGGTGGTCGCCGACTGGTCGACCACTAGCAGCGCGGAGAAGTTACGGGCGGCCTCTCCCGGCCGGCTGGTGAGCTCGAGCACCAGCCTGGCCACCCCGGCGTCGTTGGACGTCGGCGAGACCGGCGCAACCCCCATGTCAACGAAGCGCAGGTCAAAGAAGTCGGCAAGCGTTGGCGACATCATGATCTGGTCCCGTGCCGTCCCGACCGCCCAGTTCAGACGATCGGCGTTATGGCGGTACCCGCCTACCACAAGCAGGCACTCCGCCGAATCCTCGGCCCGGGAGCCAGAATCGGCTCCCCAGCCATCACGAGTGCTGGTCATATGCTACCGCCCGGCTTATTGTAACCAGGGTATTGCTGCTGGTGCGAGGGTGGCAGCTGGCCGTTCGCGCTCTGCCTTTGCGTCGACTGAGCTATTCGTTCGCTGATCCTGCGCGACCACTCATCCATCATCGCCACGACGTAGTTCTTCGACTCGGCGGCGATACGCTCGTTGAATTCCTTGCGGCTCGCCTCATCCCTGATCCGCATATCCTCCTCGGCATTCTCGTCGACCCGTGCCTTGCCTTCTGCGATCGTCTCCTCGGCCAGCAGCCTGCGTCTTCTCATGTCCGCCCGCGACCGGGCCTCCGCCTCGGCGATATCGAGGCTGGATCGTCCTTCGACATCGACGATCTGCATCTCGGTCACCGTCCGGCGCCCCGCCTGTTCGACCGCCGCATCGCCCCGGATCGCCACAATACGCTCGTAGGCGGTCTCCGGGCCGATCAGCAGCAGGCACTTGATGACGACAGGTAGTAGCTCAATAACGAAGAACAACGCCGTCACGATCCAGTGCGCGGCTGCTAGGCCCGGGTTCTTCGCGCTGGCCGCGTTGAGCGCCTGAATCTGCGCGAGCAGCCCGGTGTCGGATTTGTTCGACTTGTTATCCGTGTTTACCTGAGCGCTTATATCAGCCTGCAGCGTCTTCTCCTGCGCAAGCAAATTCGTCAGTTTCTGCTGAGCAGTGGTCTTGTTTTGCGACGCTATGCCCTGAGCGGTAAGAAGAGTGGTTCTTGCCTGCTGCAGTTCGCTATTCAACGTGGTCGCGTTCTGTTCTTCCTGCAAGTAGATAGCGTAGTCACCCTGCGCCCGCGGACCGTTTCCCGCCTGGCCGGACGTTCCCGCAGGGCAGCCCGCTCCCGTGGCACCGTCCTGCTCGCACAGGTACTTTTCCTTTTGAGTGGCCGCCTTAACGGCAGCGGCGTCGGCCTCTTGCGTCAGAGTCGTTACCGCGCTCTGGTCGTTTATCAAGGTCTGCGATGTACTACCGTTAATTACGGCCTGCTCCTGGGCGATCTGGCCTTGCACCTTGGCGAGCTGCTGCCCATTCGCGGTCCCGCCGATACCCTGGGCGAACGCCTTTGACTGCTGCTCCTGCAGGATGGGGAGTTCCGCGCCAATGTCGCTGGCGAAGATCTGCAGCACCAGTGGCGTAGCCACCACGATGGCGATCAGCGCGGCGAGCAGCACCCGGGGCACCATCATCATGAACATTTGCCACTTATGCCCTCGGGTACCGCTCATGGAGATGACGAGATATCTGTCGATGTTAATGATCACGACGCCCCATGCGAGCGCGAAAGGAATCGACCAGCCAACGCTAAGGCCGACGCCGTGATGCAGCGCAAAAAACATCGAGACGGTCGCGACGCTGGCCGTTGTGAGTAGGATGCCTGCCATCGCCACAAACCGGGTGCGCTCGCCCGACTGGCCGGTGGTCTCCTCGTCGGCAAGCAGCTTGCGGTCCGCCCCGCCGAGTCGCGCCATGAAATAATGCTTAGCCATTGTTGTTTCCCACGTTCTTACGCCGCGCGTTTTCCAGCTTGCCGCGCTGGCTCGCGATAAAATTTTCTGTTTCGGTGTGGATCAGCTCGACCACGGAGTGCGAGTGGTCTAGCACCGCGTTGTCGATATACGGCCGCGGCACCGCCAGCGTGGGGTCGGGGAAGAAATGGCGCATCATGTCGGCCGACCCAAGATTGGGCATGGTTGGAATCTTCTGCATCGACGGGAACCCCTCCGTTGGCAGCGCGGTGACCGGGAATTCGGCGGGGAATGCCTGGATCGGTGGGATGTCCGCCCGAGGCAGCTGAGCGAAGTCAACCGAGAACGGCGGTATCTCATAGAGCGCGACATCTCCTACTACGCGCTCATCCGAGCCGTACCGGCTGGTCGCCACCACGGTGACCTGGCCGGACCGGGTGACGGGACACGTGCACCCGCGGGGGAAGGCGGCGGGATCGGTGACCTCCTTGACTTCTTCCCGCGGGTTCTCGCCCAGGAGCACCAGGATCTTCTCCGCGTTCTCGATCTGCCAGCGCACACGCGCGTCCCAGCCACGCAACAGCAGCGGCTTGTCCAGCTCGGCCGACACGATCCGGGGCGGAGCCATCCGCGGTTCGGTGAAACGCCATAGGTAATGGAAGAGCTCCTCGGCGGTCGGCCGATCCCTAGGTACGTGTGACAGCGCCCGCGTGACGAGGTCGATGCCCTCCGCGTTGAGAATGCCGTCAAGCCGCCGCACGTCATAGGTCGTGCCCGCGCCGCTTCCCGGTTTCAGACAGCGGATGATAGCCAAGCCGACCTTATAGACGTCAGTCGCGGCATTTTGCAGCTGCGGTGGCTTACCTGGTTCACACTCCGGCGGGTACCAGTGAGGTGAGTGAGGCTGCTTTCTTTTCTTGTCAGCCAGCGGCGCCGCATCGTCACAGTCGAAGAGCACCAGCCTCGGAGGATTGAGGGCGAAAGCCCCATTCGGGAAGCTGAGATCGCCGAACACCCAGCCGCGCTTATGCAGCAGGTCGACGGCGAAGACCAGCTGTGCCATCAGGAAGAGGCGGTCGGTCTCGGTGAGGTCAGACAGGTCTACACCGTTCAGCCGCCAGAGCCGTTCTGGCGAGATGAGCCAGTCAAGCGTGCGCGGCTGTTTGACCGGGTTGCCTGACTGCCAGAAGAAGTCTGCGTCGGCCAGCGGCATCAAGAACCCGCACACGTCATGCCCGGACGTGTTATCCCGAACGATCTCCCACGGCCAGGCAAAGTACCGGTCGAGCTCGGCTTGTCCGCGTGGGTCTCTCCTGATGAGTCTCTCTCGGAACTCGACGGCCTGTCGCAGGGCCGCGACCCTCTCTGCGGTCACGCCCGTCCGCGTGCCACCTGAACCCGTCGCGATCGTCTTGTACTCCTTGTACGCCAGCGGCACCGTTTCACTACCGCGCAGCTGGTACCCGGGTGCTTCATACACGCTGCCGAAGGCACCGTCTTTGACAGGCACCAGCGTGCCGAGTTCAGACTTCATGATCATTGGTGTCGCCTCCTTCCGGCCAGAGGCCGACGACCGTCCGGTCATCTGCCGTCCCCTCGGCCGCCCGTCCCGGATCGCCGATCGCATAGCGCGGTATCGCGTTCACGTCAGTCATCCGGGCCGGACCCGCCATCACCGCGGGTGATCCCTGAGCCAGGAATGGGCATTGGAAGGTCAAGATCCAGCTCGCCCGCCAGCATGCTCTCCTGGCTGTTCAGCACGGATTTCTTGATGATGCCAAGGAGCCCCATCAGCGCCCCGTCGATCGTGACGTTGCTGGCGTGGTAGTACTTCGAGCGATCCCGCGGGTAAACGAGCCCCTGCATGGTCCGTTCCGTCGCATTGCGGAACCCGAACGGCACGATGAGTGCGTACGACGGCATGTCCCTGAGGGCCAGCGCCTCGGCGGTAAGAGTCTGCTTGAACGTCTGCCGCCAGTCCCGGTCGCTTGGCTCACCGTCGGTGAGGAAATAGACGCACGGCCGGTAGACACGGGCGCCCATTCTCCTGAGCATGGCGTAGTCCTCGGCCATCTCCTCCGCCAGTACGCGAAAGGCATTGCCGTACCGCGGCGTCGAGTTCTCGTGGGCGAAATCGGGGATCTTGCACTCGCTCATACGTGACAGCGGCACCACTACTCTCGCCTCGCCCGAGAACGTGATGACAGACATCCGCGTCAGGTCGTCGACGACAGGCATGCTCGCGGCCTGCCAAAGCCGGGTGATGCCGTCATGGAGCGCAACGATCTCGGTACGCATCGAGAGCGACACGTCGCAGACCAAGTAGAACGGCATGACCAGTTCACCCTGTCCGTCATCGCCGGCGTCCAGCATGTTATCGCTGCTCATCAGGCTCTCTCTTACCTCGATTCTGTGTGCGAAGATCAGGTTGGTGATGAGAGCGGGAAATCCCGGCCGCTGTGGCGGTGAATCAAGCGGGGACCCAGCGGCAAGGACGAGTTAAACGATCTTGCTAAGCCTTACGGCTGACGACCGAGGCCCCCCTCCGTGCGGGCGATATGCCCGGTAAACATGCTACCTAAAAGTAGTTGCTATCTTAAGATCACATAAATTTGGGGGTGGGATATTGACAGACTGGACGATCTGCGGGCGCGGAGATGGCTGTCCAGCCGCACGGTTCGCCAACGGTCCCGCATGCCTGAGCCACCTGACCAAGTACGAATTCGAGGACACACTCTCCCGACTCGTCCCTGGTTCCGATCTGGACCTGCGTGGAGTGGTTATCAAAGATGGATATTCACGGCTACAGGAGATATTCGAACATATTAGCGCCATCAACAATGGGTCGGTACGGATCGGCTCTGCACGCTTCGATCGAGCAACCTTTAACGGCACAGCCACGTTCGACGGCGTTACGATTCTCGGTCATTCCGATTTCAATGCCACTAGATTCAACGCTAGCGCGTCATTCTTGAAAACCACGTTCGAAGGCGGCGCGGATTTCTCCACCGCGGAGTTCGGTGGTGCCGTGACGTTCGCTGACGCCGAGTTCGGTGAGCCGACGGTTGGTTTTGGTGAATGCGCGTCGTTTAACGGCGCGCATTTCGGTGTCGCGACGTTTGCCAATGCGCGTTTTTGTGGCAACGCATCATTTGAGGGAATTAGCGTCGCGACTGAACTGACGCTGGGACCAACTCGCATATCGGGCAAACTACTACTTAATGGGTTGCAGGCCGCCGGGCCGGTGGATATCCAGGCCGAGGTCCCAAAGGTGAGTTGCAAGGGTGCCGACTTCGCCGGCCAGGCCAGGCTCCGGCTCGCGGGCTCGCGGCTGTGGCTCACGAATAGCGTGTTCGAACAGCCCGCCACGGTGGAGTCGTGGCCGCAGATCGTCACAGGCGAGCATGGCACCCAGGTCGACGACCCGTCGGTAAAGGTGCGCTCCCTTCGCGGCGTTGACGCCGAGCATCTGTCGCTGTCCGACGCCGACCTGAGCCGCTGCCTGGTTTACGGCCTGCGCCGACCGGAGCTACTTCGGCTGGCGGGACGGTGCTCGTTCGCGCCTACCCCGCGTGGCTGGCACCTGCGGTGGGGATGGCTGCCCTGGCGCTGGACGAACCGCGAGGCGCTGTACGAGGAGCATCTATGGCGGCGCGAGGACGAGCCGACGACACGCGGATGGGATGAGGCCGACCCCGACCCCGACCCCGACGACGACAAACCAGCGCCGCTGCGGCCCGCGCGGCTTGCCGTGCTCTACCGGCAATTGCGGCAGGCGGTCGAGGACGCGCGGAATGAGCCGGGAGCGGCGGACCTGTACTACGGCGAGATGGAGATGCGCAGGCTCAGCACGGAACGCCGGGACGAACGATGGCTGCTGACGGTGTACTGGCTGGTGAGCGGTTACGGCCTACGCGCCAGCCGGGCGATGCTCGTGCTCGCCGCACTGGTGGCGCTCGCGGCTCTGGCGTTCCAGCGAGCGGGGTTCCCCGGGCATACCCACGGATATCTCGATTGCCTGCTATACGCGTCTGGTTCTGTGTTGTCCCTCGACCTGACCGGGCACCTGCCCATGCTGCTGACCGACTGGGGCCAGCTAGCCCGCATGTTGCTCAGGATCGGCGGTCCTGTGCTTCTCGGCCTGGGAGCGCTCGCAGTACGCGGCCGAATCAAAAGATAGTCGGCGCTGCGGATAATCCCAGGTAACAGCAGCATCAGCACTTACACCGCCCTGGGCGGCGGCCTGTCACGTACGGCTGACCTGGCGTTACCGGGGCCGTATCGTATAAAAGAGCGGTCCTGCGGGCAGACCAAGCGGTAGGCCACGGGATCCCCCACCCGAGTTCCCCCCAAGGAGACGGATGCCTGAGCAGCTAGCGCCGCCGTGCAATCGTTACGTCGAGGCCGGCCGGTGACAGAACTGGCGAGCACGATGACCCCGAGCGAGATCGCCAGCCAGGCGGCGCAAGCGATCACGGTGCTTAACGAGCTCACGCACGGCGGCGGCGAACTGTCTAATCCTGGTGACGTCCGTGCCATCGTCGGCAGCCTTGAGCTCATCGGCCAGAGCCTTCCGCAGCTGTGCGAGCAGCTCGCCAGATTCCTCGTCATCCAGCACGAGGACGGCCTGCTCGCCCACGATTCAGGCCTGGACCCCGACGACTCGGTGACCGAGGTGATCGAGGCGCTGGCGGCCGCGGGCCAAGCCGCCGACATGATGACGGCGGCGTTCACCGAGGCGCGCGCGGTCTCGCAGGTACTCTCACCCGCGCCGCGCCGTACCCGGTGAGGCTGCCTACCCGGTGAGGCTATAGCCGGGCGCGGAGCGACTCCACGCTGATCCGCGAGCCGGCCAGCGGCGTCTGCTCGATTTGCGGGCAGCGCCAGCTACCACATGTCCATCGGGTTCAGAGCATTTCTTCAGCGTGCACACGGGCATAGGGTTTTCAGAAGTTAGGCCGCCACTCATAGCTCACGCGCATCAACGCGGCAGGAGCCGACCAGTTCCGGTACGCACACTCGGGACCATGAGTGAGACACCTGCGGTGGACATCGTCGTGCCGGTCAAAAACGAGGAGCGTGACCTCGGGCCGAGCGTCACGCGGCTCGTGGATCACCTGCGCGACGCTTTCCCCTTTACCGCCCGCGTCACGATCGCGGACAACGGCAGCACCGACGGTACCTGGCCGGTCGCGTGCGCTCTCGAAGCCAGGTTTCCCGAGGTGCGTGCCATCCACCTCGACCTGCCAGGCCGCGGCCGGGCGCTGCACGAGATCTGGTCGGCGGACGACGCGGAGGTGCTCGCGTACATGGACGTGGACCTCTCCACGGACCTGAACGCCCTGCTCCCGCTGGTCGCACCCCTGCTCTCCGGACACAGCGACGTCGCCATCGGCACCCGGCTCGCTCGCGGGTCGCGGGTAGTCCGCGGGCCCAAGCGGGAGATCATCTCACGCAGTTACAACGTGCTCCTGCGGACCACCCTCGGGGCCGGCTTCTCCGACGCGCAGTGCGGGTTCAAGGCCATCCGCGCATGTCAGGCAAGGGAGCTGCTGCCGCTCGTCGCCGACAAGGGCTGGTTCTTCGACACCGAACTGCTCGTACTCGCGGAACGGGCCGGGCTGCGCATCCACGAGGTACCCGTGGACTGGATCGACGACACAGACTCGCGGGTCGACATCGTCGGCACCGCGGTCGGCGACCTGCGCGGGATGGCCCGGGTCGGGCTCGGCCTCGCGCGGGGCAAGATCAAGGTGCCGCAGCTGCGCGAGACCGAGCTCGGGGGGCCGCGCGGTCTGGCTTGGCAGGTACCGAGATTCGCGGCCATCGGCCTACTGTCCACGCTCGTCTACATCGTGGTCTACCTGGCGCTGCGCGGGTTCATGTCGGCGCAGGCCGCCAACGCGCTGAGCCTGCTGCTTACGGCGATCGGCAACACGGCGGCCAACCGGCGGCTTACCTTCGGGGTCCGCGGCCAGGCCGGAGCGGCCAGACAGCACTTTCGTGGCCTGATCGCCTTCGCCGTCTGCCTGGTCCTCACGTCGGGTGCCCTGATGGCCCTGCATGCCACGTCGGCATCGCCGAGTCGTGGCCTTGAGATCGCCGTGCTTGTCGTGGCCAACCTCGTCGCGACGGCGCTGCGCTTTGTCCTGTACCGCGGGTGGGTGTTCGCGGAGCCCGTTCAGCCACCGGCTGGTGCCGTGGCCACGCCCACCGCGTCCCGTCAGTCTCTTGGAGGTGTGCGATGAGCACCACTACCGTTACGTTCGGACCCGTCCGCCCGGCGCAGCCACAGGGGCGGCTGAGACGCCTCGTGCGCGGACCGGCGGCCGATCCCCAATGGGCACGGCCCGCACTGTTCGGGCTGCTCGCTCTTACCGCGCTGCTTTACCTGTGGGACCTCAGCAGGAACGGCTACGCCAACGATTTCTACGCCGCCGCGGTGCAGGCGGGGACGCGGTCATGGAAGGCCTTCTTCTTCGGCTCCTTCGACTCGTCCAACTTCATCACGGTGGACAAGACCCCCGCGTCGCTCTGGGTGGACGAGATATCCGCGCGGATCTTCGGATTCAGCTCGTGGTCACTGCTCGCGCCACAGGCGATCGAGGGCGTGCTGTCCGTCCTGCTGCTGTTCGCCGCCGTGCGGCGGTGGTTCGGGCCGCAGGCCGGCCTTATCGCGGGCGCCGTGCTCGCGCTTACACCGGCGGCCGCCCTCATCTTCAGGTTCAACAACCCGGACGCGCTCCTTGTGCTGCTCATGACGGCCGCAGGGTACGCGGTGCAGCGAGCGATCGAGCGAGACAGGACCCGGTGGCTGGTGTTCGCCGGCGTGCTGCTCGGCTTCGCGTTCCTGTCCAAGATGATGCAGGCGTTTCTCGTGCTGCCCGGGTTCGGCGTCGCCTACCTGTGGGCGGGACCGGCTCGGCTGCGCCGCAGGCTCTGGCAGCTGCTCGCCGCGCTCGGCGGCGTGATCGCCGGGGCCGGCTGGTGGATCGTGATCGCGGAGCTGACGCCCGCCGCCGACCGCCCGTACTTCGGCGGTTCGACCAACAACAACATCCTTCAGCTCGCGCTCGGTTACAACGGCCTCGGTCGGCTAGACGGGTCAGAGACCGGCTCGATCGGCGGCGGCGGTGGCGGGTCTTCGTTCGGCGGTGCGACCGGCATCTTCCGGCTGTTCCACTCGGAGTTCGGCGGCCAGGTCAGCTGGCTGATCCCGGCCGCGCTGCTCTCGCTCGGTGGGCTGCTCTGGATCTCGCGGCGGGCTGAGCGCACGTCTCGCGTCCGCGCGTTCGCCCTGCTCTGGGGTGGCTGGCTGCTGGTGACCGGGCTGGTCTTCAGCTACATGCAGGGCATCATCCACCCCTACTACATGGTCGCGCTCGCGCCGGCGATCGGCGCGCTCGTCGGTGTCGGCGCCATCTCCCTGATGCGGTCGGACCTGCGCATCGTGGGCCGTGCGGTCGCGGCGGCGGGCGTGCTCGGCACCGGGATCTGGGCCTACGTACTGCTCAACAGGACGCCCGAGTGGCTGCCCTGGCTGCGGTGGACCGTGCTGATCGCCGGAGTACTCGGCGCGGTCTCGCTCTTCGCGGTGCCCGAGTTGCTTCGCTGGATGGACCCGACCAGGGGGGCGGCGCACGGCGCACGGCCGCGGCGAGCGCCTGCGCTCGTTTACGCACCGCTCGTGCTCGCCCTCGTGGCCGGTCTCGGCGGCCCGCTCGCCTACTCGCTCGACACGGCCAACAGCACGCACACGGGCGCGATCCCGAGCGCCGGCCCCGCGGTGGCCGGATCGTTCGGCGGCGGCGGTGGCGGAAGGCCTGGCGGCGGCACGGGCGGCGGACCCGGTGGCGGCTTCGGCACGGGCACGGGCACGGGCACGGGAACCGGAACCGGAACCGGAACCGGCGGCACGCCGCCGACCGGCACCGGAGGGTTCCCAGGCGGCTCGGGCTCCACGGGCTCCACAGGCTCCAGCGGTAGCACCGGGACCTCGGGCACCCCTGGCTCCACCGGCACCTCGGGGTCCACTGGCGGCCGCACCGGCGCACCGACGACGGGCACCAAGGGCTCGACCGGCTTCGGCCGTGGCGCTGGCGGCGCCGGCGGCGCCGGCGGCCTGTCGGGCAACACCCAGGTCAGCAGCGCGCTGATCAAGCTGCTCGCAACGGACGCCTCGAAGTACAAGTGGATCGCCGCGACCGTGGGCTCGCAGTCGGCCGCTCCGATCGAACTGGCCACCGGCGGCGACGCGGTGATGGCGATCGGCGGCTTCAACGGCACCGACCCGTCACCCACCCTGGCCGAGTTCGAGGCCATGGTGGCCAAGGGCGAGATCCACTACTACGTCGGGACAAGCAGCAGCAGCTTCGGCGGCGGCAGCGGATCCTCGACCATCGCCTCCTGGGTCGCGGCGCACTTCAAGTCGGAGACCGTCGGCGGCACCACGGTCTACAACCTCACCCAGGAGAAGTAAGGAAGCACCGCACCGCCGGTGGCGTGACGACAATGAAGTCGCCACGCCACCGGCATTCGATTTTTCGCTCTAGTCCATTAGTCGGAGCGACACGTGGGAGACCTTGCTTACATCCCAAGATCATCTTTTCGAAGCGTTTGGCGTTTCAGTCGTTACGGAGCCGTGGCGAGCGGCCGGTTCTACGAGCGCGGCGCGGACGGCACAGAGGCCGTCAGGGGCGCGATCAGCGATCCCGGCCCAGACAGCGCGGTGCAAGGTACGCCGAGGCAGTCAGAGGTACGCCAGTTGAGGACGGCGTGTCCGCGTGGCGCGCAACGAGCATGGCCAAACTCTGGGAGAATGCCCTGTACTTCTCACTTTGAGCAAGGGAGGGCGCCGGGGATGGTACAGGACGCGGTGCGGGCTCGACAGCTCTCCCTTCTTCCCGAACTGGCAGCGGACTTCGCCGTGGACGTGCACGGTCAGCATGGCGAGGTGTTCACTCGTGAGTGGGTCGTCGAGCTGATCCTGGACCTGGTCGGCTACACGGCGGACCGCGACCTAGCGGAGCTCGCTGCCGTCGAGCCCTCATGCGGGGCCGGTGCTTTCCTCGGACCGATGGTCAGGCGCCTCAACGCATCATGCCGCGGACACGGGCGTCAGCTCGAAGACGCGATGATGGCGTTGCGCGCCTACGACCTCCTCGCAGGGAACATCGAGCAGGCAAAAGTGCACGTATCCCGCTTGCTCGCGGATGACGGGTGGTCGGAGGATCAGGTCGACCGCGTGGTCTCGTCCTGGCTGCACGTCGGCGACTACCTGCTGACTCCGCACGACGACTACCCCGCGGACTTCGTCGTCGGCAATCCGCCCTACATCCGACTTGAGGACGTACCCGACGCACGGATGCGCGCCTACCGTCGCACCTGCCAGACGATGACCGGACGCTCCGACATCTACGTAGGTTTCTTTGAAACGGCGCTGAGTTCATTGCGCCCGAATGGACGACTGTCTTTTATTTGCGCCGACCGCTGGATGCGGAACCAGTATGGGCGGCTTCTTCGTAAGCTCATCACCCAAGGGTTTGACCTGGAACTAGCTCTGAGCATGCACGACGTGGATGCCTTCGAGGAACAGGTATCGGCCTACCCGGCCATCACCGTGATACGGCGCGGCGACCAGGGTCCTGCCGTGGTCGCGGACACCACCCAGAAATTTGGCGCGCGCGACGCTGCCGAAGTACTGCGATACGCCCAGTCAGGCCGGTCCGAGCCCGTCCTCAATGAACGATACGAGATAGCTCGGCTGCCGCATTGGTTCGGCGGTGACGAGTCATGGCCCGCAGGCAATCCCCGGCGGATAGCGGTGATCGAGCAACTAGCCGACAAGTTCCCGCCGCTAGAAGATGCAGGGACCGGCACGCGCGTCGGCATAGGTGTCGCTACCGGAGCCGATCAGGTCTTCATCACCAAGAATCCGCCCGACGTAGAGGACGACCGGCTTCTGCCCCTGGCAACTGTTCGCGACCTGGCTACGGGCAAGCTCGAATGGTCGGGCAACTACCTGGTCAATCCATGGGACTCCGATGGTAGGCTCGTGCGCCTCAGCGCCTACCCGCGACTTGAGAAGTACTTCACGGACAACAAGCCCCACCTGGCGAAACGGCATGTAGCGGTGAAGGCGCCGGTCAACTGGTACCGGACTATCGACAAGGTAGACGCATCGCTTACCGCACGCCAGAAGCTATTTATCCCAGACATGCGCCTGACGATCCATCCGGTCCTTGACGATGGAACGACCTATCCACATCACAACCTGTACTATGTGGTTTCTGATACGTGGGACTTGCGCGTGCTCGGCGGTCTGCTACTGTCCCGAGTAGCCCAGGCATTCATCGAGGCGTACGCCGTGCGGATGCGTGGCGGGACGCTCCGATTCCAAGCGCAGTACCTGCGCAGGATCCGCGTACCACGATCAGCAGATATTAGCGTTCACGATCAGAATGAACTCGCAAAAGCATTCGATAAGCGTGATGTGGATGCTGCTACTTCAATCGCGCTTCGACTCTATGGCCTGGAGGACTTCTCCGATGAGTTCACCCTTGGAAGAACGGCTCGCAGCAGCGATACGCAGTAGCTGGACCGTCCGAAATAACCAGGCGGCGAAACAGATCGCGGCCGGCATAGTCGATGCAGGAACACGCGGGACGGTCACAGGTGGCGGACATCTGGACGATCTGGCCATCCTAATTGAGGAACTATTTATCGAGAACTGATTTCCACCAGAGACCATTAGGCGCTCGAACGGCGTAGAGCTTCCCGGCTTCTATCGGCCGACCAAGAAATGGGATCTCGTTGTTATCGACGACGGCATCTTGGTCGCTGCCATCGAGCTCAAGTCCCAAGTCGGCCCGTCCTTCGGCAACAACTTCAACAACCGCACCGAGGAGGCGATCGGGAACGCGGTTGATCTGCGTCGCGCCTATGAGGCGGGCAGCATTGGCAGGGTCCCGCCATGGCTCGGGTACGTCTTCATGCTCGAAGAATCACCGCGATCGACCGCGTCCGTGCGGATCGCCGCGACTCCATTTCAAGCCGACAGCGCGTTCTCGAACATGTCCTACAAGGAGCGCTATCGGATACTGTGCAGTCGCCTCGTGAGCGATGGCCTTTACGACGCGGCGTGTTTCG
>Ga0302325_10013322_pt1 | contig 17542 bp, 12 predicted proteins | sample Palsa_T0_2_FD_201948 | JGI IMG/M metagenome (GOLD analysis project Ga0302325, IMG submission 201948) | Peat permafrost microbial communities from Stordalen Mire near Abisko, Sweden - Palsa_T0_2 | ecosystem: Environmental > Terrestrial > Soil > Palsa > Peat permafrost | place: Sweden: Abisko... | reverse complement strand
ATCGCGCGCATTTTCTATCAGATTGATCAGCACCCGTTCGAGCGCGACCCCATCGCCCATTATGGTCGGCAGGTTCGGCTGCATGTTTGTTCGCACTTCAATTTCCACTTTGCGTATCTGGTCGCCGATCAGCAGCAGCACGTGGTCTATGACCTGTTGGAGGTCGACATTTGTGATGGTTTTTTCGCGCTGACCCGAGAGTTCCAGAAACCCCTCGACGATATGGCCGGCGCGTTGGGCTTGCCGGTAAATTGCCGCCGCGTCATCGCTTTTCTCCGAATCCGTCGCTGTTCTGGTCGCCTCCATAAGAAGCTCGGCGCGCGCGCGGATGACCTGCAGCGGAGTGCCGAGATCGTGCGCGATGCCCGCCGCCATCGTTCCAATCGAATGCACCGTCTCGGCGCGACGAGCCGCGATCTCAAGGGCGAGCCGCCCGCTGATATCAACGACCGCCGCGACCACCAGATTGCCACGCGGCGTATCACGCGCATAGTTAAGGCTTATTTCAACCGGGAACTCGCTGCCGTCCTTGCGGCGTGCAGCCAAATTGAGGCCGTTGCCCATCGCGCGAGTGCGCGGCAGGGCAAAAAAATCCTGCATATGTTTGCGATGTAGCTCGTGAATCCGCGCGGGCATCAGGAACTCTATCGGCTGGCCAACCAGTTCCGCTTCCGAATAGCCGAACAATTGGTCGGCGCTGGGATTTGTTTCGAGAATGTGGCCGCTGCGATCGACAATAATAAGACCTTCACTGGCGTCATTGAAATACTCCTCGTAAGGCATGGGAAACAGGTGCGCTCCAAGAGGGGATTCCTCGTGATCCTTCCAAGGATCCAGCCTTCGAAAACAACAAAAGGTTGGTTATTGAAAGTAATATTTAGGCTACTCTGTTGAATACTAAAAGCAAACGGTAGAAATAATCAAAAGCGGCGATAGCCCAACATATTTACTCAATACTAAGTCCGTCGGAACCAGACTACACGTCCAACGAGTACTTATTCTTAAAGCTGACCTAACTTAGTCAGTCGTCATACAATTGAACCCTCATTCAATTCCGGCGACTATACGAACAACACTCCGAGTGGCACTTGAGTTATGACGGGCTAGCTTCGAGGAGACGAGTATTGTTCACGGTCCCTTGAATTAACGTTGGCTACCCAACCGGCATATAACGCCGCCAACGAGACGATGGAACGCCCCGGTGGGGCGAAATGTCCAAAAGGCGGACGAGAGTGTTGAGACTCAGTCGCTCCGGAGATTCGGGCTACTTCGGCAATTCTGGGACGGCCGACCGTTTCCAACGCTCATCGCTTATTTGAATGACCAGTCCAGGGGTACTGATCGCCACGAGTCGAACTGTCCGCTGGCGCGAACGACTCCTGACGGCGTAGTGAGCGAAGCTGCGTTAATCTGAGCTTGAATCATAACTGACGGGTCAGTTATGATTAATCCGTGGGAAGGGTAGCCGCCAATAGGCATGCCGAGTTCGCCCAGGCTCGCCGCGATACGATCCTGTGCGCCTCCTTGCGAGTCTTCGCGCAGTCGGGATTCTCCGAGGCGACGATGGACGAGGTGGCGGCTGCCGCCGACATGTCGAAGGCTGCCCTGTATCTATATTTCCCGTCCAAAGACGCACTGCTCCATAGCGTTCTCAAGCACTTTTCGCTGCTGCCCGAGTTGCCCGAGATGATCGCCGCACTCGAGGATACGCCGCCCGCGATCGGGATTCCCCGGCTGATCGAGGAAACCTGGCGCCGGCTGCTTGAGCGCAAGGAGCTAGCGCGCGTTATCGTGCGCGAAATTCAGAGCAATCCCGAACGGGCCAAGCTCTTCGACGAGCAGGTCGGCCTGCCCGCCTATCAATTGCTCGGCGATTACCTCGACCGCTGGATGGCGCGCGGCGTCTTGCGCCGGCAGCATCCGTTGGCTGCGGCGCAGTGCCTGTTCGGTATGATCTGGTTTTTTTTGCTGACGCAGGAGCTGACGGGCGGCAAGGATCTCTATCCACTTTCCGACGATACGATCGTTACCACGGTGTCCAACATATTTCTCGACGGCGCGGCGAATACCGCCAAGCGTCCCGCGTTACGGACCGCATCCGGCCGAGGCCGGCGTCTGGGACCTTAAGCTCACGGTCATAAGAAAAGTTACCGCTAGAGAAGTTACCGTCCAGTGCGATCACAGGTAGTACGATGAATCGCATCTTTTTACGCCGCTATCGGCGCGCGCAGCCCATCTTTTTAATCGCGCTAATTGCGATGACGCTCCTGGGATCGGCGCTTCTCGCCGCTTGCCGCGGACCGGCCGCGCAGTTTGCGCCGCCGCCTCCTCCTGTCACGGTCAGCCAGCCGCTGGAGCATCAGGTGGTGCGATGGGATGAATACAACGGATATCTCTCGTCGCCTCAAACGGCGGTCGTCGATGCGCGCGTCAGCGGACTGATCGAGCAGGCGCCATTCCGCGAAGGCGCGATGGTTCACGCGGGCGACCTGCTCTTCAAGATCGACCCGCGGCCGTTCCAGGACGACGTCGACAACAAGAAAGCCGCGGTGGATGAGGCCAGGGCAACGGCGGATCGGACCAGGGCCGACTACCATCGTTATGTGGAGTTGCTCCAGGCTCACGTGGTTTCCCAATCGGACTATGACAGTTCGAAGGCGGCGTACGAGGAAGCGACCGGATCGTTGAGCGCGGCCGAAGCGGCGCTGGAGAACTCCCGTCTCAACCTCGACTGGACCGAAGTCAGGGCTCCGATCAGCGGCCGTATCAGCAAGATGAATGTGACGGTTGGGAACCTGGTCAACGGCGGTTCGGGGCAGGCGACGACCCTGACGACGATCGTTTCCGTCGATCCGATCTATTGCTACATCACCGTTCCCCAAAGCGCCGCGTTGCATTACCAGGAGCTGGCGCTGCAGGAGAAAAAAGAGGACGTCGCAGGAGCGCGCGTTCCCTGTTTTTTGCAACTCGAAGGCGAGAACGGTTTTGCGCGCGAGGGCGCGCTGGATTTTATCGATAACCAGGTCGATGTGAACACCGGCACCGTCCAGATTCGATGCGTCTTCGATAACCCGACGACGCTGCTGATGCCGGGCCTGTTCACTCTCACGCGAATCCCGGCCAGCGCGCCTCATCAGGCGATTCTGATTCCCGATGCGGCCGTCAACGCCGACCAGAACGAGCGCTACCTGCTGATCGTCGGCGCCGATAACGTCGTGCAGCAGCGCCCGGTGAAGCTGGGGTCGCTGTTCGGCACTTTGCGGTCGATTACCGACGGACTGAAACCGGGCGAATGGGTAATTGTCGACGGGATGCAATCCGCGATGCCCGGCGCCAAGGTGATACCGCATCAGGCGCCGATTCCGGCCGAAGCGATCGCGGCGCTCGACACCGTTGCCGGTGGGTCGGCGTCCGCCGCGATACCCTCGCCAGGCAGCGCTACTCAGGCTGATTTGCAAACAGGATCGGTGGCCCGTCCGTGAAGATCGCGCATTTTTTTATTGACCGCCCGGTCTTCGCAATCGTCATTTCGATCGTCGCGATAATCGCCGGCGCGATCGCGATGTTCTCGCTTCCGATCGCCCAGTACCCGGAGATCGTGCCGCCGACCGTCACCGTTAACGCCGTCTATCCGGGCGCGAACGCCGAGACCGTTTCGAAGACCGTCGCCACGCCGCTCGAGGAACAGATCAACGGCGTCGAGAACATGCTCTACATGTCGAGCCAGTCGACCAACACCGGCGTGATGAACCTGACGGTCACGTTCAAGGTCGGCACCAACCTCGACGTCGCCCAGGTGCAAGTGCAGAACCGCGTCGCGATAGCCCTGCCGCAACTCCCGCCCGAGGTGCAACTGCAGGGCGTAACGGTGAAGAAAGCCTCGCCGAATATCACGCTGGCGCTGGCGTTTTACTCGCCCGACGGTTCGCACGACGCGCTCTTTATCAGTAACTACGTGACCCTGCAGCTCAAGGATCAGATCGCGCGGCTGCCCGGCGTCGGCGATATCACGATCTTCGGCGTGCGCGACTATTCGATGCGCCTGTGGCTCGATCCCGACAAGCTGGCGGCGCGCGACATGACGGCCGGCGATGTCGTCGCGGCGGTCAAAGAGCAGAACGTGCAGGTGGCGGCGGGAATTATCGGCGGGCCGCCGTTGCCCGCGCAAAGCGCGGCCTTCCAATACACGGTCAGCGCGCAGGGCAGGCTGACCGAGCCGTCCGAGTTCGGCGATATCATCGTCAAGGTCGGCAACGACGGGCGGATCACGCGGCTGAAGGATATCGGGCGCGCCGAGCTCGGCGCCGCCGACTACAGCACCGCGGTCGATTACGACGGCCATCCGACCGTCGGCCTGGCGGTCTTCCAGTTGCCCGGCACCAACGCGCTCAATACGGCCAACCTTGTTTACGCCAGGATGGCCGAGCTCAAGAAGCGTTTTCCTCCTGGCCTCGATTACGCGCTGGGCCACGACACCACGCCGTTTGTCCGCGAAAGTATCCGCGACCTGATCAAGACGCTGCTGATAGCGATTGGCCTTGTCGCGCTGGTCGTGCTCGTGTTCCTGCAGAGCTGGCGGGCGTCGCTGGTGCCGATCCTCGCGATTCCGGTGTCGCTGATCGGGACCTTCGCCGTGATGTGGCTGGTTGGATTCTCGCTGAACATGCTGTCGCTGTTTGGACTGGTGCTGGCGATCGGAATCGTCGTCGACGATGCGATCGTCGTGGTCGAAAACGTGCAGCGATGGCTGGACACGGGCCTGAGTCCGCGCGACTCGGCCTTCAAGGCGATGGACGAAGTCACGCCCGCCGTAATCGCGATCGCATTCGGTCTCTCGGCGGTGTTCATCCCGGTGGCGTTCATTCCGGGTATCACCGGCCGCTTCTATCAGCAGTTCGCGTTGACGATCGCGTTCTCGACGCTGCTGTCGGCGTTCAACTCGCTGACTCTCAGTCCCGCGCTGTCGGCGCTCCTGCTCCGGCCGCATAGCGCCAAAAAGGACTGGCTGACCAAGGGCCTGGACTTCACGCTGGGCTGGTTTTTTCACCTGTTCAACCGAAGTTTCGACAAGGCCAACCGTGGCTACGCCAAGTCGCTGCGCTATGTCGTCCGCTACGCCGCTATCGCGCTGATCGCTTACGCAGGGATGGTTTACCTGGCCTATGGCGTGTTCAAGATCGTGCCGACCGGATTCATTCCGACGCAGGACCAGGGCTATCTTTTCGTCAATGTGCAGCTACCCGACGCGTCGTCGATCGAGCGTACCGACGCGGTGATCAAGCAGCTCTCGATCCTCGCGCGGAAGACTCCGGGCGTGCAGCATTCGTTCGGCGTTTCAGGATTTTCGATCCTGACCGGCTCGAACTCATCGGCGGCGGGATTGCTGTTTTTGCGCCTGACTCCGTTCGCCGAACGCGCGGGCAGGCCGGATTTGTCCGCCGCGGCGATCGCCGGCCGGCTCTACCAGAACTTCAGCCAGGTCGAAGGCGGGCAGGCGATCGTGCTGCTGCCGCCCGCCGTGATGGGAATCGGCAACGCCGGCGGCTTCACGATGCAGGTCGAAGATCGATCCGGCACCGCGACGCCGCAGCAGCTTCAGGAGGCGACGCAGCATCTGATCGCCGCGGCCCATCGTCGCCCAGAGCTGAGTTTTCTCTTCTCGACTTTTCGCGCCAGCGTTCCGCAGATTTACGTCAACGTCGACCGCGTTAAGGCCAAGAAGGAGAACGTCGCGATCACCGACATTTTCCAGGCGCTGCAGGTCTATCTGGGCGGGCTCTATATCAACGATTTCAACTACCTGGGCCGCACATGGCACGTGATGGCGCAGGCTGACGCGCCGTTCCGCGCCACCGTCGCGCAGGTGGCCCGCCTCCAGACCCGCAATCTGCAGGGCCAGATGGTTCCGCTCGGCGCGGTGTCGGAGCTCAACGATATCGTGGGGCCGGATAGGATTCAGCGCTACGATTTGTACAGCTCAGCCGACATCATCGGCGCCTCCGCGCCGGGCTACAGCAGCGGGCAGGCGCTGGCCGCGATGGAAGCGGTCGCCAATCAGGACCTGCCCAAACAGTACGGCTTCGATTGGACCGATTTAGCCTTCCAGGAGAAGGCTGCCAGCGGCCTGGCCTTTCTCATATTCCCACTGTGCGTGCTCTTCGTATGGCTGACGCATTCGGCCGAGTATGAGAGTTTCGCGCTGTCGACGGCGATCATCCTGATTGTCCCGATGTGCCTTTTGTGCGGTATCGGCGCGGTCTGGGCGCGGCACATGGAGAACAACATCTTCACGCAGATCGGTTTCGTCGTGCTGGCAGGCATGAGCGTCAAGAATGCGGTGCTGATCGTCGAGTTCGCCAAGCAGCAACAGGAGCATCATGTTGGGATGAAGGCGGCCGACGCCGCTATCGAGGCCGCCCGGCTGCGTCTGCGGCCGATCCTGATGACCAGCTTCGCGTTTATCTTCGGCGTGATTCCTCTAATCACCGCGACTGGCGCCGGCGCCGAGATGAGGCAGGCGCTGGGCACCGTCGTGTTCTTCGGGATGATCGGCGTGACGTTTTTCGGACTCTTCCTTACGCCGGTCTTTTACACGGTTATCCGCCGCCTGATCGGCCATCGTCACGTGACGCTCGAGGTCCCGCCGGCGCCGCCGAGGACCGTTCCCGCGCCCGCGATCGGCGACGAACCGGAACCTCTCCGCCGCCCCTCCCGCATCAGGTGAGGTGAGGTCTCGTCCAAGGTTCGCTACTCGATTCTGCGCTCGCATCAGCGGCTTTCATTCACCGATGCCAAGTCTCGCAATGCGTCCGCATCAGAGGCATATTCCGACTGAAGTGCGGGCTCGTGGAGGGGGGAGAAGGCTCGCAACGGGCAAGTGGGGTTACCTTGTGAAGTTGTTCATTTTTCCTTCTTCGAATACGACGAACGTTTCGGCCGGAATCGGCGCAGGTCTCTGGGCCGTAAGCGACGGAGATGAGCAGCGACGGAAGGAACTGAAAACGAAATCCAAAGGCATGCCGGTGGGGTCAGCAGGTGTCATTTGGCGCACAGGAGAGCGGTTTTTCACGACGCCGTTTATCGTGTATTCGGCGCCATCTGCAGACGAAAGAGTGACTGATGTTTGGCCAGAGACGTGGATATTACCGTTCCGTATTCATACTCTTGGAACACCTCGTAAGAAACTCGTTGAAAATGATGCGTGGAGGGAGCTTCCAGTCCCTAACCAGATCCCACGTACCAATATTACGCACGTTCTAAGGGTAAACGCTCTTACGTCTTTCGTTCCTTCCGATGTTTCGGAGCAGGACTGGGCAATCTTGCTAATGCACCTAGCGGAATAGGGAAGTTCAAAAGCCGGACTGTCGCTATCTCTTCGCGGACAGCAGCTTGGCGGCGGTTGGCTGTTCGTGGCCGAGAATCGGATGGGGTCGGTAGGGACGCTCGAGCGCCTCGACCTCTTCAGCGCTGAGTTTGATCTCTGTCGTCCCGAAAATTTCCTTCAGATGATTGATCTTGGTGGCGCCGAAAATCGGCGCGGTCACGCCCGGCGCCCGCAGAATCCACGCGCATGCGATCTGTATTGGGGTAAGGCCGCGATTCTTTGCGACCGCCTCGACCGCATCGACGACGGCAAAATCCTCTTCGCGGGAATACCAGTTGCCGGTGAATTGGTCGGTCTGCGCGCGCTTGGACGTCTCGATAGTTTCGCGGCGCCGATTCCCCGATAGAAAGCCGCGCGCGAGCGGGCTCCACGGAATCACCGCGACGCCCTGATCGACGCAGAGCGGAATCATCTCGCGCTCTTCCTCGCGATAGACCAGGTTGTAGTGGTTCTGCATCGAGATGAACCGATGCCATCCGTGCTCCTTCGCCGTGTAAAGCGCCTTGGAAAACTGCCAGGCCGCCATGCTCGAAGCGCCGAGGTAGCGGACCTTGCCCGCGCGGACCAGCGACTCGAGCGCGTCGAGGGTCTCTTCGATCGGCGTGCCGAAATCCCATCGATGGATCTGGTAGAGGTCTACGTAATCCATCTTGAGCCGGCGCAAGGAATTTTCGCAGCCCTCGATAATGTGCTTGCGGCTGAGGCCGCGACGATTCGGGCCGGGGCCCATCCCACCGTTGACCTTGGTAGCAACGACGATATCGTCGCGCGACGCCATCTCATTCAGCCAGCGGCCGGTAATCTCCTCGCTGCCACCGATCGAGTAAACGTCGGCGGTATCGAAGAAATTGATGCCGGCCTCAAGCGCAAGGGCGAAATGCTCGCGGGCGTCGTCGGCGCCCAGCGCCCATTCGCGGCGGATCGTCCACGGCGGCAGTTCGCCGCCGCCATAGGTCATGCATCCGAGGCAAATCCGCGAGACCGTAATGCCGGTATTGCCGAGCTTCGTATATTCCATCGACTTACAACCTCGCGGGTAAACGTCGACGTCGCTGTTAGATGCGGCGCGACGGTACACGATCAACTTATCGGTTGCCGGCCCCGGATCGCCAACGCCCGCGACCTTACTCCTCGGTAATGGCCTTGCTGATGGTCTGACTGCCGGGAGCCGTCTCGAAGACCATGTGCGGCTGACCGGGTTTGGCGTAGAAAATCATTTTGCCACCGCCATCGCGATCCTCCTCCAAATCGATTTCATTTGTCGGAGCACCCAGATCCTTCTCCATTTCGGTGACGTCTTTACCGATCCATTGTTTCGCCGGATCGGGCGAGGCCTCCTGCGGCGCGAGCGAAGGAATCGGCGCTTCCTGTGGAGAGCACGCGCAGGCAACCAGCATCATCATAGTAAGTACCAGGATCTTGACCGCGGCAACGATGCCGGTCAGGAGCGGCGCCACAGAGATATGCTTGAGTATTTTTTTCATATCCCGCTCCTTCATATGCTCAGTAGGCAAACTCCACACTTAGGAAGAACGAGTGGATGTCACGCGGAACCGCATCCTCAATATTTCCGGTTACGCTGGTACCGGCTATATTCGGTATAGGTCCAAAAGTCTTCGCGTACGCTAGCGGGAACGTAAACTGATCATGAAAGTAGCTGATGTTCTGGCTCGACAATGCGAAACGAAGATACTCATTGTACTGATACCAGATACCCGCTGTAAACCGCTGCATATCAAAAGGATTCTCGTTCACCCTGGTATTGGGCAAAAACTCCTGGAACAACCCGAACAAGGTGAACGGCGTACCGGAGATATGATAGTGGCCGAAGAAATCGAACCCCAGTTGCCGAGTCTGGCCATTGTTCAAAAGCGCGTTGGCCAGGTTCGCCACCGGACCATAACCCGACGGCGGCGTGGTGAACCCAAAGGCCTCCGGCGGTCCGCTGCCTGACCACAAGTTGTTCGAGGTGTAGGCGTTACGCCCATAGTCGAACTGGCCGACGATTCCCCACTGCTCGGTCGTGTAGTGCACGACACCTGACATCCGCGTGATGGCGGAGTTCGGACCCTTGGCCCAGGTCGCCGTCTGCGCGGTATCAGGGGCCGAGTTGCCGTAACCGTAATTGAAAAAGCCGGTGACTCCCAGTCCGCCGAAGCGCCACAACGAACCAAATGGATAGTAACTCAGCCGCATCATCGCCTGTTTGGTATTGGTCAACTCAGTCTGTTTGTAGTTTGCGTTAGTATATACACCGACATCATAATCTATATAAGTGCGCTCACCGCTATAGAACTTGAGCGGTCCTTGTGCGGAGATTCCTATCTGACCGGACGTAAGGCCGGTCCAGTTCCACGGACTCGAGGTTACGAAGCGAAAGTTAGACAGGTCCTCTTCCCATCCGATAAAGGGATTGGTCTGCATCCCGATCGTAACCGTGTCGCTTGCGGCAGCCGGCAGCCAATCAACAAAGGCGCGGTTGTACTGAAGGTAGGCGAATTTCAGTCGCACCCCGTATTCGCCATTTATATTGCTATTGACGGCACTGTTCGTGCCCTCCTTAAAATTAGTGGTCGCGCTGATCTGTTTATAAGCTTCCGGCGTGACGCGAAACAGCCAATCATTTGTGGGAGTGTAAAAGAAATTCAAATAAACGCGCGTAATATCAAACGAGTTGTACATATTATTCCCGGGCCCCGGCGGATTGAGGGTGTCCTGGAACTGGGGCCCGAAACTCGTATGGGTATACAATGCATAATCGCCGTAGAAGAGGGTGCCTAGCCGTATATGGTTGCCGAAGTTCGCCATATAGCCTTTCCAGGCGGGCTCGCTGGCAGCGACCTGTTCCTGGAGCTTTTGGTTCGAGAGCTGCAACTCGGCGATCTGCTGCTGATCGCGAAACATTTGCGCCTGCGTGTTCGCTTCGACCTTGTGTTCGATCTGGTCCGCGACCTGGGTAGTCTGATCCTGGACCAGCGAGCTAAGCGGAACTTCGACCCGACCTTTCCCGGGACGCAGAAAAGCCTGGCCGGTCGCTGGATCTTCCCAGAGTACAGCTTTTGATTGAGCAAAAGCTGGCGCCATCGTCCAGAACCACAGGAACGCAATCGCAACTGCGCTGACCCTGACCGCTGTCTTCGAAGCCATCTGTTTTCTCCTCGCGATTGTAGATGAATGGGTGACCGCTGCGTTTAAGGTGTGACCGCGGAGGACGCGGCTTTGGCTGCTGCCGCGGCTCTCAGAGTGGCAAGCTGCTGGGCGCTGTAGGTCTTGCCGTTGCACGAATATTTTCCCGCCTGAACTAATGCACAGTCGTTAACATCGGGAGTACCGGTTTTGCCGCTGACCTGAGCAGACTGAACCTCGCCGACGCGCGACAGGTCTGACGAGCGCGCGGGCCCGCATGCGGACACCAGCAATCCAAGTAAGAGGAGTTTCCAATATGTTCTTGTAAATGTTCGTGTCATCGCACCCTCCTATAGGTTCGGCGCTTGAGCCTTTGAAGGCGTTGCTTACTGAAGTGATAGGCCGGCCGTTATATGACTGGTTGGAAACAGTGACTCGCGTCGCGGTGTGGTGTCTCGTGGTTGACGTTAAAAAATCATCGCGCCAAAGCGCGGGGGCTCTTTTAAGGAACCGTCTAGGTCTATTCAGTCTGGACACCTCCGGCTCGCCGAAGTGCTTAACCCGAGAACGTGTTTTCTATTAGTTGGGTGTGTGGACCGTAACCCATGAAAGCCGGGTTAGGGGTTGTCATTGATTAGTGAGGGGGTGCGGGGCTCAACGAGGTTGCATGAATAGGCTTTAATTACCAACCAGACCCGCTTATTTGGGATGAGCTGCAGTTCGTCGCACGCGCTGGGAGTTATGTGAATCTCGAACGTTACACCGGACTCGACCTGCACGATAAGTTTTACTCCGGCACGTGTGATATCGACGACCCGGCCTTCAAAGGTGTTCTGCGCACTGAGCGCATGGGGATGCTCGCCGGCGATGACGATATCGCCAGCGCGGATTGCGATTCGGACTGATGCACCGACCTCCGCCCGGGCCAGTGGCACTTCGAGCTGGTGACCTTCATTTCCCAAGCGGCAGAGCATCGTCCCCTGGCGCTCATCGAGGGACACCACGACGGCGTCGAACAGATTCTCGAACCCGGCAATTTGAGCGATCGTCTCCTGTCGCGGCGTGCGAAGGACTTCTTGTGGCGTCCCGGTCGCGATCACGCGGCCCTGCTCAAAGACGGCGACGCGCTCACCAACCGCGAATGCCTCCTCCGGGGAATGAGTCACGTACAAGATTGGTATGCCGTGGCTTTTATTCCATCCGCGGAGATCGTGGAGAATCGTTTCCTTGGTCGCGATATCGAGCGCGGATAGCGGTTCATCGAGTAATAGCAGCTCCGGGGCCGTTACCAAGGACCTTGCCAAAGCCGTCCTTTGCCGCTCGCCCCCCGAAATCTCACTTGGCCGACTATTGAACAGATGGGCAATATGGAACGAATCGAGCAGTGGCATTATCCGCTCGCGCCGCTCCCTTGCCGGCAGGTTGACGATTCCATATTGGACATTTTGTCCGACGGTCATATGCGGGAACAGGGCGAGTGTCTGAAAGAGATATGCCAAGTGCCTCTGTCCGACTGGCACATCGATACGAGCCGCTGAATCGAACAAGGTCCGAGAGCCGAGGGCGATACGGCCGGAGGTAGGGCGTATCAGGCCCGCGATGCAATTGAGGATCGTAGTTTTACCACTTCCGGAAGGACCGAGCAGCATCGTGAAGCCGACGGAAGCCTCAAACCGGACATCGAGCGAAAACTCCTTGGACGACTGATACTTGACGCGAACACTCAGAATGGAATCCGCGTCGGCGCCGGCTGTGCCAGAATTATCCATGAGGCGGTCGAATGGTCATGGAAGCTCCATAAATTAACGATGGCTGGGCATCACGGCCCATACCCGCCGATTTATCGCGTAGATGATCGAGAGACTAACGAAGGAGAAACCCATCAGGAGAAGCGCCATGCGATTTGCGGAAACATAGTCCAGTGCCTGTACTTTGTCGTAAATCGCTATCGATACGGTCTCGGTGACACCCGGAATGTTGCCGCCCACCATCAGAACCACACCAAATTCACCGAGAGTGTGCGCGAATGTGAGTACAATCGCAGTAAGAACGCCACTCACTGAAAGAGGTAATATAATTCTAAAGAACGTACGTGGGCGTGAAGCACCGAGGATCATTGATGCGTTAATCAGGTTCCGATCTATCTGAGAAAAGGCAGCGACGATTGGCTGAACGGTGAACGGCAAACTGTAAATGACCGAGGCAATGGCGAGTCCTTCAAACGTGAACGGTAGGCCGTGTCCGGATAGCTCGCGATACCAACGGCCAATCGGACTGTTTGAACCCAGGGCGACCAAAACGTAGAAGCCCAGCACGGTCGGTGGCAAAACCAGCGGCAGCGCGACGACGGACTCGATCAAAAATTTCCAGCGCCATCGGCTAAACGTTAACCACGTCGCTATTGGAATACCGATAACCAGCAGAACTACGCATACGACAAATGCCAGTTTGAGTGTGAGGAAGATCGCGTTCCATTCGATCATGGGCCAGTCGCAGCATCCGGATTTGTGTGAGCGCCTTCGGAACCACTCGGCGGTACGAAGCCATACTCTTCCATCAATGCTACAGTTGATGGCGCTTTCAGGAACTTCAGGAACTGGTCGCATGTGGCGGGATCACGTGCCGACTTAAGGATGACTACCGCTTGGATAATTGGAGGATAGTCCGCGGGGGAAATTTCATAATAACGCCCGTCCTGCTTCATCGCTGGCGCCATCGCGAGTGACAGAGCGAGTATTCCTACATCGGCATTGCCCGATTGGACGAATTGGGCTGTCTGAGAGATGTTTTCGCCCAACACAAGCTTGCTCTTGACGCGATCATAGATGCCGGCTTTACGCATAGCCGCTACTGCCGCGGCTCCATAAGGAGCATGGGCAGGATTCGCGATTGCTATTTTTCCAATACGCGGATCGAGGAGAACTGTCAGCCCCTGACTGATATCGAGCTTCGATTTGGACGGCACCCAAATCACGAGCTTACCGACAGCATATTCGTAAAGGGAGCCTGCTTCAGTCAGGCCCGCCGACTGGAGTTTCTCGGGATACATAACGTCGGCCGAGAAAAACATGTCGTAAGGAGCGCCATTCTTGATCTGAGCAAAGAAATTGCCCGACGAGCCATATGAGAGTTTGACTGAGTTACCAGTTGCCTTTTGAAATCGCTCGCGTACGTCTTTGAAGGCAAAAGTAAGATCCGAAGCAGCGGCGACGGTTATCTCGCCCGCCCACGCATCGCTTGTTCGTGTCAACATCGATTGGAAAAGGATGGCCGGTAAAATCGCGAGAAACACAAGGATGGTATATCGCGTCGTTTTCATCTGACCCCGCGAGTTGGCTTAGCTTAAGGCCGGACCTCACCAGTTAACGGCAATCCTGTCGAACATCTATGCCATGATACTGGCGAGTTGACAATAATACGGTCACAACTTGATGTGAGTCGGATTCGGAATTGTCCAGGGAATGCTCGTGGACGGCAAAGATAATGCAATTCTCAGCGTGAAGGTAACAACATCATCGAATTTATGGTTAGCAGAACCGGGCGCGCGGAGCTCCAACTGAAGAGGGGCAGTAACGCGACTGGGATCATCAGGGCTACGGTAGCCGTGATCGAGAAAACTGACTACTCTTTGATGGAAGGCGCTCGTTTCAGCCGAACGTGAATGCGTAGGCCTGCACGCCGGGGTCGAGAAACCGAATCTCGAATGTCTGGTCGCTAATGGCGCCGCTTTGCCGGAGTAACTGATAAAGACGGTGGGCGGTCACGACGCCGTAGCCGTTCGCATCGACATCCGTGCCGTGGCTATCACCTGGCTTCGCACCGTCAAGCATAACGCGGAACCGAACAGGTTTGCCGTCTTGCGATCCCAGTACCAGATGCAGATCGCGAGCGTGGAACCGACAAATGATACCGCCGCCCTTCTCGTTCAGTACGGCACGCTCTCCATAGATCGTCCAATTGCCGGACAGGCCCCATTGGTTGAGCTGCGGCGTTCCGACTGAATAGTCATGCGGGACGTCACGGACGGCGCCACCCGGCGAAACGAAATTTTCAGCCCGCTCGTAACCGATGTAGGTTTCCGGCGACTGAACATCATCCATGTCCGGGGATGCTTCGGCTCCCGAGCCGTTCACCGTCACTAGTCCGGCAGGTAAGTTGGTTTTGCCGGCTTCGGCCAGGAGTTGCTGGATGACTCGTTCGGACCCGTCGTAATCTCCTTCGCCGAAATAATGGTGCCGGATACGGCCTTTGGCATCGATGAAATAGTCCGCCGGCCAGTATTGGTTGTTGAAAGCGCGCCAGATTGCATAGTCACTGTCGACGGCAACCGGATAGTCAATCTTAAGGTCAACGACCGCCTTCTTCACATTGTCGAGATTCTTCTCGAAGGCGAATTCGGGCGAGTGCACGCCGATTACCACCAATCCCTGATCCTTATACTTTTCGGCCCATGCGCGGACATATGGGATAGTTCGCAGGCAATTGATGCATGAGTAAGTCCAGAAATCGACGAGAACGACCTTGCCTTTCAGTCCTTCCACCGTCAGCGGCGGTGAATTGAGCCATGCGACCGCACCGGACAGCGAAGGGAAGGTGCCCTCGTCGGGAAGATTTTCAATCGTAGCTGCGAGCTTCGGCTTCATCGTCATTGCGGAATCGCTGGTGGCGATCGGAGACGGCTGTGGCTGGGCGTTCGCGGCGCTGAGGGCCGGACGGAACCTGTCTATCAAACTTTGTTCGAGAGAAACCGTGCGGGCGAGCGAAATATTGGTAAGGAACCCCGTATCGGCGCCCAGCGCAATCGCGGCGACTGCGACGAGCACCACGGCTCCGAGTCCGCGTCTGATCCATTCGCTGGCCCCAAGAGAGTGCTTCATCGCGGTAAAGACGCGGCCGCCGATAAGGAGGGCAACCGCAAGCGACGATGCTGCTCCAGCCGCATATGCGAGCAATAGCAATGAGGTCTGGACGCTCGCTCCGTGAAGGGCCGCGCCGGTCAGGATGAGGCCCAGGATCGGACCGGCACAGGGCGCCCACAAAAGGCCTGTCGCCACGCCGAGTACGAGCGATGGCAGGACGGTCGAACCGCCGGCACCGGCTGCACGATCGGCAGATCCCGAGAGACGTGAACCTAGCGCGACGAGGGGTCTGGTCATGCGGTCGGATAGCACCGGAAACAGCAGCGCGATTCCGAATACGGCGAGCAGTGCGATCGCGACGAAACGGCCATACTGATTGGTCTCGACGGCCCATCCACCTCCGACGGCTGCTAAGCTGGCGACCGCGGCGAAAGTCGCGGCCATACCGAGCAGCATCGGCAGCCCGTTGCGGACGAACGGCCGATCAGCTCGCGCGAACACGAACGGCAGCACGGGTAGGATACAGGGGCTGACGATCGTCAGTACGCCCCCAAGGTAGCTGATCAAGAACAGGATCATCTTTGAAGGCCTGCCCCTTCCTGGTTACTTTGAGTAACCAGTCGGGGGTAGGCAACGCAAAAGGTCGCTCATGAGCGCAGCGGTGTCTGTCGCGACGTCATATACCCACTCGGCCGACATACTCCTTCAATAGCAGGTCGAGCCTCAACAGAGAGTCGAGACATCGATCACAGTTTCATATAGACCGACTTGATCTGCGTATACAGATCGAGCGCCTCGCGGCCGTATTCGCGGCCGATACCCGACTGCTTGTAGCCGCCGAAGGGCGATATCGAGTCGATTATGCCAAAGCAGTTGACCCAAACCGTACCTGCTTTGAGCGCCCGGGCGACCTTGTGGGCGCGGCTAACGTCGCGGGTCCATACAGCGGCGCCCAGCCCGTACGACGTATCGTTGCCCTGAAACACCGCGTCAGTTTCGTCTTTGAACGGAATCACGGCGGCGACGGGACCAAAGATCTCTTCGCGCGCGATGCGCATCTGATTGTTTACGCCCGCGAAGATCGTCGGCTTGACGAAGTAGCCCTTGCCCTCGCCGACTTGTCCGCCGATCGCTACCCTCGCCCCTTCCTTCTTGCCGACCTCGAGGTAGCCCTTGACCCGATCGAACTGCTCGCGCGAAATCAGCGGGCCCAGACGCGTCTTGGAATCCAGCGGATTCCCGACCACCACCTGCTCGCTGAAGCTGACTAGTTGATCGAGGACATTGTCGTAAACGTCGCGTTGCACGAAAACCCGGGTCCCCGCAAAGCATACCTGTCCCGAGTTGTGATAAACGCCCATCATCGAGGTTGGGACGGCCTCCGCCATATCAGCATCGGCAAAGATGATATTAGGCGACTTGCCACCGAGTTCGAGCGACACACGTTTCAGGTTTCCGGCCGCGGCTTTCTGAACCAGCTTGCCCACCTCGGTCGAGCCGGTGAAGGCAATCTTGTCGATTCCCGGATGCTCGGCGAGCGCGGCGCCCGCTCCTTCACCGAAGCCGGTGATGATATTGACTACGCCGTCGGGCACACCCGCTTCGAGGATCAGCTCGCCGAGCCTCAGCGCCGACAATGGAGTCTGCTCGGCTGGCTTGAGGATCGTGCAATTGCCGCACGCCAGCGCCGGGGCCAGTTTCAACGAGGCCATCAGGAAGGGCACGTTCCACGGGATGATCTGACCACATACGCCGACGGGCTCCCGCAGCGTGTAGTTGAACAGCGAAGGATCAGAAGGATTGGTCTCACCGTATATCTTGGTGACCCAGCCGGCATAGTAATGGAACAGATTGGCGCCGCCCGGAATTTCCATGCGTGCGACCGACAGCGGCTTGCCGTTGTCGAGCGACTCCATCTGCGCGAACTCTTCCAGATGCTGCTCCATCAGGTCGGCCAGCTTCCAGATGAGGCGGCCGCGTTCCGACGGCGTCATGCTCGACCACGGTCCATCCTCAAAGGCCTTGCGCGCAGCCTTCACGGCGCGGTCGATGTCCTCGCGATCGCCCTCGGCGACCTGCGCCAACACTTCACCCGTTGCGGGGTTGTATACCGGGAAGGTCTTGCCGGAAGCGGCGGCGACCCACTTGCCGTCGATAAACATTTTGCGTGCGG